>JAABUU010001913.1_pt1 | contig 32073 bp, 29 predicted proteins | sample 5559301 | NCBI WGS metagenome assembly JAABUU01 (sample SAMN10711884, study PRJNA513360) | rock metagenome | isolation source: Antarctica rocks | place: Antarctica: Victoria Land, Richard Nunatak white
CACGCCAGACACACGCGAAAAGAGGAGACGAGTGAGCATCGGGGCACCGGCCTTTCTCCAGTACAGACAAGAACTGGAGAGTCAGCCTACTGCCATCACGGCCTCACCAAAAGCGCCCATGAGCCCGCTTATCAACCTCGATGCCGACAAGTCGCAACCGGGCGTCTCGAAGATCAAGGAGAAACTGGGCGCCTTGAGCACGATGATTGATGAGTCCGATCACGCGCCAACCAAAGGTGCGGGTGAAGTCTATACAATGCTCAGCGACCAACTCGATGAGCAGCGGAAGCAACTCCAGCAATTGCTGGACGAGCACATCCCGTCGTTCGGCGACCTCGTCCAGTCACTCGCCATCCCGCCCATCGTTGCATAGTACGGGAGATTGAACCGCCTGAAGGAAGAAAGGAACCGAACGCAGAGGGCGCAGAGGACACAGAGGAGAGAAAAATAAGAATGCTTCTCTGCGCCCTCTGCGTCCTCTGCGTCCTCTGCGTTAAAGTCTTCTTCGCGTCTTCGCGGTTCAGAAAGGATTACCTATGGCAGAGATGACGGGCGGGCAGGCGTTGGTGCAGGGGATTAAGCGGGAGGGGATCGAGACGATCTTCGCGCTACCGGGCGTGCAACTGGATGCGGCCTTTGACGCCTTGTATGACGAGCGAGAGAACATTCGGATTGTTCACACGCGGCATGAGCAGGCGACGGCCTATATGGCGGACGGGTATGCCCGCACGACGGGGAAGACCGGCACATGTATGGTCGTGCCGGGGCCGGGGCTGCTCAATGCGTCGGCGGCGCTTTCGACTGCGTACGCCTGCTCGTCGCCGGTCTTGTGCATCACGGGGCAGATCAATTCGAAGATGATCGAACAGGGGGCCGGGCAACTGCACGAGATTCCCCATCAACTGGAGATGATCGGCTCCGTGACGAAGTGGGCGGGCCGGGCGATCACGCCACAGGAAATTCCCGGCCTCGTGCGCGAGGCGTTCCGGCAGATTCGCAGCGGTCGCCCGCGCCCGGTCGAGATCGAGATTCCCCCGGATACGCTGGCCACGACCGGCGATGTGACGCTCCTCAATCCGGCGCCGACCGAGCGCGTTGCCGGTGACCCCGATCTGCTGAAGCAGGCGACAGCGGCACTGCGGACGGCGGAGCGACCGCTGATCTGCGCCGGGGGCGGCGTGCTTTCGGCGGACGCATGGAACGAACTGCGGACGCTGGCGGAGATGCTCGAAGCGCCCGTTGTGATGACGAGCAACGGGCGCGGCGCGCTTTCCGACCGGCACTATCTCGCGCACACCGGCCTCTCCGGCCAGCGACTCCTGCCTGAGGCCGATGTCATCCTCGCTGTCGGGACGCGCTTTGTCCATCCGAAAGAATGGGGTGTGCCGCCGGGTGCGACGGTGATCCGCCTCGATGCCGACGCGCGGGAAGTGGCGCGCCAGCCCGCACCGGCGATTGGCATTGTCGGGGATGCGAAGGTGGGGTTGGCGGCGCTCATTGCTCAGGTGGACGGCAGCGGCCCGCGCCCATCGCGAAAAAAGGAACTGAACGCGCTCAAGCAAGCGGTGGCAGACCAACTCTTCGCACTCCAGCCGCAGCAGGCATTCGCGCGGGCAATCCGGGAGGAATTGCCGGACGACGGCATTCTCGTCAACGACGTGACGCAGATCTCCTTCTTCGTCAGCGTCGGCTATCCGCTCTATGCGCCGCGCACGATGATCGGCCCCGGCTATCAGGGGACGCTCGGCTGCGGTTTCGCTACCGCCCTCGGCGCGCAGGTCGGCAACCCGGACAAGAAGGTCGTCTGTGTCTCTGGCGATGGCGGTTTCATGTACAACGTGCAGGAACTGGCGACGATGAAGCACCACGGCATCCCGCTCGTCGTCATCGTCTTCAACGACAACGCCTTCGGCAATGTCAAGCGTATCCAGCAGCAGAACTATCGTGGTCGGATGATCGCCTCCGATCTCACGAACCCCGATTTCGTCGCCCTCGCACGCTCGTTTGGCATCGTGGGCCTGCGTGCCGAGGGGCCGGACGCCTTGCAGGGGACGCTCCGCGAAGCGCTCGCGTCGCACGAACCCGCTCTGATCGAAGTACCCGTCGGCGAAATGCCCAGCCCGTGGCGGCTGATTATGCACACGCTGTAGCAATCGCCCGCGCGTGTTTGATCCATAAGCGCAGGCACAAACGTCCGCATGGGTGATAGGCGACGAACAAAGCGAACGATACGCGGAAAGCGTGGAAAGGAGAGCCTTCTTGGCTAGAATTCTCAGTGGCGGGTCGCGAGAATTGCGATGTAATGTCGTGAGGATTTATACCATCCTCATTCTGTCGAATGGCGTTCTTTGGGGTTTGACCCTGCTTGTCTCGACACGTTTCTCCTTCGTCCTCGGTACCGGTCTGCTCGCTTACACCTTCGGGTTGCGCCACGGCGTTGATGCCGATCATATCGCGGCCATTGATAACGTCACCCGCAAACTGATGCAGGAAGGCAAACGTCCCGTCGGTGTCGGCTTCTTCTTCTCCCTCGGCCATTCCACGATCGTTGTTGCCCTCAGCGCCCTCGTCGCCATTGCCGCTAGCATCGTCGAGAGCAGTATTCCCCGTCTCCAGGACATCGGTGGGGTGATCGGCACCGGTGTTTCCGCGCTCTTCCTCTACGTCATCGGCATCATCAACTTGCTCGTCCTCATTGATATTTACCGGATGTTCCGCCGGGTCACGCGGGGTGGGGCGTACCACGAGGAGACGCTGGAACAGTTCCTCGCCCAGCGGGGCATGATGAACCGCTTCTTTGGGCCGCTGGTACGCGCTATTGATACGAGTTGGAAGATGTATCCACTCGGCGTTCTGTTCGGTCTCGGGTTCGACACGGCAAGCGAAGTCGCGCTGCTCGGCATCTCCGCCGCGACGGCCGGTAAGGGGATGCCTCTTATCTTTGTGATGCTCTTCCCGCTGTTGTTCGCCGCCGGGATGAGTCTGGTGGACACGACCGACTCGATCCTGATGCTTGGGGCCTACGGCTGGGCGTTCGTCGAGCCGATCCGCAAATTGTACTACAACATGACGATCACCCTGGTCTCGGTTTTGGTCGCCCTCGTGATCGGCACGATCGAATTGCTGGGCATCCTCGCGGACAAACTCGCATTAGAGGGGAGCATATGGGCGTGGGTGGGCAACCTAGATTTCGAACGGATCGGCTACCTTATTATCGGCATCTTCCTCGTGAGTTGGCTCGGCTCGACGCTCTTCTACAAGGTGAAGGGGTATGATGCAATCGAAGCAACTGGCCAGGTGATGGAATAGAGAGCGGAGCGTTTCTGTTTTGCGGCACGGTGCGGGTGCGGCGCTCGCATACACCCGGTAGCATTTCGAGGCGCGATGTCGTGCTCGGTCCGTAGTATTCTTGTCCCACGGAGGAACGAGAGATGGTCCGCGAACTGACGAGGAACGAAACGGAGATGCTCATCAAGCGGCATGTCGAGCCGCATTCCGATCCTGTGAAGGAAGGGGATGCATGGTATCGCCTGAAAGAACGGGGCGTGCCGGTCTACGCTATCATCGGCAGCATGACCCCGACCTTTGACAACGCCGACGATGTAGCGGACGCATTCGCCGTTTTACGAGAGGCTGTGGACGCGGCAATCGCATACTACCAACAGCATACGGAAGCGATTGACGCTCGCCTCGCCGCATAAAGCATCACCGCGACGCGGATTTCCCGTATAATCGCCTCTACGGTCCCGTGCGGACCCGTTGTCAGCAACAGAGAGGGAGAGACAATGGCACAGATGACGACAGTTGGCACCGACATTCTCCGCCGCGATGGCCCGGAGAAATTGACCGGGCGCGCCCGCTATGCCGGCGATGTCCGGCTTCCCGGCATGCTTTACGCCCGGCTCGTCTCCAGCCCGTATGCGAGCGCGAAAATTACCAGCATTGATACCGAGGTGGCCCGGCAGATGCCCGGCATCGTCGCCGTCTTCACCGCCGAGGACTTGGAGGGTACGCTCAAGGGCTGGGAATCCGGCTCGCGGCGGCTCAATTTCCTGGCGAAGGGGCACGTCGTCTTCGCGGGGCAGCCCGTCGCGGTCGTGCTCGCGGAGTCGGAGGCGCTGGCGGAGGATGGCGCGGCGGCGGTCGAGGCCACATACGAGCCGTCTGCGGCGGTCGTTGACCCAATCAAGGGGATGCAGGATGGCGCGCCGCGCGTGCGCGAGCATCTGGCGGCAGGCGCGCAGGAGCAGGATTTGCACGCCGCCGTCAGCGCCAGCGAAGACGAGGAGGAGCACGAAGACCTGCACGACAATGTCTCGAACACGCTCCACTTCAAGCGTGGTGACATGGAGCAAGGCTTTCGCGAGGCGGACGTAATCGTCGAGGACACGTACAAGATTGCCGGTGTGCACCAAGGGTATTTGGAGACGCAGTCATGCATGGTTGCCCCCGATCCCGTGACCGACGGTGTAACGGTCTACACGAGCACGCAGGCGCAGTTCATGACGCGCGACGAGGTGGCGAAGGCGCTCGATTTGCCATCAAACATGGTGCGCTGCATCGCGATGACCGTCGGCGGCGGGTTCGGTGCGAAGTATGTCGTTATCGAGCCGTTCGTTGCCTCGCTCGTCAAGAAGACGAAGCGGCCCGTCCATCTGCAATATACGCGCGGTGAAGACTTCCTCGCCGCGAACCCGTCGCCATACGCCGTGATCGAGTGCAAGACGGGCGCGAAGAAGGATGGCACGCTTACCGCCATGCAGGCGCGCGTCGTCTTTGACACCGGCGCATACTCCGGCTCCGCGCTCGGCATTGCCTGCCTGCTGATCGGCGGCTGGTATCGCTTCCCGCACCTCGATATTCGCGGCTACGAGGTAGTCACGAACAAGCCCGGTGTCGGGGCATACCGCGCGCCGGGTGCGCCGCACGCCAGTTTCGCCATCGAGTCGCAGATGGACGACCTCGCCGACAAACTCGGCATGGACCCGCTTGATCTGCGTCTGAAGAACGCGATCGTCGAGGGCGATCTCTGGCCGGATGGCAACCCGTGGCCGAAGATCGGCTTTGTCGAATGCCTGGAAGAGCTGAAGAAGCATCCGCTCTGGCAGAACCGGCACAACCTCCCCGCCAATGAGGGCGTTGGTATCGGTGCGGGCGGCTGGCCCGGTGGCAAGGGACCCGCCGCCGCCGCCTGCCGGATGGATCCGGGCGGTACGCTGACGATCAGTGTTGGCGCGGTAGACCTGACGGGGCAGACGACGACCTTCGCGATGATCGCCGCCGAGGCGTTCGGCATCTCGGCGGACAAGGTGCGCGTTGTGATCGGTGACACGGAGGCCGCGCCGCACTCCCCCGGTAGTGGAGGCAGCCAGATCACCTACACCGTCGGCAAGGCGGTGCTGGAAGCGGCGGTCGAGGCGCGCAAGCAGGCGCTCGCCATCGTCGCGCAGGAATTGGAAGCTGCCGTCGAGGACTTGGAAATCGTCGGCGAAAACGTGCAAGTCAAAGGCGTGCCGGATCGCAAAGTCACGCTGGCGGATGTCGCGCGGATGAGTACGAGCAAGTACAAGCCGGTCTGGGGCAATGGCGCGAGCGCGCAGCAGGTGATCGCAGCGAGCTTCGCGGCGCATCTCGCGCACCTCCGCGTGGACCCGGATACGGGCGAAGTGGAGGTGCTCAATTACGTCGCCGTCCAGGATGTCGGCCACGCCTTGAATCCGCCCGCCGTGATCGGGCAGATTCAGGGCGGTGCGGTGCAGGGGCTTGGCTTCGCGCTCTTCGAGCAGATGATCTACGACGACAACGGGCAACTGCTCACCGGTTCATTCATGGATTATGCGCTCCCTGCCTTCACGCAGGTGCCGAATATCGAGACGATCCTCGTCGAAGTCCCTTCGGCTGACGGCCCATTCGGCGCGCGGATCGTCGGCGAGCCACCAATCATTCCCGGCCCCGCCGCCGTCGCCAACGCGATGAAGGCCGCTACCGGCAAGCGATTCAGTTCCGTCCCGATCAACGCCGAGCAGGTGTATACGGCTCTGCATCAGGACTAATCGGTACACAGCAAGAAAGGGAGCCAGCGAAATCTTCGCTGGCTCCCTTTCTCGTGCCTGATTATCGGTGTCTTTCCCTATTCAAGCCCTGCCGCGTTCGACTGGGCGCTTGTTTCCGTCTGAACTGGGAAGGTGAAGTCGAACATCGCGCAGACGACGAAGAGCGAGAGCCCATACGCGAGCAGGAATCCCCACGGGGCGAGCAAGAAGGTCGCCATTGGGCCGAGCGCGGTAGCGTGCGACCCTTGCTGCTCGACATTCGCCTGCCCGATCCAGATCGGCGCCGTCAGCAGCGACAAGGTGAAGGAAATCCAGAGCGGGGCGGTAAGCAATTGGGAGATACACCCATTCGGCGCGCCATCCAGCCAGATGCGCCGGACGCCAGCGACCGCAACCAGTACGAGCAGTGGCAGCACGACCACGTTGAGGAGGCCAATCAACCTCCTCACCGTGTCGTATGCGTCCGTTGACGATGTCTGGAAGAGGCCAATGCTCGCATGCAGGACGATGCCGTAAATGGCGGCCAACAGCGCGATGCTGATACCGCGCCTGCGGGTAGCGGGACGCATCTGCGTTCGCTCAACGAGTTTCTCGCGTCGCGCGTACGCTACGTTCGTACTCTGTAGCACATGCACCCTTCTCTCCTGCCAAAATCGCGAATACCGCTCTGTCAGCAGAGAAAGCAACATCCGTACCAGTGGCTCTTTGTGATCCCATCAGGGGAGTGACCAACGACCACGCTCCATCAAAAACCCCCGGACGTAGGGAAGGTCTGAACAAATGATGATGCCTTTGTTACCCGTTTGCCGTCGCTATCGCCTTGCCGATGTACGCGACGTACTCCGCCATGCGCGGGTCAAGCGATGGGTGGATATCCTGGGGCGACTCGTTCTCGTACATCGTGTGCAGGCTCTTCTCGATGCTGGGGTTGCCGCCGGTGAATTCCTGCACCAACCCTGTCCAGCGCTTAGCGAGAGATTGGACCTTCGGGTCCGACGGGTCGGCACCCGCGTCCATCGCATCGCGAACCTGCGCGATCAGTGTAGGCCATTCGGCTTCAACGTCGTGGATGCGGTCGTCGCCAACGGTCTGCCGCCGCTCTTTCAGCCATTCCTGTTGCTCGGGCGTGTAGTACTTTTCCATTCTGTTCATTACCTCCATGGCACGTAATAACTCTGTGACGGACGGTTCCCCCGTCCGCCGTAGACTCTGCGCGATCGCCTCCAGGCGGTGGCAAAGTTGGTGGTGCCGCGCGATCTGCTCCCGCAGCCGGGCGAGGTGCTGCTCGATTACCCGTAGGGGCGAGCAATCGCCACGGTGCAGGCACTCCCGAATCTGCGCCAGCGAAAAGCCCAATTGCCGCAGCGACATGACCTGCTGCAACCGGACGACATCGGCTCCGGTATACAGCCGGTAACCCGCGTCGCTGTGCTGCGACGGCGCGAGCACGCCGATCTCATCGTAGTAGTGGAGCGTGCGAACGGAGATACCCGTTCGTTTCGCCAGCGCACCCACGGTCATGGTGTCGGGCCGTGTCATCTCCTCCTCCTCTCTCGTCGGCCCCGCTGACCACACACCTACCGTACACCCTCACGCAACGTGAGGGTCAAGGGGATTTGGAGTAGGGAGAATTTGTGCATGACTGAGTTGTTTCGCTGACAATCAAGGAGTTCCAAATATGCGAGGTCTACGCCTTCGATTCGCGCATAGTATGAAGTAGATTGTACTCGCCGACCATTTCGGCATTCATGCATAGCAGACATACCAAACCTCTACAGGGGCTTGACAAGACGCAATAGTGGCCGTACACTATGTACGTACACAGGAGGCGGTACTGCGGAACGGCGAGGGGCGCTGGAATACTCCCCCTGGAGAGTCTCAAACGAGCCGAGGCTGTGGGCGGATCGTTTGAGGCCGGGAATGCTCCAAGGCCTTTACCCGTCCTGCTGGATCGTCCAATCGGTGAGACGCGAGGGTCAGCGATTCACACGAGCGGATGATGACGAAGTAACCGGGACTCCTTCTGGGTACATGGTGGACCTCCCGCTTATGCTCTGATCTGTTACGGTCGCGCGGTGATGGCTGAACAATTGGGGCGGTCGGCGGCAATGTCCTCAGGTATCTGGTTTCGTTTGACCCGAGCGGCAACGCTCGCGGAACCACGACACTCCTCCCCCCTCTTCTTTCTGCCTCAGGCTGGTCGCGCGGTCTGGGGCAGACCCTTTTAAACAGTCGTCAGTCGGCAGTTGGTAGAAGAGAATGATTCCGTTCTGGCGACTGACGACTGACGATTTCCCCGCACTTCTTACATTTATGTGCAAATGTAATAGGAATCCCATCCACATCCGTCCGTTTCCTCGTATACTGTTGCGGTTCTCGGTGTATACTCGGCGCAATGGACGATAAATCGGGTGATTGGGTTCTGACGAACAGACGGCTCGGCACCGCAAGGCGCCTGTGATCGTATGGGCGTGCGGGAAGGTGAACATGACCATGAGTACAAAGTTTGAGCAGCCAATCGCTGTGCGCCTGAGTCGCCGCCTCGTTCTGCGCGGCGTCGCGGCGGCGGGGGCGACGAGCGCGCTTGGCGCGCTGCTTGCGGCATGCGGTGGGAGTACCACGAGCGCGACGAATACCGCCGCACCGAGCGTGACCAAAGCGAGTGCCAGCACGACTGCATCGACGAACCAGCCGCAGAGTGGCACGCCTGCCGCGAGCCAGGCCCCGAGCAGCGCGCCGAGAGCAGGAACGCCGAAGAAGGGCGGTACTATCAAAGCTGGCCTCGATAGCGACATTATTACCCTCGACCCGCTCGTTTCGGGCGCTTACACCGATCGTGAAGTCTTCTATAACATCTATGACTCGCTTGTCGCCATTGATACGAACCTGCAAATCATCCCCGCACTGGCGGAGAGGTGGGAAACGCCTGACCCAAAGACGTACATCTTCCATCTGCGCAAGGATGTGAAGTTCCATGACGGGACGGACTTCAATGCGGACGCGGTGAAGTGGAACATCGAGCGCTATCTCACGGACAAGAACACCCGTCGCAAAACCGAACTGGATTCTATTCAGACGGTGGAGGTGATGGACCCGTACACCGTCAAGTTCTCCCTGAAAGCGGCGTTCGCGCCGCTTTTGGCGAACCTCGTGGATCGCGCGGGCATGATGCTCTCCCAAAAGGCGGTGCAGGCGGGCGGCGCGGACTTCTCGCGTAAGCCGCTCGGCGCGGGTACGGGCGCGTTCACGTTCGTCGAGTGGGCCCAGAACGACCACATCGCGCTCGAACGCAACGCGAACTACTGGAAAAAGGACGCGAGCGGCACCCAACTGCCGTACATAGATAAACTGATCTACCGGCCGATCACGGACGAAACGGTGCTGCTGGCGAACCTGAAAACCGGTGATCTCGATGTCTACTACACCGTGCCGGGGAAGGATTACGCAAGCATCAAGAGCGGGAGCGAACTGATCCTCACCGAGACGCCGGGGCTGAGTTACAACAGTTTTGAGTTCAATACGACGACGGAGCCATTCAACAAGAAGGAGTTACGACAGGCGGTGGCGGAGGCGATAGATCGGGCGCAGATCAACAAGACGGTCTTCTTCGGCGTCCGGCAAGTCGGGTACGGGCCGATCCCACCCTCCAGTTGGGCCTTCGACGCCAGTCTCAAGCCGTATTCGGGCGACGTGAACAAGGCGAAAGAATACCTTAAAGCGGGAGGTAAGCCGGACGGCTTCACCTTTGACTTCAAGATCGCGTCCGGCTCCCCACAGACAACGCAATTCGCACAACTGATCAAAGATCAAGTCGCGAAGGCCGGGATCATGATGAACATCATCCAACAGGAGACTGCGAAATCCGAGGCAGACCGGCAGGCGAGCAATTTCCAGGCGACCGGGTATAACTGGAGCGGTCGGATTGACCCGGATGGGAACATGTACAGCCAACTCCATACCGGTGGCAGTCTCGCGGACACGAAATACTCGAATCCCCAAGTGGACGACCTGCTCGAGAAAGCACGCGCCACGAGCGAACAGGCGCAACGCAAAGGGTTGTATCAGCAGGTACAGAAAATCGTCGTGGATGATGCACCGTTCGTCTGGTACACGTTCATGCCCTCATACCTCGTCACCCGACCGAACGTGCAGGGGATGCAGGTCTATGCGGATTTCATGATGCGCTTCCATGAGGCGTGGCTGAAGTAAGATGAAGGGGATCACCAGTATGCACGAAGAGAGCATGAAGGAAGGGCGGACACTGGGTGCAACCGCACGCCTCAGTCGCCGTCTCGTTCTGCGCGGCGTCGCGGCGGCGGGGGCGACGAGTGCGCTTGGCGCGCTGCTGGCAGCATGCGGTGGGAGTACCACGAGCGCGACGAACACCGCCGCTCCTGCCGCGACAAAACCAGTGGGCGCGGCAACGCAGCCGACGGCCGCGAGCAGCGTTGTGGGCAGTGCGCCGACGGCGGTAGTAGCAACGCCCGCGCAGGCGGCAGGAGGCACAGTCAAAAAGGGCGGTACGCTCAAGGCGGGACTGGATGGCGACATCCTTACGTTCGACCCCCTGACCTCCGGCGCGTACGCGGATCGCGAAGTTTACTACAACATCTATGACACACTGGTGGCCTTTGACCCGAACCTGCAAATCATCCCCGCGCTGGCGGAGAAGTGGGAGACGCCCGATCCGAAGACGTATATCTTCCATATCCGCCAGGGTGTGAAGTTCCACGACGGGACGGATCTAAACGCGGACGCCGTCAAGTTCAATATTGATCGCTACCTGACAGACAAGACGAGTCGGCGCAAGGCGGAGATTGATACGATTACGTCCGTTGACGTGATGGACCCGTACACCGTCAAATTCAACCTCAAAGCCGCGTTCGCACCGCTCCTTGCAACGCTTGCCGATCGCGCGGGGATGATCCTCTCGCCGAAGGTGATCCAGGCGCTCGGACCTGATGCCCTCGCCGCAAAACCAATCGGAGCAGGCAGCGGGCCGTTTAAGTTCGTCGAAGCCGTAAAGGACGATCACATTGGGCTCGAACGGAACGCGAACTACTGGAAAAAAGACGCGAGCGGCAATCAACTCCCGTATCTCGACAAATTGACGTACCGCCCGATCCTGGACGCGACCGTCTTGTTGGCGAACCTCAAGACCGGTGATTTGGATGCCTCGTATTCGATCGCGGCAAAGGATGTCGCGGGCGTCAAATCCGGGAGCGAACTGATACTCAAAGATGTGGCGGGCCTCGGCTTCAATGCGATCTCGTTTAACGTTATGAAGGAACCCTTCACGAAAAAGGAACTGCGGCAAGCGGTGGCGGAGGTCCTGGACCGCGACCAGATCAACAAGACCGTCTACTTCGGCGTCAACCAGATCGCGCAGGGCCCGATCCCGCCGTCTAGTTGGGCCTATGACGCGAACTACAAGCCGTACGGGGCGAACATTGCTAAGGCGAAGGAGTATCTGAAAGCAGCCGGAATGCCTGACGGTTTCACCTTCGAGATGAAGATCAGCTCCGGCTCGCCGACGACAACGCAACTCTCGCAACTGATCAAGGATCAAATGGCGAAGGCCGGGATCACGATGAACATCGTCCAACAGGAACGGACTAAGACCTCGACTGATCAGGACAGCGGCAACTTCCAGACGCTCCTCTTCGGTTGGAGCGGCCGCCCCGACCCAGATGGGAACCTCTACAATATCTTCCACTCCGGCGGCGGCCTGAACTACGGCAAGTATTCCCTACCGCAGGTGGATGACGTGTTGGAGAAAGCCCGCGCCACAAGTGACCAGGCGCAGCGCAAGGACCTGTATCAGCAGGCGCAGAAACTGCTCGTGGACGACGGCGCGATGGCGTTTTACGCCTTTTTGCCCGCCTACCTCGTCATGCAGCCGAAGGTGCAGGGGATGCAACTCTATCCCGACTTCATGATGCGCTTCGAGGGGGCGTGGTTGAAGTAGGCGGAAGTTCGATGTTCGATGTCCGGAGTTCGGAGTAACGCGTGATTCTTCGAACATCGAACCCACACGATGCGAGGGGAGAAGGAACGATGACCAGCCATATTGGCGTCGACGGATTTCACGCACCGGGGCGATTGAGCCGCCGAATATTCCTCCGCACTGTCGCTGCGACAGGCGCGACGACCGCCCTCAGTGCACTCCTCGCCGCCTGCGGCAGTAGCAGCGCCGCCACCGCGACGCCGAAGGTCGCCGCGATCCCGGTCACTGGTGCGACGACCGCGCCTGCCATAGCGGCGGGTGCTGCTCCCGCTGCCACCCAGTCGCCGAGCGCGGGCGCGCCGAAGAAGGGTGGCACGATCAAGGCGGAGATCAACTCCGATGTCCAGAACCTCGACCCGATGCCGTCAACGCTGCTCGTGGACCGGCAGGTGCTCTATAACCTCTACGACTCGCTCGTCGCCATTGACAAGGACCTGAAGATCATCCCATCGCTGGCGGAATCGTGGCAGACGCCCGATCCGAAGACGTACATCTTCAAACTGCGGCAGGGCGTCAAGTACCACGATGGGACAGACTTCAACGCCGACTCCGTCAAGTGGAACATCGAGCGCTATTTGACCGACAAGCGGAGCCTGCGCGGCCCGGAGATCGGCTTTGTCCAGACAGTCGAGGCAATGGACCCGTACACGGTGAAGTTCAACCTCAAAGCGCCCTTCGCGCCCTTACTGGCAAGCCTCGTGGATCGGGCGGGGATGATGGTCTCGCAGAAGGCGGCGGAGGCGGGTGGCATAGACTTTACGCGCAAGCCGCTCGGCGGCGGTACCGGAGCCTTCAAGTTCGTCGAATGGGTAAAAGACGATCACATCGCACTCGAACGCAACGCGAACTATTGGAAGAAGGATGCCAGCGGTACTGCATTGCCGTACCTCGACAAGGTGACGATCCGCCCGATTGTGGATGCGACCGTCGCATTGACGAATGTCAAAACGGGCGATGTTGATGTCAGCCATTATCTCCCGGCGAAAGATTACGCGAGCGTCAAGGCGGGTAAGGAGATTATCCTCCAGGAGACGACCGGGCTTGGCTATGCGAGTATCGCCTTGAACGTGCGCGACGAGCCATTCAACAAAAAGGAACTGCGGCAGGCGTTCGCAGAGGCAATTGACCGCGACCAGCTCCTCAAGACTGTTTTCTTCGATGTCGGGAAGCCCGCGTATGGCGCATTTCCGCCGTCGAATTTCGCGTACGATCCGAACTTCAAACCCTATACGGGTCATGCGTCAAAAGCGAAGGAATATCTGAAGGCGGGCAGCAAGCCGGACGGTTTCACTTGTGAGATGAAGATCAGGTCCGGAGACCCGGAGACCAGCCAACTCGCGCAACTCGTCAAGGACCAGGTGGCGAAGGCCGGCATCACGATGAACTTGATCCAGATCGATTACCCGACGCTCGTCGCCGATCAACAGGCGGGGAAGTATCAGGCGAATCTGACCGGCTGGAGTGGCCGGATTGACCCGGACGGCAATGTCTACAACCAACTGCACACCGGCACGCCGAACAACCTCTACTCCAACCCGCAGGTAGATGACTTGCTCGATCGCGCGCGCTCTGCCAGCGATCAGGCGCAGCGCAAGGAGATGTATCAGCAGGTGCAGAAACTGGTCGCGGACGACGCGCCGACGGTCTATTACCAGTTCCCGCTCTCATTTATGCTGACGAGGCCTACGATCCAGGGCATGGCGCTCTATCCGGACGCGATCATGCGCTTCGAGACGGGATGGCTGAAATGAGGGAAGTTCGGAGTTCGGAGTTCGGAGCTCCCCTTCGTCGAACTCCGAACTCCGAACTCTTTAGTGTATGATACGTGTATCAGCGAGCGATGATGTGCGTGTAAAGAAGGAAGAAGGAACGATGACGATGCATGACGAGGCGGACACATCCATGACACCGGGGCGGGTGAACCGCCGGACGCTTCTGCGGGGGATCGCGGCGACCGGGGCGACGACCGCGCTTGGCGCGTTGCTCGCCGCCTGTGGCAGTGGCAGCGCGACAGCCACGGCGAAACCGGCCGGTGGGACAAGCGCCACGACGGCCCCCGCCGCGACGACGGGCGCTGGCGCCGCAAGCGCCGTAACGGGCACGACCGCCACGCAGGCAACGAGCGCGGGTGCGCCGAAGAAGGGCGGCACAATCAAGGCGGAGATCAACTCCGATGTCGCCAACCTCGAACCAATGCCCTCCAGCCTGCTCGTGGACCGGCAGGTGCTCTACAACATCTACGACTCGCTCGTCGCCATTGATACGAGCCTGAAGATCATTCCATCATTGGCGGAGTCGTGGCAGACGCCCGATCCGAAGACCTATATCTTCAAACTGCGACAGGGCGTCAAATACCACGACGGGACGGATTTCAACGCCGATTCGGTGAAGTGGAACATCGAGCGCTATTTGACGGATAAGAACAGCCGCCGCAAGAGCGAGATTGATACGATCCAGACGGTCGAGGTGATGGACCCGTACACGGTGAAGTTCAACCTCAAAGCGCCCTTCGCGCCGCTCCTGGCCAGCCTCGTGGACCGGGCGGGGATGATGGTCTCGCAGAAGGCGGCGGAGGCGGGCGGTGTGGACTTCTCCCGCAAGCCGGTCGGTGGTGGCACGGGCGCATTCACGTTCGTCGAGTGGGTGAAGGACGATCACATCACGCTGGCACGCAACCCGAACTACTGGAAAAAGGACGCCAGCGGCACGCAAATGCCGTATGTTGATAAAGTGATCTACCGCCCGATCGTGGATTCGACCGTTGCGCTGACGAACCTGAAAACCGGCGACAGCGACATCAGCCACTACGTTGCCTCGAAGGATTTCGCCAGCGTCAAGGCAGGGAAGGAACTCGTCCTCCAGGATACGCCCGGCTTGAGCAACTCCAGTGTCTATCTCAACACGGCAGCGGAGCCGTTCAACAAGAAGGAGTTCCGGCAGGCATTCGCGGAGGCGCTCGACCGCGACCAGATCCTCAAGACGGTCTTCTTCGGCGTCGGGCAGGTCGGCTATGGCCCGATCTCGCCGCCGACGTGGGCCTACGATCCGGCTTTCAAGCCCTATGGGGGCAATGTGGCAAAGGCGAAGGAGTACCTGAAGGCGGGCGGCAAGCCGGACGGCTTCACCTGCGAGATGAAGATCACCGCCGGGTCGCCGGAGACGGCGCAACTCGCGCAGTTGATGAAGGATCAACTGGCGAAGGCAGGCATCACGATGAACCTCGTGCAAATAGATTTCCCTACCCTCAATGCCGACCAGAAGGCCGGAAAGTTTCAGTCCTCGCTCTCAGGATGGAGCGGCCGGATTGACCCGGACGGGAACACCTACAGTTTTCTGCATACCGGCGGCAGCTTCAATGATGAGAAGTACTCCAACCCGCAGGTGGACGATCTGCTCGACAAGGCCCGCGCCGCAACCGAGCAGGCGCAACGCAAAGAGTTGTACCAGCAGATGCAGAAGATGGCCATCGAAGAGGCGCCGCTCGTCTACTACGCCTTCGGTCTCGCCGTGATGCTGACGCGGCCCAATGTGCAGGGAATGCAGTTGTACGCCGACCAGATCATGCGCTTCGAATCGGGATGGTTGAAGTAGCGATGGCAAGTAGTCAGTTGTCAGTAGTCGGTAGTCAGTTGGGAGGGGAAGCGCGGCGCGCGTTTCTTTCTGTCTCCTGCCTCGTGACTACTGTCTACTCTGGTGGCTGTCCATGACCGCATATATCATCCGACGACTGCTCCTGATGATTCCGGTGGCGCTGCTTGTCAGCATCATTATCTTCACGTTGCTGCGGCTGACGCCCGGCGATCCGATCCGCGTCCTCCTGGGTGAGGACCCGAACCCGGCGACCATCGCCGCCCTGCGCCACGAATACGGGCTGGACCGCTCGATCCCGATTCAGTATGTCAATTGGATTGGGCGCTTCCTGCACGGGGACATGGGGCGGTCGCTGCGCACGCGGCAGCCGGTGAGCGAGGCGATCTTTACCCGTCTCCCCGCGACGCTCGAACTGGGCTTCGCGGCGATTTGCTTCAGTCTCATCATCTCCATCCCGATCGGCATTCTTAGCGCGACGAAGCGGAACTCGGTCTGGGATCTCGTCGGCACGAGCTTCCCCCTGCTCGGTGTCTCGATCCCGAATTTCTTCAGCGGCATCATGCTCATTCTCTTCTTCTCGCTCACCTTCCGCATCTTCTCGCCGGGCGGCTACGTGCCGTTCAAGGAGGATGCCGGGCAGAACCTCAAGCACCTGATCCTACCGATGATCGCTCTCGGCACGCCAAGCCTCGCGGTCAATATGCGGCTGATGCGCTCCGGCCTGATTGACGCACTGGGGCAGGAGTACATCCGCGTCGCGCGGGCGAAGGGGCTGAACGAGCGGGCGGTGGTCATCCGGCACGCGCTCAAAAACGCCTTTATTCCCTTTATCACCGTCGTCGGCCTCCAAGTCGGCGCGATCCTCGAAGGGGCATTCATCACGGAGACGATCTTTCTCTGGCCGGGCGTTGGGCGCCTTGCGGTGGACAGCATCGGTGGGCGAGATTACCCGGTTGTGCAGGGAGTCGTGCTGTTGAGCGCGCTCAGTTTCCTGTCGGTCAACCTCATCGTGGACCTCTTGTACGCATTTCTCGATCCGAGGATTAAGTATGGTTGATGCTGCCGCTCGCACTACCGCCGCGCCCGTTGCTCTGTCGGGGGCGCCGAAGCCGCGCCGCCTCTTCAGTTGGCGTACTATCCGCCATCAGCCGCGCTTTTTGATCGGCGGCACGTTCATCTTCTTCCTCATCCTTGTTGCGATCATCGCACCGCTGCTCGTGCGTACCGACCCGAAAGTCTCGCATCCAGCGGACGCTATCCAGTCGCCGAGCATCCATCACCTAATGGGAACGGACGACCTCGGCCGCGATGTCCTGGGCCGCGCGATTTATGGATCGCGCGTCTCGCTCGCGGTCGGGCTAATCGCTGTCAGCATCGGCTTGTTCACCGGCGTGACACTCGGCATGATCGCGGGCTACACGGGAGGATGGGCCGACCTGCTCATCCTGCGGGGCATTGACGCCTTGCTCGCTTTCCCCGCGCTCCTGCTCGCCATCGCCATTACCTCCGCCTTAGGCCCGACCCTGCGCAACACAATGATCGCCATTGGCGTTGTCGCCATCCCTATCTATACGCGCCTGACGCGCGGGCAGGTTTTGCAGGCGAAGCAGCGCGAGTATGTCGAGGCGGCGCGGACGGCGGGCGCGAGCCAGGCGCGTGTCGCCTTCCGCCACATCCTGCCAAACATTCTCAACCCGCTGATCGTGCAGGCATCCCTCAGTATCGCCTTCGCCATCCTCGCGGAAGCAAGCCTCAGTTTCCTCGGACTCGGCGTGCAGCCCCCGACGCCGACCTGGGGCGCGGACATCAACCACGCTCGCGCCTATCTCAGTAACGGCTTCTGGTGGATGAGCGTCGGCCCCGGCGTCGCGATCCTCCTCACCGTCTTCTCCTTCAATCTCTTGGGCGACAGCATCCGCGACATTCTCGATCCCCGGTTACGGGATCGGTAGAACCTCACCCCGGCCCCCTCTCTATTGCTTGTCAGCAATAGAGAGGGGGAGACGGAAAGATAATGATACATTGGGGCGCGTTTTTGTAAGGGCGGTGCTCGAACCGCCCTCCGGCCTTTGTGTGGCGAAAATCTGCAGCACAATGGCGCCGGGGTACGCCCCGACGGTCTTCGTCACACATTCGTTTGGCGCGTCACTGGTCAGGTTGGCGGTGGGTTTCCGGTACAATACGCACGATGAGGTAACAATTTACCAAAGGAGCAAACAGGATGGCGGGCGTGCGGAGCAAGTACGGTGTCGCGGTGATCGGCGCGGGGACGGCGGGGATGACCGCCGCGCGGTTGTCGGCGGAGATGGGACATAAAGTCGCGCTGATCGAGGAGGAGCGAGTGGGCGGCGAATGCCTCTACACCGGCTGCGTTCCGTCGAAGGCGCTGATCGAGTCGGCGAAGGTCTTCTATCAGATGCGCCACGCGGCGGACTATGGCCTGCACGCAGACGGCATCGCCGTGGATTTCCCGGCGGTGCTTGGCCGGAAGGACGCGATCATCGCCGAAATCGCCAAGGGCGAGAACGCCGAAGTCTTCCGCAAGATCGGTATTGACGTGATCGAAGGGCGCGCGCATTTCCTCGACCCACACACTCTTCAGGTCGGCGAACGCGAGATTGCCGCCGATGACATCGTGATCGCTACCGGCTCGGAGGAGAATGTCCCGCCGATTGAAGGCATCCATGAAGCGGGATTCATGACGAATATCCAGGTCTTGCAGAGCATCTACGATATGCCGCGTTCGGTCGTCGTCCTCGGCGGTGGGCCGATTGGCTGCGAGTTCGCGCAGATTTTCGCCCGCTTCGGTGTGCCGACGACGATTATCGGGCGCAATGCGCGTCTCCTGCCGAAGGAAGACCTGGAGATGTCCGCCGCGCTTAAGGAAATCCTGCTTAAAGAGGGGATCACGATCTATACCGGCACCGAGGCGAAGCGCGTCGCCGTCGAGGGGCCGGACAAAGTCGTCACTGGCATCCGCGACGGGCAGGAAGTGACCGTCCGCGCGGAAATGCTCATCGCCGCCGCCGGGCGCAAGGCGCGCATCGAGCATTTACGCCTCGAAAACGCCGGTATCGAGATGAACCACAAGGGCATACCCGTTCAGGATACGTTGCAGACACATATCCCACACATCTGGGCGGCGGGCGATTGCACCGGGCTGTATCAGTTCACGCATGTCGCGGAGTATCAGGGGCGGCTCGTCGCGGAGAACATCGGCAAGCCGGGCAAGCGGTCGAAGGCGAAGAAGGCGGATTACCGCGTCGTGCCGTGGGTGACGTTCACCGACCCGGAAGTGGCGCGTGTCGGCATGACTGAAGAGGAGGCGCGCAAGAAGTACGGCGACAAGATCGAAGTGCTCCGCTGGCCGTTCGACCGCGTGGACCGCGCGATCACGATGGGCGAGACGCAGGGTTTCATCAAGGTGATCCTCGCGCCGAAGGGGATCACGAAGATGCTCGGTGGCGGGCAGATCGCGGGCGCGCACATCATCGGGCCGCACGCGGGCGATATTCTGCACGAACTCGTCGTCACGATGCAGGCGAATGCCTTTTCGGGTCGCGTTGCCCAGGCGATCCACGCCTATCCAACGCTCGCGCTCGGCGTCCGGCAGGCCGTCGGCCAGCGGTGGGATGCGGGTGTCGAACCGTTAGATTGACGAAGGGTTGAGGACTGAGAACGCGAAATGGATGCAGGGAGCGTTGAAGGTAGTGGCGCGTTATTCCGTTATGTCATGGTATACCGGTGATGTACCGCACGATGCGTCAGGCGTACGGAAGGTGGCAGGCAATGATTAAGATCGAGAAGAAGGGCCGCGATGTGGTCACGATCACGATCTCCGAAAGGGAGCGATCTGACGCCATGCCCATCGTACCACGCACATCGGAGGTCGCCGTGAAGAAGGGCGACAAGTCGTTCACATTCCATGGCAATAGCACGATCAGGACGAGCGCCACGCCGTTGAAGGCCCGCTAGCGTTTGAGCGCGACGAATACGGCGGCCGCGTAGCAGATAAACTCTCCCATTGATAGCCCAACAGCGAATGTGAACCAGAGCGCGCCTTCCCTTTGAGGAGGCGCTGATTTTTGGGGATGGATTGCGCTGCGATGAACGCAGCGATGAACATGTGCATCTCCGTGGCCGAGAATGCCGGATCGGCTGCCAATGCGCTATAGTCTTCCTCGGTTGGCCCGACATCGAGGTCGCTCTGGTGAAAGCAGAGGAGCGACGCGATGATGGCAAGAAGCCAGAACGCCGTCCCGGTGAGTGCAAGGACAATTGAGGCTTTCTTCAATAGGGTGTGCTCGGCGGCAAGGGCGGTTGCGGAAATAGAGATAATCAACGTACTCAAGGCGAACCACGCTGCCGTTTTCGTGTCGTACGCTTCCGCGATTCGTACCGGTAACTCGATTCGCTTTACCATTGCTTTATAGAAAACTTTTGCAGTTGTCTTCGCGGCGAGGATGGCTTGCTGCACTAGCGACGGGGACATCGCGCGCCACGTCTGGATGGTACGCAGAACTTCCGTGAAGAAAGTCCAGGCATTCGTCGTTGCTCCGGCGGGTTTGCCGCGAAAAGGACGCCGCATCACTGTTCGGTCATTGCATTGCACCAGATTCACTCGCCCGCGTCGTGACGACCTCGACGGGATACCCGGCGGCGCGGAGAGTGGCGACGACCTGGGCGGCGTGATCGGCGTTGCGGGTCTCGACGATCATTTCAAGGCCGACGGGGCCGATAGCGGTATAGGGGCCGATCCGCTGAATCTCGACATGGAGAATGTTGATACGCGCTTGGGTCAGCACGCCGGTCAAGGTGTGGAGCGCGCCGGGTTGATCGGGCAGCCACGTCTTGAAGGCGAGGAAGCGTCCAGCGGAAGCGAGGCCGGTTTGGATGCATTTGTCCAGCAGGTTCGGGTCCACATTGCCGCCACTGATCAGCACGCCGACGTTTTGGCTCGACTCTGGTAGGAGGCCGCCGAGCACCGCCGCGAGGCCCGCCGCGCCCGCCGCCTCGGAGAGCAATTTCTCGCGTTCCAGCAGCAGCACCATCGCCCGCGCCATCGCCTCGTCGTCCACTGTCACCATCAGATCCACGAGTGCATGAATGATCGGGAATGTTGTCGCGCCCGGTTGCGCGACGGCGATGCCGTCCGCGATCGTCGCGACGGGCCGGATCTGCCGCTCGCCACACCGGAATGACTCCACGCATGCGGAGGCCCCCGCTGCCTGCACGCCGACGATGGTCAAGGATGGCTTGAGGGTGCGTGCCGCCGTCGCGATACCCGCGAGTAATCCGCCACCGCCGACTGGCACGACGAGCGTGTCGAGGTCCGGCGCGTCGGCGAGCATTTCGAGGGCAATCGTCCCTTGCCCGGCGATCACCTGCGGATCGTCGAAGGCGTGGACGTAGGTCATGCCGCGTTCTTCGGCCAGCGCATGAGCGTAGCGTGCCGCCTCGTCATAGGCGGCACCAAACAAGACGGTCTGTGCGCCCTGCCGTTCGATCGCTTCCAATTTGGCGAGCGAGACGCCCATCGGTAAGACAATCGTCGCGGGGTAGCCGAGGAGGCGTGCTGCCAGGGCAACACCCTGCCCGTGGTTGCCCGCCGAGGCGGTGAGGACGCCGTGCGCCGCGACGGCAGGGTTCATCATCAGCAGTTTGTTGAGCGCGCCGCGGATTTTGAACGCACCGGTGCGCTGGAGATTTTCCAGTTTCAGGAGCAACGTGCGGCCCGCCAATGCGGAAAGGTCCGGCGACGGTTGCAGCGGCGTGTGGCGAATATGTGGCGCGATCCGCTGTGCCGCTTCCTGCACATCGGTCAGTGTCAGCGCGGGATTGTCGAGTGCGAGCGTCACGTCCCTATCCCCCGGCCCCTCCCTACAGGAAAGAGGCGAACGAAAACGGCTTTGCCAGGATGGTACACTACTCTTCGCGCTGCCGCATGTGCGTTCGCGTGGTACGGAGAGGAAATTCGCGTGCGAGCGGTCTATCTTACGGGCGAGTATTTGTATATCCGCGCGCTGGTGGCGGCGGATAAGGAATGCGCGGCGGCGTGGTTCGACAGCCCATTCCCGGTCAACGCCGTCCGTGCCGAGGAATGGCTGAAGGAGACGCATGGGAGCGTGGACCGGCCAGCCAATCTGCAGTACGTGATCGCGCGGACGGCGGACGACGCGGTGATCGGTGGCGTGACGCTCCAGACCGATTACCGCACCGGCACGCTTAAACTGCGTATCGCGCCGTCGCTCTCGGATGCCGACACGCTCTGGGCGGCGGCGCTCCGCATCCTTCATCCGTGGCTCCGTGATGACCTCGAACTGATGACCTTCGTTCTTCATATCCCCGCCGATCAGCCAGAGACGATTGCTACTGCCGAGATGCTGGGGATGACGCCGGCGGTACGGCTTCGCGAGGCGATCATGCGCCCTGGTCATCGGGTGGACGAACTGATCTATCAGGCGATCCTTACGCCGTGGGCGGTACGTGATGCGTAATCCCATCATGGTTGGCGAGCGCGTCTACCTCCGCCCCTTCGAGACGGCGGACGCCGAAACCCTCGCCCAGATCACCGCGACGGAGACGGACACGTTCATGTATCGGGGCCGCGCGCCGTTCAGCCCACTCGCCTACGAACGCGACATCGGCGAGGCGTATAAGAGCGACTATCCCCCCTGGATCGCCTTCATCGTCGCGTTGCGGGCGGACGACTGCTGCATCGGACTGGTTGGCGCGACCGACATTGATTATGTCCATCGAACAGCCGAAACCTTTAGTGCGTTGGGACCAGCGGCATTCCGTAATCAAGGGTACGGCACCGAGGCGAAGCATCTCTTGCTCGAATACTGCTTCGACCGCCTGCATCTTCATGCCCTGCGCTCCTCCGTCTTCGAGGCGAACACGCGCTCCGCCGCTGCATTGCTGAAGCAGGGGTACCGCGAGGCCGGGCGGCTGAAGTGGGCGGATGTCAAGGGTGGCCGCTATTACGATGACCTCCTGTTCGATCTGCTGCGCGACGAATGGCTCGCCGCCCGCGACGCGTGGCGGGCGAAGCGGACAGCCGACAGCGGGCCGCAGGCAGCGGGTGAAACCGATAGATAGCCATCGCTACCAAAGGAAGGGCGATGCGTGGAGCAGCCAGTCGTTAACATCGTCGGGGAGCGGGTTGCACTCGGTCCGCTCCGGCGCGATCTGATCCCGCTGTACTGCGGCTGGAACAACGATTTCGCGACGACCCGCACCCTCGCGCGTTCCCAACCGCTGACCGTCGAAGCGATGACCGCCGCGTACGATGCCGCGCTCCGCACCGATAGCGCGGTAGATTTCACGATCTACGAGCATGCGACTGGCCGTCCCATCGGCTCCGCCTATCTGCACGACATCGACGAGCGTAACCGGACGGCGGAGTTCGGCATCGTCATCGGCGAGGCGGATGCACGCGGCAAAGGATACGGCACCGAAACGGCGCGGCTGATGCTCGCATATGCCTTTACCAATCTCGGCCTCACGAATGTCATGCTCCGCGTTTACTCCTTCAATCACGCCGGTCTGCGCGCCTATGAGAAAGCCGGGTTCCGTGTCTTCGGAACGCGGCGACAATGCCACTTCATGGGAGGCACGTTGTGGGATGTCATCTTCATGGAAGCAACAACCAACGAGTAATGAGGAGCCGATAGGCAATCCCCGCGCCTCGGTGGCCTCCCGATGAGTATGCCATCTTAACAAGATGGGGCGTACGTTTTTCTGGGTGGTAGCGGACTTTCCAGCCTGCCTTCTGTCGTTCTTTCGCGCGGGAATTGGCTTGACAAAACAGAACTTTTGTTCTATTATATGGATGAACGTACAGAGTCGGACAACGGCATGGTAAGGAGGTTGTGATGGGACGATGTGGTCGCCACTGGGATGGTGCGCTTCCCCTCCAAACGAACGGGAACCGATCTGTCCGAAAGGACAATGTATCGCGAACCTCGACACGGCAGACTACACAGGGGCATATCAGCCGCAGATAAAGCGGCCGTGATCGGTCACATAGTCGAAGACGGAGGTGTAGCACATGGCAGGACAACGACTGAAGTGGTGGACGCTGATTGCAGCCTGTTTCGCGCTCTTCATGGCGATTCTCGATAATCTCGTCGTCAATATCGCGCTGCCGACGATCTCGCGCGAACTCAATGCGACGACGACGCAGTTGCAATGGATCGTCTCGGCGTACACGCTGATCTTCGCCTCGTTGCAGATCACGGCGGGCGGGCTGGGCGACCGGCTGGGGCGCAAGCGCTGGTTCCTTTTCGGTCTCGGCCTCTTCACCTGCGCATCGCTCTTTGGCGCGTTGTCGCAGAACATCACCATGTTAATCGCCGCCCGCGCGGTGCAGGGGCTGGGCGCAGCCTTTATCATGCCGCTCTCACTCTCGCTGATCTCCGTCGCCTTCCCGCCGGAGGAGCGGGGTAAGGCGCTCGGCATCTGGTCCGCGATTTCGGTCTCCGGCCTCGCGCTCGGCCCGATTGTCGGCGGCTTCCTCGTCCAGTACGCGAACTGGCACTGGGTCTTCATTATCAACATCCCGATCGGCATCATTGCCTTCTTTGTCGCCTCGACGGTCGTGCAGGAATCGCGCGATACCTCGGGTACGGTGGCGCTAGATATTCCCGGCACGATCCTGATCACCGGCGCGATTGCGTCGCTGACATGGGGACTGATCGAGGCGGGCGACCGGGGCTGGGGCGATACGCTGATCCTCGCCGCATTCGTCACGGCGGCGATGTTGACGGCGGCCTTCATTGCGGTCGAGGCGCGCACCGAGAAGCCGATGGTGCCACTGCGTTTTTTCCGCTCCTCCACCTTCTCCGGTGCGAACGTGGACGCCTTCGCTGTCTCCTTTCTGATCGCGGGCGTCGCCTTCTACATGACGCTCTACCAGCAAAACGTCCACGGCTTCTCGCCGGTGCGGGCAGGATTGGCGATGCTGCCGATGGTCATCACGATGATGATCTTCTCGCCGATCTCCGGGCAACTGGTCGGGCGCATCGGCTCGCGCCTCCTCATCTCGATCGGCATGTGCATCGCGGGTATCGGCACGCTGCTCTTCCTACGTGGCGGCGTGCATGCCTCATACCTGGCGATCGTTCCTGCCTTCGTCGTGATGGGCTTCGGGATGTCGCTGATCTTCGCGCCGATGACGACGGCGGTGCTCAACAGCGTCGAGAGTGAGAAGAGCGGCGTGGCGTCCGCCATCAACGGCGCGATCCGCGAGATCGGCACCGCGTTCGGTATCGCGCTCCTCGGCACAATCATGAACCGCGCGTATCAGGCGCAGTACAACACGACAGAGACGATTGTGCAGGCGCGGAGCAATCCGGCGTTCGCCCCCTTCAAGCCACTCGTTGATCTCATCGGCTCCGGTATGAGTCTGGCCGGTCGCTTCATCGAGGATACACGGCGCTTCCCCAGTGTCCCGCCCGCGCTCGCCGCGCAAATCCGTGACGCGAGCAGCAATGCATTCATCACCGGCATGAATCACGCGATTGTCATATCCAGTGGGGTGATCATCGTCTGCAGCATCGTCTCGTACTTCCTCATCAAGCCGCCGGTTGCGGCTATGGCCATCGCGCCGGAAGACGCGTGGGTTGACGATGAGGCGCGCGTGCCCGAATTGGTTGAAGCCGATTGAGGATTGATTGCTGCCTCGATGGTATGGCCCTCATCCCCGCCCCTCCCCCGCATAGCGGGTGGAGGGGTGTCTTATCGCGACGCATCGGTCAATGCCGACAGGGGATAAGGCAACAAAAGAGAAGCGATCTCTCCTCCCCGCATGGCGGGGGTGGGGGCAAAAAGGCCGGGCATCGCGCCCGGCCTCTTCTTTGCGATACGAAGGGAGAATCAGTGCCCGCAGCGCTTGGGCTGGCCGTCCTCTTCCTTCGTGCGGAAGGAGTGGCCGCAGCCACAGGAGGAAGCGGCATTCGGGTTCTTGATCGTGAAGCCGCCGCCCATCAGGTTCGAGGAGAAACCGACTTCCACGCCACTGAGGTACTTTTGGCTGAACGCGTCCACAATCAAACGGACGCCTTCCTTCTCGAAGACCGCATCGTCTGCCCGAGTATTGGGATCGAGCGCCATGCCGTAGGAAAAACCGGAGCAGCCACCCTGCGTTACGAACAGGCGGAGAGCAAGGTCATTGCGGCCCTGCTTCTCGACCAATGTGCGCACCTGCGCGGCGGCTTCGTCGGTGAGAACAATCGCGGTCTGCTCTTCGGTGATTACGCTCATGTTAAGACTCCTGTTTCTTTCAATCCTCACCCGTTCACAGCATGATTGGGTGCGAAGGCGCTATTCAGAATAGTAGCCCTCAACTTGGTATTTGTCAACGATATGCTTGATTAACCGGTTCGGGGTCCGAGGTTCGAGGTTCGAAGTGGATCGTTCCAGAACCTCGGACTCCGAACTCCGAACTCCGAACCTCTCACTCCTCCAGTGTCGAAAGGTCGCCGGTAGGCTGGCCGAGCTCCTGCGCCTTAATGTAGCGGCGCATGATCTTGCCGCTCCGGGTCTTCGGTAGGCTGGGTACAAAGTCCAGTTCATCCGGCTGCGCGATTGGGCCGACGGTCTCGCGGACGTGCTTAATCAGTTCCTGCATCAGGGCATCGGAGCCGCTGTAGCCGGTTTTGAGGATGACGAATGCCTTGATGCTCTCACCCTTGACATCGTCCGGCTTGCCGATCACGGCGGCTTCCGCGACGGCGGGGTGCGAAACGAGGGCGCTCTCGATCTCCGACGAGCCGAGGCGGTGGCCGGCCTTCTTGATAACATCGTCCACGCGGCCCTGAATCCAGAAGTACCCGTCCGCGTCGCGGAAGGCGGAATCCCCGGCGAAGTAGACGCCCTCGATGGTGCGCCAATAGGTCTCGTATCGCTCGGCATCGCGATAGATCGTGCGCATCATGCTCGGCCACGGCTGCCGGATAATCAGGTAGCCGCCCTCTCCTTCAGGAACGGGATTACCTTGCTTGTCCACGACATCGGCCTCGATGCCGAGGAAGGGCTTGGTCGCGCTGCCGGGCTTGAGCGGCATGATCGGCGTTGGCGAGATCATGATCGCGCCCGTCTCCGTCTGCCACCAGGTGTCCATGATCGGGTGCTTGTCGCCCGTCACCTTGCGGTACCACATCCACGCCTCAGGATTGATCGGCTCGCCAACGGAGCCGAGGAGCCGGAGCGACGACAAATCCGCGCTGGCGGGCCATTGGTCTCCCTGTCGCATCAGGGCGCGAATTGCCGTCGGCGCGGTGTAGAGGATCGTCACGCCGTACTTCTCGATCGTCTTCCAGACGCGGCCGGGGTTCGGGAAATCCACCGCGCCCTCGTAGAAGACTTGTGTACACCCGGCGAGCATCGGGCCATAGACGATGTAGGAATGGCCTGTCACCCAGCCGGGGTCGGCGGTGTCCCAGAAGATGTCGTGTGGCTTGATGTCGAAGATGAACTTCGTCGTCGTGTAGCAGCCGACCATGTAGCCGCCGTGGGTGTGGACGATCCCCTTGGGCTTACCCGTTGAGCCGGAAGTGTAGAGGTAATAGAGTGGCGTTTCGCTGTCCAGTTCGGCGGCGGACATGCCGGGCTTGGCGATGTTCATCAGGTCGTCGTACCAGAGGTCGCGCCCGTGCACCCAGTTGACGTTGTTTCCCACCCGCTTGACGACGATAACGTGCTCGACCGTTGGGCACTCGCGTACGGCGGCATCCACAATCGCCTTGAGGTCAACGAGTTTGCCGCGGTACTGGTAGCCGTCCGCACAGATGACGATCTTCGCCTCACCCTCCTGGATGCGGTCCCGGAGCGCCTGCGACGAGAAGCCGGAGAAGACGACGGAGTGCGCCGCGCCGATCCGCGTCGTGCCGAGCATCGCGACGAACTGCTCGGGAATCTTCGGCATGTAGACGCAGGTCTTGTCGCCCTCCGTAATACCGAGTTTGGTCAGTACATCGGAGAATTTGGTCGTCTCGCGCCAGAGATCGGCGTAGGAGAGGGAGCGGGTTTCGCCGTTCTCGCCCTCCCAGTAGATGGCGACCTGGTTCCAGACGGGCGTGCCGCGATGGCGGTCGAGGCAGTTGTAAACGATGTTCGTCTTCGCTCCTGTGAACCACTTAACGTAGGGGAACTGCCAGTCGCGCACCTTCTCCCACGGCGCGAACCAGTGCAACTCCTCCGCCATCTCCGCCCAGAACTCCTCCGGATGCTCGATTGTCCATGTGTGCAAATCTTCATAGGTGTCGAATCCTTTGGCACGCATGTACTGGGTGATGTTGGCGCCCTCGCGCATCTCGTCCGTCGGCTCGAAGAGCCGCTCTTCCTGCAAGACGCGGTTAGTAGTCTCGAACTGGAGCATCGTACGATTCCCCTTTCTGCTCATTTTTCCGGACGGTCAATGCGGATTTAATCGTACCACCAACAACGAGTAACGAGTAGCGAGTACGCGGAGCGCCGATCTCAGTCTCGTTACTCGTCACTTAAAAGAAGGAGGCCGGGCGGGTGGGGACCGCGCCGGCCAGGGGAAGGGGAAGGAGGATTGTTCTTTGTTGTCGCAACATCCGTACCACGATGCGTGCATCGTGCCGTTTCGCTGCGGATCGCGGGCCTTGTAGCCTGCTGTCTGTATCATAGCAAATTCAATGCCATCACATCCTGATCGTTGTGGATCAAGCGCGCACGCGGGCAAATGTGGTCGCCAATGATGCGGCGCGGTATGATGCCGGACGGTCGGTAGGCAACCCGTATTCGGGAGAAATACCGCACGCTGTGATCGCTGGAGGGCGCAATGGCAGAGGCGATGTGGAGTACGGTGATCTATGAGCGATTGCGGGCGGCAGGGATCAGACTCGTCGCGCATGTGCCGGACAATATCGTCGCGCCGGTCATCCGCTGCTTCGAGGCGGACGCGGCAGTGACGACCGTCTCCTGCACGCGGGAGGAGGAAGGCGTCGGCATCATCGCGGGCGGTCTATTGGGCGGGACGCGCGGCGCGCTCCTGATGCAAACGAGCGGTTTCGGCAACTGCCCGAACGCACTCGGCTCATTGATTGTACCGTATCAGTTGCCGCTCGTTATGGTGATCGCCGGGCGTGGCACGCTCAATGAGTTCAATCCCGCGCAGCGCGGCATGGGCCGGGGCGTGACCCGAATGCTCGACGCGCTCGACATTCAGCATCATACTCTCGACCGCCCCGACACGCTGGAACGGACATTGGACTACGCCCTCACCACCGCCTATCTGACGAACGCACCCGTCGCCTTCATCATCTCGTCGCTGCTGTCCGGCGGAAAGAAAGAAGCCTGAAGCCGCCAAGCCATGAATCGTATTGGGCTGATCTGCCCGCCTGCGCTATGATGGCGGTGAAATACGCGGGGAAGCAGAAAGGAGCGTGGGGTATGGAATGGTTGACCGCGCAGCAGCGTTGGATCATCGCCGTGATGGCATTGGTCATCGCCGTCGTTTGTCTCGCGAACTTCGTCTATTGGATAGCGATTGTCGAGAACCATCCGTGGTTCAAGCACTCGCTTCTCTTCGTGGTGCTGGCGATCGGCGGGTTCGCTGTTGCCGCCTATGCTTGGCCGCGGACGCAGCGGGTGGAGTAATCACCATGAAAACCGATCTGATCCGCACCTTCTACGAGTATCATACTTGGGCGAATGCGCGCATCCTCACGGCATGTGACGGATTGAGCGCCGCGCAGTTCGTCGCGCCGGGGAGCGCGAGTTTCTCCTCGATCCGCGATACGCTCGTGCATACGATGTGGGCGCAGTGGAATTGGCTCCTGCGCTGGCGGGGAGAGCCGAACCCCCCCCACTTCGATCCAACGGAATATCTCGATGTCGGTGCGGTACGGCGGCGCTGGGTCGTGATAGACGGCGAAACGCATGCCTTCGTCGCCAGAGTTAATGAGGCGGCGCTCGAAGCGATTTGCCGCTATGTGAACAGCCGCGACGAGCCGATGGCCTACCCGCTCTGGCAGCAGATGCTCCATCAGGTCAACCACGGCACGCAGCACCGCAGCGAGGTCGCCGTCCTCCTCACCGAGTACGGTCACTCCCCCGGCTGGATGGACTTCATCGTCTATCTCGATGCGCTGAAGCAGTAAGCCACTTGTCTGCCGCAACATGACGTGGTACATTGTGGTCACAGAGTGGGCACAATGGAGGAAGCATCATGCGACACGTCGGTGTACGGGAATTTCGGGACAAGGCAACAGCGTATCTTTCCGGTAATGAGGTATTGACGGTGGAGAAGCATGGCCAACCGATTGGCTATTACATTCCTGCTCCGAAGGTAAACCCCGAGGAGACGCAGGAAGCCTTGGCGCGATTCAATGCGGCGGTTAAGCGTCTGCTCAATGAAAGTGGAATGACCCAAGAGGAACTTTCTGACTTCCTGGATCTTACGAAACCGTTCGATGCGTCTCGTCATTGACGCGAATGTACTCGTGTCGGAACTCTTGCGCTCGCGCGGGCAAGAGTTGATCGCGCGTCCGGAATTACAACTCTCGATTGCTGAACATGCATGGGGTGAAGCGGAATATGAATTGCGCAAACGATTGATCGGACGGTTTGGGCGGGATGGGCAAGGGGTGGGTGTTGTCGAAGCCTTTCTATTCGGGGCAAAGATGCTCGTGAGCCAGCGTATTGCGATTATGCCAGAGGATTTCTATGGCTCGCATCAGACTGTGACCCGGACGCGTATCCCCCGCGATCCCGATGATTGGCATACCGTTGCACTCGCCCTCACATATGGCGCGAACGAAGCGGATATCTGGACGAGTGACGCTGATTTCCTCGGCTGTGGGATAGCGACATGGACGACGGATACACTTCTGGCATATCTCGCTTAAATGAGGGAGGAGTAGTGATTGAGGAAATGGACCGGCTGGATCTGACGCGGCGGGTGCTGGCGCATCTAACCGACGAGACGGTTTTCGCGGGGATCGGTAATGCGGGGTTCGATCTGTTTGCCGCCGGAGACCGCCCCCAGAACTTCTACATGTTCGGCTCGATGGGGCTCGCGTCGTCACTCGGTCTGGGCTACGCGCTCGCGCGGCCCGACGAGCGCGTCGTCGTGCTGGAGGGCGAGGGAAGCGTGCTGATGAACCTCGGCTCCCTGGCGACGATTGCTCGCATGCGGCCGCGCCGGTATCTCCTCATCATCATGGACAACGGGACGTACGCGCTCACCGGCTCGCAGCGGACCGCTGCCGCCGACGTGACCGACATCGCGATGATCGCCCGTGGCGCGGGCATCGTGCGGGTCGCGACGCCGCAGACTGCGGAGGAGTTCGAGGGTGCGGTCGTGGATGCGCTCAGCAGCGATGGCCCGGCGGTGATCGTTGTCAAGATTGCCGATGGTAACAGTGTAGCGCGGCATGGATGGGATCCGGTGGAACGCAAGCACCGCTTCGCCGCCGGAGTGTCGCGATAGAGAATTCAATCGCGTTTCCGTGCGGCGAGATAGCATTCGGCGGCGAGGGGTGGATACCAGCCGCCGGAGCGGACGTTGAGGGCATGAATTGGTCGCCACTGGGTGATGCGTTCCAGCGTGTTCGGGAAGGGAAGAAGGAGCACGACGCCATCCTCCTTGATGATCGTCAGGCCGGCGTCGCACGTCAGGCGCCGGAGGTCCGGCAGGGTGTATTCGTGGTGATGCTCCTCGATCAGCGCGTCGGCGTCGGCGTATCCGGCGCGGCGGACGAGCGGGCGGAACCGGCGCTTCAGCCGACGCGTCAGGCTGGCGGCGTTCGGCGTCGAGAGGAGCAGGACGCCACCGGGCCGGAGTTGCGCGACGGCATTGCGCAGAAAGGCTGCCGGGTCGTAGACATGCTCCAGAACCTCGAAGGCCGAGACGGCGTCGAAGGGCCGACTGTCCGCGTAGCGTTCCGGTTCCTCGACCGCCGCGCGAATGTAGCGGACATTCGGGCGGGCGCGCAGTTCGCTCGCCACGGCGATGTTGCGGTCGCTAATGTCCACGCCGACCACCTCGTCCGCAAAATTGGCGATTTCGGCCGTAATCACCCCGTCGCCGCAGCCGAGATCGAGCCAGCGGGCATGGGGAGGCGTGTGGGTGCGTGCGAAGGCGATCCGCCGCGCCAAATATAACTCCTGTAATGCGCCGGAGCGGAACCGCCCTTCGGTCTGCGTCGGCATCACGTCGTTGTAGTAGGTGCGCTGCGCCGCTTGCGCCTCTTCTCTGTTCTTGTATCGTCCCTGCTGGACACTCATCTGCTCCTGCCTCCTTCTCCGCAGTGTACGTGATGCCGTATTGCCTCATGGATAAATCTTACTCCTGCAGGGTCGTTGCCTCACCAATGTTTCTTACTCTGGCTAGCCGCCAGAGCGCGTCCTGTCCCGCCTCGATCTCCCGCCGGATTGCCGCCGGATTGA
>JAABUU010001915.1_pt1 | contig 32018 bp, 22 predicted proteins | sample 5559301 | NCBI WGS metagenome assembly JAABUU01 (sample SAMN10711884, study PRJNA513360) | rock metagenome | isolation source: Antarctica rocks | place: Antarctica: Victoria Land, Richard Nunatak white
ATCCGAACGCGGGCGGCTCGCGACAGGTTCTGGCCGAGTACAACGCCGACTTTCTGCGGATGGTGATCGGAGTCGCGTCCGCCGTGGCTCTCGGGGCTTACTGCCTGTGGGCGTTTCAAAGCGCCGGAACGGCCGCGGTCGGGTGGCGCGAGGCGACGATCGTCCCGTTTACGATCGCGCTGCTGCGTTACGGACTGCTGGTGACCGGTGGCCGAGGCGGAGCCCCGGAGGAGATCATGCTCGGCGACAGGTTCATGCAGCTCACCGGCCTGGCCTGGCTGCTCACCTTCGCTCTGGGACTCTGAAGATGAGCGCCGCGCCCAGCCGCCGCCTCGAGCACCGCGAGTCACAGCGCCGCCCGCGGCAGACGACTTCGAGACCCCAACCGGACGTCAGCGCCCGGGAGCGCCGCCGCCGGGAGCGCCATTTCCGCCGTCGCCGCCGAGACCTCCTGGAGGACAGTGGGATCGCGCTGGCGCTGGTGGTCGGGCTCGTGAGCGTGACCGCCGGTCTCGGCGTTCTGGCTCTGATCGAGGTACCGCTCGCGGTTGGCCTGATCGTCTCGATGCTTGCCGAGCGCGCGGTCAGGCGCCGGCGGGCACCCGATCGCCGGGGCGTAGCCGAGAAAAAGCCTCGTGCGCCCACCCCCGTGAGCCGCCGGCGGGTCGAACGGCCGTGAGCGGACTCTCACTCCGGGCTTAGTCCGGTCTTCTGCCGGCCGGGCAGCATCGATCGATCACGATGGCGATCAAGACCCAACGCGCACAGAGGGCTCGAAGCCGATCGATCATCAAGCGCGTCGGTACCGTCGCGCTGTGCTCGTTGGCCGGCGCGCCGATCTCGGGCTGCGGAAGCAGTGGCGCCGGCACGACGCACGACAACGGCCGTTCGGGACGGTCCGTGCCCCAGAGGTCGGAGAGCGCCCGCCAGCCGGGCGCCCGCCACCGCAGCAGGCTCCCGTCCTATCCCCAGCTGCTCGGCGCAGCCACCGGCTCCTCGCCGACGAACTTCGTGCCCGCGGTCAGGTGGCGCGGTCAGATTGCCGTCTGGGTCGCCCGGCGGTCGAACGTCGCCCTGCTGTCCTTTGACCAGCGAGAGGTGGGGCTGAGGCTTCACTCCGGGACGATCGATGCCGGCACCCGGGGCTGGCGGTGGGGACCGGCGATCTCGGGCTCTGAGCGGCGCCGCGTCGTGGCGGCGTTCAACGGGGGTTTCAAGCTGGACACCAACTCGGGCGGCTTTGAGTCCTATGGCCGTACGGCAGCGCCGCTCACCGACGGTCTGGGCTCGATCGTCACCTACGCCGACGGCAACACCGACATCGGATCCTGGCACCAAGGGGTGCCCGAGCCGGGTAAGCCGGTCGTCTCCGTGCGCCAGAACCTGCGGCTGCTGATCGCCCACGGTGAGCCGGCCCCCACGATCGGGTGCCCGACCTGCTGGGGAGCGGCCCTCGGCGGGACGGCCGAACCGGCCCGCTCGGCGCTTGGGATCACCGCCGACGGTCGCCTGATCTGGGCCGGGGGCGAGCACCTAACCACCACCGCGCTCACCGATGCGCTGCTCGCGGCGCGGGTCGTGCGGGCCGTTGAGCTCGACATCAACCCCGAGTGGGTCGCGGGCTACCTGTACGGCCACCGAGGCGGCCGAGGCCCACTCGCACCGGTGCCGGTGGTGGCCGGACAACCCGGAGCGCCGGGCCAGTTCCTCGAACCCTACAGCCGCGACTTCTTCACGGTTGTGGCGCGTTGACCGGTGCCCCTTGCCCGGGCTGCTGGTAGGCTCTCAACCGGGAGTACCAGCCTGACGCGGGCGCCTGCGAGTGACAGCGCCAATCTGATTCTCCGGAAACCGCTAATGCGCGGAGTCCGTTTGACGCTTGAGCCTGTCCCGCTGGCCGTCGGCTGCACCGCGGCCGATGGAAACCTTGACTGCCGGTGGTCGTTTCGGCGGCGCGTCGGCCTCAGCGCGCTCGGCGCACTCATCGTCCTCGGCGGGCTCGGAGTCGTGCTCGCCGGCCGCCGTGAGCAGTTCGTCGCCGCCCTCCACACCGCGCCGATCTCGCTGCTGGGAGTCGCCGCCGCACTTCAGGTCCTAGCGCTCCTGGCTCGCACCGAGGCCTGGAACATCTGTGTCCGGGCCGCCGGAGGAAGCGTCGGTCGTCGGCTGCTGTTCCGCGCCGCCGGCGTCGGCTATCTCGCCAGCGTGCTCAACGGGTCAGTGGGAATGGCCGTGCGGATCGCCTCGCTGCGCCGGGTGGCTCCGCGACAGACTCCGCGCGTGCCGGCTCTGCTGGCGGCCGAGGTGCCGATCATCACGGTCGAGGTGGCACTGGCAGCGATCTTCTCGTTCACACTGGTCGCGCCGCTCGGGGTTCCGTGGTGGGTACCCGCGATCGCCGTCGTGGCCGTGGGCGGGGCGGTGGCGGCACTTCTGCGGACCTCGGAGAACCGCAAAACGGGCTTGTGGATGGGTTTGGCCGTCGTACGCGGCCGCGGTCGTGGTCGAATGATCGCTTTCGTCCTGCTGGCGGTGTGCGCCCAGGTCGTGCGCAACTGGTTGATGCTGCACGCGATCGGCGTCAACGTCTCGATCTTCGACGCGATGGCCCTGCTGATCGCGATGTTCACGCTGGGCCAGCTCCCGATCGGACCAAGTATCGGACCGGCAGCCGCCGTGTTGATCCTCGGTGGCAACGGGGTGGCGGCGGCCGCGGCTGCGGGGGTGCTGCTGGCGGTCACCGGCACAGCTGGGTCGCTCTGCTACGCGGGGTGGGCGATCGTCGACCGGATGGTCGCGGGCGGGCTCGGCCCCGCTTCCGAGGCCGTCGCGGCGCCGGCCGCAGTCAGCCCGACTCCGGGCTGAGCCATTCATCACGCGGTGGCGCGGCGGCGTTGTCAGCCGGGAGCGGAGGCGGCTTGATCGGGCTGACTGCATGTGATGTGGATCAGGTTCAGGAGCCATCGGCCCGACGATCCGTCGGCGCGCAGATCGACATCACCAGCGCAGTGACGGGTGCCGTCGGTGCGAACCGAAGTCGTCCTCACCGCGACCGTCGCGCTGGTGCTCGACCGGCTGACGACCTGGGCCGCGTCAAAGCTGATAGAACGGTCGCCTGCCTGGCCGACCTGAAAGCTCTGATAGCCGCTGAGCTGGCTCTGGAAGCTCGGGGCGGCCAATGCCCAAGCGTCGGGATAACGGTGCGCGGCAGCCAGCTCGTAGAAAGACTCGACCGCTGCGACGGGGCTGCCGGCGGCCGGCGCCGGCGAGGGCGTGGAGGCAGATCCGCTCGTCTTGCCGGAGCCAGCCCCTGTCGTTGCTGCGGTCCCGCCGGTGGTCGTGGCCGCCGCGGTGGAGTTGGTGGCCGGCTGGGAGGAGGCCGTTCCCGCGGGCCGCGAGCGCAGGCTCGCCGGGGCGCTGCCCAGGGTCCGCGACAGCGAGCGGCGGCTGACCCGCGCGGCGCTTCGCGTCCGCGGTTGCGAGGCGCCGGTGTTCAGGAGCACGGCCAGTACGACGGCTCCGGTCACGAAGGCCAGGAACGCCGCGACGAACAGCCTGACCCTCGATCGGCGAGGCCCCGTCACATTGGCTGAGGCGGCGTGCACGGTGACACGAGAGGGAGGCCTGATTCCCGCCCGCGCCGACGCGGCCGGGGGCTCTGACATCGCCGCCGGTGGCCGCGCCGCCGATCCGGCCGTGGCCGCACCTCCCGAGATCGACCCGGCGTAGTCGCCCGATCCTTGCTCGTCCGCCGGTGTGACCGCTACCAGGCGCTCTGGCGGCGTCGCGATTGGCGCGGTGTCCTCGGGAGCGAGCGCAGCGCGCAACCGCTCGATCAGCTCACCGGCCGAGCGGGGGCGGCCCCGGGGATCGCGGGACATGCCTGCGATCAGCAGCTCGGCCGCCGCGCGAGGGGCCTGGGGCCAAGCGTCGCGCAGGTCCGGAGGGGACTGGGTCGAGATCGCGTGCGCGAGCGCCACCGGGTTCGCCTCGCGACGAGCCTTGCGCCCTGACAGCACCTGGAAGGTCACCGCGGCCAGCGCGTAGACGTCGATCGCCGGCGTAGAGGGATTGTCCCCGAGCTGTTCGGGCGCCATGTAGCTTAGCGAGCCGAGCACCGAGCCGGCCGTTGTGATCCGCGTGCGGTCCGGGACCGAGGCGATCCCCAGGTCGGCGAGCTTGACCGCACCGTCGGTTCCGAGCAGGACGTTGGACGGCTTGACGTCACGATGCACGATTCCGCGTCGGTGGATGGTGTCCAACCCGGCGGCAATCCCCTCGAGGATGGGCAGGGCCTCGGCGGCGGCAAGCTTGCCATCCCGGGTCAGTGCGTCGCGCAGCGTCTCGCCGCGGACGTACTCCATGACGATCACCAGATCGCCATCCTCGGCGGTGACGACGTCGTAGATCGAGACGAGGTTCCGATGGCTGACGGACGCGCCCAGGAGCGCTTCCCGACGCAGGCGCGAAAGTCCGCGGGCATCCGCTGTGCCGGTCATTCGCTTCAGCGCCACCGGCCGGTCGAGCAACGCGTCCTGCGCGAGCGCGACCGTCGCCATCCCTCCCGAGCCGAGGGGCGAGATGATGCGGTACCGCGCTAGGTTGCCGGTCACAGACACAGGTCCGACCTAGCCGCGCGAGGTTCCAAACCCGCCATCAACCGGGCCGGGCGCAGTCTGACGATCCAAATGCCGGCGCATCGCCAGAGGGTACTGGCGGACTTCGCCGGTGGGATCCTCGGCGGTAACTGTGAGGTCCTGGGCGGGAACTGCGTAGGGAAGGCGCCCTCGAACAGCTCCGACCATCAGGAGGAAGGTGCCGCGTGCTGAGACGTCTCCGTCTTGCCGTACTCCATTGGTCGCGATCGCGGGTCTGGCCGTGGCGAGCGCCCGGCGACCTGTTCTGCAAGCTCGCCGACAACACGACACGACCACTACGACGACGGGCTAGCAGACTCCCCATTCACCGGGATGAGCAACCGCCGCGGCACCATCCGCCGCGGCCGCTTGGCGTCTGGTGAGAGACGACGCCGGTGGCGAGAGGGCCTCAGCGGGCGTCACGCTGGCGGCGGGTGCGGATCTGCTCCTGCTCGCGTGCGGTCCGCAGCTTCCGGGCCTCGCGGTGGGCCTGGTCGTTGCGCTGGGCGATCTCCTTACGGAGCTCGTCGAACGCCGCCTGCGACGTCGATCGCCCGGGACCTGGTTCGTGAGTCTGCTTCGCCATGCGGTGCACTCCCTCATCGCTCTCGAGAAAGGCCAAAGCCACGTGAAGAATGCGAGAGCGAGACACTCAGCGGTGGACGCTGCGTATTGGAGTCTACCCGCGTGGTCGTCAACCGGCGATCAGGACGATCTTCCGTCCGCCGGGCTGCCTACGAGATCGTCCAGGGCCGGCGTGAGCCGCTTGCCGGGTGCGGTTACCCGGCCAAGCGCGCAGCGCACGCGCGCCCGGCTTGACCCTACGACTCGGACCGACGCGCCGGAACGTCGATGTCTGAGCCAGCGCGAACCGGGAAGCACCAGACCATGACTTCTTTCACCGGCAACGTGCCCAACGTAACTCTCAACGACGGCAACCAGATCCCACAGCTCGGCTTCGGCGTGTTCCAGGTCCCGCCGGAGGACACCGCCGAAGTGGCGACCCAGGCCCTGCAGGCCGGCTACCGGCACATCGACACCGCGGCCGCCTACGGCAACGAGGCGGGTGTCGGTCAGGCGATCCACGCCGCCGGCCTCGAGCGCGAGGAAGTATTCATCACGACCAAGTGCTCCAATGACGATCACGGCCACGAGCAGGCGATCCGGGCGTTGAAGAGCAGCCTCGATCACCTCGAGGTCAACCACGTGGACCTGTACCTGATCCACTGGCCGGTCCCCTCGCAGGACAAGTACGTCGAGACGTGGCGGGCCTTCATCGAGGTACAGAAGCAGGGCCTGACACGGTCGATCGGGGTGTCGAACTTCCAGCCCGCCCACCTCGAGCGCCTGATCGAGGAGACCGGGGTCACGCCGACCGTCAACCAGGTGGAGCTGCATCCCCACTTTCAGCAGGATGGCCTGCGCCGCGAGCACGCCGAGCTGGGGATAGTGACCGAGGCCTGGAGTCCGCTCGCCCAGGGTGCGGTGCTCGACGACCCGCCGATCGAGCAGATCGCGCAAGCCCACGGCAAGACGCCCGGCCAGGTGGTGATCCGCTGGCACCTCCAGCTCGGCAACGTGGCGTTCCCCAAGTCGGTCACGCCGGAGCGGATCGTCGAGAACTTCGACGTGTTCGACTTCGAGCTCTCCGACGACGAGATGGAGTCGATCCAGGCGCTGGACGCGGGCGAGCGCACCGGGCCCGACCCGGACTCGTTCGTCCGGCCCTGAGGGCCGCGTCACGGCCAGGGCGCGCTCAGTGTTGCGGTGGCGATCGTCCGCTCAGTGCACGGCGATCAGGTCGACGACGAACACGAGCGTCTCGTCGGGCCCGATCACGCCTCCGGCGCCGAGCTTGCCGTAGGCCAGCATCGGCGGAACCGTGATCCGGCGTCGGCCACCGACCTTCATACCGAGCACGCCCTGGTCCCAGCCGGCGATCACCTGGCCCTTGCCGAGGCCGAACTTGAACGTGCTGCCGCGGTCCCAGGAGGCGTCGAACTGACGCCCGGTCTTCCACGAGACACCGACGTAGTGGACTTCAACCACCCGCCCCGGGACCGCCTCGTCGCCTTGCCCAGCGGTGATGTCGTCGGTCTCGAGCTGATATGAGGGCGGCGAGTCCGGCGGGACCGTGACCTCGGGCTTCTCGGGCGCGGTCATGCCGGCACGGTAGCTGAAACTCGCCCGCGCGCCTGGTCCCGAGACGTCCGGGCTGTCCGAGCTCGAGCCGACCGGCTATGGCAGCGTACCCAGAGCCAGGGGCACGATCCGCTCGGCACCGGCACGCCTCAGCTGACCGCCTGCCATCGCCAGCGTCCAGCCCGAGCCGCGCCGGTCATCGAGCAACCAGCCCGTCCCCGGCGGCGGCGGCGCGACGACGGCGAAGGCCCCGCGGACGTTGGCCGCCTGTCGGACGGCGTTGGCCATCTCGCGCTGGGGCGGGCGAGCCTCCCGGCGGGCCAGCAGCGGCACGAAGGGCACCTCCAGCTCTGCGGCCAGGCGTCCCCCCAACCCGTCGATCAGCTCGCCCAGCCGGACCGACGGCACGGTGGTGATCCAGGCCACCGGCTCGCCGCTGGCGCGGACCATGTCGGCGAGGCCGCCGACGATCTGGGGATCGAACCGCCCGGCCGCGACGCCGCGCTGGATCGCCGGCCACCAGCCCCCGTCGCCAAAGCGCGCCAGCGCCCAGCCGGCCTCGATGCGGGCATCCTCGGGGATCTTGCGCATTGTCCCGCCAGGGTCAGGAGCCATCTTCTTGACTTCGAGCTCGATCGGGCGCGAGCGCAGGTGGCGCGCGGCCAGCTCCACCAGAGCCGGCGCCGGCGCCGCCGCGAAGCGGGGTCCCGTGCAGACCGAGCAGCGGCCGCAGTCACGGGAACCGGATCCCACCGACCCGTCGTCCAGCTCCTCCTGCAAAACGCGCATCAGGCAGCGGCCGTCGGTGCCCAGCGCCGCCATCGCCTGCTGCTCGGCCCGCCTCAGGGCGGTGACCTGGGCGTAGCGCTCGGCGTCGTACTCCCAGTCGGCTTCGGGTACCAGCTGCCAGCGCGTGCCGTCGCGCCGGAGCGCCCCTTCGACGTCCAGGATCTTCAGCATCGCCTCGAGGCGGCCCATCCCCAGGTTCACCACCGCCATCAGCTCGCGCGTGGTCCGACCCGCCTCGCCGGCCGACTCCAGCTCGGCCAGGACGGCATCGACACGCTCCCGGCTCGGGAAGGCCTGCTCGATGAAGAAGTCCTGGATCCGGCGGTCCTCGCCGCCCCGCAACAGGACCACGTCGGCGTGCCGAACGCCCCGGCCGGCTCGGCCGACCTGCTGGTAGTAGGCCACCACCGAGCCGGGCGCCTGGTAGTGCACGACGAAGGTCAGGTCGGCTTTGTCATAGCCCATGCCCAGCGCGCTGGTGGCGACCACCGCCTTGATCTCGTTGCGCAGCAGGCGCTCCTCGGTGGCGATCCGCTGCTCGCTGTCCTGCTCGCCGCTGTAGGCCAGCGCTGAGATCCCGTTGGCGGTCAAGAACGAGGCCACCTGCTCGGCGTCGCGCTTGGTCAGCGTGTAGACGATTCCCGAGCCCGCGAGGCTCGCGGCGCCGCCCAGATGCTCGACCAGCCAGGCCAGCCGCTCGGCCGGCCGCGGCAGCTCGAGGACCTCGAGGCGCAGGCTCGTCCGGGCCAGCGGGCCTCGATAGACCCGCAGCGGCTCCCCGTCTGATCCCGCGAGCTGCTCGCGGACATCGCCGACCACCCGGTCGTTGGCCGTCGCCGTGGTGCCCAGCACCGCGGCCTCGGGACCGAGGGCACCGAGCATGTCCTTGACGCGCCGGTAGTCGGGCCGGAAGTCGTGGCCCCAATCGGAGATGCAGTGCGCCTCGTCGATCACCAGCAGGCCGACCGAGGCGGCGAACAGCGGCAGCATGCCCTCGCGAAAACGTGGATTGTTGAGCCGCTCGGGGCTGATCAGCAGCAGGTCGATCGAATCAGCGGCGAGTCGGTCTCTGACCTCATCCCAAGCCTCGCGGTTGGTGCTGTTGACCGTGTGGGCGCACAGCCCGAGGCGCTGTGCGGCGGCGATCTGGTTGCGCATCAGCGCCAGCAGCGGGCTGACGATCAGGGTGGGTCCGGCTGGACGGGTGGGATCGGTTCGCAGCAGCGAGGTGGCGACGAAGTAGACCGCGGACTTGCCCCAGCCCGTCCGCTGTACGCACAGCACCCGCGCGCGGTCGACGACGATGTCGCGGATCGCCTCGAGCTGACCGGCCCGAAACTCGGAGTCGGCACCGGCAGTGAGCGTCCGCAGCCGCGCGAGCGCGGCGGCGGCGAACGTGTCCTGGGTCGTGGCGGTCGTGTCAGTCGTGGCGGTCGTGTCAGTCGTGGCGGTCAAACCCCCATCCTGACATCCGACCCGGTCAGGGCAGCACGGCCGCCGCCGGCAGGCGGCCCGCCGGCCGGAGCAACGACGCTCGCGCGCGCTCCGCGGCTTCCGCGGGCGAGCTATATGGTTCTGGCGCTGGTGATCGATAAAGCGGGCTCAGACTCGGGGCGAGCGGCGTGACCGAGATCAGGCCTCAGGTCTATCTGGACCCCCGGCCCGCAGAAGCACTGGCTCCATTTCACGCCTGGGCTCGCACACATCAGCCGGGATGGTCGTACACGGCGGTCCGCCTGGTGCTCTCGCCGGTGGCCCTGATCCTCTACCGCACGCGCGCGGTCGGCCGGCGCAACGTCCCATCGGGGGGACCGCTGATCCTGGCGCCGAATCACTTCTCCAACCTCGATCACTTCTTCTGCGGCGTCTATCTGCGCCGGCGGATCCGGTTCATGTCGAAGTCTCAGTTCTTCGGCAACCAGCCGCTGGTCAGCTACCTGTTCCGGGTCTCCGGGCACTTCCCGGTGCGCCGCGGGCACCACGACGAGGAGGCGTTCGTGACCGCCCACGCGATCTTGGCGAGCGGAGGATGCGTCGGCATCTACGCCGAGGGCGGACGGTCCAGGACGGGCGGTCTCGGCGACCCTCGGCCGGGGATCGGACGCTTGGCGCTCGAGTCCGGTGCTCCGGTCGTGCCGGTGGCGATCTACGGCTCGCTGGCGGTGCGTCAGTGGCGCCGGGGCCGGTTCCCCCGGGTGAGGGTCAGCTACGGAGCCCCCGTGAGCTGTGCCCGTCTGGCCAGCCCCTCCCGCGAGCAGCAGCTCGCCGCGGCGCAGCACATCTTCGATCGCGTACGTGACCTATATCGCCGGCTCGAGACGGCCACCGTCCTAGTGAGCTAACCCTCTAGGGCAGGGTTAGGGTCTGCCTAGAACCGCTGCAGCGTCCCGGCTGGTCAGAGGCATAGGTCTGGCTACGGCAGATGAAGGGTCTGGCCGGCGAAGATCAGGTTCGGATCGCCGGTGCCGATCCGGTTGGCGTTCAGGGCCCAGATCGCCGCCAGCTTCCGCTGGACCGCATCGTTGTTGGCCTTGGGACCCACGACGCGGCGAGCGATCGCCCACAGCGAATCACCGGGATGGATAACGACGAGCTTGGATGTCGAGGCAGCGGCCGTCGCCGGACCGCTCGCCTTGGCCGTGCCCGTCGTCCGGCTCGCGGGCCGGGTCAGCGGGGCGCCGCGGTCGACCACCGTCACCATGCGGACGCGCTCGCCGCGGCTGCCCACGATGATGGCGGAGTAGGCGGTGCCGGATTCGAACTTGGTCGGCGGGGCCGAGAACAGCGGAGCGGAGTCACCCGGGCGCACCGCCGCGATCGTGTGCGTGCCCGGCTTCACCGACAGATAAGGGGTGGCGCTCGTGAAGCTCAACCGACTGAGCACTGCCTTGGAGTCGAGGTCCAGCTGCGGTGCACCGAGCTCAGGGGCGGCGTGGATTACGCGCACGAGGCTCGTGCCTGGGGCGGCGGCCGCAGTCTTGTACACCCCGAGCGAAATGCCGGACGGCTTATCGAGGACCACGATCTCGTAGGCGCCGGCCGCGACTGACGAGGTTCCCGCGGCAAGCTTCTTGCCGCCGCTGCCGATCAGCGTCCAGCGGAAGCTGCCTGACCGGATGCTGCGCCACGGCGTCGTCTGGGCAAAGCCGAGCGAACCGAGTTTCTGATCGCCACCACCGGAGTTGACCTCCACGGTCGCCGTCCCGGCGCCCGGAACGGCGTGCACGAAACGCACCAGGGCGCGGGCGAGAGCCTGGGCCGGCGATAGGAGCCAAACGCACAATCCCAGCGCCAGAGGTGCCAGACTGCGGCGCAGTGATCGATGTTCTCGCATGGGGTGAGCCTTCCTTGCCGAAGCCGGTTCGAACCTATCGGGGCTTACGCGAACGCCTCACGCTCGGATCAGCCTGAGGCTGATGAACCGCTTCGCCACCCGCCGGCTGATCGACGCCTGCGCCTCGCTCGACGCCGCCGATCGCGCGCTGCTCAACCTCTGGGTGAACCGGGGGCTAGAGGACGGCGCCGTGGCCCGGATGACCAACATGACCGAAGCTGCCGTTGCCCAGCGGCGAGCGCGGATCGTCGACGGTCTCAGCCGAGAGCTCGGTCTACCGCCAGCTGACATCCGCGGGGCCCTGGGCGAAATCGCCGAGTCGTGGGACGCGGGGATCGAGCGGGCGGGCGCGTCGGTGCTCGGCAACGGGGCTGTCTCCTCGCCGGTCCCAGACGCATCTGACAGTCACGCCACGCCCGAGGGCCCGGAACCCAGCCGGGAGAAGCCATCCCCCGCACCACCACCGCCGGCGCAATCGCGGGGCCAGCCTTCCCCCCCGCCGACGCGCCGGCGGGCGCTGCCTGTGGCCGTCGGCCTGCTGCTGGTCGCAGTCGTCGCAGTCGTCCTGGTGGTGGCGCTCGGATCAACCCCAGCCAAGCGTTCACGGGTCGCCGTCGCTCACCCGGCGCCAGCCGTGACGCAGGCGGCGCCAGCCGTGACGCAGACGGCGCCGGCCGTTTCCCCCACCCCCTCCGCCAGCCCCAGCCCCAGCCCCCGGGTCAACCGTGGAACGAGCCACCGATTCGGCGCCCTGCCCGGCCGCCTGGGACACGCGACCGGCACCGTGGTGCTGATCGGCCCGCGCCGGCATCTCAAGCTCAAGTTGACCGTGCGTCATCTCACCGCGGCCCGAGGCGGGCATTACGAAGTCTGGCTGTACAACTCGATCCTCGATTCAGAGCCGCTCGGGCGGCTCCGGGCCGGCGTGAGCAAGGTGACGCTGAGGCTGTCGGCCAACGCCTCTCGATTCCGGTGGATCGACATCTCCTTCCAGCCGATCGGGTTCATCAATCACAGTGGCGAGTCGGTGCTGCGCGCCGCCAACCCGGCGACGGCCCGGAGGTTGCTCAAGAAGCGCTCGGTCGGGCGGCGTCGCCTGCACCGAACGATCGGCGGCTCTACGGGTCACCGGAGATCCAGGTAGCACGGCGTTGCATCAGCGTCCAGGTAGCACGGCGTTGCATCAGCGTCCAGGTAGCACGGCGTTGCATCAGCGTCTAGAGCAGCGTGCCGGTCAGGATCGCTTTGACCGTCGCGCCTGCACCCGCGCGCAGCTCCCGCACGTCACGACCGCGTTGGAGCGAGATCACCGCCAGCTCGCGCAGGCCCCCGACGATGATGATCGCCGTGTCCATCGTCAGCGGACGGGCACCGAGAGCGGGCTGCTCGCGCCGGCCGGAGTCGACCAGCGCCACCAGCAGAGCGGCGAAGCGCTCGAGCGTGGCGAGGCCACGCTCAGCGCCGGCCTGCCCCAGCCCGGGCAGCTCGCGTACGAAGCTCGCGTACAGCGCCGGCTGCTTGCTGACGTTGTCGATGTAGGCGTCGATCGCGTTGTCGACCTGCTCGTCGAGCGGCTCGTCGGCTTGCACCGAGGCGGCGATCTCCTGCATCATCGCGTCGTTGGTGGCGTCGAAGAGGGCCAGAAAGCAGGCGTCACGATCGTCGAAGTGCTCGTAGAAGCTCCGTCGTGACGTGCGGGCCAGGCGCACCACGTCGGCGACCGTGGTGTCGCGATAGCCCTTCTCGACGACCGAGGCCGCCATCGCCGTGATCAGCCGCTGGCGATGACCCGTCGGCTCGGCCGGCCCAGCGGCGGCCGGGGCGCCAGCCGCCCCTGCATCTCGTCCCGCGGCGGCAGGGACGCAGGCCGGTGTCGTACTGCTTCGCGTTCCTCCCAGCCCACGGCCTGCTCCTCGCGACACGCCGATCACGGTAGCGCCAGCGGCGGCCGAGCCGAGAAGATCAGGCCGGATGACGCCGCGCCACCACAACGCGCGCGCCACGGTGCGGGATCATCGTCACGTTTCGCTGCCGGGGACGCTCGGGGTCGGCATCCGGGGCGAACAGGTCAGTCCGCCGCGCGACCGCCGCCAGCACGACGCGCTGCTCGGCCATCGCCAGCGACGCCCCGAGGCAGCGACGAATGCCGCCGCCAAACGGGATCCACGTGTAGGTCCCCGGTTTGCGGTCCAGAAAGCGCTCGGGCGCAAAGGCGAACGGCTCGGGGTAGACGTCCTCGCGGTGGTGCAGCGCGGCGATGCTGACCGCCACCGGCGTGCGCGCCGGCAGCACGTACTCGCCCAGCCTCCAGGGGCGCATGACCATGCGCACGATCATCGGGATCACCGGGCGGTTGCGCATCCCCTCGTGGATCGTCGCCTCCACGAACGCGTCGGCCTCGGCCCCACCGGCGCGGGTCAGCTCCCGCAGCCGGTCATAGGCCACCGGCGTGCGCAGCAGGCGCTCGAACGTCCAGGCCAGTGAGTTGGCGGTCGTCTCGTGGCCGGCGAGGACCAGCGACAGCAGTTCGTCTCGCAGCTCTTGGTCGGTCAGCGGGCGGCCGTCCTCGTCGCGCGCTCCGAGCAGGAGCGAGAGAACGTCGCTCCTTTTTCCGTCGGCCGCCACCGCGCGACGCTCGCGGATCACCGCATACATCTGGCGGTCGAGGATCGCCAGCAACCGGCGCAGGATTCCGGTCGCCTCCCGACGGGAGGCGTTCTGCAGGTCGATCAGCTGATAGAGCGGATTCGTCGACCCCCGCAGCAGCCGCCGGATCGTCTGGCGCACGCGGTGCTCGGGGCTTCCGGGCGCGGGTTGGCCCTCGATCCCGAACACGCCGGTCATGATCACGTCCAGCGTGACCGAAGACATACGAGGGGCCAGCGAGAACGGCTCGCCCACCGGCCAGCGCTCGATCTCTCGTTCGGCGACATCGGAGATCATCTGCACGTAGCGCTGCACCGCCTCCCCGTGAAACGGCGGCAGCAGCAGCTTGCGCTGGCGCAGGTGGCGATCTCCGACCGAGGTGAGCACCGAGTTGGGCCCGAGGATCGGGCGCAGCGGCGACTCACCGGTCAGTGACGGGGCGTCGGCGGGGGCGGCTTTGAGCAGCGACTCCACGTGATCGGGATGGCAGGTGACCACGAAGGGCTCCCGGCGCGAGAGCAGCCGCAGTTGCCACACGTCGCCGTACCGCCGCCGGGCCCCGAGATTGAAGGCCATCGGCCGTACGCCGAACCTGAGCGTCTGAAGCCAGCGCGGCGCGGTGGCGGAGGGTGGCAGGCGCACCGGCACGCTGGACTCGACCGGGCCGGCGGGCGAGGCCGGAGCGAGGCCGTTGAGGGAGCCAAAGGCTTCCGAGGTGATCGGCGGCGCGGCCAGGGTACTCACGGTACGACAGGGTACCGATCCGCCGAGTGCCGGTCAAGCGGGCAGCGAGCCGGCGCCCGAGCCCGGGCCGCTAGCGCTAGCCGCCAGAGCCTGGAGCGCTAGGCGCCGGCGCGCCTGGCGAACGCCGCCGCCTCGCGCCGGACCACCGAGAGCAGGTTGCCCAGCTCGATGTTGGCATCCAGCAGGTGCAAGCCCCAGATCGCGCTCGGGCTCGGCTGGGGCACCTGGGCTCCCCCGAGCGGAGCGATCTCGAGGACGCTGGCGCCGTTCGCCACCGCGCACCGGGCGCGGTAGGCGCCGGGCTCGCTGGTCCAGACCGTCGGCGGCATCGGCTGGGTCAGCTTCAGCAGCTTGATTCCGACGGCGATCAGCGTGCCGGGCGCGAACGGCGCCGAGGGAATGATCGGATCCACGTCCGCTGCGCCGCCGGCCAGAGCGGCCGGGTTGGTGCACAGGACCTGGTCACCTGCAACCGCGCTGCGACCGAACAGGCTCGGGTTCGGCGGGGTCTGGTCGTAGGTCGAGTAGGCGATCAGGCAGTGCAGCTGACTGCCGGATCGGCAGGCCGAAACGTGCTTGAAGTCCCCGCCGACCCCCCGGCCGCGCTTGACCAGAACGTTCCCGCCGAGCAGGATCGCCGAGACGAGCTTGCGCCGCACTGCCGCCTTGCGATCCACGTCCTTGGCGATCAGCTGCTTGAGCAGAAACGACCCTTGAGAGTGACCGATGAGCACGAACCCGCGGCCGTGGTTGTACTTCCGCAGATAGGTTCGAAAGGCGCTGCGCACGTCGGCCAGCGGCTGCGCCAGGGCGGCGGACGTCTCGCCGCCGGTCCGATCGAGGTAAGGGACCGTGACCTGGCGGTACATGGGCGCGTACACCCGGCAATATTGCGAGTAGCGCGCCGCCTGGAAGAGCGCGATCGACCGCTCTTCGGGATCGACGTGGAGGTTGGCGTGCTCGGTCTTCTGATCGCTGACCGTTGGATACACGTAGAAGCAGTCGATCTTCGGATGCTTCACCGCCTTGGGGTGGATCACGCGCAACGGCCTCAGGGTCGGGGAGTAGACCGTGGTCGAGAGCCCGGGAGTGCACGGGTCCGGCTGCCGGCCGGGCTGGCACAGCCACACCACCTTTGCGCCGGCCGCCGGCGCACAGGCCGCGAAGACGGCCCCGAGGGCGAGCAGCACGAGCAGGGCGCGTACGCGGTGATGCTCTGAAGGACGGCTGGGCTGGGTCATCGGCGGGATTCTCCTGGTTGCTGGTCGGCCATCGGCGGCCGACGTTCGGCCCACGGGGCGGCTGCTTCGATCTGCCCGGCGAGCGAGTACAGGACATCCTCGGCGCCGGGGCGGCCGACGAGCTGGACGCTCAGCGGCAGTCCATCGTCACCGATCCCGGCCGGGAGTGCAACCGCCGGCTGTCCGGTGAGGTTGAACATCGTCGTGAACGGGGTGAACCGCCCCGCGACGTTGACCGCCAGCGGCGCCGAGCGTCCATAGCCGCCCTCGGCGTCGACCGCGGTCGTGGCGGTGGCCGGAGTGACGAGCACGTCGATCTCGTCCCACAGGGTCAGGATCCGCGCCGTGGTGATCGACCGGTGGCCCAGCAGCCGCGTCCGGCGGGCCGGCGGAACCAGGTACCGGCCTGCGGCGGCCATCTGGCGCGTGCTGGGGGCCAAGAGCGAGCGCTCGGGCACCCCCAGCGACTCTTCGTAGATCCCGCGGACCCAGGTCTGGAAGAACTCGAGCTGAATCGGACCGTAGGCCGGATCACGGTGGACGACGTCGTGGCCGAGCGCACCGAGCAGGGCCCCGGTTCGCTCCCAGGCGCCGCGCTGCTCGGCCGCCACCTTGGTCAGCACGCCCACCGGCAGCTTGCGGGAGAGCGCGATCCTCAGCCGACCGGGGTCGCGCCGGGCCGCATCGACGTAGCGGCCTGAGAACGCGGGCGCCGAATCGACGTCGGCCGGCAATACGCCGTGCATGACATCGAGCATCAGCGCGCTGTCGCGCACCGTGCGCGCCAGCGCGCCGGAGACTGACAGCCCGAGCCACCCCGGACCCGCCGGCTGGCTGGACACCCGGCCGCGGGTGGGCTTCATGCCCACCAGGCCGCAGCACGCGGCCGGGATCCGGATCGAGCCACCGCCGTCAGACGCGGTGGCCGCGGCGACCAGGCCGGCGGCGACCGCCGCCGCCGAGCCGCCCGAGGAGCCGCCGGGCGTGCGCGCCGGGTCCCACGGGTTGCGGGTGACGCCATTGGCGTCGGTGGCCGTCCACGGGAAGATCATCAGCTCGGGCACGTTGGTGATCCCGATCGGGATCGCCCCGGCGGCCCGCAGCCGCCGGATCGCCTCGGCGTCGGCCGGGGCCGGCGGCCCGAAGCTCCGCGCGCCCTTGGTGGCCACCTGGCCGGCCAGCGGCAGGTCGTCCTTGACGGCGATCGGCACGCCGGCCAGCAAACCGTCGCGCCCGCTCTCGGCCTCCGCCAGCGCCTGCTCGGGCAGCGTGGTACGGAACGCGTTCAGCGTCGGGTCAAGCGCCTCGATCCGGCGCAGATACAGGTCGACCAGCTCCCGGGGATGCACCTCCCCACCGCGAACCAGCTCGGCCAGCGCACACGGACCGGCGAAGGCCAGCTCGGTGCCGGAGCTGACGGTCATGGCTCACCGAGGGCGAGCACGAGCTCGCGAATCGCGCCCGGATAGCGGTAGGAGATGCCTCCATGGCCGCCGTCGAACAGCTCCAGCGAATGGTCGACCCCGAGCCGGGAGAGCTCGTCGGAGAAGGCCTGAGCCCCGAGGTCCAGGAAGTACTCGTCCTGCCGGCCGGCGTCGAGGTATATGCGCCGCATGCCGTGCAGGGCGTCGGCGTGTCGGGCCGCCATCCGCACCGGGTCGTGGTCGAGCCACAGCGCCCACGCGTCATCGACGAGCTTTCCGGTCGAGACCTCGAAGGGCAGCATCACCTCACCTGGCCGCGCCGGATCGGGCGAGTACGCCGCCGCACAGGCGTAGTGCGACAACGGAGTCCCGTAGAGCGAGAAGTCGAACGTGACTGCGCTGCCCAGCCGCTCTCGGAGCACTTCGTAGGAGCCGTCGAAGTGATCGCGAAGGATGCGCGCCACGATCGGGAACTCACGCTGATAGCAGCACTCGAACAGGGCGTCGCCGGCGTGGGAGGCGAGGGCTCCGAATACGTCCGGACGCAGCATCGGCACCACCATCGCGCCGTAGCCGCCCGACGAATGACCCGCAACGCCCCGGTGATCGCGTTCGGCCAGGGTCGGATAACGCTCGTCGACGAACGGGACGATCTCATCGCACAGATAATCCAGATAGGGCCCGGTGCTGGTGGAGTTCAGAAACTGAGAGCCGCCCAACGAGGTCCAGGCGTCGACGAGTACGACCACCGCATCCGGGCAGTCGCCGGCCGCGAACATGTTGTCGATCCGCTCCACGATCGTGGGCTCAAACGGCTTGCGCCCCAGCCACATGTCGAGCTGCCCGCTGTAGCCCTGTAGCACGTAGACCGAGGGCAGACCCGCCGCGCCACCCGGCGGGCGGTAGACGTACAGCGGCCGGCGGGCCGGATCGTCGAGCGGATTACCGGCCAGCAGCTGCGATTCGACGACCAGACGATCGAGCGAACCGGCCAGCGGACGATCCCACGGAGCGCCTGGAAGCCCCTCCACCTCGCGCAAGCTCATGGCCGGCAAGCTACGCGAAAGTGGAGCGTCTGGGAGCGCCCTGTGACCACGATCACTGAAGCTATAGTCGCTGCTCGGAGCGCAAGCGCATGGCAATCGACCCCCTCAGCGCATGACTTCCAGTGCCGGTCAGGGCAACGGCGCCGGCGACCTCGACGCGGTCGAGACCACCGAATGGCTCGAAGCGCTCGACGCCGTCGTCTCCCACGATGGACCCGAGCGAGCCCGGGCGATCCTCACGCGGGTGGTCGAGCGGGCCCAGCACGCCGGCACGGGCACGATCGCCAGCCTCAACACCGCCTACATCAACACGATCCCCCCTGAGCGCGAGCCCGCGTTCGGCGGCGACCCGGCGATCGAGCGCCGGCTGCGGTCGGTCGTGCGCTGGAACGCGATTGCGATGGTGGTCCGCGCCAACGAGGTCTCGTCGGGGCTGGGCGGGCACATCGCCACCTTCCAGTCGCTGGCCACGTTGATGGGGGTGGGCTACAACCACTTCTGGCACGCCCCCAACGAGGAGCCAGATGACTCGGGCGCCGCCCGATCAGGCGAGGCCGGAAGCCGAGCGGGCGGCAAGCCCATGCCCGGAGACCTCGTCTACTTCCAGGGCCACTCGTCGCCGGGCAACTACGCGCGCGCGTTCCTCGAGGGTCGACTGACCGCCGAGCAGCTGGACGGCTTTCGCCAGGAGGTCTCCCGGCCCGGCGGTCTCTCGTCCTACCCGCACCCGTGGCTGATGCCCGACTTCTGGCAGTTCCCCACCGTCTCGCTGGGCATTGGCGCGATCACCTCGATCTACCAGGCCCGGTTCATGAAGTACCTGCACGCGCGCGGGATGGCCGACACCGACGGTCGCAAGGTGTGGACGTTCCTCGGCGACGGGGAGATGGACGAGCCCGAGTCGATGGGCTCGATCGGGCTGGCCGGCCGCGAGCGCCTGGACAACCTGATCTGGGTCGTCAACTGCAACCTGCAGCGCCTGGACGGCCCGGTGCGCGGCAACGGCAAGATCATCCAGGAGCTCGAGTCAGACTTCCGCGGCGCCGGCTGGAACGTGATCAAGGTGATCTGGGGCAGCCGCTGGGACCCGCTGCTGGCCGCCGACACCGACGGGGCGCTGGTCAAGGTGATGGAGGACTGCGTCGACGGCGACTATCAGACCTTCAAGTCCCGGGACGGCGCTTATGTCCGCGAGCACTTCTTCGGCCGCGACCCGCGCCTGCTCGAGCGCGTGGCGCACATGTCCGACGAGGAGATCTGGCTGCTCAACCGCGGCGGCCACGACCAGCAGAAGGTCTACGCCGCCTACGACGCGGCGGTCAGGCACACCGGCCAGCCAACCGTGATCCTGGCCAAGACGATCAAGGGCTACGGGATGGGCGTCTCCGGTGAGGGTCAGATGATCACCCACCAGGCCAAGAAGATGACCGAGGCGGCGCTGCTGGCCTTCCGGGATCGCTTCGAGCTGCCGCTGACCGACGCCCAGGTGCGCGACGCCGAGTACTACAAGCCCGAAGAGGATTCCCCCGAGATGCAGTACCTGCGCGAGCGCCGCGCCGCGCTGGGCGGGCTGATGCCGGCTCGCCGGCGCACCGCGGCGCCGCTGCCGGCGCCGCCGCTGGACCTGTTCAGCTCTCAGCTGGAGGGAACCGGCGAGCGCGAGATCTCGACCACGATGGCGTTCGTCCGCATCCTCGCCGCGCTGCTGCGCGACAAGTCGATCGGCCGCCACATCGTCCCGATCGTCCCCGACGAGTCACGCACGTTCGGGATGGAGGGGCTGTTTCGGCAGGTCGGAATCTACTCGCCGGTCGGCCAGCTCTATCAGCCCCAGGACTCAGAGCAGCTGATGTTCTACAAGGAGGATCAGCACGGGCAGATCCTCGAGGAGGGAATCACCGAGGCCGGCTCGATCTCCTCGTTCATCGCCGCCGGCACCTCCTACAGCGCCCACGCCGTGCCGATGGTGCCGTTCTACATCTACTACTCGATGTTCGGCTACCAGCGCGTCGGTGACCTCGTGTGGGCGGCCGGCGACAGCCGCACGCGCGGCTTCATGCTCGGCGGCACGGCCGGGCGCACGACGCTCAACGGCGAGGGGCTGCAGCACGAGGACGGCCACAGCCACGTGCTGTTCTCCGTCGTCCCGAACTGCCGCGCCTATGACCCGACGTTCGGCTATGAGCTGGCGGTGATCATCCAGGACGGGTTGCGGCGGATGGTGGGCGAGCAGGAGGACGTCTTCTACTACCTCACGCTGATGAACGAGAACTACCAGCACCCGGCGATGCCCGAGGGCGCGCAGGAGGGGATCCTGCGCGGCATGTACCTGCTCAGCGAGGGGGGTGGGCGGGCGTCTTCGGAGAAGCCGCGCGTCCAGCTGCTGGGCTCGGGGACGATCCTCCGCGAGGTGATCGCCGCGGCGCAGCTGCTGGCTGACGATTTCGACGTCTTGGCCGACGTATGGAGCGTGACCTCGTTCACCGAGCTGCGCCGGGACGGGATCGAGGTCGAACGATGGAACATGCTTCACCCCACCGACGAGCCCCGCCGGAGCTTCGTGAACGAGGCGCTGGACGGCCGGCGCGGTCCGGTGATCGCGTCCACCGACTACATCCGCGCGTTCGCCGATCAGATCCGCCAGTGGGTGGGTGGGCGGGACCGCTCCTACCGCACGCTGGGCACCGACGGCTACGGGCGCAGCGATACCCGCCGGGCGCTGCGGCGGTTCTTCGAGGTGGATCGGCATTACGTGGCGGTCGCGGCGCTGTCGGAGCTGGCGGCACGCGGCGAGCTCGACCCCGGGCGGGTGGCGGAGGCGATCGCCAAGTACGAGATCGATCCCGAGGCGCCGATGCCGAGCACCGTATGAGCAGCTGGATGACTCACGCGGCATCGATCCAGCGAGCCTGGATGGCGAGCAGATGCCAGGCGTGAGCTCTCCCGTCGCGGTCCCCGACATCGGCGACTTCGACGACGTACCGGTGATCGAGATCCTGGTCTCGGTCGGCGACACGGTGGCGGCCGAGGACCCGCTGGTCACGCTGGAGTCAGACAAGGCGACGATGGACGTGCCCGCGCCCGTCGCCGGGGTGGTTTCGGAGATCGCCGTCGAGATCGGCGATCGGGTCGCTGAGGGCAGCGCGCTGATGACGATCGAGGGCGAGGGTGAGCCGGCGGCCGACGCCCCGGCGGCGCAGGACGCGGCGCCCGCCGATGCGCCGGCTTCGCAGGACGCGCTGGCCGCCGATGCGCCGCAGCCGGAGTCGGAGCCGACCCCGGCCCGAGCCTCTGAGGCTCCCCCACCCCAATCCGCCCCGTCCAACGGCGGCGCTCCGGCTATCTACGCCAGCCCGTCGGTACGGCGGCTGGCCCGCGAGCGGGGCATCGAGCTCGACCAGGTGAGCGGCAGCGGACGCAAGGGCCGGATCACCAAGGACGACCTCCAGCGCGCGGCCGAGGGTCCGGCGGCCGCCCCGGCGCTGGGCCTTGACCTGCTGCCGTGGCCGAGCGTCGAGTATGAGAAGTTCGGGCCGGTGCAGCGGGTCCCGCGGACGCGGATCCAGAGGATCTCGGCTCCCAACCTGGCCCGCAACTGGGTGATGATCCCGCACGTCACCCACAACGACGAGGCCGACGTGACCGAGCTGGAGGCCTGGCGCAAGCAGCTCAACTCAGAGCAGTCGGAGACAAAGGTGACGATGGTCTCGTTCCTCGTCCTCGCCTGCGTGGCGGGGCTGAAGGCGTTTCCGACCTTCAACTCGTCGCTGGACGGCGACGAGCTCGTGCTCAAGGGCTACTACAACATCGGCTTTGCCGCCGACACGCCGGGGGGTCTGGTGGTGCCGGTGATCAAGGACACCGACGGCAAGGGACTGCTCGAGATCGCGTCCGAGCTGACCCGGTTGTCGGCCAGGGCGCGCGAGGGTAAGCTCGGCCCCGCAGAGATGAGTGGCGCCTCGTTTACGATCTCGAGCCTCGGGGGGATCGGCGGCACCAGCTTCACCCCGATCATCAACGCGCCTGAGGTGGCGATCCTGGGCGCCACGCGGTCGGCGATCAAGCCGGTGTGGAACGCGGGGACGGAATCCTTCGCGCCCCGGCTGATGGTGCCGCTGTCGCTGTCCTACGACCACCGGGTGATCGACGGAGCCGCCGCGGCGCGGTTCACCGCCTTTCTGGTCGGCGTTCTGTCAAACCTGCGCCGGGCGCTGCTGTGACCGAGGTCCGCGTCCCCGACATCGGGGAGTTCACCGACGTTCCGGTGATCGAGATCCACGTCGCGCCGGGAGACGAGGTCGCGGCCGAGGACCCGCTGGTCACGCTCGAGTCAGACAAGGCGACGATGGACGTTCCCGCGCCGTCCGCCGGGGTGGTCAAGCAGCTGCGGGTGGCGATCGGCGACCGCGTGTCAGAGGGCAGCGTGCTGCTGGCGCTCGAAGCAGACGGGGCGGGGCCGAGCGGGAGCGAGAACGCGGCGGTCCGTGAGGACGCCACGGTGCGCGAGGACGCGGGGGTGCGCGAGGACGCGGGGGTCCGCGAGCCGGCATCGTCGGCGACGGTGGTGAGCGAGCCCCCCTCGGCCGAGGCGCCCTCGGACGGCTCAGGACGTGACGCCCAGGTGGTCGTGCTGGGGGCCGGACCCGGGGGCTACACGGCCGCCTTCCGCGCCGCCGACCTGGGCTGCAGGACGATCCTGGTCGAGCGCTACGAGCGCCTGGGCGGCGTGTGCCTGAACGTCGGCTGCATCCCCTCCAAGGCGCTGCTGCACGCGGCGCGGGTGGTGGCCGAGACCGAGGAGATGGCGGCGCGCGGGATCTCGTTTGGAGAGCCGCGTGTGGATCTCGGCAAGCTGATCGAGTGGAAGACGTCCGTGGTCGACCGGCTGACCGACGGACTGGCCGGGCTGGCCAAGCAGCGCCAGGTGGAGGTGCTGCACGGGGTGGGACGGCTCACCGGCTCGGGGTCGCTGACCGTCGGCGAGCGCGAGCTGACGTTTGAGAACTGCATCATCGCCGCGGGGTCCCAGGCGGCCTCGATCCCCGGGCTCCCCGAGGATCCGCGGATCCTCGACTCGACCGGCGCGCTGTCGCCGGAATCCGTGCCCGGGCGGTTGCTGGTGATCGGCGGTGGGATCATCGGCCTCGAGATGGCGTGCGTGTACGACGCCCTGGGGTCCAAGGTGACCGTGGTCGAGATGCTCGACCAGCTGATCGTCGACTGTGATCCTGACCTGGTCCGGCCGCTCGCGCGGCGGATCGGCGGTCGGTATGAGGACGTGCTGCTGGGCACGCGGGTGGCCGGCGTGAAGGCCCAGAAGAACGGCTTGAAGGTCGAGATCGAGGGCGTGGGCTCGCGGATGTTCGACCAGATCCTGGTCGCGGTCGGCCGGGTTCCCAACGGCCGCGCGGTGGACGCCGCCGCCGCCGGCGTGTCGGTGGATGACCGGGGGTTCATCGCGGTCGACCGTCAGATGCGGACCGGCGTCCCCGGGATCTACGCGATCGGCGACATCGTCGGCGGGCCGATGCTGGCCCACAAGGCCACCCACGAGGGCAAGGTCGCGGCGGAGGTGATCGCGGGGGTTCCGGGCGCCGAATTCGACCCGCGCGCGATTCCTTCGGTGGCCTACACCGACCCCGAGATCGCCTGGATGGGCCTTACCGAGATCGTCGCCCGGGCGTCGGGGGTGGCGTATGAGAAGGCCGTGTTCCCGTGGGCGGCCTCCGGGCGGGCGCTGGCCCTGGGCCGTGCTGAGGGATTGACCAAGCTGCTGCTCGAGCCCGAGTCGCGCCGCGTGCTGGGCGCGGGGATCGTCGGGGTCGGGGCCGGGGAGCTGATCGCCGAGACGGTGCACGCGCTGGAGATGGGCGCCGATGCCGAGGACATCGCGCTGACCGTCCACCCCCACCCCACGCTGTCAGAGACGGTGGGATTCGCGGCCGAGCTGGCGGCCGGGACGATCACCGACCTGATCGCGCCGGGACGGCTTGCTGGGCGCTCTCAACGCTGAGCAGAGCTCGCAGCTCCCCCCCCACCTTTTGGGGCTCGTCCCGGATCCGCCGGTAGATGAACCTGACCACGCGCCGGCCGGACACGGCGTGCCGGGCGTCGCGCCGACGATCATCCTCGAACGAGCGGCGGGTGCGGTGGTAGCGAAAGCCGTCGACCTCGACGATCAGGTTGTGCGCAGGCCAATGGAAGTCAACCAGCAGGCCGTCGACGACGACGTTGCACTGCGGCTCGGGCAGGCCGTGGCGTCTGACCAGCTCGAGGAATCGTGTTTCGAGCTCGGACTGGGTCCAGGGGGCTTCGTCGTGTAGTGGTTTGAGGGCCGTGATGAGCGGTTTGATCCCGTGGCGGCCCGGACTCCGGGCCATCAGGGCCTGGAGGTGCCGGCCGTTTAGGAGGTCAGCGCGCTGGGCGGCCTCCAGAGTGGAGCGCAGCCGGGGTCGATCGCTCCCGACGGAGCGGCCCGGAGCTCCCACAGGGCCGCAGCCGCGCGGTGGCTCAGCACGGCTTCGGACCCGCAGGCCAGGGTGGCAGCCAGCCAGCAGGAAACGACGCCGTGCTGGATTGCGGCCAACGCGGCCAGCTGGAGGTCACGTGACTCAACTGGGTTCCCGCATTCGGAACCAGGGCTCATCACGTCCAACGCTGACACGAAAGCTGTGCCGCGTGGGTGTCAGCGTGTGACTTAAGTGTGGCGTTTGCCGCGGTGGCGGCGACGGGCGAGCAGGAGCGCCAGTCCGCCGGCGGCCGCGAGGGCGCCGCGCAGCCCGGCGGAGGTCCCGGGCGGGGTGGGCTCGCCGGCGGGGTACGGGGACGGCGCCGGGAGAGCGAACTCCTCGGCCGCCAGCACGTCGTGGGGCTCGGGGATCCCCGTGGGATCGGCGGGAAGGCTCACGGGTCCGTGGTGCAAGCTCGGGTCCGGGGCGGGCAGCTCGAATTCCTCGGCCGCCAGTACATCGCGCGGGGGGGCTCGGTGCAGCTTTGGATCAGGCGCGGGGACCGCGAACTCCTCGGCGGCCAGTACGTCGTGCGCGGGTGGCAGCTTGTCCGGCATCGTCGCTGATCATCCCAGATCTGAACGCCACCGTGCGGTCCCGCCCCCGGCCCGCTACCGGCTACACGCATCGGCCCTGATAATCTTAGTCCGTACAACTAAGATCTGCTTGATCCCCACCGTGATTGACTGCTATTCTTCTACTAATGTTCCGTAAGCAACTAGCGAAAGTGAAGACTTGATGAGTCGCCTTCTTCTTGTCCCGCTGGACGATGTCGTCGTCTTCCCGGGCATGTCGCTCACGCTGGCCATCGAGGCCGGCGACGAAGAGCGCGTACTGCTCGTGCCTCGCCATGAGCAAGATTTCGCCAATGTCGGCACGGTCGCCGAAGTCACCGATCGGGTCCGGCTCCCAGGGGGCGGGCGCGCGTTCGCGCTGCAGGGTCTGCACCGCGGTGTGGCCGGCGCCGCGCAGACGATGCCCGACGGGCGCCTGTTCGTCGAGGTCGAGGAGCAGCCTGACCCGACGCCGGTCGACGGCAAGACCCGCAACCTGGAGCGCGAGTACCGCGCCATGGTCGAGGAGATCCTCGAGGTCCGGGGCGACGACGGCCGCATCTCGGCCTTCTTGCGCTCGATCTCTGAGCCCGGCACGCTGGCCGACACCAGCGGCTACAGCCCGGACCTCAACTACGCCCAGAAGGTCAACCTGCTGCAGACCCTCGACGTGACCGAGCGCCTCGAGCTCGCCCTGGGCTACCAGCGAGAGCGCCTGGCCGAGCTGCAGGTCCGCAAGCGGATCCGCGACGACGTCGAGTCCGGCGCCGAGAAGCAGCAGCGCGAGTACTTCCTGCGCAAGCAGATGGACTCGATCCGCAAGGAGCTCGACGAGGACGACGCCTCGGTAGCCGAGGAGTACCGGACCAAGATCGAGGAGGCCGGGATGCCCGAGCACGCCCGCGAGCAGGCCGAGAAGGAGCTCGGGCGTTTGGAGCGGATGGGCGAGCAGAGCGCCGAGTCAAGCGTGATCCGCTCCTACCTGGACTGGATCATCTCCGTCCCGTGGAGCGGCATGTCCGAGGAGCGTCTCGATCCGGTGCACGCGCGTGAGGTGCTGGACACCGACCACGCCGGCCTAGAGGACGTCAAGGACCGGATCGTCGAGTACATCGCGGTCAAGAAGCTGCGCGTCGACCGGGGGATCACCGAGGACAAGCGCTCCGGCGCGATCCTCACCCTGATCGGACCTCCCGGCACCGGCAAGACCTCGATCGGCGAGTCGATCGCCCGGGCCACCGGTCGCAAGTTCGTCCGCATGTCGCTGGGCGGGGTGCGCGATGAGGCCGAGATCCGCGGTCACCGCCGGACCTACATCGGCGCGATGCCGGGCCGGCTGGTGCGCGCCCTGCGCGACGCCGGGACGATGAACCCGGTGATCATGCTCGACGAGGTCGACAAGGTCGGCGCCGACTGGCGTGGAGACCCCTCGGCGGCCCTGCTCGAGGTACTCGATCCGGCTCAGAACCACTCGTTCCGCGATCACTACCTCGACCTGGAGCTCGACCTCAGCGGCGTGATGTTCATCACCACCGCCAACGTGGCCGACACGATCCCCGGGCCGCTGCTGGACCGGATGGAGGTGATCCGCTTCGACGGGTACACCACCTCGGAGAAGGTCGCGATCGCCCGCGGATATCTGTGGCCGCGTCAGCTGGAGCGAAACGGGCTGCGCGAGGAGGAGGTCCAGATCTCCGACGAGATGCTGCAGACCGTGACCACCGAGTACACGCGTGAGGCCGGTGTTCGCCAGCTCGAGCGCGACCTCGGCACGCTGCTGCGCAAGACGGCGACCCAGATCGCCTCGGACAAGGTCACGGCGCCGGTCGTGGTCGACCTCGAGCTGATCCGGGATGCCCTCGGGCGCCAGCGTCACTTCCAGGAGTCGGCGATCCGGACCGCGGTGCCGGGCGTGGCGACCGGATTGGCGGTCACCGGAGCCGGCGGCGACGTGCTGTTCGTCGAGGCGACGGCGATGCCGGGCAAGCCCGGGCTGACCCTGACCGGCCAGCTGGGTGACGTGATGAAGGAGTCGGCGCAGATCGCCCTCTCCTACGTCCGCGGTCACGCCGGCGATCTGGGCATCGACCCCACGCAGTTCGAGGAGCGCTCGTTCCACGTCCACGTGCCGGCGGGGGCGATCCCCAAGGACGGCCCGAGCGCCGGTGTGACGATGGTGACGGCGCTGACGTCGCTGCTCAGCGGGCGGCCGGTGCGCCACACCGTCGGGATGACCGGCGAGGTGACGCTGCAGGGCCGGGTGCTGCCGATCGGCGGGCTCAAGCAGAAGGTGCTCGCCGCCCACGCGGCCGGACTGACCGACGTGGTCCTGCCGGAGCGCAACCGCGGCGACCTCGACGACGTCCCCGAGGAGGTCCGCGGCCAGATGCGGTTCCACATGGCGATGACGATCGACGAGGTGCTGGACGCCGCGCTCGAGCCGCGCGTGGTCCAGGCCGCAGCCGCCTAATTCGTAGACGATCGGGCCGGGCGCGCCGCCATCGGTGCGCCCGGCCCTTTTTGCTGGAGCGGGGCCAGATTGGCGTGCGGTGGGGATCGGGTAGGTTGAGAATATGACCACGATCAGCACTTCTCAAGAGCGGGCCATCCTCGACGAGGTCCCCAAGCAGCTCTACATCGGCGGCGAGTGGCGTGACGGCGCCAAGGGCACGCTGGCGGTGGAGGATCCCTCGACTGCCGAGACACTGTGCGAGGTCGCCGACGCCTCGGTCGACGATGCTCGGCGCGCGCTTGACGCCGCCGTTGACGCCGGCCCGGGCTTTGCCGCCTGCGCGCCCCGTGAGCGCGGCGAGATCCTGCGCCGCGCGTTTGAGGCGATCACTGCGCGGGCCGACGATCTCGCGCTGCTGATGACGCTGGAGATGGGCAAGCCGCTCAAGGAATCCAAGGCCGAGATCACCTACGGGGCCGAGTTTTTGCGCTGGTACTCCGAGGAGGCGGTGCGGATCGAGGGCCGCTACGCGGTGGCGGCCAACGGGCAGAGTCGGCTGCTGACCATGCAGCAGCCGGTCGGACCGTGCCTGCTGATCACGCCGTGGAACTTCCCCCTGGCCATGGGCACGCGCAAGATCGGCCCGGCGATCGCCGCCGGGTGCACGATGGTGGTCAAGCCGGCCGGCCAGACGCCGCTGACGATGCTGATGCTGGTCAAGATCCTCGAGCAGTCCGGCCTGCCCGAGGGGGTGGTGAACCTGATCACCGCCTCGTCGTCGAGTGAGGCGAGCGGGCCGTTGATCTCGGACCCGCGGCTGCGCAAGATGTCGTTCACCGGCTCGACGGAGGTCGGGCGCCAGCTGATGAAGCAGGCCTCGGACAACCTCCTGCGCCTGTCGATGGAGCTGGGCGGCAACGCCCCGTTCCTGGTCTTCGACGATGCCGACGTCGACGCCGCCGTCTCGGGGGCGATGATCGCCAAGATGCGCAACATCGGCGAGGCGTGCACGGCGGCCAACCGCTTCCACGTCGCCGACTCGGTGGCGGAGGAGTTCGCCGAGAAGCTGGCCGCCAAGATGGGCGCGATGAAGATCGGCCGCGGAACCGAGGACGACGTGGAAGTCGGGCCGCTGATCGACGCCAAGCAACGCACCAAGGTCTCCGATCTCGTGCAGGACGCCATCGGCCGGGGCGCCCAGGCCGTGGTCGGGGGCAACGCCCGCGAAGGCGCCGGCTACTTCTATGAGCCCACTGTGCTGACCGACATTCCCGACGACGCCGAGCTGCTGACCGAGGAGATCTTCGGCCCGGTGGCGCCGGTCAAGGGCTTCGCCGACGAGGACGCCGCGATCGCGGCGGCCAACGACACCGAGTACGGGCTGGTCGCATATGTGTTCACCAACGATCTCAAGCGCGCGCTGCGGGTGGTCGAGGGGCTCGAAACCGGGATGGTCGGCCTCAACCAGGGGATGGTGTCCAATGCCTCGGCTCCGTTTGGCGGCATCAAGCAGTCAGGGTTCGGGCGCGAGGGCGGTCCGGAGGGGATTGAGGAGTACCTCGAGACCAAGTACGTCGCAGTTAACCTCTAATCGGGATAGGAAGAGGAGGTGGGGAAACGACGACATTGCGTAACGCGGCCGGTGCTAGTGCGCCGGCCGAGGGGTCGTCAAAGGTCGGGTTCGGGCCGCATCGCCGCTAGCTCCCGCACCTCATCCTTGCGGCCGGGTGGTTGTCCCTTCGATCTCTGCTCGTAGGAAGGGAGAGGTGAGACGCCGAGGTAGCGTCACACTGACGGCTGGCTAGTGGTCTGGATCCGACTTGGGGGAGCTTTGTTTTGACACGGGGCTCATGCCGGCATGTATCGGTCGTGGCGTCGGGGCACCAGGCTGGGTGGAAGGGGGGTTGCAGAGCCCTTGGACTTGCATCTTTGTGCGGTCCCGCGCCGGTTTGCTTTTCGCGGTGCCGTTCCGATGGGGCATTAGCTCGCCGCTCAGGCAGACGATCCCTAGGTCGCCGAGGCAACCGCCGGCTCCCGCTCCATCCGGACGGCGAAAGGAATCGTGCGCTCCGCGACGGCCAGAACGCGTGCCACCGCGCGGTAGCGCTTGCGCGGCGGCGGCGATCAGGGCGAATCGCGGCGCATGACGCCTCGCCTGGGATGCGCTGGAAGAAACGCGCAATCGCAGTCATCGGACGGGCTGGGGAGCGCCAAAAAGCGCAACTTTCTCTCGACATCTTCTCCCGAGATCGGATCGGCGACGGCGCTGCACCTTCGGTCGCCCTCACTGCCAGCGATCCCGGACGTACTCGTCTCGCTCCAGCTCGTCCATCGCGCGGGTGCTGTTGTTCATGCGCACCCAGAACACACCGTCCTTGTCGCTCATACGTGCCGTGACCGGTATGGAGGATGCCGAGACGTCGACGCGGCAGATGTCGGTCCCGTCCAGCTCCTCGATCCGCGCGCGGGTGCGCATCACCGAGGGCTTACCCAGAGCGGTGCTCAGGTGCGTCGTGAGCCAGTTGACGAGACCATCGACGTTCTTGGGCTTGACCAGTTCAACGTCCCAAGTCAGGCCGACGGCGCGGCGGTCGTTATCCACGCCAATGAACAGAGTTCCACCATCGGTGTTCAGTAACCCCGCCACCGTCTTGACCACCGCGTCCTCCATCCGCTTGTCCTTGCGGGCCTCGTCCAGATTCCAGCGCGCGGTCGACTTGAACTCGACCTCAAATGTCTCATCGTTCGCGATCAGCTCTTCGCTGGGCACGGCAAAGAAGCCCCTGATGCCCTTCAGGCTCTCCGCCACGAGCTCCGCGAATTCCCGGTTGGTCGAAATCTGATCGAGGACCTGGCTGGTGACCGTCTCGATGTCGACGGTCCGCACGGCCATTTGCCCGGGCTCGAGGACTGCCGCCCCCCCGACAGCGCGCGATGAGCCGGCGATAGCCACCCCGCCGGTGACTCGGGATTCGTCGTAGACGCTGACGCCGTCGTCGTAGTAGCTCGCGAAGATGTGGTTGAACACGATCTCGGCCTTGCGCTCCCAGGTAACGGGGTCATAGACGTTGGGGAGCTCGTCGAGGACGTCCTTGACCATCCCGCGCGCCGCCTCGCGTGTCTCTGCCTTCTTGCGCCAATCGAGCACCAGCCGGTCCTCGATGTGTGACATCAGCTTCTTTGCGACCGCCTTGACCTGGTCGCGCTCGTCCGTGGATAGGACAGGGTCCGGTTTGGTCAGAAGGTCGAACACGGCCAGCTCTGACTCCGACAGACCCTCCTTGACGGTCCGTTGCTCGTCCTCGGAGAGCTCACGGGACAGCGACTGCAGCCGCCGAAGCATCTCGTCGACGTTGAAGCTGCCCGCGTTGTACGCCGCGATCAGCTCGTGCAGCCGCTCGACCAGGGTCAGCCGCGTCGGGTTGCGCTGCGCTGCGGCCTCGACCTGGCCGGTCAGCTGGCTCATCAGGCGGCGTGTCGACGACAGGCTTCGGCCGGCGACCTTGGCCGCGAGCGCATCGAAGTCGATCGCGTTGAGATCGATCAGCGCCTCGGCGTCCGCGCCGTCAGCGGCAGCGCGGATCACGTACTCCTCTGCGCCGACCGATCGGTCGAGCAGGTCCGTCACGGCACCGGCGACATGGGCGAGGTCAGGACGCTCGTCCAGGGAGCGGATCTTCTCGGCCAGATTACGTGCGACTCCGACGACCCGCGCGAAAGCGCTGGCCGCCGGATCTGGAAGGATCGCCGCGAACAGCCGGCGGACGCGATCGGAGTACTCCAGGTATGCGCGGCGCGTCGCGTCCTCGACCAGCAGCGCCTCGATCGATGCATCGCGTATCGCGATGAACTCGAACCCGTTCACCTCGGCGAGCGATTCCAGATCGACGTCCCAGCGCCGGGCGTAGTCGACCAGCTCGCCGACGGCCTCTTCGAGCTCGGCCACCAGCGCCGACTTGTTGCGGATGATGTCGCGCTCGTCGCTGCCGGCCGGCGCGGAGGCGTAGATCGCCAGCGCCGCCTCGAGCCGGCGGAAGACCCCGACGTAGTCGACGATCAGTCCGTTCTCCTTCTCGGGAAACACCCGGTTCGCGCGGGCGATCGTCTGCATCAGCGTGTGGCCTCGCATCGGCCGATCCAGGTAGATCGTCGAGCACGATGGGACGTCGAAACCGGTCATCCACATCGCGCAAACGAACACCAGCCGGAAGCGATCCGCCGGGTCCTTGAAGCGCTCGTCGAGGTCCTCCTCGAGCATCCGCCGGCGATGGGGAGCGATGTCCAGGCCCAGCTCCTTCAAATCGGCGATCTCGTTCTGTGACTGCGAGACGACGACCGCCCGCTCGGTCTCCTCCATGAACGCGATCTGTGATTCGAGACCGGCCCGCTCGAGCTCCGGCAACTCCGTGGCTTGGCCGCGCAGCTCTATCAGGTGCCGCTCCCACTCCTCGGCGACGAGGTCGTACATCCGGATCGCCGTGGCCTTGTCGATCGCGACGA
>JAABUU010001916.1_pt1 | contig 31978 bp, 26 predicted proteins | sample 5559301 | NCBI WGS metagenome assembly JAABUU01 (sample SAMN10711884, study PRJNA513360) | rock metagenome | isolation source: Antarctica rocks | place: Antarctica: Victoria Land, Richard Nunatak white
GAGCGTGCAGCAGACGCCGGGCGGCGCGGCGGCCGTGGGTGCGCAGCCGCAGGCGCCCGCAACAGCGGCGCCGGGCGCGCAGCCGCAGACGCCCGCGACAGCGGCGCCGAGCGTGCAGCAGACGCCGGGCGGCGCGGCGGCCGTGGGTGCGCAGCCGCAGGCGCCCGCAACAGCGGCGCCGGGCGCGCAGCCGCAGACGCCCGCGACAGCGGCGCCGAGCGTGCAGCAGACGCCCGGCGGCGCGGCGGCCGCGGGTGCGCAGCCGCAGACGCCCGCGGCAGCGGCGCCGGGCGCGCAGCCGCAGACGCCCGCAGCAGCGGCGCCGAGCGTGCCGCAGACGCCCGGCGGTGCGGCGGCCGTGGATGCGCAGCCGCAGGCGCCCGCAACAGTGGTGCCGAGCGTGCCGCAGTCGCCCGGCGCTGCTTTGGCCGCGGGCGCACAGCCGCGATCGCCCGCGACAGCGGTGCCGAGCGTGCCGCAGGCGCCCGGCGGCGCGGCGGCCGCGGGCGCGCAGCCGCAGGCGCCCGCAACAGCGGCGCCGAGCGTGCCGCAGTCGCCTGGCGCTGCTTCGGCCGCGGGCGCACAGCCGTGGTCGCCTGCGGCAGCGGCGCCGAGCGTGCAGCAGACGCCCGGCGGCGCGGCGGCCGCGGCCGCGCAGTCGCAGACGCCCGCGACAGCGGCGCCGAGCGCGCCGCAGACGCCTGTGGCAGCGGCGCCGAGCGGGCAGCAGTCGTCCGGCGGCGTGTCGGCTGCAGGCGCGCAGCCGCAGACGCCAGCGGCAGCGGCGCCCAGCAGGCAGCATCCGTCCGGAGCCGCTTCGGCCGCAGGCGCCCAGCCGCAGACGCCTGCGGCAGCGGCGCCGGGCGTGCAGCAGCCGTCTGGCGCCGTACTGGCCGCAGGCGTGCAGGCGCAGACGCCCGCGGCCGTGGCGCCAGGCGCGCAGTCGCAGCCGCGGGCGGCCGTTGCGCCGGGTGTGCAGCAGTCGTCCGGCAGCGCTCCGGCCGCAGGCGTGCAGGCGCAGACGCCTGCGGCCGTGGCGCCAGGCGCGCAGCCGCGGACGCCTGCGGCCGTGGCGCCGGGCGTGCAGCAGTCATCCGGCATCGCACCCGCCGCAGGCGTGCAGGCGCAGACGCCCGCGGCCGTGGCGCCAGGCGCGCAGCCGCAGACGCCCGCGGCCGTGACGCCGGGCGTGCAGCAGTCATCTGGCGCCGCAGCGGCCGCAGGCGCGCAGCCGCGGTCGCGGGCGACAGCGGCGCCGAGCGTGCAGCAGACGCCCAGTGGCGCGGCGGCCGCGGGCGCGCAGCCGCAGACGCCTGCGGCAGTGACGCCGAGCGGGCAGCAGTCATCTGGCCCCGCGGCGGCCTCAGGCGTACAGCCGCGGTCGCCCGCGGCAGCGGCGCCGAGCGCGCAGCGATTGTCCGGCGCCGCGGCAGCCGCAGGCGCGCAGGCGCAGCCGCCCGCGGCAGTGCAGGCGGCGGCCGGGGTGACGCAGCAGCCGCCGCCCGCCGAAGCGGCACCGGCAGCGGCTGCGCCGGGCGCTTCCGCCGCAGCGCGCGCCAGCCCGCCCACCCACGCAGAGGGTGCCGGTGCAGCCGGGGCCCCGGCGGCGGGCGTTGCGCCCGCCGCGGCGGCTGGCGCGCCCGCTGCGGCAAGTGCGGCTGTGCCAGTCGTGCGAAAGCCTGCGGCAGCCGAGGCGCAGGCGCCAGCGGCACACCCTCGCCCTAACGCAAGCAGCCCTGCTGTTGCGGCGTTTAGCGCAGGCGCCGCGCCGCCTGCCACCACGGGCGCGCAGCCGGCTGTGGGGCAGCAGTGGAGCGGTAACACCAGCGCACTGTACCCCGGATATGCGCCTGCGCAGCAGCCCGCCCTGTGGCCGGGTGCGCCGGCGGGCATGACTGCTGTAGCTGGGCCGTCGTACCCGGTCGGGGAGCGCGCGCCAGCTGCCTCGGCGCTCTGGAGTGCCGCTCCTGCGCCCGCTGCAGCGGCGGCATGCTCAGGCTCGCAGCTGCTGGCGCCGGACGCAGAGGCGGCCAGCCCGTCGGCCTGGGGCAACGCCACACCGGTGGCGTGCGCTGGCGCAGCGCCAGCGGGCGCTACGTCTGTGTCGCCCGCCGCCGCAGCGCCCGCCCTTGCGCAGGCGGGCCTGCCGGCCGCGGTTCCCGCAGCCGCCGCCGCGGCGCATGGGCCGGCGTCCGCCGCGGCTTCTGCGGCAGCGCTGCCGGCGCCAGCGCTTGCGCCGGGCGCCGCGCCTGTTTGGGTGCCTGGTGCTGCCGGGTGGCCTGCATGGCCTGCGCGCGCCCCTGGCAGCTCGCCCATGTCGGCGCCGACCTGGGCCGCCGGCTCATGGGCCGGCAGCCAGGGCGCAGCACCTTTCGCTGCGCCCTGGCCGGCGGCGGCAGCTGCAACCCCGTCCCTGGCTGCGCCAGCCACAGCGCCCGGCGCAGCCGCCGCGCTCGGCCTGTGGCCGGCGGCGGGCATGCCCGCGCCCGCCGCGCTGCCCTCTGCCCGGGCGCCTTTCGCGCCTGCAGCCGGTCCCAGCCAGAGCGCAGCTGCCACACCCCTACCCGCAGCGCCAGCCCCGCGCGTCGCTGCAGCATGGCCGTCTGGCGGTAGCCACCTGCGTCGTTTCTCTCGATTTATCTAGAGCAGGATAGGTAGATGGGGGCAGGGCTGATACCATGCTGTGGTTGCCCAGGCGTCTGATAGGGGGATAGTGTGCATTATGTGACGCTGCTCTGGGCACCTGTGAGGGTTTTCTGTGCTCTCCGTTTGACGCAAGCTCCTTGCGCACGCACCAGTAATTGGCTGCTGATGTCGCCGCATGTGCGCACCAGGCTGCACGCGCAGCTGCTTAAAATGCATCGCTGTGCGTGCAGGTGCGCCTGCGCCGGCGCCTGCGGCCGCGCTGGCGGCAGCGCCCGCGCCGGCCGTGGTCGCCGCGAACATCGCGCCCGGTGAGTGCCTGCGCAGTGGGGCGCACCGTGACACGCTCCGGCAGCATGGTTGCGACTGCCTGGTGCAATGCCTGGGCCAGGAGCGGGATTCAGTGCGCAAGCTCATGTGGGCATCGAGGGCGGGCGCTCGCTGGCAGTCAAGGCTGTCCCGCGGCTGCTGAGCGTGACTGTCCAGCTGCAGCGAGCCGCGCAGCCTGCTGTGCTGATGCATGCTCTAGCAGCGCGTCGCCGTCGGTGTGCTAACGGCAAGCGCGGCGCGCAGGGCCAGCGCCGGCGGGTAGCCCTGCCCTCGATTCGGGCGCCAATGTGACGCTGCAGCTGAACGGCGTGACGCCGCAGCAGTTCTTGGGGCACCAGGCGCAGTACAACCACATCATTGCCGAGGCGCGCCCTGCGGCTCGTGAGCCCTTGCATGCCGGCTGTGAGCCAGCAGGCCTGGCTTGCCTGCCTGTTGTGGTCCTGCATGGTCCAAGCGATTCCACTGTCCGTGTGTCCACGGATGGTGTTGCTGAAAAAACACCGGGGACACAAGCTCGCCAGCGGGCATGCGAAGTGTGTGAGTCTGCACTGGTTTATCAAAGCATAGAGCCTTTGGGCGGGCAGGGCTCTTTAGTTCCATTCAGCCCTCACATCTACAACCATATGTCAAGGCTTGAGTGGCACGTGCTGACTGTGCTGCGGGAATCGCACGCGCCACGCAGAGCGCGGGCGTGGCGGACAAGAACGTGATCACGACGCTCATGCCGCGCCCGCTGGGCCTGTCGACTGGCGGGCGGCGGCTGCGCCAGAGCGACGGCCAGCCGCTGCTGGTGCAGACGCGCATCGCGAGCCCCCACCCGGGCACCACGCAGGAAACGCTGCAGCGCTCGCTGGACAGCGGCAGCCTGAGCCAGCAGCTGAAGCAGCTCGGCTGGTCGATCGCGTCCGCGCCCGCGCGCGTCGGGGTGCGCCGCCGCGGCCTGCGTCCGGGCCTCGCCTGCTGCATGGTGGCGCGCGGGCGTGAGGGGCGTGTGCCTCTGCCCTGATGTGCTTTGCTGCCTGCTGGGCGAGCAGGCGCAGGGCCGGTCCTCAACGGGCGGCGACCCCCGTTCCAGCGCTGCCGCAAAGTGCTTGCCCTGCTGTTTCCAGAAAAGCGCGGAGGGCAGGGCTGTTGCGTGCGTCATGGCACACATGCAGCCAGACCCGCTGCTGACGTGCGCGGGCGCGCGCGCATTGCAGACGTACCTCGCGCCCTCGTCGCCGACGCCTTCCGCCGCCGGCGCGCCGGCGCCGGCCGCGGGCGCGCCGGCGGCCGCTGCGCCGCTTGCGAGCGCCCAGGCCGGCGCGCCGGCCGCGGCGCCGAACCAGGCGCTGCCCGCGCAGGCGCCCGCAGCGCTGGGCCCCGCCGCGGCAGCGGTGCCGCTGCCCGCGCCCGCACAGGGGCCGTCTGCGGCGGCTGCCGCCGCGCCCGCGCCGCAGGTGGCCGCATTCTCGCTGCCCGCGCCCGCGTCCGCGCCTGGTGCCGCTGCAGCACTGCCCGCCCCGGCGTCCGCGCCCGGCGCGGCTGCAGCACTGCTAGCGCCCGCGCTTGCGCCTGGTGCCGCTGCAGCACTGCCCGCCCCGGCGTCCGCGCCCGGCGCGGCTGCAGCACTGCTAGCGCCCGCGCTTGCGCCTGGTACCGCTGCAGCACTGCCTGCCCCGGCGTCCGCGCCTGGCGCGGCTGCAGCCCTGCTGGCGCCTGCGCTCGCGCCTGGTGCCGCCGCAGCACTGCCCGCCCCGGCGTCCGCCCCCGGCGCGGCTGCAGCACTGCTTGCACCGGCGCTGGCGCCTGGGGCGACTGCGGCACTGCCCGCCCCGGCGTCCGCGCCTGGCGCAGCTGCAGCACTGCTTGCACCGGCGCTCGCGCCTGGGGCTGCTGCAGCGCTGCCCGCGCCCGCGTCCGCGCCCGGTGCGGCTGCAGCACTGCCCGCGCCCGCGCTCGCGCCCGGCGCAGCTGCAGCACTGCCTGCGCCCGCGGCCGCGCCCGGTGCGGCTGCTGCACTGCCGGCGCCTGCACTCGCGCCGGGCGCAGCTGCTGCACTGCCGGCGCCTGCGTCCGCGCCCGGCGCGGCTGCGGCACTGCCCGCTCCGGCGCTCGCGCCCGGCGCAGCTGCAGCACTGCCCGCGCCCGCGCTCGCGCCCGGTGCCGCTGCAGCACTGCCCGCTCCGGCGTCCGCGCCGGGCGCGGCCGCAGCACTGCCCGCGCCCGCGCTTGCGCCCGGTGCGGCCGCGGCGCTGCCCGCGCCTGCGCTCGCGCCCGGCGCGGCCGCAGCACTGCCCGCGCCCGCGCTCGCACCTGGTGCGGCTGCTGCGCTGCCCGCGCCCGCGCCCGCGCCGGTCGTGGCAGCCTTCTCGCTGCCGGCGCCTGCACTGGCACCTCAGCTTGCAGCCGCACTGCCCGCGCCCGCACTCGCGCCTGGGGCAGCCGCTGCTCTGCCGGCCCCAGCGCTCGCGCCCGCAGCAGCGGCAGCCCTGCCCGCGCCCGCGCCCGCGCCTGCGGCTGCGGCAGCGGCAGCCCTGCCCGCTCCCGCTCCCGCGCCGGCGGCCGCGGCAGCCCTGCCCGCGCCCGCGCCCGCGCCCGCTGTGGCAGCCTTCTCGCTGCCGGCGCCGGCGCCCGCGCCCGAGGCCGCCGCATCCCTGCCCGCACCCGCGCCCGCGCCGGCGGCCGGCGCGGCCGTCACGCTGCCGGCGCCCGCAACGGCACCGGCGGCCGCGGCAGCTGTCGCGCTGCCGGCGCCCGCCACGGCGCCGGCCGCCGCGCCGGCGGCCGCAGCCACGGAGCAGGCGCCCGCGCCCGCGCCCGAGGCTCCAGCAGCGGCCGCGGCAGCGCCTGGCCCGGTGGCCGTTGTTGTCCAGATGCCGGCGGCCCCTGCGCCTGGGCAGGGCGCAGCGGCGGCGCCAGGCGCGCCCCTTGCCGCCCAGCTGCATCGTTGACAGGGGCGACAGGGAGCTTGCATGCGCCTTGTGCTGCTTCGCGTCGCAGTCGGCTGACAAGGGAGCAGGCGTCGGACCCTGCGCACAAGGCTGCCTGGGCCAGGGCGGCGGGCAGGGCTGCGCCAGGTGGTTGAGGAGAACAAAAGGTATATTTTGTTGCCGTGGTGCATGCTGTCTCCACTCTCGTAGGCCTGAAACTTGCTGCTGTTGAGCCGGGCCTGACGGGCGGAGCCGGGCGCGGCGCGTAGGCCCGGCGCCGGCCATGCCGAGCGCGGGCGCGAACGTGACGCTGCGGCTGTCGGGCGTGACGCGCGACCAGTTCATGGCGCACCAGGCCGAGTACAACCACCTCATCGCGCAGGCGCGCCCCAGCGCCGCCAAGCTCACGCCTACGCGTGAGCGTGGAACATCTCTTCACCTTGCTGTGCTGCGCCCGGCGGCTGGCTCGCACGCGCGCGCTGTGCCCGCCATGCACTGATCATGAGCCTTGCGTTGGGCGCTCGGCTGCGATCGCTACCGTGCCTTGCTTGATCAGGTAAGTTTGCACACGGTGCCTGGCCTCCAGAGGGCATTTATGTGCACGGTGCATGAGCATCAGAGGAAGCTCTCGCTCCTGTGAGTAGCATCACCGCGGGGGCGGAGCGGCGGCTGTCACGACTGTCCTCAACAGCGGCGCGAGCATATCTGGTGCGCTGGGCGCCGAGGCTGTGCCCGGGCCGCACAGAGCGCGGGCGTGCCGGACAACTACGTGACGACCACGCTCGCGGCCGCGGCGGGCGGGCAGGGCGCGGGGCGCCGCCTGGCGCAGATGCCGTCCCCTGCGCCCCCGTCGGGGAGCGGCGGCGGCCAGAACGGCCTCTTCGTCGCCTCGCAGGCGCGCCGCTGTGGCCCCCGACGCATGCTGCGTCTGCTGAGGCGGGCCAGCGGCGCTCCTCGTTGGCGCGGAGCTTGTTCTGCTGGGCTTGCGCCCGTGGGCGGCCCGTGCGGCTCAGGATCGCCACCCGCCGCAGCTGGCATGATGCGGGCGCCTGCGCCCCCCGGGGGCGGCCGGGACGGCCCGATCATCAATTTATAAAGCGTCTGTAGGCGCCTTGCCATGAGGTAGCTGGCTGACTTCCCAACTCTGTGCTGGCAGAGCTTCGCCGGGCTGCCTTGTGCGCGCAGGCAGCCAGCGCTGACGCCCCAACACGCTGGTCATTGGCACTCTGATAAGCCGCGACGGGAGCTTAGCCGGGCTGCCTGGGGCGCGCAGGTGGCCAGCTCCGACCCGCCGACGACGCAGCAGGCGCTGCAGCAGAACGTGGCCGGCAGCAACTTTAAGGGCGGCCTCAAGCAGCTGGGCTGGTCGCTGGTCCCGGACAGCCCGCGCTTCGGGGTGCGCACGCCCGGCGCCTGGATCGAGATCGTGTGTGAGAATTGTTGATAGGAGCCCATGAGGGGAGAGAGGTGTTGGAGGTTCATAGAGCGCATCCAGCTGCTGTAGATGTGCAGTTGCAGGTAGGTAGCTGTCAAGAGCAGCATTTCTGGCGCGGAGGTAGGTCAGATAGTCAAGCGGAGCGGTTTTCTGGGTGTGCGCATTTGACATTTACATAGGTAGTCGCCATTAGGGCGGACTTGATCATGGGCATGCCTGTTTGGGCCGTGGCCGGTTGCAGAAGCAGAGCCTCCTCAAGCGTGCATGCCCGGCATGCACGGCCGCTTCATGTCTGTGTCTGGTCTTGTGCGGCTGTGTGTCAAGACCTCGGTGTGTCGCGAGAAGCATCAGGGCGCGCATGCGCGTCCTGCGAGAAGCTGCAGGGCGCGCATGCGCGCCCACGGCGTGCGCGCATGAGCCTGTTTGCGCGAGTCTGGCCCCGGCCACGGAGCGGACCCTAGGAGAGGCATGCTGTGAGGAGGGGAGTCCTGTATATATCATGTGCATGCTGCTGAATATACCACGTACATGCTGTGTAACGCATATGCTGTTAATCAAAGTATGCGTTACACAGCATATACCGCTTACTACTGCTGCAGTGCTTTGCATGCTGCCGTCTGACCGTCGACGCAGCTCAGCGGCCGCGCCGCCCCCTGCCCCCGCGAGTCTGTGCCCAGCAGCAGCACTTTGGCTGAGCGGTGCCGCGACGGCGACGGGTCGGCCGCACGGGCGTGCGCACAGCCTGCCAGCGCTGTCGATATGTCCGGACGGACAGCGCCGCAGCGCGTCGCAGCACCGGTCCCTGGCAGGGCGCCGAAGCTGTGAGAGCAGGGCGGCGAGCGGCCAGGCGGCGCATAAAGTTAGAGGTGGCTGTCCGCGGCGCTCGTGCGAGGACTGGGCGGGGCGTTCTAACCAGGTGCAGGACTGACGCGCACGCAACGTCGCCGCTGCTCCAAAAGCAAGGAGCAATGCGGCAACAGGTTGCTGACGTGGACGCGCGCGTGCGCAGACGTACGAGGCGCCGAACGCGTCGGGCAGCACGGTGGTGGCGCCGCAGACCGAGAGCGGCGGCGGCGGCGGCGGCGTGAACCCCGCCGACCGCTGGAAGATTGCCGTGGGCGTGGTGGTGGGCGTCATCGCCGCGCTGTTGCTGGCCCTGGCGGCCTGGCTCTGCGTGCGCGCCCCGCCTCCCCCGTCAGTGTGCCTGCGCGAGCGGCAGGGCCTGCTGTGGCGCGGCAGCGCCGACGCCCGGCTTGGGGATTTGGGCTCTGCTCGCATGCTCCGATAAACGCAGCTCCGCGAGTACCTCCTGTGCGTCAGAGTGCCAGCGCTGCCGGTGCAGAGCTCGCTTGCAGTGCTGCGGGGACGAGACGTGCGCAAGGAGCCACAGCAACTGCGTGCACGTCTGTTTACCAGCTTTCTCAGCTGACGCAGAGGCCGCCAGCACACGGCGCTGTGATCGATAGACGCCCGGGTGTGGGTGTTCGCATGCACGCGCCGTGAACCTGCGTGGCTTGTCGCGCAGTGCCGCCGCATGGGCAAGCGGCGCCGGCCCGACACGGAGGCCGCCAAGCAGACGACGGTGGCCAACCCTGCCTACGACCCTGAGCGCCGCGACGACCTGATGGCGACGACGAGGACGACAACGACGAGGACGACGATGACGACGGTGCCCGCGGCCGGCGCCGCGCTGCAGCCGTCCGTGGCATCGACGCCGCGGGTGCCGGCCCGCGCACGCACTGCTCCGCCGGCCTGTGTGGTGCCAGCAGCGGCGCCGCGGCCACCGGCTAGCTGCTGCCCCTGTCGATGTGCCTCACACGCGTTAGACTGTCTCAACATGCTGAAGCCAGGGTCGCGTGCTGCTGCTTACAGACGTGTTCAGTGGCAGGGCGCGTCAACGGCGCAGCATGCTCCCTCGGCTCGCAGTGATGCCGGATGGTCACGCCGCCCAAGATTTTCGCTGTGGGCCTGACCCTTGGCCTGGTTGCCAGGGTGTCGCATCGGAGAGCTTCCTGGCGGCGGGCCCGCGGCTGGTGGCCGATGAGCACGGCACCGAGCGCAGTGCAGACTCGTTCGCGTCCGCGCGCTCCAAGGCCGTGTCCACGCCCGGCTCGCATGCTGGTGCGCCATGAGCCCGGCCTTTTTAACATGCCCTGGGTAGGCCGGCTGCTGGTTTCACGACGGCACAGCTGGCAGCTGGCGGGCACTTGCAAGCCGAAAGTAGTCAGCCATCTTGTCAGGAAAGAAAGAGTTGTCAGGCGCAGCACGCGGGGATCGGCCGCGAGAAGAGGCGCGCAGGACGTGAGGCGACCCGGCTGCCGCGGCGTGCAGGCTCGTTCCGCAGCGCGCCCGGTATGGCGAGCAGCCGGCGAACGACCGCGTCCACCGAATACCCCGAGGCCGGCGGCCCCGACGGCCGCGGCGAGTCGTTCACGTCCGCGCGCAGCTTCGGCCAGGCGTCCATGCACTCCACGGGCTCCGGCGCGCTGTCCAACCAGGCGCGCCCGGCGGGCCTGCCCCGGTTAGGGTCAGGCATGTGGAGCTGGCGGCTTGGCGCAGGGCCGCCCGTCGCAGGCTGTTACGAGGTCATCACCGAGCCTCAGGGTGCCGTGTCACTGTCAAGTCGATTTTGCATGTAGCGCCAGGCAGGTTAGAGCTAGCAAGTATGCTGACCAAGAGCAGTGAATGCTGGTTGGTGCGCACATTGGTGTGGTCAAGCATGTCATGAATGCTGCATGGACATGATGTGCGTCACAGAGCTTCAACACGAGCACAGCGGCCGATGCCGGCGCGCGCCCGCCGCGCACGGCGCCGCGCTGTCCCCCGTGCTCCACAGCCACAGCTGCGCGCCGGCCGCGCAGGAGTTCTTCGACATGCCGCCCGAGTCGGAGGCCTTCCGGCCGTCCTTCGAGCAGGGCACCACGACCAACCCGCTGTTCCACCCCGGTGCGCGCGCCCGCCCCCGCACTTGCAGAGGAGCCGTTTTGCGCTGGGCGCTGACGCGTGCTGAGCGCCGCCTGCTTCCGCGCGGTCGCGGCCACACGCTCGGCCGCGGCTGCAGCCGCGCGCGCAAACCAGGCCCTGCGCTGGCCTCGCATGCCGGATCAGAGCGCATGCACGTCACACCCGCCCGGTCATTGCTGCGTCGTGGCCCCGCTCGCGGGCGGCGCGCATGCCAGGCATGCGCGCGGCCGCACCGTGCTGACGCGCGCGCCCTGGGCCACCCGCGCAGGCGCGCCCGGCGCGCCCGGCACGACGGCCAACCCCGTCCTGGCGGCCGGTGCGGCCGGCGCGGCCGGCGCCGCGGCTGCCGCGCTGCCCGCGCACCGCCTGCACCACGGCGGCTCCGACCTCGGCTCGGGCTCTGGCGAGGGCTCCGTGCAGGGCCATGCGCTGGCCGGCTCCGAGATCGCCTCCGACGTCGGCAGCCGCCCGGCAAGCCTGGACTACCAGCGCGAGCAGCGCAGCGTGGCCGGCCACGCGCTGCCCGGCTCCGACCTGGGCTCCGAGGCGGGCAGCCGGCCGGCCAGCCTGGACTACCAGGCGCAGGCGCGGCCGCGCAGCGTCGCCGGCCACGCCGTCCCGGACTCGCTGGCCGGCTCTGACGTCGGCGGTCGCCCGGGCAGCGTGGTGGGCCACGCGGTCGCGCCGTCAGAGGCCGGCTCGGACATGGGCAGCCGGCCGGCGAGCCTGGACTATGGCCCGCGCGCGCCGCCGCCGGCCAGCCTGGCCGGGCACGCCATTCCTGAGTCGCTGGCCGGCTCTGACGTGGGCGGCCGCCCCGGCAGCGTGGCGGGCCACGCGATTGCGCCGTCCGAGGTCGGCTCGTTTGTGGCTGCGCGCCCTTACAGCGTTGCCGGCCATGCCGTGTCGGAGTCGCAGGCCGGCTCCGACGTGGGCGGCGGCCCGGGCAGCGTCGCCGGCCACGCGATCGCGCCGTCCGAGTTTGGCGGCACGGAGATGGGCAGCACGGTCGGCGGCGCGGCGGCCGGCGCGGCGCTCGGCGGCGCGCTGGCCGCGCGGCCAGCGCGCAGCGTGGCCGGCCACGCCGTGCCCGCCTCGCAGCTCGGCAGCGAGCCCGGCAGCCGCCCGGCGAGCGTGGTGCGCGCCCGGCGTCCAGGGACCCGCTTGCTGGTCCAGTGTCAGAGCTGGCTGGTCTGCTCTGCTCACGCTGACGCGTAGTAATGGACAGGGACTAAGCGTGTGCCGTGCTTAGCCAGTCCTTGCGGCGGGTATGTGCCCGTGCGCGAGCACGCCCCGCACCGGTGCCGGCCGTGGCAGCGCTCCGAGGGTGCGAGCGCGGCGGGCCGCGCAGGTGGGCCACGCGCTGCCCGGCTCGGAGCTCGGCTCCGACATGGGCAGCCGCCCGGCCAGCATGGACTTTGGCTTCGGCACCGCGCGCCGGCCGGCGCTGCCGTCGGGCTTCCCGGACGTGCCGGCGGCCGGCGGCGCCGCCGGCTCCGCCTCGCGCCCGGCCAGCCTGGACTACGGCCCGCGTGCGCCGCCGCGCCCGGCCAGCGTGGTGCGCCGCCGCGCGGCTTCTTCGTCGCATGTGCTTTTGTAGTGTGTCACAGGGTAGTCCTTGAATGCTGGGCCGCGCGTGGCGCTGCGCCCGGTGGGCGTGGCGCGCCGGCGCCCCAGCGATGTGCGGAACCCTGGCCATGCCGCAAACAGGGCCTGTGCGCCGCGCGGTCCCAACGGCCTGGCGGGGCGCGCAGGTGGGCCACGCGCTGCCCGGCGGCGACCCCGGCTCCGACATGGGCAGCCGCCCGGCCAGCATGGACTTTGGCTTTGGCGCGCCGCGCCGCACCGGCCCCGTCGGCGCGTCCGGCTTCCCGGCGGCCGCCGCCGGCCCGGCCGCCGGCTCGCGGCCGGCCAGCCTGGACTACCAGCGCGCGGCCGCGCCCGCCGGGCGCGCCGGCGCGCCCGCCAGCGTGGCCGGCCACGCGCTCGGCTCCGACCTGGGCTCGGACGCGGGCAGCCGGCCGGCCAGCCTGGACTATGGCCCGCGGCCGCCGCCGCCGGCCAGCCTGGCCGGCCACGCCATCCCGGAGTCGCTCGCGGGCTCCGACCCGGCCAGCCTGGGCTACCAGCGCGGCGCCGCGGCGCCGGCCGGCGCGCCGAGCGTCGCGGGCCACGCGGTCGGCTCCGACTCCGGCTCCGGCAGCCGCCCGGGCAGCTTCGACTTTGGCGTCGGCGCGGCGCAGCGCCCGGTCAGCCTGGCCGCGTTCCCGGTGGCCGGCTCGGAGCTCGGCTCGGACGTGACTGCCGCGCCGGCGGCCGAGCCGACGTCGCCGCGCGGCCTGCGCTCGATGCACGCCGCGCCAGCGGCGGGCCGGGGCGCGCCGGGCGCAGCACCGGCGGCCCGCATGCCGGCCGCCGCGCGCGCGTCGGGCGATGGCTTCTCCAGCGGCGACGCGGATCGGCGCTCGAGCGGCAGCGGCGAGCGGCGCCTGAGCGGCGAAGATTTCTTTGGGCAGCGCGGCGCGGTGCACGTGCCGGCGCCGCTGCCGGGCTCGGCCGCCTCGTCCGAGCCGGGCTCGGGGCAGGGCTCGCCGCGCCGGCACTCCAGCGACTCGGTGCGCGGCCCTGCATGCGTTGCCCTGCTGCGGCTCCCGAGGGTTGGGGAGGGGAGGTCACGGGTCGCGTCAAGCGTCCGCACAGCGGGACGCTGGTGCATTGGGGTGCCTGGCTGGCTGGCGGAGGGTGGCTGAGGGTTAGGTTATCCGAGCGCCCCCTCTTTCAGTATGTGAGCGGTTTGGCTGCGCCTCTGATGAAGCTGGACCAGACGCTGCGCCGCCTGTCAGGCACCAAACGCCGGGCCTTGCCGCATAGGGTAGGGTGTGTTAGGTGTATGGTTGGTAGGGTAATAAGTAGGGTATAGGGTAACCGCAGCGGCGCTGACGCGCCGGCGCGCGATCGCAGGAGACGCGCCGGCTGTCGGGCGAAGACTTCTTCGCGGCCGTGGGCCCCGGCGCGTTCACGCGCGCGCCGGCCGAGGCGCCCGGCGGTGCGCAGGCGCCGCCCATCCGGCAGTCCATCGACAACCTGCGCCGCTCGCTCGACGTGCGCCGCGCCGGCGGACCGCCCGCCTCTCTCAGCGGCCACCCGGTCGCGTTCGGGTCGGGCTCCGAGCTGGCCTCGCTCGCGCCGGCGTCGCCGCGCGCGAGCGGCGACCTGCCGCGCCGCGGCAGCGGCGAGGGCGGCGCCTCAGGCCGGCTGGCGTTTGGCGGCGGCGCGCCGACCGGCGCGGGCGCGGGCGCGCCGTCGTCCACAACGCCCATCCGGCAGTCCATGGACCACCTGCGGCGCTCGCTGGACGTGCGCGGGCGCAGCGCGGGCGCCGGCGCGCCCGGCGGCGGCCTGTTCGGCAGCGGCGGCGGGCCGGGGTCGGTTGCTGGGTACCCTGTGGCCTTTGGGCCCGGCTCCGATGTCGGCGCCAGCTCGGTCGGCGGCGGGTCGCCGCGGCGCTCGGTCGAGGGCCGCGGCGGCGTGCCGGGCCGGCCTGGCTCGCTGAGCGCGCACCAGGTCTCCTTCGGCTCCGGCTCCAACCTGAGCACGATGACCGAGGAGCCCGGCGCGGCCGCGGCTCCGTTCCTGCCGGCGTCGCGTCCGGACTCCGCCGCCGGCGTGCCCGGCGCGGGGCGCGGCGAGGCGTCGCCGCCGCCGGCGCCCGCGACGCCCGCGCCCACGAGCGACGAGGGCGACGCCGCGTCGCGCGTCGCCGCGGCCTCGGCGGCGGCCGGCGCGGCCGCGCGGCGCGGCCTGGCGCGCCTAACCGGCGGCCTGTCGGGCGGCCGCAAGGACAAGAAGCCCCGGACGTGAGGCTTCGGCGGCGGCGGTGCTGCGGCGTATGCACACCCGGATCAGCGGCTGATGTATTGGGAACTCAAGGACGCGAGGAGAGGGCGCCGTGTGAAAGCGCCTGACTAACCAGTTCAGAGGGGAGCAGATCAGATCGAAGAACCCCTTGGTGGGAGCTATGGGCGTGACTTAGGGGGTGACAGTGGGATGCGCAGCCGCGGGAATGGGCCTGAGCGGCGTTTTTGGTCTCATGCGAGTGGGGATGTACGCTCGTGGCGCAGGGCGGGGCCGAGCAGTTGAGTAGGTAGCAGCATGCTTTCCATTTGCCATGCTGCGGAGCCGCTCGCGGACGCGATATGTGGGCCGCCCGGGGCATCAAGCGGCGGGGTCAGAAGAGGCAAGTTTTGCGTGACGGGGAGGCTGTGCCTGAGCTGGTGGCGCGGCACTGCCGCCCTGCCTGCCCGGTGTGGGGTGGCGGGCAGGGGACGGCCCGTGCGCCTTGGAGTGCAAGGAGATGGTTTGCAGCGCGGCGGGATGAAGGGCTGACAGGGGAACAGATGGGCGGGCGGCGTGCTTGGGGAGCGGCGGCGCTGGATGCAGCAGGGAACGTAGCTGCTGTGCTGCGTGCGGCGCGTGGCAGCGCCGCCGTGACCGGGCGCCGCGGCGCGGCGGGCGCGCCTCCGCTGCGCGTCTAAATTTTGGCTGTGAACCTGGCAGGCGCCGCGACTGCCTGCGCCGTGTGCGCAGGGTTTTGTCCGGGCATGCTGCAGGGCGCAAGGGCAAGGCGGCGCCCTCGGCGTGTGCTGGCCTGGCTGCGCTTGTCAAATGACAGCGCATGCACCTGGGCGCGCGCGCCCGCCGTGCAGGTGTACAGAAGACAAGCTGAGCAGGAACTGGCTTAGATGGACGTTTTGGGTGGCAGTCCGTAGAGCCGCTTATGGTACGCGCAGAGGCGCCGACTGGGCTATTTGTACTAGCAGGTTCCCAGGGGCTGTGAGCGCCTGACGCTTGAGGCCTGCCATCTCCAGGTCACAGCGCGCGTGCTAGCGACCTGATATATTGTTCTATGGACTGGCCCCAGTGACAGCTTGGCTTTGGGCAGTCCCTCTACGAACCCGCGTTGCCTGCTTATTTATATACTTTCATAGCCTGGGCCTTGGAGGGTTCCAGGCCATCGCGGCGGCCTCCTGTGGTTACAGGGCGGAGCGCATGCATGTAAATACTCACCCGGTGTGTTTGCCTAACGCCACATATCGTGCGCATCTCTTCCAAGTAAGGACCGCTACATGCGTTCACGGTGCTCACGACACACATGATGAGTTCACCAGACGCTGCTCAGGTACTTGCACACCGCCTTTGCTGACCCGTATGCCATTTGTGGCTGAGCCCAGCATTACAGCTCTGCCAGGCCGCCACTGGCCACAGGACGCCGAGAGCTCTGAACAGCAGCAGCGCAAAAAGATGTCAGTGCTGATCCGCATGCACATAATTTGTGAAGACAAAGCGCGCTATAAGCGCGTCGAGCCGGGTGCACGCGACCGCCGCCCCGGCCGCTGCGAGCAGCAGCGCCGGCGGCAGCGGGGACAGGACCGGCTGCCCACCCGCCACCGCCGCGCACGCGCTCAGCAGCGCGGCCGCCAGCGCGCCCGCCGCCGCAGTCCGCAGCCGCCTGAAGCGCTGCAGCGCCTGCGCGCGCGCCGCCGGCTGGGCGCGCCGCGACTGGCGGCGCCAGGAGTGCACCAAGCGATGCGGGGGTGCAATAGGACGTCAGAGTACGACAAGCAAAACCAGGCTGCGCGAGCGCAGGTGCTTTGTGAGGCACCCCCAGCATTCTGCCATCAACCACCCAGCGTGGGACAGCGCGACATACTACCATGCCCGCACAGCGGGCCACCTTGGAGGCTGCGCGCCGGCGCGCGCGGCGGCGGGTACGCGCCTGCCGGCAGGAGGGGCAATTGTCGGTGTGCTGGTGCAACCGGTCCAGCAGAACCTCACGCCGAGTCTCCACGGGGCCTGGGTCGCCCGGCGTGGGGCCGCCGCCGCCGCGCGTGTCCAGCCAGCGCCGGAAGCCGACCACCAGCCGGTCCGCCGCCGTCGGCATGAAGTAGCGCCGCCAGCCCGCGCCGGCGTCCGCGGCGCGCTGCTCTGCGACCAGGCGCTCCTGCCTGCACGCGGGGTTCTGCCAGGGTGTCCAAGGGCTGAGGCCAGAACTGCCGCGAGTCCGTGGCGGCGCCATGTCAATGCACACTGTCGGGCCACCGCCGTCAGCAGCAAGGCCAGCCGCGCGGCCGCCAGCAACCCCCGGCTGTGCTGCCGGCCAGCAGGAGCGCCATGAGCTCCTGCCTGCCGTACAGCAAGGGCCTCCCTGAAGGCATGGGTGCAGCGTGCACAGGACCTGCATGGTGGAACGAGGGCGGGGTGCGGGGGCGCGCCTGTGCAAGAAGCCGTTGTCCCCGTCAAAGACGGATGAGCGCACATGGTGGTCCTGCCGCCCGCGTGACGTCTGCTCAGGTGGGGTGCAACAGCGGGTGCACAGCCTCGCACGCCTTCTATCGCCACAGCTGATCACCACGCTCGCGACGACCGCGCGCTGCATTTCCATGTTGCCGCTCCTTCACATGTGACCGGCAGCACATGCTCGAGTCGAGCACACCGGTTTTGAGCAGCTTGACACCGCTGTTAGGAAAGACGGCGCGCGACGTCCCGGCCGAGCCCACAGGCCGCTGAGAACAGCCTCGAGCGCGCCGGCCGCCCTATTCCCCAACCCTAGCCAGGGCGCGGGCCGCGCCTTCCAGTCGGGCTCGGCCGCCTGCTTGGCGAGGCGCTCCGGCGCGTCCCTGCTCGGCGTGAAGAACCAGTACAGCACGCGGCAGCGGCCGGGCGCCGAGGGCACGCCCACCATCCACATGATGGCCAGGCGCGTGCCGAAGAACTGCGCGCGCGGGCCGCGTCGGCGCGCGCGTAGCGGCATCGGCGGGTGGGGCCGGGGGGCGCAAGGGTGCCGCCTGATTGCTGCGGCGCGCGTCGCTGCGCGGCGCCCACGCCTAGCGGCCAGCAGTGCTGGCGGGGCGGCGTCTGCACGCGCCTCGAGCCCGGGGCGGGCTCCGCCCCAGGCCAATGAGCGCGCGCTGGCCTGATCAGGGGTTAGTGTTAGGGTTCGCCCTTCTCCCGCACCTTTGGCATGACGTACCGCACAAGTCCGGGCGGCACGAATTGGACCTTGTACGTCGACGTGCGCGCGCCGGAGGTCGTCACGTCCACCGACTGCCCCTCGCGCGAAGGCGCGAACGGGAACAGCGGGTCCGGGAGCGGCGTGGGCGCGATGGTGACTGGCCCGGCGCCCTCCCGCCGGCCGATGATGCCGTGGTGCGCGTACGGGACATGCGCCGGGTCGCACAGGTTCTCCATCAGGTACTCGAAGCCGTACGGCAGGTCGCGCGTGTAGGGCTTGCCGCTGTCCAGCGTCGGGCTGCCGTCCGGCCAGCGCGCGTCCTCCGCGTCAGGGTCCAGCTCCGGCACGAGCAGCGGGGCCGCCGCAGCCGCCTCCGCCGCGGCGCCGGGGCCCGAGCGGCCCCACACGTGCACAAAGCCCTGCCGCACCTGCGGCCGCCCAGCGGAACCCCTCACGGTGCTGCGACCGGCGCCGGTCTGGCAGCGCACGCCCCGGAGAGCGCTCCTACTCTTCCATCCTTCCGCTTCTAATCTCTTCTTTATTCTACCGCTCATTGCTGTGCTGGGCGCCTGGTCAGGGCAGAGCCTGGGCTGGGCGCAGCACAGCGAGCGCGCCTGCGTGGGGTGCACGGCGGCGCACGCGCGGCTGCTGGCGGCGGCCGCCGCCTGTGAGGCGCCGTCCAGCGCCTGCGGGATGGCCGTGCAGGCGCCATCGCCCGAAAAGCGCCACCCGTGGTCTGCGGCGCAGCGCGCATGGGCGCCCATCAGGCACCCGAGCTGTACTTCAAATCAGCGGCTTCACATCCACGATCTGCAGATTGGCAGAGTCACAGGCTGCACGTTACCCTGAGCTCACAGACATGGTTCAAGGGCGCAGGCAGAGCATCTTACTTCATGCTGATCAAGGGGCATGCCGAAAGCAACGAGTGGTAGTGCACGAGGAGGCCGCCGCTTTGGTGTTGTTGCACACGCTGTCAGGTTGCAGGTGCCACACATGCAGGTGGAGCATGCACAAGCACGCCTGACATGGGCCCGCACAAGAGCACTGCAGCGTGCCGTCCGAGGGCTCGATGCGGCCTTCCGACAGGGGCGCGAGCCTGCGCGTCACGTCAGGCATGCGTCAGTGATGGAGGCTGGGCTACAACGCTGGGGGGCCAGCCTTTCACAGAGCCCCACTCTGGCTTTACAGCGTCATTGGTGCCCACCCTGCAAGAGCACAAGCTCGCAGCGACCAAGCCTGCCAGCGTGGACATCATGTCGGGCAGCGCGCCGTGCGGCAGCGCACTTCTGCTGTATAGAACCCCAAGCAGATGACAGCAGGTGGGGGCACCGGGCGGACGCGCGCCTGTGCGGGCAGCGGTCCTCGAAACACCGCCACACCTTCGCCGCATCGCGCCACAGCACCAGGCTGCTGCCGAGCAGCTCGATGGGCGTCGGACGCGCCGGGTCCAGGTCCTGGACGAATGCGACCGCATACCACTGCCGGTGCCAGTCATACGGAGCGCTGGCGGCCTCCTGCGGCCACGTGCGCGGCAGGTCTCTCCTTCGCTCCATCTGCTTCTGAGCGATAGAGCCTATCACTGTACAAACGATAGGTGCCCCACCCCCTCTAGCCGCTCCTGCGCAGTGTCGCTCGCCACCGGGCTCGACGTAGCAGCATGTGTCGCGAGTCCTCTGCGAGCCTGGCGAGCAGAGCTGCGTTTGACGCGCGCCAGGTGCCGCGGCACGGTGCAAGGGCTTTGCGCCCTGGGCAACAGAGGAGCGGGGAGCGGGATGTGCTGGCATGCGCCTGTCTCACACGCGCGCTGCCCCAGACGCGACGATGCAAACGACATGCTGTTTCGTGAGTGCCTTGCGACACACGAGGTTGTCTTACCACAGATAGGCCATGCTTTTGGCGTCGTTCCGCATCCCTGCATCGCACAATCACACAATTGCAGCGAAGGGTACTATTCCGCCCTACCACGCTGTAGGTGGTTTGTGGTCAATCCTCAGCTCCCGCTCGACCCATCAGACGGGGGCAACCAGCAGCTAACGGCCTGCCGTCCCGGTTTAGTGGTGCTGGTTGCTCAAACAAGCTTTCGTACACCATCGTCGCTCGGATTGATTGAGCATCGCAGCAACCGGCCTTGGTTCTGGGCTGCAAGGGGGCACCGCAAGAGGCTGGGGGCCGCGTAGGCCGAACCGCGCCAGAGGAGAGGAGAGGGGGTAAGCCCCCGAGCTGCGTGCAGAGGACACCTGCGTGTTATAGGCCACCTGCAAGCACGGCAGGTTGCCATCCCCCCCGTGGGCAGTCCCACTGTGCCTTTGTGCAAGCTGGTGTGAGCTGTGCACGGGCTCCGGAGCTGCGCCCGGCCATCTGCCGCTTTGCCCTCAGGGCCGAACACTGGCGGTGCCGGGGCACAGGGGGCACCACTTGCACGCGAGGGGGCAGCCGCCCCCGGCCGGCGCAGCCATGCAGCCCGGCGAGCCCGCCAGCTGCCCCGCGTGCAGCGCCGCGCGGGGAGTGCCCGCGCGCGCGCCAGCGCGCAGCGGCCAGCGCCCCGGGCCGGCGCGCCGCGCCCTGCTGGCCGCGCTGTGCGCGGTGGCGCTGTGCGCCGCTCTGCTGACGCCCGCGCACGCCGCGGAGGAGGCCGCGCCGCGCGGGCACAAGGAGCATGTGCGCTCGCACCACCACCACCACAAAAGGCGCAACGGCAAGGAGCTGTCCGGCCGCGCGCTGACCGACAGCGGCGGCAGCTCGCCCGTCTGGTACCGCAAGGCGGGCGAGGTGGGCCGCCCGCGCCCGCGCCAGAATCGCGGTTCCAACTTGCCATGCGGGCACCAGGCCGCCGCCTGCGCCTGCACTTTTGCGCTCTGCAGCGAACAGAGCGTCTGCGGCGACCGCCTGAGGCTGCGCGCGCCCGGGCGCAGATGGGCGTCTATCAGTATGAGATCCCCGGCGTAATTGAGCTGGAGAACGGCGCGCGCGAGGCGGTGGTGATCCACCTCTACCTGAAGGGCCTGCAGACGGGCGACACGGTGACGTTCCGCGGCTCCATGTTCGCGGAGAGCGCGGAGTGGGAGTGGTACAACTGGGGCGGCACGGGGCTGTGCCAGCCGCAGATAACTGCCAACTGGTGGCCGCGGGTCTACTTCCGGTGCGCCGCCGCGCCCGCGCCGAGCGCGGGAGGGCGCAGCTGGCAGGGTGTCCCAGGGGGCTGCGGTCTAGCTGGGCGTCACGAGCTGCGTGATGAGCAGCGCTTGCCGGCGGTGTGGGGTTGCGACCAGCAGACAGCTGCGCAGTCCGCGTGAGCGTGAGAGCCCCTACTGCGTTGGAGTGAGGGCCACTCCGCTGCGAGCGGACGGCGGCCCCGCCCAGCGTGACACAGCCTCCACGATGGCGTGCCTGTCCCAGTGCGGGGCGCTGCCGCGAGGCGGGCGGGCGGGGCGGCGGGCGCGCACGCGCGGGCGGCGGCGCGCCTGACGCCGCGCGCGCGCGCGCCGCGGCGCAGGGAGGTCCGCCAGCCGGAGAAGGAGCACGACTTCCGCGTGTACAAGGAGGTCATGTGGGACGAGATGGCCGAGCCGGACGTGGGCACCGACGAGGAGCGCTACCGCCTGTGCACGCCGTTCCCGTTCGAGATCAACATGACGCTGCCGGACGCGCTGCTGGACTTTGAGCTGCACATCGACTCGTTCAAGAACTTCATCTACTACTCGCCCAGTGCGCCGCGCGCCGCGCAGCCGGGCCCCCAGCGCCGCGCGGCTGTGTCTGGCCTTCAGCTTGCAGGCGTGGCGTGGGCGTGCGGGCGCCCGCGGGCGCCAGCGCCGAGGCCCTGCTAGCCGCTTCTTTCGCGCTCACAGGATGCCTGCCGGACTGGCAGAGAGCTTGAGGTTGCTTGGGCGACCGAGCCCACATTTGTTTCTCTCTGCTGCTGCTGCTGCAGCGCCCCAGGCCGCGAGGCAAGGAGCCAGGCCGCTGCAGGCGCAGACGGGGCGCGCGCCCGCGGCGCAGGCACCGTGCACAAGCCGGTCATGCGGCCGCCGGCGGTGCCGGACGCGCAGCCGGAGGTGGTGGCGCTGCTGGTGCCCTTCCTGCACCCCACGCCGCAGGAGGCCGCGAACAACCTGCTGTTCCTGTACATCCAGTACCACCGCCCGCTGGGCTTTGCGAAGTTTGTGCAGTACACGCAGGCGCGCCCGCCGGCCCGGCCGCCGCGCGCCCGCCCGGCCCCGCCCGCGCCACGCAGCGCGCCCGCGTGCTCTTGTGCCCTGCTGCGCATACACATGCTAGCCTGGCGCTGCTGTTTGTTGGCTCAGCACGGCGGCCGGCACGGTTGCGAGCCCATACGATGCAGGCACACCAGTGGGCCATGCTTCGCCGTCTTGCAGCGCAGCCCTGGTCGCGCGATGGACGCTTCGCTTCCAGTAGTGTCCCCTTGCGCCGCCGGCCGCGCACAGGGCGCGTATGGCGGGGTTGACCTGCGCTCGGCGCGCGCGCAGAGCACGTTCCTGGGGGGCTTCTTGACGGACGAGCGGCTGCGGCGCCTGGTCGCTGAGAACGCGCTCGAGTTTGTGCTCTGGGACAGCACCACGGAGTGCACGGACCACCTGAAGTGCTTCCAGCCGGTCATGTACAGCCACGCGGTGCTCGCGTTCTGGGGCGCCAACGTGTACCTGTGCGCCCCGCCCCAACTCTCAGCATAACCCTAACCTCCCGCCGCTCCGCTTTGAGCTCCGCCACCGTGCTGGCTGAGCACGGTTCCAGGTCGTGGCCGGCGGTGACGCGCGCGCGCGGCCCCCGGCAGGTCGCTGGCCGACCACGACGAGTACCTGGCGCTGCCCAACCCGGAGAGGGCGGCCAGCGTGCAGGACCTCATCGGCCGCTGCTTTGACGGGCAGTCGCAGGCGCGCGGCCGCTGCCGTGCGCTTTGGGTCGGCCAGGCTTGCGCAGCGAGCCGCGGCCAGCAGTGCCGTCCCATCTGGCTCGCCAAGCATGGACTGGCACCAGTCGTGGCGCATGCCGGCAGAGGACAGTTGTGTGTAGCTGAGCTCCTCACCTGGTGCCCCACTATGCACCTACTGCACCTCGCTGCGGAGGCCGCGCTGATGAGGTCCCGACTGCGAGCGCCTTTGCGGCGACAGGTGCAGCAGCACTGACAACCCTGTGGTGGCAAGGACGGGGCTTGAGCGCGGCAGCCGCGCGCGCAGGTCAACCTGCGGCGGTACAACATCGTGTGCGGCGGCGAGCGCTGCAAGAGCAAGGACGGGCACAATGAGGAGTCCGATGACATCGAGCTGACGTCCGAGCTGGACCTGTGGGTGGGGCCGGTGGGCGCGGGGCACCGCCACCCGCTGGAGCACTACACCATGCGCGCGTTCGTGCCCTTCAACTCCGACCGCGGCAAGTGCCTGGTGCACCCGGAGCACATGGCCGGCTTCCAGGCGCGCCCGCGGCCCGCCCTGTGTGACTAGGTTTATAAACCAATCCTTGTCCCTATGTGAAGCCCTAACCTCTGATTAGGCACCGACAGGTATGCGCTCCCGCCAGACCCATGGCTGTGCGCTGTGGCAGCCGGGCGCACGCCTGCGCGGTTCGCATGCATGCGCCCGCATGCACCAAGACGGTGCTTGGGTGCTGAAGAAGGACGCATGCATGCACCCCACGCGAGCGCACGCATCTGCCCAGCGGGCTGGTCGACTGCCCTGCATCGCGCTCTGCCTTGCAGCGCGGCTGCAACGCTCGCAGCAGGATGTCACCATGGTCGTGCGCGCGCGGGCAGGTGCACTACGGCATGGTGCTGCCCAGCGGCAAGGTGCACCCCAACGCCACGGAGCCCTATGGCGTGCCGATCGAGGAGGAGTGCGCGGTCTGGCTGCACATGGTCAACCTGTTCACCGGCCGCGACGACCGCTCCTCCTTTGCGTACCGCACCGACCGCAGCTGGCAGTGGGTGCGCCTTGGCTAAACTAATAGCCCCCGCATGCGCCTGTGGCAGCAAGTGTTCTGCAGGCCGCCGTCGCCCGCGGCGCGCGTCGCCGCCGCTCTGCGCACGGGCCGCATGTGTGAGTTGAGGCCGTTGCTGCGGATGTGGGGCTCCTGCGCACAGAAGCGTGCCACATGTGCAGACTGGCCGGTGCTCTGCTCACCGCAGCCTGATGCAGCGAGTGAACCGGACGAGGGGCGCGCCGCAGGTATTCGACCGCCAGTTGCACCACGGGAATGGCAGCGCGCCGCAGCACCACCGCGCGCGACGGGCGCTGTCCGCGCCGCGCGCGCCTGTGCAGGAGCCGCGCTCGTAGGGCGTGACCTGGCTAGGGCCAGGTTTGTGGATTTAGTGGGGCGCGTGCGGTAAGATAGTACTGTTCTGCACGCGCTCGCATGCGCAACGGTCGCCGGGCGTGTCTGGCATTGCCGCGGTAGCGTGCATGGGCCACGGACTGCTTGAACAATAGCGCATTGTACGAGGCTGTTGCTCTGCTGCCTGCTAGGCTGCGCGGGTGCAGACTTTGCAGGGTTTGGTCCAATTGACCTGACTGCCTGATTGCATGGGTTTTACGAGCGTTTGTGGGTTGAGTAGCGAGGGTCCTCTGTGTGTCTTACGTGCACGGTCAAGCAGTGGTTTGTTGACGCCTGAACTGCAGCGTGGATATCTTTTGCTGAACGAGGAGTCGCAGGGAGCTCTGGGGTACCTGGGGCTGCCAGAGCACATTGCTTCTTTGAACAGGCTGCTCTCTGTAGATCAGGAGGTTGTATGGAGCGTTATATATACCTTGCACGCCACAGAGTAGCTTGCGGCACATCTACATGTCATATTATGACATCTATTCATCATCGACCAGACGAACATGTTTCTGTGCGAGTCACAAGTCAGGCAAATCATGTGTATCCTCATTGTGAAGCTTCATGCCCACATGCCAGCCTGTGAATACATGTCTGCTGCCAATGAAGCAGCTGAGCAGCTCCGCGCTCGATCGTGCATGCTATATGTGTGACATGAGGCACGCTTCTGCATGCACACTCTGCGTGGGCGAGCATGTGCCGCATGTCCCGGCGGCATTTCAGCGCTGGCAGCACCTACCCTACTAGCATGCGAACTCCTTCTGGCACAACATGTCCCCCTCCTGGCACAACATGCCTAGCCCAGGCAGGCAGAATGAATGAATAACAACCGTGTGTCAGCCAACTTGGCCGCTTACGGCCGGGTCGGCAGCACATGCAAAGTTGCTTGGGCTGACAACTGCCCACTGGGTGCACTGCATAAGGCTGCGCCCGTAAGCAGCCACGTTGGCTGATACACGATTGTAATTCATGCAACCCGCCTGCTTGCTCCAGGCATGCCCGCGCATATACTGGCTGCAGGCTCCTAGGTCTGGGGTCCTTGCTTGCTTGAGCACGCCCCAATGATGCCCCTGCCCTGGCACCTTCCGCAAAATGCATGCATTCCTGCAAGCTGATGGGTGAGGTGCTGCTGAGGGTGCAAAACACCAGGCAGTCCAACGAGCGGTGCTTGCAGCACTTCCGCATGCCGTACGGCACGTTCACGCAGGTGGTACAGCTGGTGGCGCCGCGCCTTCCTCAGCGCATCGACAGAAAGTACTGCCGCGCAATGACGTCATAGACGCGCGTGGCAAGTGCCATACACCGCCTCGCAAAGGAGTGCCACGCGGTATATGGCGTTCGCCTTGCGGTGTATGGCAAAGCTTTGCAAGGCGGTATATGGCGTTTGCCATGCGCGTCCATGGCGTCACAGCGCGGCGGTACTTGGTGTGCACGCGCTGAGGAAGGCGCGGTGCCACGATCTGGACCACTCGCGTGAGTGTACCGTACGGCACATTGAAGTGCTGCATGCACCTGCTCGCAGCTCAGGCAAGTAGGCCAGTAGGCCCTCCATGAAACCCCGCGCATTCAAATTTGGCTCAGCTGCGGAAGTCTGCATCAGCCTTGATTGGCTGTGATGAACAGGCCATTGAGCTTACCGGGAGCAGCGCCATGTCTGCTGTGTGGTTTGCTGGCCCGGTGACCACACCAACTAGGTCCGCAGCCTGCTGGCTCTGACAGCATGATTGCTGCGAGGCACCCGCGGCACACGCAGGCGCAGGGCAGGCAGCATGACTGTCCAACACCGGTGCTGCGTCTCGACCCGTTCCCAGGAGAGGTGTGTCGCAGCACTGCGTGCAACGACTGCTCATGGCATGCGCTTACGTCCAGCCTGCCCTGAACCACGTCTCGCCCTCAAGCTGTGCACCAGTCACACGCAGCAGGGCTGGTCGTAAGAGGCACGTGCACCATGCAGACCTCCTGGCTGGACTTTGGCCGGGTGGCCAGCGGCAGCAGCAAGGAGTGCGCGCTGGATGTGCACAACCCCACGGGCAGCGACCAGGTGCGCGGCTGGCCTGCGCTCTGCCCTGCCTGCCCGCCAGGCGCACTTGGGGGCAAGCAGCAGCGGGATCCCTCAGGCAGGGCGGCAGCGGCAGATGCGGAGTTCGGCCTGGACAAGCCTCAGGTTTCCTCGTGTGCTCAGGCGGCCCTCGTGCTCCTGCGGCCGCAGGTGGTGCACGAGGAGCGCACGCCGCGACAGCAGGGCTTTGCCGTGGTTGACGCCGACGGCCGGCCCCTGCCGGCCGGCGCCGCGCTCGCGGTCCCGCCGGGCGGCCGCGCGCGGCTGCGCGTGCGCTGGGCGCCGCCGCCGGGCGCCGCGGGCGCCGTGCGTGCCTTCCTGCACCTGCGCTGGGGCGAGCGGCACCAGGTGACTCTAGGCCTGGCCGGCTCGGCGACCGCGCGCGCGAGCGCGGCCACCGCCGCGGCGCCGACCGCGGCGCCTGCGCCCGCCGAGGCGCCCGAAGGCCGCAAGGCGGCCCGCGCAGCGCTGCGGGGCGACTCCGGCGATGGCGTTGGGGAGCTGGAGCGCGGGCGTGCTCGCGGCGTGGGCGGCCAGGGCGCGCCGGCCGGCAGCGCGCGCCTTAGGTTGCTTGGGCCCGCCCAGCGCCTGGCGCTCCCCGCCGCGCAGGGCGTGGCGGCGGGCGACGCGTCCGCGGCGCCGGCGCCGCCGCGCGAGCGGGATCTTGCGGCCGCGCCCGCGGGAGAGCCCGGTGCGGCATCTGCGGTGCAGCAGACAGCGGGCGCGCGTGCGTCCTGCGCCGAGGCCGCGCCGCGCGGTAATGCGGAGAACGAGCTTCCGGCCGCGCATGGCGCGCTCTCGGGACCGCTCGCGGGCGCCAAGTGCGGCCCCGGCCGGGCGGCGCGGCCTAGCAGGGCGCTCCAGCCAGTGCGCACGCCGGCGCAGACGCCCCGCCGCGAGCCGCCCGGCGGCCGCGCCGGCGAGCCCGGGGCCGCGGGCGCCGCGGCGCCGCGCGCGGCCCGCGCTCTCGGGACCCCCAGAGCGCCGTCCGCTGAGGGCGGCGCGCCGGCCACACCACGGCCGCTCGGCGCGGCGCTGCGCCTGAATAGGCGCGGCGCGGCCGCGGCGCCCGGGCCCGAGGCCAGCGTGGCCGTGCGCAAGTCGTTCAGCTTCGCGCACCATGGCCTGTGGCTGGAGAAGCAGGAGAGGGCGCTCACGGTCTGGCTGAACGCCGTGCTCGCGCCGGGCGGCGGCGCGGCCGGCGGCGAGGCCGGCCCAGGCCCCGGCGGCGGCCCCGACGGCGCCGCGGACACGCTCACGGCCGGGCGCCTGGCCGCGCAGCTGAAGGGCCTGCTCTGCCGGCTGTGCGCGGCGGACCAGCGTGTCATCGCGACCATGCTCGCGCTGGAGCGCCGCATCGACGGCGGCCTCCTGCTCCTGGCGGACGAGCAGGCGCAGCTGGCTGACGTGCACCTGCGCCGCAGGTGCGGGCGGCACTGGTTCTTGGGGCCAGCCTGACACACGAGTGGGTGCAGGCGCAGCTTGCCAATCTCGCATCTGTACTGTGTGGCCGGGGGCAGCAGGTCGGGGTGCCGCTTCCAGGCGCGCCAGGTGCCGCTGGCTGGCGCTGCATGGTTGCACAGCAGCGCGTCCTGTGCGGGAGCCTGGCTGCACTGCTGGCATCACCCGGCCTGGCTACTGAGGGGCGCAGATGGCACCCCCGTGCTAGCAGCTGCCAGGGGCGTGCCGTGCGCGACGAGCCCCGGGCACCCACGCAGCACGCCTCCCAGCGCATCGTGCGGCGCATTCGTGCGGCGAGCGTGCGCCGCGCCGCGGCAGGGGCCTGGACGCGCTGCTGGCATACCACCCGGCCTGGCTGCGTGCCGGGCTGGAGGTGGCCGTGGGCGCGCCGGTGCCGGCGGCCGGCGGCGCGCGCCGCGCGCGCCGCACGCGCGCCGAGCTCGAGGCCTTTGCGGCCGAGCGCCTGCTGGGCGACCCCGAGCTGGCCGCGCGCTGCGCCGGCAACCGCGCGGTCGGTGGCCTGTTCGGCCCGGGCTACTGGGCGGCGCTGGGCGCGCTAGCGCTCAAGCGCTTCCTGCTGCTCGTGCTGCTGCTGGACACCGCGGCCGCGCGCGGCGCGTGCCCGCCGGGCGCGCCGCTGCTGTTCCGGCGCGGGCAGGGCGTCAAGTCGACCGCGGCGGTCGTCGCGCAGTTCCTGCGCGGCCGGCTGCGCGGGGAGGGCGACACCGCGCGCCACCTGGCCGCCGCCGGCTTCCGCCCGGCCTACGAGCAGGACCCGCGCGCCGAGTTTGACTTTGGCGTGACCGCGCTCGCGGTGGACCTGCGCAGGCGCGCGGCCCGCGCGCCGCCGCCTGCATGCGCGCTGCTCGCGCCGGGGTGGTGCTGCCTTGGCCGCTCGTGACAGAGCCTTTCGCGGGCGGGTCGCGCGCTCCGCCCGCCGGCGCCGCCGCTCTGTGACATCGCATTTTAGAGCCGCGTGCGAGTATGCATTGACCAGCCCATGCCGAGCCAGCCTGTATATGTCGCCCTGTGGCCGGCCCGCGAGCGGGAGCGCACGCGGCGCTGACGCGGGCGCGCCGCGCGCGCAGCGGCGTGCGCCTGCTGCGCCTGGCGGACGCGCTGACCGACGCGCGCGGCCTGGTCGCCGCGGGCCACTTCCCGGCGGCCTCGCGGCCGCTGGCGCTGCAGAACGCGGAGACCGCGCTGGCCGCGCTGGCGGTCGCGGCGGCGCGCGCCGCCGCGGCGGAGGCGGCGCCGGGGCCCCCAGGGGCCTGGGCGGGGGCCGCCGCGGCGGCCGCCCTGGTCGCCGGCGACCGGGAGGCCACACTCGCGTTCCTGTGGGCCGCGCTGGTCGGCGTGCAGCTGCCGGCGCTGCTGGACCTGCGCGTGCTGCGGTCCGAGGTCGCTCGCGTTGAGGGCGGGGCCGGGGTTAGGGCGGGCCGTGGCGCGCCGCCCGGCTGCGCGGCCGGCGATGAGCGCATGGCGCTGCTGCTGCGCTGGGCGGCCGCGGTGTGCGCGCGCTCGGGCCTGGCGGTGCGCTCGTTCGCGACCTGCTTCGCCGACGGCGCCGCGCTCTGCCTAATCGTCAGCTTCTACCTGCCCTGGTCGCTGCCGGCGGGCCAGGTCTGGCGCGCCGCCGGTGCGGCCGCAGACGGCGCCGGGGGCCCCGACCCCGACCCTGACGGCGAAGCCAGCCTCGAGGGCGCGCACCTGGAGCGCAGCGCCTGGCGCTGCGTGACCGGCGGCGGCGGCGGCCCGGCGGCCGCCGCGCGGCGCGCGGGCGTCGCCCGCAACTTTGCGCTGCTGGACGCTGCGCTGGGCCGCCTGGGTGGCGTGCCGGCGCTGCTGACCGCAGACGCGTGCTGCGAGCCGGGCGGGCCAGCCGAGCAGGCGCGCGCGCGGCCGTGCATGTGCCCACCTGCTGCCCAGCGCACGCATGCGCATGAGAGGTTTTGTGATATAAAGCTGCGCGCGCGGGCGCACCGCGGTGTGGAGCGCCCGGCCCGGGCTGCAGCGGCGCTGGCGGCGCGGTCGGCCGCGCAGCCGCCGCGCGGGGGCGGCAGGACGCTGCGCCGCGGTGCGGCGTGGCGTGCGACCGGCCGCGCGGGCGCGCGCAGGCGGCCGGCCTGGCGATGTCCGACCCTGAACCACTCCAGTGACGTGTCACCCGCGCGCGCAGGCGGTCGCCGCCTTTACGGCCTTCCTGGCGGCGCGCCTGCTGGAGGTCAGCTCGGAGGAGCGCGCCGCGTTTGCGCTGCAGCGCCTGTGGCGCCGCCGCGCCGCGCGTGCGCCCGGCAGGGCTCGCGCGCACCTGCATGCATGGTGCGCGGCGGCGGCGGCGCTGCAGCGCGCCGCGCGCGCGTGGCTGTTCCGGCGGCGCCTGCGGCGCGGCGCGGCGCGGCGCGCGGCGCTGCTGGCCGGCGTCGTGCGTGTGCAGGCGCGCCCATGCCCGCGCTCGTCGAGCCCATTTCTGGCGCACCGCACAGCAGCGCCCGCGGTCACCCTGCCGCCTGGCCGCCTCGAGCTGGCCGCGGCGGCCGGCCTTCCAGCGCGCGCGCGGCTGCTCGGGCAGCAGGCTGATTATTTAGGTGGAAATGGGCATGCTATTTATCACTTGCTTGTCCACCTGCAGGAGGCACGCAACTCTTGTGTACTGCCTGCGGCCGACGCGCGCCTCGTTGTCCTCCTCTGTCACATGCCACACGTGCATGACGTGCGAGCCAGCGCCCGGACGGCAGGCGCTGGCGCGCGGACGCATCGCGCGCGCGCGACTGGCGGCGGCGCACGCGGCCGCCACCACGCTTGCGGCGGTCGTGCGCGGCTGGCTCGCGCGGCGCCGCGTGCACGACGAGCTTGTGGCGCCCGCGGTCTTGGCGGCCGGCCGCGCTGCGAAGGCCCGCCTGCAGGCGGCCAGGTGCGAAGCGCTCGCGCGCCGTTCAGCAATAACACTCACAGCGATGGCGCAGGCAAATTTGCGCAGTATCCAAAGGCCAGCTAGGAATGCGTTGAAGTTCCGCAGCTCCCGCCGCATACTGCCGGGCAGCTGAGCGGACAGCGAGGCCCCGGGAGCGGCCCATGACACGGCTGGGAGCCTGTCGCTGGCGCGTCCGCACCAGCTCGCCTGCAGCAGCGAGCGCCATACCTGCGCGCCTGTCTGAGCACAGGCGGGCTCCCCGCATGCCGCCGCATGCCGCCGGCCAGAGGCTGTGTGACACCACGTGCTCATGTCTGCGAGCGCGCGCCTGAGCGACGCCCGGCGCCGCGCCTCGGCAGGCGCGACGCGCGCATGGGCGGCACGGCGCTGCGCCTGCAGGCGCTGTGGCGCGGCGCGGCCGCGCGGCGGCGCTTCCTGCGCGCGCGCGCCGCCGCGGTCGCCCTGCAGGCCGCCTGGCGCGGCGCGCGTGCGCGCGCCGGGCTCCGGCGCGCGCTGCGCGCGGCGCGCGTGCGCCAGGCCGCGCGCCAGGCGGCGGCCGTGGCCATCCAGCGGCACGCGCGCGGCGTGGCCGCGCGCGCTGCGCTGCGCCGCGCGCGCCTGGCCGCCGTGGCCATCCAGGCGCGCCTGCGAGCTCGGGCGGCTGGTCCGCCGGCGACGGCGCTGTCTGCTGTATCTTGCATCCGCGGGACTGCCCGTGTGCGCCTGCACTGCTGCTCCACGCGCTTCTGCTTCCCCGGGGCGGCGGCTCCACGGCTGGCATCTGGATCAGCTTGCCTGGACGCCGCGACGCCCAGGCGCCTCGGGTAACATCGAAGCATGCGGGTGCACGTGGGTCGGAAAGAGAGCCCTGCATGCAGCGTGCCATGACGCAGTACGCCGCCGCTCAGCGCATGCGCGCGGCAGGCTGCCCACTCCCCAGGCATCTCTGCGGCCGCAGTGCAGCGCAGCAGGTCGCTCGCATGCAGGTTTGACCCTGTCCCGCGCAGGCCGCCTGGCGGGGCTACCTCGCGCGCGCCAGCATCGCAGCGGCGGCCGCGGCCGCGCGCGTGATCCAGGCCGCGGCGCGCATGCGCCTGGCGCGCGCGCGCTTCCTGCGCCTGCGCGCCGCCGCCGTCGCGCTGCAGGCGGCCTGGCGCGGCGCGGCCGCGCGCGCCGCGCAGCGCCGGCGGCGCGACGCGGCCGTGCGCCTGCAGGCCGCCTGGCGCGCGCGCGCGGTGCGGCGCCGGTACGCGCGCCTGCGCGCCGCGGTGGTGGCGGCGCAGGCGCGCGTGCGCGCGCGGGCCGCGCGGCGCGCGTTCTGCGCCGTGCGGCGGGCGGCGGTGACGCTGCAGGCCGCCTGGCGCGGCGCGGCCGTGCGCAGGGACGCCCGGGCCGCCGCCGCCGCCGCCGCGAGCATCCAGGCCGCGTGGCGATCAGGGCGCGCGCGCGCCGCCGCACGCCAGCTGCGGCGCGCGGCGCGCGAGGCGGCGGCGGCCGTGTGTGTTCAGGCCGCGTGGCGGGGCTGGCGCGAGCGCACGCGCTTCGCCCGCGTGCGGCGCGCCGCGGTCGTGCTGCAGGCAGCCGCGCGCGCGCGCGCCGCCCGCGCGCGCTTTATGCGGGCGCGCGCCCGCGCCCGACGTCTAACGAGAGCAGCGGGGCACATGAGCCCTGCCCGGCAGCCTCACGAGGGCAATGCATGACTTCCTGCATGCTTGTCGTTGCAGCCTGTGCTGGGAGTGCTCGCTGCCAGCCGCCTGGCATGGGCGACCTCATGTTTGGCGCATCGCATGGGCCGTCGCACCCTCAGGCCTCAGACCCGGCCTTGTGCCGGCGGGACAGGTGATTGCAGCGGCGCGCACCATCCAGCGGCACGCCCGCGGCGCGGCCGCGCGCCGCGCGCGCGCGGCGGCCGACGCCGCAGCGA
>JAABUU010001917.1_pt1 | contig 31956 bp, 39 predicted proteins | sample 5559301 | NCBI WGS metagenome assembly JAABUU01 (sample SAMN10711884, study PRJNA513360) | rock metagenome | isolation source: Antarctica rocks | place: Antarctica: Victoria Land, Richard Nunatak white
CTGGAGCAGCTCTCCGTGCGGCATCTGCGTAAGCGCTGGCCCGGTCGCGACTGATGATCTGCGTTCCCGGATGCTCTCGCAGCCATGTAGCCACCGTCTCTGACTCCCGGTCGGGAAGAAGGTCGATAACCTTGCCCGCTTCGAGATCGCAAAGGATGGTTCCATAGCGATGACGTTTCTTCCACGCCCAATCGTCGATGCCGAGAACGCGTGGAGCCGACACTGTGCACGGCTGAATGCGGTGCCGCACCTGTCGAAGCAATGTTGATCCACTTGTCAGTAAGCCCAGGCGACCTGCGAGACGAGCACCTGCCTGCCCACCGAGAGCTAACGTGATCCAGTTTAGAGCCTCAGTTGCCCGAAGAGTCCGCCGGGCATATCGTGATGCGACGCCTGGAAGCGGCTCCGTGAAGATGCGTCGCCGGCATCCATCGCCCGCGCAGAAGAACTTCCGGGTGGACAGCAGAATGCGAACCGGGAGCCGCTCCCAAGGCAAATCACCCAGACGACGCGTGTAGCGGCTATGAACTCGACCTGATGGAGTTCCACACAGCGGGCATGCGGAGAACGTACGGCAGGCTTGTAATTCCATCTGGATCGACCCACCCTTCGGACGAAGACAGATCAGCTCTACTTCAGAAAGGTTCGGTAGCAGCGTCCCTTGGGTCATCAAGAGCCTCCACAGCTACCTCCTTCTTACCCTTACCCAGACGCGCTGGAAAGAATCACCAAATGTACGGATGAACCCAAATTTACGCCAAATAGCGATCAAAGCGACACAGATCACCTCCCGAACGGAGGACGGCAAGGTGAAAGAGGATCACCTCGATCTTCCGCTCGATGTGTCCAACGGGTTTCCGCCCAACCTGCTGATAAACCTGCTCCCGTCACACCTGAGACGAAGCTGTCCTTTGTGGTCCGCTTTACGAAGGTGGACCCATCTGGCGCATCGAGCAGATCAGCCCCACCTTCCCCTGACTGCGGTCCGTCAACATAGAGTGGCGAAGGGCACTTTGCTTCGGTGCCACGATCAATGGCTCCTGAAACGGGTGGGGGCGCAGCTTTGCCGATCAGCGCTAGTTTTGCTCGCTAGCCATCGGCGCCGTGCTTGCAAAGGGAGCAACCTGAGAGGCGAAATGCTCACCGATGATCTCAAAGCGAATCCTGCAGGAGCAGAAATCGCATTCAACTTCATTGATTCCAGTCAGGGCATCCAAGACCGGGAAGGTGCGTAGGCACTCTGAGCACGTGACCGCGATTGTGCCTTTATCGTTCTTGACCCAAACCGCCGCCTTCGTGGGCTTCCCGATTCTGGGCCGTGTGGGCAATTCGTGCAGCAGCTCCGCTATCTTTTGGAAGAGCTCCTCAACGTTCAGCTGACCTTTCGGGAAGAAGGCATCCGCCAATACGCTTTCCGGCAATGTGAGCCCAGAAAACTCACCTGATATCACGATCACAGGGATCACCGGGAACCGGCGGCGCACGACCGAAAGGAATTCAAATCCGTTCATGTTGGGCATACGCAGGTCGGAGATGATGATGTCCGGTAAGGATCGCTTGAGGGCAGCCAACCCCTCGAATCCATCCTCCGCAGTGTGCACCTCGTAGCCCTTCGCCTCGAGGAGCGTGCCCCCGACCTTGCGAACGGTAGGGTCGTCATCTACGAGTAGGATGCGGTACGAGAACGGGTTCGCTGGCAACTTGCTCTCCAAGAAGGTCTGATGGCGTTGACAGGGCCTCGCAGGGTCCTCGCGCCAATGGCACCATGAACTGTGATCTTACGGCATCCTTCGAAGCGATTCCTGGGCCATATTCAGGATAGGTGCCCTTGTATTGTTCCGCGCGCGCCACTCCGGCAAGCACGACAAAACGTGGTGCGCCTCTCAGGGGTCGCGTCAGACATGTCTCTCGTCCCACGCTTTTTCCCTTGCAGTCGCTCGGCGGACCATACATTTCTGACGGGACCCCTACTAACTGAATGCTCATTGACATCGATCCATAAAGTAGTAATATCTGCTACCAGGAGATGCGTATGCCGGAGATTCAAAAGGTGAGTGTCGCTCTGACCAGAGAGCAGGTCGGGACCCTGAAGAACGCGGTGGATTCCGGAGAATACGCCACCACCAGCGAGATCGTGCGTGAGGCGATTCGCGATTGGCAGCGGAAAAGGGAACTGCACGGCGAAGATGTTCAACGGCTCCGGCAACTCTGGGCCGAAGGTAAGCAGAGCGGTCCCGCAGCTCCTGCCGAGTTGGGCAAGGTGCGCCAGGACGCGCGGCAACGTTTGTCCAAAGCGGCTTCACGCCAGCTAGCGCATGCCGGCTGAGCTCGTTTGGCGTCCTCAGGCCGTTGAGGACCTGATCGACATCTACGTCATAATCGGTCTGGACAGCGAGGCGGCGGCGGATCGCGTGTATGCGGCCCTCGAAACTCGCGCCAGCATGCTGCTCGATTTCCCGCGCTTGGGTCCGCGTCGGCCGGAGATCGCCCCATCGGCTCGCATCCTGGTGGAAGGTTCGTACCTGGTGCTGTACGAGTTGCACCCTGACACGGATGACGGTCCGGTGGAACGTATCGAGGTCGTCCGCGTCATTGATGGGCGCCGCGAGCTGACCCACCTTTTCTAGGTGATCATGGGGTCTAGGCTGAGGGCTACGCTGGCTCGGTGAACTCATCCGTCGGCACTCTTCCGAAACAAATGACATATGTACTGAAGCGGCTTAAGATCGTGCCGATCTGGATTCCAAGGCCGGATGACCTCCAAAACTCCACCATGAGCCCTCGGCCGGTCGCCATCCTCTACTTCGATGGAGTGCACAATGCAAAGCTCCATCTCAGAGATGTGCTCGCGCACAAACGCAACTTCATTTGCGGTCAGGATAATGGCTGGGGCTTCGGATTGCGCGTCCCCTTCACCTCTATATAGCGCTTTGTCGTCCCTCCATGTACGTGTAGTCGTAAGGCTTGGCTTCTCGGGGACCACTTCCAGCGCGTGGCCTCGTTCATTCAGGCCAACGAAGTCGATGGCGTAACGCTGTGGGATCGTAACGACTCCATTGAGAGCGAGAAGGCTACCCCAGTGATGCGAGTGCGCATTGCCTGGGCCCTCGCTCACCAGCCAGTTACGGCCGCCCCGCAGCGGTGGTGCGATAGTGAGGGCGGGCCGTTGAGGAAGCGTAACAGTGACGCCCTGCAGTGTGCGCTTCACACCCTTCGCATCCTGAAAGCTCATACGGTGCCATAAGCCTGTCGGTGTCGCAGCACAAGCATGCGATCGCGTTCGGAGAACACGTCCAGAAAGCGCCGGGCAGAGTCGAGATCGGCTTGTGTGTAGCGCAGGCTCTCGACTGAGGTGGGCGCTTTGCGCTCATTGGGTCGCGTGCCAGCGGCGTGCGTGAAGGCCTGGTTTGCCTTGATCGCGAACTCGAAGCCGGGGTTTTCGACCGCGTCGCACCATCGCTTTGCGATCTCCGGCTCGAACTGCCTGTAAAAGGTGGCGTTGATCTCACACGTGTTGAAGTACCGAGACAGGTAGGTCAACTCCGGGACGGGCCCACCGATAGCCTTCTTCAACGATGTTGGGTACACCACACCTTTCCAGTCCGGGTAGGAGTACCCCGAGGTGCCAATGAAGAGTTCCGTGCCATGTCCCACGCTCATTTGGAATTGGATGCTGGGTCGCCCGGAGGCTTTTGCTGATCGTGCCGGGGTAAGAATGTAAGCACATCATCATCAGCGAAGGACGCAATACGCTCGCTGCTCCGGCCAGAGCTTGCCTTTGTTCTGCCCCTTCCATTCGAAACTGTGGGCACAGAGGCGATTGGGACAGACCAGCTTTCGAGTGTCGAGCGGGTCGAGCCGGAAGGTACGCGCGTCGACCTGGGCCTCGCAGTGTGGACAGCGCCATATATTCGAGAGCCGGTTACTGCGGCTGGATTTCATCATGGTTGGCCGCCTTCCTCTTCTCCGAGATGGCGCTCGATCTCCTCCCAAACGACGCGGACGAAATCGACGCAATCACCCGCGGTGCTGCACTTGAAAAGTGTAGGACCGCCGGCGGTGGTCACGCGGGGGCTCGACGTGACGACGGGCCGGGACAATCCGACGGTGCAGGCGACAGACCTCGCCGTTCCCGGTGCGCTGGTGAACGATGTGTTGAATACCGCTCCCTCGCTTGCTCCGACGACCCCGCAGGAGATCATCACGGAGCTGGTGTTGGGCTTTCCGGGGCTGACACAAGGGCAGGATCTGAGTCAGGCGGGATTCGCTCTGAATGCGAAACCTACGACGATCTTTCTGTGGATCGGGAGCAATGACGCTCTGCTGGCGGACCAGAAGGGCATGCCGTCGAAGATGACTTCGACAGCCAATTTCACGGCGCAGTACACGGCGCTGATCCAGTACCTGACGACAAAGACGAGCGCGCACCTGGTGATCGGCAACATTCCGGATGTGACGGCATTGCCGTATCTGCAGCCTGCGACGACCGTGCTGGCAGAAAACTCGGCGAGCTCAAGTTTGTCGGTGGCGACGCTGAGTACGACGCTGGGAATCCAGGCTGGTGACTTCGTCAATCCGACCGGTGTGGCTGAAATCCCGAACATACTGGCCGGCACGCAGATGGGTCCGATCGACGATGCGGGCGTGCTTTCCGCAGCCGAGGTAACCGCGGTGCAGGCGCAGGTCGTCGCGTATAACGCTGTGATCGCACAGAAGGCGCAGGCGGCGGGAGCGACGCTCGTAGACATCAATGCGCTGTTCGCCAGCATCGCCGCGAATGGGCTGACGGTCAACGGCGTCAAGGGGACCTCGGCTTTCCTGGGAGGTTTCTTCAGCCTGGATGGGGTGCATCCCACGGATACGGGCTATGCCGTCATCGCCAACGCGTTCATCGATACGATGAACAAGGCGTTCGGGAAGACGACCCCGGATGTGGACCTGAGCGCGACGGCAACTGCGGACCCGCTGTGGCCGCCGAACATCAAGGTTCAGGGGATGAGCTCGCATGCGATGCTGATGCCGGCGAACGCTGGGCAGGCGCTCGACGCGATCCTGGTGAAGGACGGCGGCGCGAAGTAGGCAGGCGCGGCATGTAGGTCGAGGGGCATTGGGTGGATGATCGCAATGGCCCGAGTAGCTAACACTAAAGCATCCACATGGCGCAGACTACTGGCTTTTGGCGCTGCGCTCGGTTAGATAGTATTGCACCGCAGGCGTGATGATCAGGGAAAGGAACATGGATACTACGATTCCGCCGATCACGGCAATTGCCAAAGGCTGAAGCATTTGCGATCCGGAGCCCAGTGCGAGCGCAAGCGGAAGCATACCGGCGATCGCTGCGATGGCGGTCATTGCAATTGGACGTAGGCGCTGGCGACCGGCCTCAACCATGGCCTCCTCCGCCGATTTGCCCGCAGCTCGGAACTTGTGATCTGCATCCAGCAGCAAAATTCCATTCTTCGACACAATGCCGACGACCATAATCAAGCCCATGAATGAAGAGATGTTGAACGTGGTGCCTGTAATCATGAGTGCGCCAAAGACGCCCGAAGTGGAGAGGATTGCCGAGGCCAGAATGGCGCTGGGCGCGGAAAAAGTTCTGAACTCGAATAGCAGCAGAAGGAACACGACCAGCAGTCCGATCATCAGGACCACCATCAGGCTGCGGAAGGAGTTCTGCTGGGTCTGGTAGGTGCCGCCGTACTCAACGCGAATTCCCGGGGGAAGGTGCATTCCGCTGACGACCTTCTGGATGTTGGCGATGGCCGCGCCAAGGTTCGTTCCTGAAAGTCGCGCCGTAACGGCGACGTAGCGTTGCAGATTGTTCTGCAGAATCTCCGTCTGGCCCGGCTGATTGACGAGGAGTGCCAGTGAACCCAAAGTCGCGGTGCTCCCGGTGGCGCTGGCCAGCGGAGTGTTGTTCATTGCCTCGACGGTCTCGCGGTACTCGGCGGGAAAGCGGACACGGATGGTGTAGGCTCGGCTGTTGACCACCAGTGGGGTTGCAGCCCGTTCGCCATCGAGGATAGCGTTGGCATCGGTCTCCACCTCTTCGGGCGTGAAGCCCGTCTGCGAGCTGATCTCCGGGTTCACCTTATAGAGCACCGCCGGACCGCTGATCGTGTTTTCGATCCCGTTCAGCACGTCCACCACGCCGTTGACCTCTTTCACCTTCTCGCCGACCATAGGCGCCCACTTGCGCAGCAGAGCATCGTCTTCAGAGAACAGCTTGATGTCGACGGGCTGGGGTGCGCTGGTCAGATCGCCGATCATGTCCTGGAGAATCTGACCGAACTCGATATGAATGCCCGGCTCGGTGGCGGCGATCTGTCCACGCACATCGGCAATGATCGCATCCGTGGTGCGGCTGCGGCTCGGTTTCAGTTGCACGGAGATGTCGCCGGTGTTGGCCTCGGTTACGGCGGCAAGGCCCAGCTGCAGGCCTGTTCGGCGCGCAGTCGTCTGGATCTCCGGAACGGTCTGAAGGATGGCTACGATGTGGCTGACCACGCGGTTAGTCTCGGCCAGCGAACTGCCTGCAGGCATAATGTAATCCACGACAAAGCTTCCCTCGTTCATCGGCGGCAACAGGTCAGAGCCAAGCTGCGTGTAACTCCAGTAGGAGATGCCGATCACCAGGACGGACAGGACCGCCAGCATCCAGCGGTGTCCCAGGGCCAGCTTGAGCACACGTTCATAGACGCTTAGAACCTTGCCCATGACGCCACCCTGTTTCCCGTCCTCCTTCTCTCCGTTCTTCTCCTTCTTCTTGCCCAGAAAAAACTGGCTCAGGTTGGGAGTCCAGGTGAGCGCCAGGCCGAGCGACGTAATCAGCGCCGCTCCCATGGTGACGGCGAGCGCGCGAAAGAAGCTGCCGGTGACTCCGGTGATCGCCACCAGAGGAAGAAACACGCTGACCGGCGTGATGGTGGAGTAGAACAGCGGAACCGTCAGTTCGCTGAGCGCATTCTGGATTGCTTCTTCTGTCTTCTCGCCTTCATCGCGATGGCGCACGATGTTTTCGACTACCACGATGGCGTCGTCGATGACGAGACCGACCGCCGCCGCCATGCCGCCCATCGTCATCATGTTGAAGCTTTCGCCCAGCAGGTGCATGGCTATGAAGGTGATGGCAAACGTCACCGGAATGACCAGCCCCGCAACCAGCGAGCTGCCCCAGTCACGCAAAAAGAGAATCAGCACCAGAGATGCCAGCACGATGCCGATCAGCACGGCGTCTCGCACGCTGTTCAGCGATGACCGCACTGAGCCTGACTGATCGTAGAAGGTGGTGAAATTAATTCCTGGCGGCAGAGTCGCCTTCAATTTATCCAGTTCCTTGTTGACTGCGGAGGCGGTCGCAATCGTGCTGGTACCCGGCTGGCGTGTAATGTTCAGCAGCACCGCCGGCTTGCCGTGCGCCGTCACCACCGTATAAACCGGCTTCACCGAAGGATGCACCTCGGCCACGTCGCCGATGTGCACCGAAACACCAGCCGGCGTCTTTTTGATAACGATCTGCGCCAGCTCTGCAGGATCATGCACCTGGCCATCCACCAGGTCGAGCACAAGATCGTGGTGAGCTTCAATCAATCCTGGCGAGGAGACAACGTTGGTCTTCTGAATAGCTGCCAGGATCTCGGGGACCGTGGTGGAGGTGCGAATCAGTTGAGTCGGATCGGGCGTGATCTGGTACTCCGGCTCGTCCCCACCCTGCACGTTGACCGTAGCCACGCCGGCAACACGGTTGAGCTGCGGCCGCATTTGATAGGTTGCGATCTTCCAAAGCTCCGTCGCCGGCATGGAGTCAGACGTCATCGCAAAACCCATGATGGGGAAGCTCGAAAAGGTAAGCCTGTGCGCGGTGATTTTGACCTTAGGAGGTAGCGTTCCCTGAACCGTAGCCAGTGCGGAATCGACTCGTTGTAGAGTCTGGAACATGTCGACTTTCCAGTCGAAGAATAAGTCGATCTCGGCCGTACCGCGGCTGGTGATCGAACGCACGCTCTGCAAACCCTGCACACTGCTGACTGCCGTCTCGACCGGACGCGTCACGCTCACCAGCATCTGGTCGATCGGAGTGACACCGTTGTCGAGCGCAATGATGACACGCGGGAAGTTGGTGGTGGGAAAAACGCCGGTGGGGATCTGGAAGGCGAAGTAGATTCCCAAAGCGACGAGCGCCACCACCAGGCCGATCAGCGCCTTGGAGTAGCGGATAAGCCAGAAGCCCTCTTCCTGCTGCTCCCTCTGCTTGTCCCCGGATTCGCTGCTTTCTTCCCTGGTCTTCGCCATCAGTGGGATCCGCTCCCACCCGTTGACGATGGCGTTGCCGAAGGTGAGCTGGCGGAAGATGAACCAGAAGATGCCGAGGATGGAGGAGAGTTTGGCGTCCTACCCGAGCCTGAACCCGACGAAGATCCCAAAGAGTCGGACGTTCCGGCCGACGGAAACGATGCAGGCGACGAAGAAGTTCCAAGAGACGAGCCGGAGGAAGAGCCCGAGCTACTCGCCCCGGCGGAAGTCTGCGAGGAATTGGACGAAGACAGCGCTGTGGGCTTGACTTTTGTATTGTCGGGCAGGCCATAAGCGCCCGTGGCGATGATCGTCTCTCCCGGGTTCAGGCCAGCCACAACCTGCGCCACGCCGTTGGTCTCAATCCCGGTCGTGATCGGCTGGCGACGAGCCATGTCGCCGGGAGCGATCGCCATAACTGAGTGCGCGCCGTTTGAATCGGTCAGGACGGCCGTCAGGGGGATCACCAGTGCGTTCGGAACGACCTTCGCGACAACATCCACAGTAACGGAGGTACCCGGCTGCAGGTTGTTGTCCGGGTTCGCAGCCTCAAACCAGACCTCAACCGTGGTGCTGTTGGGGTCGAGCGCCGGGCTGATCACCGCGACTTTCCCCGCAACTCCGTGCTTGATGCCGGGAAGGTGAATCTCGCCAGAATCGCCCACCTTCAGCAATACGCTCTGCGAATGAGGAAGGTGGAGCCGCACATAGACGCGGCTCACATCCATCACGGTGATCAACGGCGTGCCTGCCTGCGCAACGTCTCCCGGATAGACCGAACGATCGGCGACAACACCCGCAATTGGGCTGCGCAGGTGGGTGTACTCAAACTGTGCCTTGGCGGAAAGATACTGGCCGCGTGCCGACTCCACCTGCCCCTGAGCGGCGTTGGTCTGTTCCGACGTCCCACTCGCCTGCAGGTCGGCCAGCTTCTTCCTGGCGGCCGCGTCCTGGCTCCTGGCGGTTGTGAGAGCCACGGCAGCCTGATCCACCTGCTTGCGTGCACCTGCATGCTGTTGGTACAGCCAGAGATAACTGTCATACAACTTCTGCTGTGCTTCGAGCGAAGAGCCGGCGTCCTTTACACCGAGTTCAGCCGCCTGAATCTGTTCCGGCAGGCTACTCGCCACTACCTTGGTGTAGTTTGCCTTCGCCTGGTCGAGACTCCCGGAAGCGGACACCGTGGCCCCGGCCAGGTCGCGGTTCTCCAGCACCGCCAGCAACTGGCCGCGGTGTACATACTGCCCGCGAGCCGCGTAGAAGGCCCGCACTGGCGAACTGATCTTGGGGGAGAGCGAGGCCTGATGCAGAGGGAAAATGGTTCCTCCTCCATGCACATACTGCGTAATCGGCTGCTGCTGAACCTGTACCGCCTGGACCGCAACCGCGACCGGCGCAGACTTCTTCTTGGCGTGGCCACAACCTGCAATTCCGAGCAGCAGAGGCGCACATGCGAAAACTGGTAGGGTACGGCGAAGAGTGCTCCGTGTATGCGGCATTGCTATAAACTCCCCGTCAGTGTTTCTATCTGCGCGAGCACAACATAGAAATGGCTGAGCCCGTCTTGATAGGCGTTGCGCGCAGTGGCAAGGGAACTCTCCGCTGATGTTGCCTCGAGCGCGGTCGCCTCCCCGGCCTCATAGCGCACCATCGTCAAATGAAGATTTTCTGTGGCGAGATCGCGCGAGCGTCCCAGCGAAGTGAGTTGATTGCGCGCCACCTCCGACTCCCGGTAATACAAACGCAGCTGCTCCTGCACCTGACGCTCGGCGAACCGGGCCTGCACCTCGGCCAGGTGCGCGCTGTCCTCGGCCGCTCGTACCTTGCTGCGGGTCGCGCCCCAGTCCCACACCGGAATGTTCAGCGTCACGTCGGCTGCATATCCCAGGTTCTGCCGATTCGCGATAATGTTGTTCTGCTGCGTGCTCTTGGTGGCCCCGTACACGCCCGTCGCGGTCGCCTGCAACTGGTTCGCGTCGATCCCGTAATAGAAGTTCACGATGAGCCCAGGAAGGTATGCATACCGTGCCACGCTCGCAGCTGCGTGCGCTTGCTTCACTCCAGCACGGGCGCTCGCAACGTTGGGATTATCCTGCAAACCTTTCGCCTTGACTTCGGCGAACGAGACCTCTGCTGGCAACGCTGGCATAGAGTCGTCCACCGTAAATTGATTGTCAAACTTGGCGAACAGCAGCACGGCAAGAGCAAGATGCGCCTGGTCAGCCGTCAATTGAGCGGTCTCAAGGTTTCGCGAGCTCTGTTCCCCCTGGATCTCCGCCTTGACCACGTCCACGTGCGAGACCACGCCGGCTCTCTCCTGTTTTTTCGTCACCTCGACAAAATCGTTCGCCTCCTTGAGCGAATTTTGCGCGTTCACGATTTTCTGTTGAGCCGTCAACAGGTTGTAATAGCTCTGTACCACCGTCTGCACCAGCCCACGATGTGCGATCTCTTCTTTAGCCCGAGCAATCGCCTCGGCCGCCTGTGCCTGCCGCTCCTGACCGCCGCGAACCAGCGAAAGCAGGTCCTCGCGGATCACCGCCTGCTCGTTGTAAACGTGTACACCGTCATTGGCGATGAAGACGCCTGAAGGCGTACCGTTGCCTTCCGTGTAGATGAACTGGTTGAGCGCGCTAACCGTCGGCAGCCGTGCATCGCGCGCCTGTAGCCGCCTCTCGTGGGCGACCTTTGCGTCCGTCCGGGCGGTTTGAAATTGCAGATCGTTCGCGCGCGCCAGCTTCAAAGCCTCTGGAAGTGTGATCACCTGCCCCTGCCCGGCTACAGCCTGCTGTGGCGCTGAACTTAGCTGAGGCGCTAGTACCTGTTGCGCTGCTGAAGCCGTCTGCGGTCCTGCGAACACTACGCCCAGACCGTGGGCCATCCGAAAGCCCATCAAGGCAGTGACCAGGTAAACCCATCGGGCACAGCCAAGGCCGTTCTGCACACCGGCGAATTGTCGTACACGACCATAAATCGTCATAGGCTCAAAGGCTGGAAACGCGTCGTTAAGATTCGACCATAACGGTAATCATCCGTGAGACATACGTCATCTAGAGCCTGTTATGAACTTTGACCGTGTCCGAGAGCTGAACTTCCTGGAAAAATGACCTGTTTCGCTGTAGATCCTTCCTCCGAAGCGCGTCTGAGGCACCGTCTGAGGCCGAGCAGTTTCCTGGAGAGCTAAGCTGTCAACATCGTTTACTGATTCCAAAGGACTTGCAAACACAAAGTTCATAACAGGCTCTAGGATGAGTTGCCCTCCAGCCTCTTCAAAAGCGCCCATCAGGCCACAATATCCTCCGCAACCTTAAGACACGCTTGAGGCAAAGTAGCCAAAGCCGTTTAGAGGCCCAGGCCCAATCCGTAGCTGTGTTCGTGCTTGGGCGCAATCTCCTGCTGTGGCGGTTGGATGGACTGCTCCTGTTTGTGCTGCGGCGTGTGGGCGCTCGGCGGACTCGCGTCAGTACTCCTTCTGGCGTCGGGGTCAGGTTCGCTTCCTGCGCCAGCCGCCCCGCAAGTCTGCGTTCGTGAGCCAAGCCATTCATCTCGGCCGCAAGGGCGGGTCACCGGAGTGCTCAATGGCTACTCATCTGGATGGCGAAATGGACCTGCGTAAAGGGTTAATCACACTCTGCAGACATGGCGTTACCGAAGCGGGCATCAGCGCCGTGCGGTTCCACCCAAGCAGCAGCTACGGTGGGTTCAGGTTAAGATGCGCGGCGCTGGGACCAATTCTTAATCCCGAACCGGCACGCTCAGTTGGGTCAGCCGGGGCGACCGTGGCTTCCATTGGCGCATCTGTAGCTCAGGCATCGCCTTCGCACTGAAGATCTTGCGGGTGTGCCGGGCAATCCAGCGTGCCGAAAGCTTGGCCTTCTTGCGGCGGGCGCTGTCGGTAGAAATGCCGGTATCCGCATACATCTGCCGGTAAAGCTTGGACGAGAGGATGAAGGCAAGTCGGGCTTTCAGGTTGGGCGTACACGCGGATCGGCGCCAGATAGCCCCCATGTCATAGAAGCGATCCCAAACACCCTGAGTGCGGTTGCGAAGATCTTCCGAGGTCATCGAGGGATGTGGCGTAAACATCTTTGGGCGCCGCTCCGTTGGAATCAGCCAATAGCGGGTAATCGGCACACCGTCCACGTATTGCATTTGCGACTCCTGCTCCTTTTCCCAGCGCAGAAAGTCTACGGTTCCCGGGAAAGGGGTCAACATCACAAACTGCGCGAAGGTGATGTCAGCTTTCAGCGCCAATTCCACCGTGGCGTCGAACGTTCCAGGTTTGTCCGTTGGAAGCCCGAAGATGAATGACCCCAGCACATGGAGACCATGTCTGCGGAATGTTTTGAGCTGTTGGATTAGACGGTCGCCCGAATAGTTGAAATCTTTGAAGACGGCCTTCCGGCGTTACAGCCTCCACTCCCACGAGAGCGCCTTTTATGTGGGCTTTATGCATTGCATCCAGGTAGTCGGTGTCTTCGGCCGACTCCATCGTGATCTGGGTGAAGAACCATATCGTCGGGCAGCTTTGCCAGTTCTTCCATCAAGGAAAAACGTTCCGCGCGAATTTCAAGCAGGGAATTCAGCTTCTCCTGATTATTCTGCTCGCGGGCCAGCCGCAGGTCCGTCAGGGTTACGGGATAAAATTGTCGTCCGCGAGCGCGATGTAACGGAATCCAAGCCGGCGAAGAGCGACGATCTCGTCGATAACCCGTTCGAAAGAACGTTGCCTCGGCTTTTGACCATCGGTGCGCCATACAGAGCAAAACGAGCAGTGTTTAGGACAGCCGCGGATCGTCTGAACGGATGCCCACATGTACTTCTGCGTATCCACCAGATCCCACCGCCTGCCAGAAACTCGGTGCCTTCAATCCTGCCGCCCTCATAGACTCGCTTCAGTTCGCCTGCGAAAAGATCCCGCAGGGCCGTACCCCAGGCGATGTCTCCATCTCCTTTGACCACAGAGTCCGCGTGGCCGAATTCGAACGGCTCCTCGGGGTACAAAGACGTGTGGACCCGCCGTAGATCACCGTGGCGCCGCGCTCGCGGGCAATCCGCCCAACCTCGTAGCCGCGGAGCGCATTGCCAGTGTGAATGCTGATGCCAACCACGTCACCCGCAGAGATCGTCGCGGGATCAAGCTGTTCCAGCGACTCATCGACCAGAATCGGATCTCCCATAAAGGCTGGCGTCGCGGCGGCGAGAACGAAGAGCCATCGCGGCGTGATGACCGAAGTTCCGAATGAATGATCGCTGGGGTTGATCAGGTGAACGGCCATTAAGTGACTCCTAGACGCAATTTGATGCAGAAAGCTGGCGATCCCGGCAGGTTGGGATGTGTTGCGTGGGCTGGAGCCACCGGCGCAGTCCCCGCCGTGGCTCGGGAGCCGGTGCATTGACAGCAACTGATCAATTCCGCGTCGCTACTCGGTTGGTAAGCGTCAGCTTAGGTGTTAACGCCCGGAACGCTGCCGCAATGATCCCATCACCTCCGAGCCACCCGCGACCGTTCTTCCTTTACCTCCGGTATCGATCCGCGGGAGCGAGTGAGTGCGGACGAGCCCACCCCTGACGATCCTCAGGCTGTCTCCGCAAATATGAATGCAGGCTGGCTGGGAAATTGCAATTCAAGCGCGCTCACTTGGCTGTTTTCAGTTGCCTACGGGGAAGGCCTTGCATCTGAAGTGACGATAGGCAGGAGGCAGAAGGAAATGAGTTGGGCGCATTTAGGAACATCGATTACTGCCGCCTTTCTAGCCTCTCTGGTAGAGTGCGTGGAAGCGTTGACGGTGGTCCTGGCGGTCGGAAGCGTTCGCGGTTGGCGCTGGGCTTTGATCGGAACCGGCTCCGCAGTCGGCGTGCTGGCTGCAATCGTCCTCGTCGCAGGTAAGGCGCTTGTGCGCGTCCCGCTCCACACAATCCAGCTGGCCGTAGGGGTGTTGCTGGTGCTGTTCGGGCTGCGATGGCTGCGCAAGGCCATCCTCAGGGCCGCAGGATTGATTCCGCTCCACGACGAGAACCAAGCCTTTGCAAAGAATGCTGCGGCCCTTGAGGTCTCGGGTTCGCAATCGGCTCGCTGGGACAAGGTTGCGTTTGCGGCAACGTTCAACATCACCATGCTTGAGGGCACGGAGGTGGTCTTTATCGTGATCGCGATTGGCGCGGGCGGGACGGGAATGTTGGTCCCTGCGATTTTGGGAGCCGCAGCCGCTCTGGTCCTGGTCATTGGGCTCGGGCTTGTGTTGCATCGTCCGCTTGCCACGATTCCCGAGAACACGCTCAAGTTTGCTGTCGGAGTCTTGCTCTCCGCATTTGGTACGTTCTGGGTCGGAGAAGGGTTGACTCTTGGCTGGCCGGGGTCGGACCTGTCGATCTTGGCCCTGGTCATTGGCTATTTGCTGATTGCGCTCGCCATGGTTCCACTCAGCCGACGCATCGCCGGCGCACGGACCGAAGCAGCGGGGGAAGCCTATGAATTGGATTAGAAGTATTGTCCGTGAAGTCATTGGTCTTTTTGTCGATGACGGCAGCTTTGCGGCGCTCATTGTGTTGTGGATTGCACTTGTATGGGTGAGTCGCCACTACCTGCAGGTCCCTACGAGTGGCGGTGCGATCCTGTTTCTCGGTCTGGGGCTGATTCTGATCGGGAGTGTTATCCGGTTCTCAAGAAGACGGTCAGGGTAGCCGCGATTCATTGAATGCTAACTCTACTTAGAAGTTGTTCCGGCTGTCGTGGGGGTCTGGTTCCGAAGATGCAGATCACCAGTGCAACGAGAATCAACAAGCAAGATGGCCTGCAACGGTCTGGGTAGCTGGTAGCTAATGGGTCGAGCCCGTCTCTTGCTTCCGGCAATTTGCTGAGCCTCTTGGGGCTCTGCGCCTGAGCAATACACCTGTGATTACATGGTGATTCCATATCCTTGCTGTTCGATTTTCAGCTCTGGCCTGTCGTGCGGATGCGAGTGGATCTTGCCCTCCGGGCATAGCGAAATCGAGCCTTCCTTGGCGCTGATCGGATCGCGGTTCCGGCGTAACGGCCGAGAAGCTCAAATACATTCTCTTCGCCTATCCGACGCATGCATCCGACGTTGCGTACATGCTGTGATGCCACGGGCGACCTTTTGCTGTGAAATCTTGACCCAACCTGGCGGCAGGCGCTGCGTCACGTTCTGGATGCGGTGTTGGTACTTCAGCTCGGAGCAGCAGACAGCGTTTCAGGTGCTCCGGTTGAAGACGGACTGTAATTACAGTGCCATTCCGCGGCTGGCAACTTCGGCCAGGATTGCTCGCGCCTGCTCGTATCGACTGGTTACCCTCAGCCAGTCAGCGGTTGCGGGCGAAACCCACGAAACGCATTCAAGCAGTGCGTGTAAGGCAATCTTCGGGTGCGCGAGTTGTCCTGTGTAAACCTCATTCGTGCCGCTTAGAATTGGCTCGTGATGCGCAATTCGGTTGCGAAGTCTCTGTATGGTTTCCAGCCGGGTGTGCACGAACGAGCGAGGGACGTGAGCGTGAGGGAAGGCCTTGTGCGAGCTGGCTGACCAGAGGTTGTGATATTGGCCGGAGATGAGGAATGGCCAGAAACCGAACGTTAGCTCCGCGACTAGCTTACCGACGGGCGCTCCAGGACCAGCGTTGCGTCGTGCCTTGTCGAGCATGGTGCGCATCGGCACAGTGAATGCAAGCTGGGGGACTGCGGGAAACGCTAGTGGCATTCCATGCTGATACCAGTCCTCCACGCCGACGTCGGCGCTAAGAGCATGGTGAAGGCTGTTGCGTACGGAAACTTCGACACCATGGAGAATTCCAAAGAGTGCTTCGGAAACAGCCATGTTCTTCTCGTAGAGCTGCAAAGCTTCTTCAAGATTTCCGCTCATTGCGGTCAGGTAGCGAGAGATTCGGCCGCGCGTGAGAGTTCGATCAAGGTCGGCCAAAAACTCGATACTGTAAGGCATACATTGAATGTAGCGTTATTGACGCCCTCGTCAAGAACGGGTAATCTCTATGAGAACGCCGCCGAAGCCATCCCTGCCGCAAGGCAAATGATCGGGGCAACGAAACTAAAGGGGAGCCGAGAGGCTCCCCTTTAGCGTTCACTCTACGTAATCCGAATTATCGCGCTGGCGTTGTCGAGATCCATTGAGCATAGACCGATCCTGGGACTGAGGAGCTCACAACGCGATGCATTTCATGTTCTACATTCCCAACCCAAACCCCTGCTGCTCGATGCTTAGCTCTAGCCTGTCCTGAGAATGCGAATGAACACGGCCCTCGGGCATGGCGTAATCGAGCCCCTCCTTGGCGCTGATCGGATTGCGGTTCCGGTCATAGAACTGCCCATCATCGCCATCGAGGTGAATGTATCGGCCTGTCTCAAGGTGTTGGTAGCTCTGGATTGATCCTGTCTCCTGCTTCCAGGCAAACTGCTGAGTCTCCTGAGGCGTGACAGCCTCGTTGAGCGGTCCCCAATGCCGGTTGTGCTCGGCCACCGTGTAAATCTTCTCGGTTGGCTCAACAGTCTGCTTCGGGGCAATCTCTTGCTCGGCGACCTTAGCAATCTCAGGAACATGAGCGCTCTGATGTGACACATCACGGCTGAGGGCTTGGGGCAGCTTTTCGCGGTCACTGGTGAAGATCTGCGCGTCGTGCGCTCCGCGCGAGACGGATACATACATACGCCATGCGGTGTTGATGAGGTCCTTGGCTCCCAGCTCCGTGTCAATATTGATAAGCACGCGGTTTGCGGTCTGCCCCTGGCTGGAATGGCTGGTCACGGCATAGCCGTGGTCAAGATGCGGATGCTCCCTTGGGTTGATGCTGACGTTGCGGCCACCATCCATCTTTAGGCTCATGCGGCCATCGTCGGTGATGCTCTGAACGGTTCCCAGCTCCCGGTTCGCAACCTTCAGGTCCTTTGCTGGCGCGGTGAACTGGATGCGGTCGCCTACGGAGAACGCCTTCTCCTCTTCCTTATAAATGGACACGCCTTGCTGGCGGCGTGGATCATATGTCTGCTCTGAGCCATCAGCACGAACGACGGTGAGCAGATTGTTGGGCGCGTCCACGCTCTTGACGCGGGCATACTCGCCCTTCTCGATGCCGGTCTCCTTCGATGTGCGCGAGTAGAGCAGCACATCATTGAACTGGTAGCGCGCGGCCCACGTGCGATCGGCTCCGGTAAGGTCCTGGCGAGGAACTAGAGAAGCGACCTTGTACTCTTCCTTGCCGACGACACCTTTGGATTGCAGCTCGGTATGGATCCGGGCGTTGATCTCGGCGCGGGAGCGGTTATCCGGCGAAACAACTAGCGTATTGTCCGGCGATCTCGCATATTCCTTGGCGATGGCCTCGATCCGGGCGGCTGGGTCCTTTACTTCATGCACCCTGCCCTGCCGCTCCAGTCCCTGGACAGCCTCTCCAAGCCGCGCCTGTGTGTAGCGCTCCAACTCGCCCAAGCCGATCCGGACGCTCTCCCGGTGAACTTCCCGGACGCGCTCGTCACCCCCGACCAACGCGGTAAGCGAAACAGACTTCGGCGCTGAAAAGGTAGCGTCCCATCCGGCCCGGTGCTCGACCGAAGTCACTTCCCTGCCGAACTGGTTCTCGTAGGTTTTGGCCGGCTGATGCCGCACCATCTGCTCCTGAGTGTTCGGGTGCTGGCCCTCGGTCAAACGAGCGAACTGCTCGGCCCCAACTGCCCCTTGAAGTCCCCACTCCTGGGCGAGCTTGCCCTGCCATTCGCTGTGGCCCTGCTGCTCCCGGCTCCAGTAGTTCGCTTCCTTGGCTGCGAACTCGCGGGCATGGTATGTCCTGGCCTGGCCACCTGAAAGCGGTTTGGAGATCGTCAGCATGAGCCCATTGGCATTCTATGCCTGTGCCGGGAAGCCTTCCCCTGGTCGTAACACGAATCAGAACGCTAATTATCTGAAGCATTCATTGGGAGGAGAAGGCGCATGATTGTTCCTGATCGACCTTCTGCCTGGCTACTCCTGATGGACAGCCGACCATGATGACGGTGGATGATCTCACTGCTAATCCATAATCCAAGGCCTGTTCCAGTGATGCCCTTGGTTGTATAGAACGGCTCAAAAACTTTTGTTTTTGTGTGTGGAGACATGCCTGCGCCTGTATCGGCAACGGTTAAAGCCAAGCATCGTTCACCGGTTCTCCAGTCAATACACTCGTTGCTCCTCACGAAGAGCCGACCACCTTCAGGATGCATTGCATCAATAGAATTGCCGACTAGATTGTTCAGTACTTGCCTGATCTCATCCGCGAAGCAAACTACAGGGACTCTGGCCCTTTTTCGTTTTACAACCGCAACGTGCGAATTGATAAGACGGCCTTGATAGATCCCGAGCACCGTTTCGAACAACTCTTCACAGGTGGTCTCGGTCGGCTTCGTAGTTTGTCGATGAAAGCGCAGAGTCTGATTCGTAATCGCGGAAACACGTCGAAGCTCCCTATCTGCGGTCTCCAGGTAATCGTTGATCTCTGCGGGGTCGCTATTCCCTTTCGCCAGGTAGAGAAGATTCATGACCGATTCGAGAGGATTATTGATTTCGTGAGCGATTGAACTAGCGAGGCGGCCTACAGCAGCCAACTTCTCGCTTTGGATGAGAGCCTGCTCAGCTCGCTTTCGAGCATCAATGTCTTCTGTGGTGCCATACCACTTCACGATTTGCCCTGCAGCATCACGGCGGGGAAGGGCGCGCGAACGTCGCCAACAGAACTCACCTGAAGCGGTTCGGATACGGTGCTCGATATCGTAGGTTTTCCCAGTCTGGAGCGAATGAGTCCAGGCCGCAGTCATTTTGGCTCGATCTTCAGGGTGCGGAACTTGAGCCCATCCGTCTCCGAGAGCCTCTTCTCTCGTCAAGCCAGTTGTGTGAAGCCAACTCTGGCTGAAATCTAAAATCCTTCCTGTAGGGTCGGCGGTCCACTGAATTTGCTCACTGAGTTCGACCGTATAACGCAGCTCCTCCTCGGTCAAACGAAGACTCTGTGAAGTCCTCGCTCGCTCAACGGCATCGCTGGTGCGCTCAGCCACGCCTTCAACCAAACTGATCTCTTCAGCGGACCAGTGACGTTCCTGACCATGGTGCACATACAACACTGCCCGCAACTTTCCATTTCGCAGGATCGGTACGCCGATCACCGACAGCGTCCCAATATTTGTCTGGGTTCGATCAGCCATACGGGCATCGTTAGAGATGTTGTCGTATACGGTCGTCTTTCCCGCTCGCAAGTCCTCTATATTGCCGGACCCGAAGCTCTGAAAAGGTAGGCTGCCTGCAAGAGCCTGCACCGGACGTTGAGCCCATCCTGATTCAAACAGGACTTCCGAGCCAGCTTCACTAATTTCGCCATATCCCACTCTGCCAACTTGCAGTTCTCTCCCAAGCGCTTCAGAGGCAGCCCTCATAATCGACCGTGGATCCGGCAGAGAACGGAGCTGATCTGAGAGCCTGAGTAGAAACTTTAAATTCGCGTTATAAGCCTCAATCCTCCGCTCTTGACGCCATCGTTCGGTGATATCGCGAAAGACCAATACGATTCCCGCAAGGCGGCCCATCTCGTCAAAAATGGGCGCTCCGCTGTCATCGATATGAGTCTCTGATCCGTCTCGCCGAATCAGGATCGTGTGATTCGCCAGGCCGACAATTGTTCCTGAACGCTTCACCTTGGCAGCAGGGCTCTCAACCGGAAGCCGTGTTCCCTCATTGACGATTCGGAACGCTTCGGCAAGCGGAATCCCGCACGCCTCGCGTTGACTCCATCCGGTGAGTGCTTCCGCAACCGGGTTCATGCGGCTGATTTGCCCAAGAGCGTCTGTCACGATTACGGCATCCCCGATGCTTTGAAGGATGCGATCTTCAGAAGCTCTCAGCAGGCGCTCGGAATAGACGGCCTGGGTGATCTCCTGGCACGTCACGAGTACCCCGGCTATGAATCCATCGATCTCATAGACGGGACTTAGACAGTAGATCCAATAGGCGTCTTCGATCGAGCCCTGCCGGTTAACAGCAATCAGAACCTGATTACGAATGACGTTCCCGCCAGTTTCCATCACCATACGAATATCCGGACTGATGGCTTCCCAGGCGTCCCACCAAACCGTGCTGACGAACTCTCCTAGCGCCGCTGGGTGCTTGTTTCCCAAAATGTCTCGATAGGCGTCGTTGTAGATTAAGCGAAGTTCGGAGCCCCAAAAGAGTCCGGAAGGAATCGGCGCGCTCAGGATGGTGTTCACGCTCGTCACCAGCGAAGCGGACCAGCTTTCAATGGGCCCTAAAGCGGTGCTGGTCCATGGAAATGCTCGCACCATGTCCGGCATTTCACCGTTTCCCTGAATACGGGTGCGTACATCACCGACCCGAAACTTCTTCCCGGTTTTCATCTCAACGGACTCTCACGTTCATGGGCTGGACCAGAATAGACGCAATGAGGTGCACACTCCAAAGTATGCATCTCCTGTCAAAGCGTCTAGTCTGTTGGCTTCCACTCGCGAGCCGTTCCCTTAAAGGCGGACTTGCGCGGCTCGGACTGCGCAGGTTTGGCCCCTGGAAGTATCTTCGGTTCCTGTTTCGGAGTCTGCCCTATCTCCATAGCCTTTGACGGCTGACGAGTTGCCGAGCCGGCGCGGAGTTCTGCCGCAGGCGGCTGGACTGGCTCGGAAATCTGACCTTCCGTCTGCGCCGGAAGCGGAGGCGGCACGGGTCTTGGGTCCGAGATTGCCATCTCTCGCTCGATGAACTCCGGCCGCAGGCTCCGCTTCTTCACCAGAGCGAACTTCACCGGAATCACCAGGTTCTCCTGCTTGATGTACCCGCGCAAGGGTTCAAGCCCGGCAATCTCAGAAGCCATGATGAGAGGCTTGGTGGCAATCTCCATGGCGAAGTCCTTCTTGGACCCGAGCAGCCCGGGCGACCGCGATTCCTTCAACCGCTCCACCTCGATCTCGCCTAGCGTCTCCGAGATCCACTTGGCCGCGCGCGGCTCCGAGGTCTTGAAGAAGATCTTGGTCGCGGGTTGCGAAAGCATGGCTTCAGCATCCTGGCCGTAGCGCTTTTCAAGCTGGCTGCGTCCCTGGAAGCCGAGCACGACCGGGTTCCCGTACTTGCGATTCTCGGTCACCGCGGTGTGAAGCTGGGGCAGTTTGTTGAGGCTGGCGAGCTCGTCGAGGACGAACCAGACCGGCTTGGCCGGATTCACGCACGGCTCCATCATGCGCAGGATGAACAGGTCCAGCCACGCCGAATGCAACGGCAGAATCCTCTCTCGGAGAGCTGGACGTGAAGTAAGAAACACCCATCGGGTCCGCTCGAACTTCCACTTGGCCGTGGTGAACCACTCTTGCGCTTCCCCTCCTTCGGGGAGCAAGTCGAGGCTGTCGGCGATCATGTTGAGGCTGGCCAGAACACCGGCGCGCTGCGGCCCGGCCTTCCGGTCAAGGTACGCCGCCTGGGGAGTGCCGGCGAGCCGCTGCTCAATCCTGGCTGGATCGGACATCCACTCCAGAAGACTTGCCACCGAGCCGCCCTTTCTGAGGAGAGCGGCGAGCACGCGGCGCGGCGCGTCGGTAAAGAATCCGTTCTCGAACTGTTTCTCGGGAACCATGGCGGCGGCAAGCGTATCCTCGATGCCGCGGCTGTCGAGCTCGCCATTCAGATTCCAGAAGGGACAGCGAGCGTCGAGTGGATTCAGGATGAAGTCGCCCCGCTCAGGGCGGTAGAACTCCTGCACAAACTCGCCGGCCGGATCGTAGACGATGGCCGATTCACCCCTCTCCTGGACCTGCCGGAGAATCTGCCGGATGGCGTTCGACTTGCCGCTTCCGGTGTCGCCCATGAGCAGGATGTGACTCGACTCCAGCTTCCTCGGAATTCGGAAAGTGGCTCCGGGTGGACCTAACTTCCCGGCTAACCGAAGGCGGAGTCCATCCGCCTTGCCTCGCCGAGCCCACCCCAAAGCTGAGGTTAGCTCCGGCCCCTTGGTCCTCCGTCCGTGGCGCTCCTCGTGCTTGGACTGGCTGCCAAACTTCTCCCGAAATCCCAAGTAAAGGAGAGCGGCAAGGACCATCCCGCAGACCGGCGTGATCATCATCCGGGTGAAGCTCGCGCCGGCAAAAAACCCGTCCTGAAGACTCTCCTTTTCGTCCTGCGGACTGCCCATCTGCTTCGCCCTGAGGAGCCCGGTCCAGCCCTTCGCGCGTGCTTCAGGGGAGACGGCGAGAGGCAAACTTTTCCGGTCGGCGGCCGGCGCGGATACGACATCCGTGTCGTCGGCGAGCTCCGGTTTGTGCTTCGGCCCGGTCTTCCAAATCCACCAAACCGGAAAGGTCCGGGCTGTCCCTTGGGTCATGCTCATCGCCATGTAGGTCGGAAAATACTGCTTCTGGAGAGGCGACAGGATGAACGAAAACCAGAGCGTGAACGGAAGCGCAAAGCCGACCGGCAGCAGAAAAAGGAGGATCAGAGATCCTGGCCACCGTCGCCGGAACGTGAGCGCCCGGGCCACCTAACTCGCCTCCGGGTGAGCGCCCTCGATCCGTTTCAGAATCTCTTCTGCCTTACCTTCTTTGATCGAATCCGCATGCTTCACAATCCTTTGGACGGTCTCCTCCGGGAGGTCGGACGCGGCGGCGATTAGGTTCTGGACGAGCGAGCGGAGGCCGAGGATCTCGGCCAGCAGTGTCGGGTCGGGCGCTGACTTTTTCTTCCGGGTGGGCCGCTTCAGGTGGAGCAGGATTGCCTCGCGCATCCACTCGGCGCACGTCTGGCCGGCGATCTCGGCAGCGGCTTCGACCGCCTTAACCTCGGTGGGAGGGAGTCGGGTCGCGATGATTTTGAGAGCGGTCGAGGGCTTCGGCTCTACCTGTGGAACGGCAGAATCTAGCGGCGGAGGAATGCGGAGAAGTGGCATGACAGGGCCCCGTGGTGCTCCTTGAAACGCTACGTGCCAGTGCAATTTTGTGTCAAGAAATAGGGGAGACAATAGTCAACCTTCGCTAACGACCGTTTACGGCGTTGTCTAAGTGGCTGATTTAAAGCCAAAGTACGGAGACCCGAATCGTTTACGGATTGCGCCTATTCCGTAAACGAACGTTTACGAACGTCTTTCCACCTGCGACAATGCTGAGCTAAGTTGATCATTCGAGGAGCGTTTACGCTTGTAAACGCGGAAGTTGCTACACAGCACCCTGTTGGGGGTGACGTGTCAGACCTTCTTCCGCTGCAAAGCCGCGTTCTGTTGCTTGTTCTCATGCATGAAGCAGCCGACGAACATACCTGGCTGCGACGACCTTTGGTGCACGCTCAGAGCACGGAAGTGAGCGCCGGGAAACGCAGTTTGAGTGTTGCAGAGTCGCTGATCGAGAGCTGGATCTGGTCGAGCGAAGCAACGATCCAATCCGCCTGCCGTAGCTCCTCGATGGCATGGGACGATGCTACGACTAGCACCTGGCAGCCTGCCGATCGTCCGGCCTGGATACCAGCCGGCGCATCCTCGACCACCAGGCATTCGTGAGGCAAACGACTCAGCAGCGCGGCTCCCCGGAGATAGCCTTCCGGGTCCAGCTTCCCTCTCATCACACAGTAGCCTCCGACTGCGCTCCTGGGCGAAACGATGCCGACCGAGGCCAGCCGGCTGCGCATCATCCTCTCGGAAGCTGAGGTGACGACCGTCCAACGGTGCGACGGGATGGAACTTAGAAGCTGGCGGGCTCCGGCATACGCTTCGGCACCGATCTGCTCTTCCTCGGCGAAGGCATCGAGATCCGCAAGATGCTGCTTCAGTTCACCTTCGCTGATGTGCGGAAGGTGCTCCCGGATGGTATCGGCTGCGCGCCGGCCGTGCGTCTTCATGAGATCGAAACCAGCTGTCGGCCGATGCCGTTCTGCCCACCGGGTCCAGCATCGTTCGTCTCCTGAGGTGGACCTTACGAGTACACCGTCCATGTCGAACAGGATGCCACCCACCTCGATCTCGACTATGGAGGAAGAAGCGGGTACGGGGTTCAAGATGGCGGGCATGGTCAGAGGGTACCAGCGTCTGACGACCGTGGGTCGGGATGCTCTTCGGCCCACAGCCTGGCTGCGACTGGGTAAGCTGTCGATCTGGAGGAGTACCGGGCACTGGGCATGAGGCGAACACATCGGACCGAGCGAGGATTTGAAGCAAACAAATGCCGGCGCATGCTCTCTCTCATGTTTGAGGTCGAGCGCAGATGGGGCTATGTATTTAGCTGCGTTATCGGTTTACCGTGTTTAGATGACATCGACGAAGCCGGACCCAGGCGCGACTGCGAAGATCAGAATGTTGGTGCTTCAGATAGTAGAGGCTCTAGTCGATGATCTGGGCTCTGGGGAGTTGCGAACCGATGAGCTGAACGGCTCAATCTGTTTTCGGTTCAGGTCGGTCCGTCAGATATCGGAAGCTCATCTGTAAGCAAGGGCGAACCGCCCGGTCGATCCGCACAATCTTGGGTGCGGCGAGTATGAAAATGGGGCACCGTTATGCCCTTGACATCCTGGACGCCTCGCAAGAGGAATAGAGGTACGGTCGGCAGGGGACATTGGATTGGCAGTCCTCGCACAATAGTAGCAATTCCGGTGCTCTAAGTGGGCTACTCTTCTGGAAGGCGCAACCGCGCCTCTAGGAGCCCCCCAATGAAGAAGTCCGTTCGTTCGTTCGCCCTCGTCGCCGCCCTTATCTGCGCCTCCGTTCCTGCTGCCCATGCAGACCAAACGGGCTGCGATCCACACCCTCGTCTAGCAACAGCAACGAGCACATTAGTGATGGCTGTCTACACTGTTCTCAGCTACCTGGGAATTTAATGTGTCGCACGGAAGTGCCTGATGAAATTCTCCACTGTGGACAATGCACTGTGGGCGGCGTCGCTGATCGGCCACGTCGCCCTGGTGCTGATTCTGGTGTGGAGGAGAAAACTGCGCGAATTTCCGGTATTTTCCGCGTTTATCGCATCCTCGGCACTCAGAACAATTCTGTTGTTCTTTGTGTACCGGTTTGCAACCAATCATCAATATTTCCTGGCGTACTGGATCACCGGTGGGGCCAATTACCTCTTTCAGGTTGGGCTCATCGTTGAGATCGCGAGGAATGTTCTACGACCGACGGGAAGATGGGTCCTGGAGGCTCGGAAATCGTTTTTGATCTGGGCCGCTGTCGGTTTAGGTATCGCAGCGATCATGGCCTACGAGCTTGGCCCTTCACAATCCAAGGGGCTGGAACTTTGGGACACGCGGATTACGGTATTCACCGCACTCATGACCTCCGGCCTCTTCTTGGCAATGATGACGGCGGCGAATCGACTCGGGCTGCGCTGGCGTAGCCAGGTGTATGCGGTTGGACAAGGGCTCTTCTTATGGTCTTCAATCGCCCTGCTCGGAGACGTAGCGCATACCGCACTCGGCTGGAACCGTGAATTTGTTGTGCTCGATCATGTCCGAATGTTTGCGTATCTTGCGGTTGTGGTGTTCTGGGGTATCACGTTCTGGTTTCCCGAAAAGGAACGGGCTGAACTTTCTCCGGAGATCCGTGCTTATCTTGTTGCCGCTGCTGCCCGCCTCGAATATGATCAAAGCGCTGACTACCCTCGACCATGACCTTTACACTGCTGCTGCTCGCGCTTGCCGTCTCGGGTCCGGCCGCCTATTTTCTGGCCTCGCGGAAGAAGACGAACCTTGCCACGCTGAGCTGGGAAGATCTCGTAGCTAGGCTTGAGTCAGTCTCCATAGACGCGGTTGCCAAAATTGCTATCGATTACCTGCACCCTGTTAAGGGACAGCTCGCGATAGAGCCTAACGAAATGTGGTCTCTGATCGGCGGAGTGGAAGGTTTGCGCCGGATGCAAGCGAATGCAGAGGTTTTGATCGCGTTGGCTGGATTAGCTCAGCAGTGGAATTTCCAAGGTAGCGCGATTGTCGGAGAGCGGATGCGTCGCGATGGCCTAGCTCTACGCCGCGCTTCTCGTAAAGTCAGCGTTCAGGAAGCTGCGAGCGCGTATTACGTCATGAGAGGCCGCCTGCTGACCCTATACCAAACGAGTCACGCCGGCCGTTATCCACCTCTTGCTGTCGCGTTGGGTGGTCGGCCCTCGATGTTGGTAGGGCTAGCTGTTTAGGAGTGCTCGTCAGAAAACGAACAGAGCCGGATAATCGTCGCCGTCCGCCATCGGACTCGGTGCCTTTGGCCAGAATCCCAATCAGATATCGTAGGTGCGACGGCCAGCAGCAGATCGAAGCTCTCGCCGTAAGCGGCGAGGATTGCATCTCTGCCAACGGGGTTTGATAGGGCACGCTCTAGTCGCTATAGGGGAATTCGCTGTCATCGACGGAGTGCTGGATTACGCCGTCCCGCGAGATGTGCTCCATGATTTTGAGCTTTCTCATTTGAGTCTCCTCGTCCGGGGTTAAGTTGATTATGGCATTGCTTGGAATTCGCGGGTCCTCGGTCTGACACGCGGCGGGCGACGACGACTTTTGCGTCCCCACTATGCCGCGGTCGTCTCAGCTTCCTTCGCGGGCGCCGTTTGCTTCTTCGCTGCTCCGGACTTTGCGCTGGCTTTCTTGGCGGTCTTCTTGGACGCTGGCTTGCTGGTTCTCTGGGCTGCCCAACGTGCTTTTTGCGCGGCGGCGATCCTGGCCTTGCCCTCGGGGCTCAGCGTCCGCTTGCCCTTCTTGGCAGCGACAGGAGCCGATGCTTTGGATGCTTTGGTCGTCTGATTGACAGAACCTTTTGGACGTCCCCGGCGCTTGCCAGTGGGTGCGCTACTGCTCTCGTTGCCAGCGAGCAAAGCACGTGCTTGTTGCAGCTGCATGATGTGTTGGTCGATCGCTGCCACGATGTCGTTGATATTCATATTCCCTCACCGACAGCATAACGGCTAAGATCAATTCGCTGCATAGCAGCGTTCCATCCATACGCCTGCCGCCACCGGACCGCATGCCCGGTGGCGGCGATTTTTGTGGCAGAGAAGCCGCAGACGGCACAATGCCGCCCGCTTCGGCCTTCTCTCGTCTGGCGTTTAGCTGGCTCTGGCCAGTGTTGGGCCGTGCTCGATCTCCGGCTCCGTTTCTGCTCTTCGCTGTCGGTTTCGAGGGCGGAAAGATCACCGCAGCCGTGCGCTGGATGTCTTCCAGACTCTCGGCCAGCAGTGCGGCGTTGCCGTGGTACAGGTAGGTGTAGTCAGCGGAGGCTCGTCCATTGTCAGATCCATAGTGGTGCCGACGACGAACGCAATCGCTTCGGCTGTCGTTTGTTGTCTGCGGAGCTTCGTTTCGGGTCCCAGCGCGACGAAAATAAGAGATGTGTGAGATTGAGCGTAGGAGCCTCCTACGGCGTTTCAACAGCCTCGGGTCCGTCTGGAGCGCAGGATGCGCTCCTTGCCGTGTTTCTGCTTGATTTGGCACGGCCTTATGCCGTTACCGATGCGCTCAAACCTCCCCATGTTTAATAGGAATGTCTTTCCATCCGCTTTTTTTAGAATCCGACAGGACGACTTCAGCTTTGGAGAGTGTTTTGTCACAAATCCACAGATTTTGGGGTACCTACTACTGGTGTCTTTATCTATAGGAAAGAAACTACAGGCAGAAGCAACTACAGGGGGTTGGATAAAGTGCTGAATGTGAATGGGTTAGTGCCTCTTCTGTCCGCCGATTATGCGTGGAAAACAGGGCAATTGTCCGCCATCTATGCGTTCTGAGCTGTGTCTCTGTCCGCCAATGATGCGTAAAGCCGTCCGCCGATTATGCGTGGAAAACAGAATCATGCACAGGTCCTCGTGGATAACGTTGATGCTTGGCTAATGACGGTGCGGCCAAGGGCTCTGGGCGTCCGCCATTTATGCGTACAAAGGGCCTACGCGCGTCCGCCATTTATGCGTAGAGCAAGAGTTTCCGCGTCCGCCATTTATGCGTAGAAAGCCGGACGGAGCGTCCGACATTTATGCGCAGAACCTTCATCGTCGCGGAGGCGGAGATCGTAACTATTTGAGACGGGGGGAGACGCTGGTTGGGCTGGGGAACAGGAGGAGTGACTGCTTATCTTCCGTGGGCTCGACGCGCAGTTCTTTCCAAAAGAACTGAAGCTCAGCCAGTTGCTCGGCGAGCTTAGCTTTGAAGTTGAACCGGCCTTGCCTGGTGTCTTCGTAGTCTGTACCAAGCTGCTCGTGAATGCTGTTCGATCCAAAAAAGGGCACAGGGGTAGGGTGCTTCAGGCTGTACATGCGGTAGTTCAACCAGAAATAGAGGTCTATCGCAAGAGCGGAGTCTTTGATTCCGCGAATGATCCGCCAGTCAAATGGAACCTTGCTACCAATGGTGCTCTCATAAAACTCCTGGCTGAGCGTTAGAGAGCCCTCCCACAGGGTGTCTGCATTCTTGGTGGCTGCTCGATCCGCGTAGTTTGTCGCAATCAACATGCCGGCCGCCGCTCGCTGCATCAGCTTGTTGTCGGGAGAGGTTCTTGCTGCTTTTACGGAGATGCTGCAATTGAACAAGCGCCAAGACTGCAGCTTCAGACGCGTGATGGACCCGTTGACTCCGCCTGTGACGGCCATGCCGAGTTCTTCTCGTAAGAAGCTGCTGACGGTGCTGCCAAGCCGGACGGTCTTGCTTTTATTGAGGGCGGCTTCAGTGCTGACGTAGGCGAGCAAGATACGGGGTATTGTCCCGAACGGAATGGCTTGCTGGTTGGTACTGGTGACGTTGAAGGTGAGGTCACCGTTGGCTCGCGAGTAGTTGTGAACGTTTGGTCCTTGATCTCGGTGTGGTAGCCCAAATTGTGCGATCAGGCGGGCAACATAGCCGAGGCTGCCAATTTCAAGCGCTGGGTTGGCAAGAATGTCCTGCTGGAGAGCGAGGCGACGATCAAAAGCCGTGTCGAGGTCGGTGAAGAGGTCGGCCTGTCGCTTGATGTGTTTCGACATGCGGGATCTCCGAACGGGAGCTGCTTTATCGGACGTGGATTTCTCGATCACCGTTGGTTTGGATGGTACGCTCATGATGTCCGCCTCCTATGCGGATGCTTTCAACAGCCCTCGGCGGTGCGAACGTCGGGGGCTTTTCTCGTTCTGGTTAGTTGTATATCACCAAACAAAATGCCTGAAGCTGGAGAAATGAACCCCGGGAGAAGTATCCGTGTTGTACCCGCAGGTAGAGTTTCAGATCATCGTTCATGCGGCCTTCTGTCCTTTGATCGACTGTTTAGAATGTAGCCGTTTAGGCAGCTTTTATACTCGCAGCAAAGTTGGAGTCGGTATGCACCGTAACCTTCAACTCGTTCTCGCTGCTTGGCTCGTCTTTGGATGCGCGCTATGTAGGCCATCTCGCGCGAGATCAGGCGCAGGTAGTACGTTGGCTTGTCCGTAGTTAAAACAAGGTTCGTGTCCAGCCCCGACACATAAGGTTTCACCATGGTGAGCGACTGAAGGGCAGTTCCCTTCCCCGAAGTTCACGGCAACAACTCCCACCGCACCGAATCTCCAATCGCGGGCTCGCTCGTCAACGTCTCGCCCGACTCCAGCTCCACAATTCAAATGTGCATCGGGGATGTCACCACCGTAGGAAGGCCGAGACCAGAGGTGTACGTCACCCACCATCGCGTCAAGCTGGCCGCTCCGGTCCGAGCGGCGTTCACAGACGGCACCGAAGGACCGGCGCTCTGCCGCCCGTTCAGCTCATCGAGCGCCTTCTGAAATGGATATCCGGCTGGCAACCCGAAGACTGTTCTTCACGCGACTTAGAGCCCTTCGGCGAGAATGGACAACTTTTCAAACCCGTCTGCAACCGTATACCCGTTTCGTTCACAGAATGCGGAGAACCGATTCCAATCTGCAATTCTGATCCTCAAAGTCATAGGCTGAGCCTTGTCCTTCGAAGCCACTCGCCCACTCTTTAGGAGCTTTCTGGAGATTGGAAGGTTGTCGACGGTGAAGCCTTGGTCTTGGCCGACTCGTTCCAACTGCTTTGCGGTGGGAGCAGGCGTACCCTGCGATTTCGGCTTCGGAGTAAAGACGTCGAGGTCGCCCCCGGCGAGATCCTTGAATGAATTTGTGATTTTCATGCCATGGCCACCATTTGCTTGCGAAGCAGTTGAACCATCTCAGCCGTCAACTCGACGGCATTGATTTGAGCCGCTTCCAGGCCATTCGTTTCTTTCGAGTTGAGTTCCACCAACGCATTCTTGTAGGCGAACATGTGAGAGAAGGCGGTCCGTTCATTTAAGCTTGCGGTGAACCGGGGTATTCCGGCGGCCTCGATATTGTTTCGAATCTCCTTCTCTTCCCTTGTAATGATGATCGGACTCGTTCTGATGAAGACAATCGCGTGCGGTATGCTCCGCTTGAACAAGCTTTCCTGAGTACGGAGCAGCTTGATTGCTCTTGTTGCGACGTCGGCATCCGCGGTCTTGGCCTGCATTGGAATCAGAACCAAGTCCGCCCGGGACATTGCAGCAACCATCTCCTGATTGGCCGTTCCTTGCACGTCGATCAGCACGAATTGGTACTCCGCCTGAAGACGGTCGATCAGATCGGTCAGGTCTTCTGTTGCTGAAGGAGTTACGACGATTTCGCGATAGACGCTATTCCCTTCGCTCCACCGTGCAAGGGTTCTCTGCGGGTCGGCATCGATGATTCTGACCGACGCGCCTTGCGATGCGAGCGTAGTTCCGAGCACTATGCAAGTCGTCGATTTCCCACTGCCACCTTTTGGATTTGCTGCAACGATGATCGGCATTGCGTCCTCTTCTGATTCCCAATGTATTACGATTTAGCACGAAAGGTGTTGCGTGATGCATTGCGACTCCAATACACAACACATTACAGAGACGTTATCGTAATGACATCCGTAACGCATTACGTAATGCGATACTAATTCGCTCCTCACAGTCTGAAGTCTCGCTCACATTGCAGACAAACAGGAGGCCGCGCAAAGTCAAGCAGGCGCATGCCAGATTAAGGCGCAGAGCACTCCCGAGGTGCCAGTCACAGGCCAGCTTCGGTGCGCTCGAGTTCGGCGAACATTTCCCGGACGTCGTCTTGCCCTTCGGTGTGGGCGGCTTCGGGCAGAGGTTCAAAGGCTCGGGCGAACTCCTCCCCTTCGGATTCGAGCACACGGGCAAGCGCGAGCATGGCCTCCGCCAGCTCCTCAACTGACCGGAAGCTAATCACGAGCTGGCCGCGGCTAAAACTTAACGAATCGGGAAGGGCATGGAGCGAAACCGGATCGAGGTCGCGCCGGACTAGGGAGCGAACCTTACGCCGAGACGCGGCAGCCTTTTCCGCCCGGATCTGCTCGAACAACAGGCCGGTCTCCTCGGTGTTCTGGACCCGGTCGAGGAAACCGACCAACACCTCGCGCTCGATCAGCCTGGAGGTGCCGACCTTGACTGAGGGGAGCATCTCGATCAGCTTCTGGGCGGCACGGGGCTGGAGTTCGAACAGAGTCTCAAGCTCGCGCCGGTCATAGTGCGAGCGCACCGAGTTGGCGATCGTGCGCCGGATCACGTGTAGGCGCGGCAACCAGGAGACAGGGCGTGGCATGGACGAAGCTCCGGGTGGGCTAGCGGAGGCAACACGCAGAACGACCGTCGTAGCTTGAGTTTAGAAGGATTCAGCAGGGAAGGGAATAGCTGCGC
>JAABUU010001920.1_pt1 | contig 31917 bp, 21 predicted proteins | sample 5559301 | NCBI WGS metagenome assembly JAABUU01 (sample SAMN10711884, study PRJNA513360) | rock metagenome | isolation source: Antarctica rocks | place: Antarctica: Victoria Land, Richard Nunatak white
CTAAATATTTTTAAAGTTTAAATTAAATCTTCTGCTTTAAACTTTAAGTGAACTGTCATTTCTGTTTATATTTAACTGATATAGATTAAAGAAGTTGCACAATCTTTGTAAACTTTACTTTATATTGTTAAATTGATTTCATTTGTTTCAGAGTCTCATAATGACAACATTGATGTTTTATTTCATTAATGTTTTTAAAGATCAGTAGAAATGCTAAAAAGAAATTATTTATATTTTAAGATCTAATATTTAATGAGTCTTCTTTAACTTAAAGTCATTCTTCTTTTTAAAGTCATCATACTTTAACAGTATCTTTTAAATAACTGATCATAACAATAATTTTTACTTCATTACTTAAAAGTTAGTTCATCAACATTTTATAAAATTAAAAATAAGCTTTTATTTTGAGAACTTATATCTCTGCAGTATCTGCTTTTTAACTATTCTTATAAATAGATGATGTTTTTATCTTCAAAGAATTCTTAAACATCATTGCAGAAAAAGACATTATTACATTAAATATTTCTTAAGTTTCTGAAGCTGCATTAAATAGAGATGTAATCTCAGACATAGAGCTAAAAATTAATTAATTAACATAAATATTTTTTAATTAAGTCTGAAGAAATGCAATTTAACTTGTCATTATTTTGTAATTGATTTAAGAAGTCATTTCTAACATTGATGACTAATTAATGATAATGAGTTTGTTCATTATTATAAAAATAAAGTTAAGCTTTATACTGAGAAATTATAAACAATTAAAGATATTAATTAATAAATTAATTCTGATTTGATTTGAATTGCTATTGAACATATTACAATATAAGAAAGATAGAACTTTTCTTTATATGATATAGTATAAGAATTTATCTTTTTATTCTGTAATCTCAACATTAAAGTAGTGATGAACACTGAAAAGAGAGTGAATATGTAATTTTTGTATTATTGTATTGAAACTTTTATAATTAAAATATAAATTAAATCAGCTTAAACTGAAGCTTAAGCTTCAGAGTTACTTAAAAGTGTGTTTTAAATCTTTAATGCTATTAGATGTGAATTGATCTGTAGAAAGTTGTTTCTATTCATTTACACTATGTAGAGTATATATAGGAAATGATGACTAAGCCATAAATAGGGGCGCTTAGTAAGAGATGAGTAAGCAATGATATCACAAGTTCTTGACTCAGTCACAACACCTTCCTGTATTTATGGAACTGTGTCCTGTCCTTCTCGCTGTCAAACTGAGATTAATTGTATATGTCTTTCTCCTCTTGCGTAAGTTCTTTCGGCTTAGCTATGAGGACATTGACGGTTTGATCTTGTCAGACATCTCCTTTAGAGCCATGTCATCATGCTAGGGATGGAAGATAGTGTCATCAATGATCGCTGCGGATGCTATTTTGAAGACAGCTGCATCTGAATAGAAGCAATAAGAGCAGCTGAGGTTGAACAAAGAAAACAAGACTTCGCTGAGGAAACAATCTCAAGTGGTCTTATCAGATCTTATATTGAAGGCGAGTCGATATCTGAACACAACGCTAGCCAGGACCAAACAGTACCATTGACATGTGGCACTCTCCTGTAAGACTCTCCCAATTCGGGAGTTTATGCAGTGTAAGTCAACGATCAGACCGCTCACACCACGATAGTGATTGTACTGTGTCTGCGGCCAGCGCTGGCAATTAATATGATGCCCATCCGGTAATACAAATAAAGAGGGGGCTTCTCCATAAAGTCACAGTGCCTGCTCGTACGCGATAGATTCAGACCATGGCATCTGGAGATGGAGTTATTTTGGATCACTCAAGGCAGCGCCCTGCACCTCTACACGCGTGCCCAACCCCACCTGAAAGCCTGACCTTTCCAACATACTGGTATCGACTACCCGATGATGACGATTTCTTGATCTGTACTAAATGCTACGAGGACAAGCTCCACTCAACTCCATTCGCACGTCTGCTAAGATGCGATTACCTGGACTTCGGACCTCGATCGGTTGCAACGTGCGACTTCAATACGCCTCGCATCGACTCGTTGCTAAGACAGGCCGTTGCGTCGAACAACTTTCAGCCACTATGGTCGTTTGCTGCGCAACGACTGAGCGTCAAGCCTTGCTCAGGCACTCAGGGCATTCAGGGTGGCGACGGTGTGAAGTGGTTCAAGCCCATTAACGACGTTATCCCCAACTTTGTCTGTTGCGAGGCATGCTATGAGGACGTCGTTTTGGGCACGGATTTTGGGCCCAACTTCGTACCGTACGAGAAGCAGCAACCGACAGATTCGACATGGTCGTGTGATCTGGCAGTACCGTACCTGAGGCACAGTCTACAAAGATGTGCGCGCAGGGGAGATTGGCATGGCTTTGTTCAAGCGGGTGTCCATAGAATGTCGCTTCCTACATGTGTGACAGGTGTGCCTGCGCCGGCGTCGACGACAAGATGGTACAACACGGTGAGGCCGTCGCCTATTCACGATATGACTGTATGTGAAGCCTGCTACCTTGATCGTGCTGGCTGGCAGGAGGATGTGGCGCAGCATTTCGCTCAAGTCGCATTCAGTCCGCTCGACTTCGACTCTCGACTGATATGTGATTTCCAGCTGGCTCCAATGGCCGCTTGTTCTGACATACTGCTGGCGCACGGTATGTTCGAACAGTGGCACCGTTTCGCAAGCTTAACGATGTCCAAGCCGAGGTGCAACGAAGAGGGCAGCGTCGACGGCGAATGGTATGGCCTGCCGGATCCGACTGATGCTACTCGGAACATCGAGAATTTCGATATCTGCGCTGCCTGCCACGCCGGCTGGAACCAGAGCGCCGACTGGGGCCACCTTTTCCGCCGCCTGAACTCCCCTCCTGCGACGTCACGAGTATGTGACCTTAATCCTTCGAGTCCTCGATACTCTCAATACGTCGACAGATGGAATCAGATGTACTTCACTCGCGAATCAGCACCTTTTATTGATTACGTCTCTCGATTTACGTCTCTGCAGAAATGTCAAGGCACCCGCCGCCTCGAGAATGCCTCCTGGTACGGCGACAAAGACGCCTCGTTGCTCATCTGCCCTTTCTGCTTTGAGGAAGCTGTTCGTGGCACACACTTCGCCTCGGCCTTCCCACTTCATAACACCCCGCTGCCTGCCGAGCACCACTGCTCGCTCTATTCGTCACGCATGCGTGAAAAGTACGCCGAAGCTTGCAAACAAAGAACGTTGGATTCGCTCCTCAGCTTCGCGGCCCAGCGCGAGCAGATCTATCAACAGACCATTCCGCATATCGAAGTATTCCTCGCTAATCAGCGGCAGAAGATGGAGTTGATCAAGATTGCACACAAGACAAGAGCCCGATCGATACAGATAGCTGCTACTGGTCGCGCGTTTCTCGGTGGGAACCCTATCGTTCACAACTTGGATCCCGCGATCAGGGTGCAAACACTCCTTTACGGGCAGCAGCTGGATGCAGTGCGATTTGATCCCCAGAGACCGAGAATCACGCAGCTGGGAGCCATGTGGGAGGAAGTGGAATGATGAGACTTTTGTGTCACGCGGTCGAGGAGCTCGCGTGCATATGAGTGGGCCGAAGCAATCGCCGGTACACTCCTCTAATTCTACGGATGCACAGCTCCATAGGGCACGTTCGCCTACCTTTTGACGGCCTCAAACAGCGCATTTGCGTCTACACCTTGGATTGTGGCTTTCAAAGCAACAGGCGATCCATCTGCGAGCTGAGGAAAGTAAGAGATCGAAGCACTCGACGAGATTGGCTCAATAACACAAAGACGGATCTTGGAAGAAGCCTCTGAAGGCTCGCACATTCCATCCAACCCGGACCACATCTATTTCAGGTTTACCCGCTACTTTGCCTTACGGCGCTAGCAGGCATAAACATCCTGCCTGGTGGGTTTTCCTATTGAGAAACTGAATTCAACAGGTTTCGATACCACGCCTTGGGTGAGCAATACGTGGAATACGCCCGCATCGCCAAATGTAAGCAGCTAGCTCTCGAGGGTGAAATTTCAAAAGAAAAGCGGCGACGTTATCGACAACATGAATTCACAACCTCGCTGTCATGCTCCTCTTCTCCTACAATCTTCAAGGTCCTCTTTACTCGTCCTTCTTCTCAGTCTCGATCATCCTTTTTTGACCAAAAATATATATGGATCTCTTCTGGACTCAATTTGCATAACATTCTATCTAATTCATCTCCATTCCTCATCTATAGTCTATACGCTTGACTCCTCTCAAATGAAACAAGATCATCAGTTATTGTTTCAACATCCAGTTCACTTGGACTGTTCAAAGCAAAATTCATACCCCTTCCTCACACTCTCCCACCCTCTCCCATCCGGAGCCCGATACAAATCAAACAAATGCACCCCTCCCTCCACCACCCCCAGCTCCGCCTGCACCCCCTTCGCCTGCAACGCATCCCTGAACTCCTGACTCTGCTGCCACGGGATCAAATCGTCTCGGGTGCCATGAATCAGGTAGGTCGGTGTGCGATACGTGTTCCTCTGTACCTGAGCTAGTGGACTGATGGGAGCAATTTGCTCGTCGCCGGGCTGGGCGAGGTTGGCGTAATCAGTGTTGTTGATGTTTGTGGTTTGGGAGACGGCGGCGGATTTGGACGGGAGTCCGTTGAGAAGGACGGGGAGGGTTGGCCTTTCCAATTCATGTGCAGGATGATGCGGGAGCAAGGGTCCGAGGGCGACATCCAACCGCGAGGGCGAAGTGTTTGGGCGGGACGTTGTAGCTTGTGATCTGGGAAGTGTGTCAATAGTCAGGCCAACTGTGCGCCCGGAAAAGGGTGGAAAGGCGGTCACTGACTGCTTTGTCCTGGGCGCCTTCGAGCAGATCGTAAGCGCTGTCTGCGGCTGCTGCGGAGCCTTCGGGGAAGTTGGGTTGCTTCCAGCCTGCAGATGGATCCGTCATTTCAGATCAATGCGTTGACAGGAAGTGGAGATGTCAATTTCATACACTCGGCAAGATAGTTTGTAGGGCAGTAGAAGGCCAGAATGGCGTCCGGCGGTTTGATGCCCCTTTGGACGGAAGACCAAGCTAGGGACATCGCGAGAGTTCCCCCGGTTGACCAACCCACAACGATAACCTTCTCCACATCTATTTTCAGACCAGGGTATTTGAGATCCATCTGCGGTAGGGTATTTCGCACCCATTGTAGCTCATCGCAGACGTTCGGTCATAGGGCCGTCAACGATGTTGACTTCTGGGCACAGCCTGTAGTCGATGCTGACGGGCAAGTGACCGTTTGCTAGAAGGAGCTGAGTCTGCTTAGACTGAACGTCCCTACAAGAGAGCATTACATGGCCGCCGCCGTGAATCATAAGAGCTATTTTTCCGGTCAGCACCGCTGTATATTATGGGTCAGAGAGTCTCGTACCGACTGGCCACAGCTCCCGCTTCGGTATCTCTGATATAGGGGGATAATAAATATCCGCATACAATGGGATCCGATCATCTGTCTCTTTGTATACAATGGTCTCCATGTCGACATTTGTTGTCTGGGATTCGAGCTCATTGGCCTTAGGAAACCCGGTAATGATGCGGAGAGTGTTGGCCTCAGGGGAGTCACCAGTAGTCCAGGTAACGTGCTTGAAGCCGGCACGTTTCATGCTGCATTCCCAGAAGCTCTCGTCAGCAAGTACATGTTTGCGGCCGTCATTGACAAACCACCAGCCGTCGAGAAGGCCAAAGACGAGGTCGAACCAGAACATAATTCTGGTGAACTCGACCAAGGAAAGGAAACCATCCGGTCGAAGCATACTTAGAATATTGGCCGAAGACGCTGTCAGATCTTTAGTGGCATGGATACAGTTGTTGGAGATGATGACGTGGTATTTGCCGACTAGGAGTTGATCAGGTCTTTTTCCAATATTCATGGTCTTGTATTCAACGTTATTGTAGCCGGCAAACTTCTTTTTGGCAGCCGCGACAAGAGATCCAGAGAGATCGGTGAAGGTGTAAGTGAAGTCAACGTTCAGCCGAGTCAGGTGATTGAGACTGTACTTCGTTGTACCTCCCGTGCCTCCTCCAAGCTCGAGGATGTTGACTTTGCCCTGGACATTGACAAATGTCTTCTCAAAAAAGCTTCCTAATTGTTTAGTGACTGCAGCGTACATTGGCCCATTATAAACATCTTCCAAGAGATCCTTGTTTTCTTTGCTTCGGAACAATAGCTGCAAAGGGTCTGCTTTGCCGGACAGACAATCGGCTAGCCGATTTCCTGTGATGTGCAGGAGCTTGTGCTCTGAAGCATGCTGTGGAAAGTCTTGAAGTATCCGCTGGAGCAGCTCATTAGAAGATGTCTTGTCAATCGTTTCCGCCGTCCGAACGAAAGAGCTGTCCGAACGGGATACCAGGGAAGCGTCAATCAAAATCTCGTATAATTGATCAACAAGAAGCTTATGTTTTGTCTGATATTGAATGGTGGGCAGCTTCTCTCCCGGCTTTAATGACTCGAGTGGGCATTTCAGATCTGCGAATGCCTCGACAACGTAGGCAACCACGAGCTTTGCCTGAGCCGGATAACAATGCGACCAAAATGTCGAGAACCCTGTTTCGATGGCATAGTCGCTATAGTCGTATTTGATGGCTTCAAAGGCCTGTTGAGTGTTTGTCAGCGTAGCAAACATTGAGCTATTCCCCGGTCGATCGGTCGGATCTGTTGAGCAGTTTCTGACTCCCAACCCTTGGAGAAGTCTTCTGTGTCTGTCGTTCTGGTACCACCAAACGGCACAGATCGCCAAATGTAGACTTCTCACTCAACTGCTCCATCTGAACACGCGTGCCAAAGATCTTTTCGATATCATTGAGTAATTCAACACCAACCAGCGAGTCCATCCCTAGATCGGCTAAGGAGATGTCATACGCGATGACAGTCGTGGTCTCGAGGTGCTCTGCCACCAATTTTGCCAGACGCGAGACAAGGCCATCGGTCGGTGAATCATCACCACTGGCCTCAGTTGCTGGAGTATCCATGTCTCCTTAGCTGCTACCAAGTTCGGTTGCAGGCTCTGAGGATTCGGTGGCCGGGCCGCCAGTCTTACTGTTCAGATAGTCGCAGAGAGCTTGTACGTCCGAGAATGTCATGTGATCTTCGGAAGGAATTTCAATACTGAGGGCTTGCTGTATTTCGCTAAGCACTTCGGTAACCATCAATGAGTCAATGCCCAAGTCTTCGGGTGTAGACTCGCGTTTCACTATGGCTTTAGGTACGTCGACAATTTTGCTGAGAATGTCTTGGACAGCAGGAAACACATCTCGTGTCCCGTAGGCGGCAGCTTGCTCTTCCCTTGGTCTGGCAGAACCGAAGCTCTTTGTTGACTGCTGGGACTTGTTGAGACTTGTGGAATGGCAAATGAAGCGGCGGGTGCTTCGCGAGAGCGATTGGCTTTGTTGAGCACCCTGGTTAGTGAGGCGATGGGGACCTTGGTGAAGCGAGCACCCAAAATCATCATTACCAGATTTTGGGTGACATTGTAAAAAACGAAGATGTCATTGATAACCTCTTTTTCACTTGCTCTCGAGAAACTCGAATAGACGGCCCACTCTTGGTCATCATGGTTTGCTGTTACGAAGTCCTGACTTGGCTGGACCAGATCAATTTTGGTCGAGACGTACACCTCGTTCTCCGCACAGATGTTGAAGCAGTTCATATATAAGCCGACGACTTGAATTGCGTTGTTTATGGTTATTGGATGACAGACGGTTTTAGCAAATTCTGAGGTGGCCCCTGAACCTGGCATCTTAACCCGCGCCGTGACTTCATGATTTTTAGCTGTAACACTTTTAAGCCCTTTGTAGTAGGAAAAGACATTCCAATCTCGATCAACTTTCTTAACCCTTCCGCGAAGCTGACTGATCCAACCCTAACGTCAAGACATATTTTTTCCCGCCATTATTACTTGCAAATGTTAACCTGTATCGAGAGACACCATTGTGTGCCTCATTTAGTTTGCGGCGACTTCTCCCGCGAACCTCTTCCTGACCACCCTTGGCAAGAGCAACCATGCGTACGCTGACTTACTTAACTGTACTCGTCTCAACATCGCACGTCTGATGAGATGGCCATTCGAGGCGGCGGTACCTGGAACGACCTTCCACTCTCCTTGCTCGTTGAAAGCCTTCCTCGACTGAATCCTCACTACTACTTTATCTCTTCATACTCTATCGTCCCAAGTACGCCAGGCGACGATTACAGCCATTGTCACAACGAATGTTCGATGGCGCTCTGAAGACCATCACAACGTTTTCACGGCAGTAGCGAACGGCGGATGAAGCTAGGATGTATGTGCAAGACCGAATCGAGAAGTATCCTGATGAAAAGTGCGACTTTCTGATCGAGTGGGATCCTATATCTGGGGGTCTGCGGACATGGCCCGGAAGGTTGCACAGAGAGTGCGTACACGGCTCAAAAGGACTCGGGCGTGGGACGATGAGCGATGACGTGGCAGTAAGAAGCAAAGTGAGCCAATAGATAGCAAGAGGGAAGTCTAGATAGAGGATTTAGGCTGGCGCTCTTGGCTGCTGGAATTTGTTTTGCTCTCTCAACCATTGATGAAGGGACGTTGAGACTGATTTGGGAGCATAATTTAGTCCCTTGATACCATAGTAATTCTCTCCGTTAACTTAGTATATTCCGATCTACCAATACTTGGAAGGGTTCAAGCCATGGCGTGCTGATATTGGACGTAAAGCAATGGAAGGTAAAGCGTCATCAACCTCAGGACGTTCGGTACGGAGGAATAGCAGGCCCGGTCCCAGCGACGGTATATCTCTAGTCCGACGTGCCGAATACGGCGAATGATGAAGCAGATTTAAGACACGCTCAACCGCCGCCACGAGGCATTCATTCGATACCAACAAGAAAGTCTCCGATGATCCAGCTATGGTCGCAGACATGTCCGTGTCGAACGCTCTGTCTGTCCCATGTTCACTGCTGACCCTAACGGTCCGGAGGTTAGGGGAACCCCCCCCCCTGATCCCAACCCATCTTTTTCTGTTCGTCCAGGAAAGCACCTTTGGACGGCAGCCTTCCTTGCGCTGCTCAGAGTCAAGGACGGCCGGGAAAGAGTGAAACATTCGATCAGAGTGACGGCATCGTTATAACTGTGACGCAAGCATTCGCTGTCGTCGGCACGGGCAACCATGGAGAAAGCGTCGGTAGAGGCTTCCGCATTCGATTAAAGATCTGATCGGATGCGACTCCGTCTTCTTCATCGATATCGCTTGAATCCTTGAAATCCGGACGCGGAAGGGAGCACCGCAGGAATTGGTGGCGCCGCCCGCCCTTCGGTAACGACGGCGAATAGGACGGGGGTAGTGGCGTCGTGTTCTGCACGATCGTGGAAGGGTGGGCCAAACCTCCAGGGCATCTCCAAATCGATCATGAGAACGTGGTGGACCGTTTCGTCCGGGTTGACGTAAGATCCAGTCGATGTTTAACGCTATCCACCCCCGCCATGGACCAAGCCACAAAGCAAATAAGGCCGAGTTGGTTGCACCGCTCGCTTGATGAGGGCCCAGTAAGGTAGTAGCAGGAATCAGAAATGGATAAGATCCGTCGCTATAGATAGGCCATGCGGACGTCGCGCCGTACACAGGCCGCCCGTCCCACCCTCAAGAGGCTCAACCTGGGATATGGCAACGCCATGTCGGAGATGGCGTGCACGAGGATCAATACGAGAGGCTTCTTTCTGCAAGGTGAAGCGGAAGTGGGTGTCGGTAAGGATGGCTGTGTGGGTGGTTGAAGAACGAAGGACTGGAGTGGAGGACGGCCGGCAGACACTCCGTCCACTCCCTCACTCACTCACTCACTCACTTACAGATGAAAGCGCGGGAGCTATAGATTTCATGTGGCCCGTCTTATACATGCCGATCATACACCTAGTAGCCTCTTGCTCGAATCGCACTCCGAGATCTTCGACGAGTTTTCAGTTTCCCATTCAGCCTTGCGGCCCCCAATCTGGCCGTGCCGCGCTGCGCCAGCTCCAACGGACTGAGATGTAACGCTCCCGTCATCCCGGGCTTGCCACGAGGACATGCGGACGCCATGACGCATCTGCATTCCGCATCTGCGTTGGATCTGCATCCGCTCCCAACCCTCGACGAAGTAGCATGATTGAAACAGGTCGAGTGCTTTAGATGTCATGGCTCATCTGGTTTCATCTGATGCACCCATCCACAGGCGATGGTAATACTGTGTCTCAGCCTTGCCGTCCTACACGACACGTCGTGCCTGACGACGGAGACTCAAGGCGTCCATTCAGCGGCGAGATTCGAGATCGTCGTGCTCGTATTATTCGTGTCATGTCTCGACAACCCATCCATTTGACGGAACCGATGAACGAGTCAGGTTTCACGACTCATCGATTCCAGTATATCGATGGGATGTGATTTAATGGAAGTCATGCAGAATTAAGCTAGCCATCATCACATTCTCGTTCCATTTGGGCGCCCGCGCTACGGGAGCAGAACAATGGATGCTCAATCGCCTTTGCATCGGAGAAATACGCAGACATACGGAAGGATTTTGTACAAAATTCAACGGGACATACCTAGAGTTTGCATCTCATATACTCCTACATGTGCCGTGCATTGCATTACATACTCGTCAAGGTACGGTATGGTAGGTTAGGCCAGGGTAGAGCACGGACAGGTCACAGCTGGCGCGGGACTTGACACCATTAAATAAGGTAGTGTACGGAAGGTAGTACCAGTACCTTAACTTTTGCCCTACGATGGAGGAATCAGGGGAGGATTTCAAACGCTTTTTCGACCACGAGGGAACAGGCATCATCGAAGGTAAGAAACATGGGAGCCTGAATCGAAGTCCAGGATTAGAGATTAGATAGGCTACAAGGGTTCGAATCCGTGCTGACCAGCCCCATTCCTGCTGCCTGCATGACCGTGTAACCGACCTTGGAGGTCTGGCTGCTGCACCTGAATTTTGGGCTGAGAGGCCTGTAAACAATATTACCTTGATAAGGTACGGCATGTAAGGTACCGTATTTATACCCAGCAACCCGCTCCCATCCCCCCATGATTAGTCATGTCAGTGTCTCTCCGTCCATCCCTCCCGTTCATAACGTTATAGGTAACTTTTTACTTCTCACAGCTCGTGGTCGTGGGTAGACTAGGTACTCGTATGCTGACAACATCACCACATTAATGATTGTTATTATTATCATTATCATTCAGGAACGCAGGACTGTAGTCAGACTTCCAAACTTTATCAATCGACCGACATAATCTGATTGTAGTTGACGGGATTGGAATCCTTCAGGCCAGGCTGAGGGAAGAGGCGGCAGCTCACCACATTCGGTTTCGGCATCCTTAATATTACTTCGTACATACAGTACCTACACCGATACTTTCACAAAGGGCAATCAGTAACCATTCTGACAAATCAGGAGGCGTGAAGGCGTGCCATTACGGCACGAGAGTGTATACGAGCGAGCATAACGTTACTGTACATGGCACACAGCTGCTGCCGGATGACATTTCCACAGAGCTGCGTATTCGCAGCCGATGCGGTATCGTTGCCGCCCCGCATTCGACATCTTATTGATCCTGGCGGGCTGAGATCTAAGCTTGCTGTTGTTGGTTTCCGTTCTAGGTTCTTCGAAGAAAGCGGTTCGGCGTTTCCTAGTCTCACTCCCAATCCTACCTGGTATCCTACCAGACCCCCAAGATTTCTTATATATCCTGATAGTGTCCCTTCGAGCATGGCTCAATCCCACTCCCTTTCTTGCACACCTTGCCTTACCGCTCTGTTTACGGCCCCCAACTCTCCAGGACACCTAAAAGCAGCTGGAAGTCAACAAGGCTGAGAACCCCATTTGCTTCCGGTGACTGATACTACATTAATTTCCAAGCCCTTTCAACTTACATTCACAGCTTTATATTGCCTGTCCCTCGCTTTTGAGAGTGCTTCCATTTCTCCAAGTGTTTCTAACTGTGTATATCCTCGAGCAGGATGCGGAGAAGCTGCCACTTTTGCAGGTCCCGGAAGACTCGATGCAGCGGGCAGACCAAGTGTGATGCCTGTCGTGAGCGGAGCCTCGATTGTGTCTATGGCCGAGAGGCATCGAAAGGCAGGCCTCGGAGGTCTCAACCGAAACTTTCTGGCTCGGTTGGCAAAGGGTCACAATTCTGTAGGACAGAGGTCGACATGGGAAGTGGAGCTCAGGTCAATCCGTTCCAATCGTCCGACCCGGTGGTCGGAGCCAAGCTCAGACTTGAGCAGCCGCCAGCAGATCTCATGACGACAAACTTCACGTCAATTACCGACGTTCACGGCTCTCCATCGATGTCTGGACAGACGCCACCGACATTGGCGGACAGCTTCGGACACGGCGACAGTGTTGCCGATGAGCTTGAAGGTTTCTTCCGGCTCAACTTTCCGGACGAGGAGTCAGGACAGGAGAGAAGTCCCTTCCAGAAGGCTGCTGCTGCCTTCAAACGCACCCGTAGCCATTCACCCTCGCCGTCAAGGTCACACAGCTCGAACGCCCAGCATTCTTTCGTCACTCCAGTTCCACACGCGACGAACCAAGACGCTCTGTTCTCTGTGATCATGCAGGAGCTTGTGGAGATGTTGGCTGTCAAGTTTGGAAGGCTTGGTTGTCATCATCTCAACGAGGCGGGCCCAACGTTCTACATCCGAAGCCTAACGGAAGACAACAGCAAAGGTCCATTCGAGCCATGCCCCACCCTGGAGGATCCTATACATGATATGGACGATCACCAGGTGTTGCAGATGATTGATGTCTGGTTTTCGACTCATCCCCTCGCCACGATCATGTCCAAGACATTATTCTTACGGGAGTACCGAAGCAACACTTATGACAGACTCTTACTTGCCGTCGTTCTCGCGGACGCCTGTTACACTCAGGAAGGGTCGAGCACCAACGCAAGAGCCGAAGCCCTCTTTCAATACGCCTCAATGGGCTTACACTCTCGACCGAAGCAGAATTGCACGCTATCGACGGCGCAAACGTTAACCTTGATCGGGTGGCATGAACTCTGCTTCACGCGAGTGCGGAGGGCTACATGCTTCATTGGGTACGCCGGGAAGATCATGTCGAAACTCAAGACTAGTGTCGACCACGCTCCCGCGACCGGGTTAAGCCAGATCAACGGTCTCGATGTCGGAGATGTTGAGGCGGAGTTGATCAACAACGCATATTGGGTGACGTTTGCTATCACCTTGTGGGCGTTCCTGCAAGCCGATCGACCGTTCTCCGAGTTTCTTCCTAGCAGCGTCCCGACAGTCTTCCCGCCGGTGGATGAGCGGTCCTCGGCCGTTGCTAAGCTCGATGTCATATCGCACAACGTCTCCACTCTGCAAGTGGGCGCCCGTCGGATCCGAGAGCTCTGGCAACTAAGTCACGTCGCTTCAACAGCCGGTCACATCTATGCACTCTTACCACGAAGCAAACGAGTGCACGATGTTCGCGCGCCCCTCTCATGGCAAGCTCGATCGCTGCATCAACTCCGTCTACTATCCAGCCGTCATCCGGCGATGTCTGTTCTTTGCGTTCAGATCCGTCGGATTCTTGTCGACGCCGTGGAGCATCTCCTCAACACAGAAACGGTCTCATCATCCCAAAGTTATGTCCTGACGGCTTACCAAACCGTCATCATTCACCTCTTATTTCCTCGTTCGGACGTGGAAATCGACGATACGGCAGTGTGCGCGAAACTGCTGGATGCCTTTGATACATCGGTGAAATCCCTCCTCGAGATCTTCGCAAAGATACACGGTGACGGCCTCAGCACCTTCCTCCTCGATCCTAGCTGGTGCAACACTGCCAACATCTTCACGCTTGAACTCGACGCCTGTGCTAGAGCTTTGGATTATATCTACACCCGCCTCGTTCGGAGCGTTGGCGTCGAACGCCAAATCCTGTACTCACGCAGACACGAGCTCTTTCGCTGCGCAGCCACGTTGCACGCTGCAGCAAAGGGCGACAAACTGTCTTCCGCTAGCCGCCTGCGCCTGGTGAAAAAACAATTGAAAAAAGTTCGCATGCAGTTCGAACACTTCTGCGCAACAAACGCACCAAGCGAAGAAAGCCAGCAGACGACAAACCCGAGCACCCCCCCCGGATCCGGGACGCCTGCCTTCGGAACACCGACCCCGGGGACCTCGGCCTTGGGTACGCCTGCTTTATCGGAGCCCACATACCTGTCCGACATTAGTGCCTCCTCCGTTTCCGATTTCGACCACCTCACAAACTTCCGGGCGGCGCCTCCACCTCAGAGCCAGGGTCAAAACAGCAGTGCCGTCTACCGCAACCCCAACGCTTTTTACGGTCCGAACACCGTTCTCAACTCCATTGAACATAATCCCTTTTCGTTAGACGACATAGGCTTCCCCAGCAACAGCGCCCCACCACAGGGGTTGGGCGCGGCGGGCATTAGTATTCAATGGGATCCGGCGGCGGGAGCGGAATTCGATGACTTTGGGCCGCTGGATCTTTCCTTCATCAAGGACTGGACGCAGTTTTAGATCTCCGTTTTGTTATCGGGAGTAATTGTGCATAGAACCTACTTGGAGAAGAGATAGAATCGAGTCAAACGGGCCACGAAGGATGGTGTTGTCAATCTACATTTCTTCCCACTGTCTCCGCCTGTACTGCATATCTTCCCTTTGCCCATGTCCCCGGCGTTCTTTGTTTCTTTCTTTTCGAAGCATGTATCTTATTCACGACTCGTGTACGCACTCATGATTGCGAAAGACTAGATAGACATCTTCAAGCTCCCGTTCAGACGAGTCTCGAACTCGACCTAAAAATATGCCTAACAAAGATCATTCGATGATCCCCCACTTACAATGAATGACCTTGCTTTCACATGCCTAACCTCCCGAACCACAGCACAGCACAGCAACGTAAACAGAAACAGCAACAGCGACGACAACGCCATCGACAACGGCTCACAAACTCAACCCCGGCCTTGAAGAGACACGTTCTCCCTTCCTTCGCTCCTCCTCCTCAGAAAAGCCAGCACCCAACCACCCCCCTTCAACAACTGCCCACTCCTACCCTCCACACTCAGCGTCATCTCATCGTCACCGACTCCCTCCAAGCTCCACTCCGTTACCCAATCCCACTACAAGACAAGCGAGCTTTCCGTCAAAGCAATCTGCCATTTGCCATCTGAGCTCACAGCGCCACAGACGACGGGTGGACCCACTCTCGACGAGAGTCCGGCGGGGGTAAGGTAAGTCCCACCCCCCTCCGTTCCCTTCCGTTCCTAGGACGGCCACCGTCGCCATCGCCGTCGTCGTCGTCGTCGTCGACTTCACAAGCACCCACCCCTCACAGCAGCCACACACACGTCCTTTCCCCTTGACATGACATGACGTGACATGCGCGTACTGTGCTCGTCGACGTACGTACAGTACCTTTGGTGTACTTCGGCGCCAGGTCGGCGCCTGCGCACTTCAGCCATCCAGCCAGCCAGCCAGCCAGACGGTCGGACAGCCCGGATGGACCGAGGTAATGTTATTTGTACAAAGTACGGGTTCTTCAAGACGATTTATATACGGTTTTCAACGAACACGTCGGTCGGTCAGACGGACGTCTCACGTAATCTGCACCCCAGGCTGGGTTCACTCGTTTGTTCGGCTCGGGTAAGCGCTATGTGTGTCGTGCTTGAGTGTAAGGTTGCTTCTCGCTTCCATACGGCCGTTACCGACTTCAGGTACAGATACCGGACGGTCAGGGGCTGAGGTGAGGTGAGGTGAGGTGAGGTAGCTGAATGCACATTGCATATGAGTTAGGTAAGGTAAGGTATGGATCGTATAGCCCATGGGGCCTGGGGTCTACTACCTTACTGTAGCAGTTTTCGGTGGGTTGTGTAGGAAAGTCTTTGTGCAGCCAACGGTGTGGATTGAGTTCTATAGACGCCATAGATACACCAAGATACACATTACGAAACGACAGACGGGCAAGGTCAGCGAAACGGAGGTCCACAGACGGACTTGCCCCATCGCCGTCGCCGCTTGCCGGTCCCCTCATCTCCTGTGCCGGACACGCCCTTCCCCACGTCAACACTGTCCTTTCTTCTACTAAGCCAAAAATTGAAAATCTCGGTATCGAAAGCGACGATTTAGGTCGTCAACGAATCAAGGTTAGAATACAGCCCAAGGGTTCCGCGTAGCCGCCAACCTGGCGGCGAGGATGAGGGCGGCGCCGAAGAGCAGGATGACGCCGCCGAATATGATGAAGTTGTTGTAGTTGTATTTGGCGTTGATGATGAGGGAACCGCCGATGTAGGGGCCCGTTAGGGTTCTGTGATTATCAGTCGACGTTGGCTTTGGTTTTTGGGGTTGGGAATATATGGGGATGTTTTGGAGATCGGATCCTTCAAGTGAGGCTGAGAGGAACGACGACGTGCAGATGAGAGAGATGGGTAAGGAAAGGCTTACGCGAATGAGACACAGACGCCAAGGAAGCCGTTTTTGAAGCCGATGAGAGCCATGTTTGGTGTGACCTGCGCGACGCAGGCGAGGTAGAGGGACAGGAGTCCGCCGGAGAAAAAGCCGTACACTACGGAGAATGCGATGATGCCGTTGGACGTGGTGATTACGAACATGCAGAGCAGTAGGATGCCGGCGGATAAGGCGCAGAGGAAGGCCATATTGAAGCTTTCATTGACGGTCGATTAGCTAGTCGAAGTCTGGGGTCAGATTGCAGGTATACATACCGGCCGAATTTATCCGCGAGCAATCCGGATGCCAGTCGCCCGACGAACGAACCTGCGTTTAGCGTCGCAACGAGGTTGTTGGCCATGTCCACGGTCATGTGGTGGCTTAATCCGTAGAGCGGCAGGTAATAGAAAGGGAGGAACATGCCCCAGAAGACGAAGAACATGGCCACCACCAGTAGAGAGTATCGAGGGTCTTTCAACGCGTCGGAGAGGTCTTTCTTGGAGACTTGGGACTGCTTTGGTGGTAGTCGCGGAACCACGAGGATAATAGACGGCAGGAGAAATGTCAGGCATATGAAACCCGTGATCCTCATCCCCCAAGGAAACCCGACTGAGCTGAACAGGCCTTGAAGGATGAAGGGCCAGCAGATTCCGCCCAGCGAAGACCCTGCTATGATGAGGCCCATCGCCAGTGCCTTCCTGCGTGTAAACCACTGCGACGTCGCGGCGATGGTGGGATAGAAACTGTCCAGAAGTCATCAACACAGGTGGGTATCGAACACGTACCGCCGATCTACCGCGGAAACTCACAGCATCGCATCTCCAATACCACCCAACACACCTTGAGCTAACATCAACTGGTAGTATTTCGTCGCCAGGCTTGTGAGCATGAACGAGAGAACATAGACGAACGTCCCTGGGATGAAGAGAAACTTGGCGCCCTTTTTGTCGAATAGCGGGCCGAACACGATTCCTCCGAAGAATAGGAGAAATAGCTAGGGTTTGTCCACTTTAGAGCGAACGACTGTCAGAGTGCGCTCCCATTCCAACATACCTGCGTAGACCCAATCCATGAGATAGCACTGGCAGTTTCATTGGCCAGAAATCCTTCTTGATAATATGCTTGGAATGTACCGAGAGAGTTGACGAGCCCTAGGAACTATCAGTCATGCCTCCACCAAAGCTACCGAGACCAGCAATCGAAATGATTGCTTTCCCCCACAAACCGACCAAATGTGACGAAGAACGTCAGGAAACCACCTAGAACAACCAGCCAGGCTCTCAATCCACCATCGGGAGCGATGTCAATAATGGGTGGCTCCTCCAAATACTCCAGCGACGTTGCACCCGAAGCCAAAACACCAGGCAGGGCGCCCCTGGGCAGAATGGGATCGGCTGATTCAGCAGCCTTGAGAACGCCCATGACTTCCAAGGTTCGTAAAGATCGATCAGGTAGGAAGTGAGAAGAAAAAGGTCAAAGACATGGCAACTTCATGAGAAATGCAAGCGTAAACGAGATATATATCAGGCATCGCAACAGAGCCACTTTCATACGTCCGAGTACTTTCTGTCAGGGATCGAACGTTATCCCGACCTCTCTCGGCGTATTCTCATCTTTACGGCGGAGCCTCTAACACGCTCCATGCACTTGAGTAGCGAGCTGGACCTGGGGTTCGATCTCATTTAGTATTCAGGAAGAAGGCCCCGAGTCACAAAGGCCTCTTTGACTTTCTCTGGACCTCCGTACAAAGGCTCCGTCTGGTTGATCAACGACATGTTCTGTGGTAGTGGTAGGTACAAAGTACAGAGACCTCGCCTAAGTTAATGTCCGCAAGTGACTTTACTATAAGGTACGTGCCTCACGTGGAAAGCCGCATGAACGCCGCATGAACACGGCAGCTGCAAATACTTACATGAGATCGTGCTTTGCTCATACCCCAACCACCTTTCACCTAACCTCCGTCGATGCTGCAATGCTATACCTACCTAGGGAGGTATAATACTGACACTAAGTAATCTTCCGAGAAGCTATCTTACCTTACCTACCGTACCCATGGTCCCATGTGTTCCAAGGTTGGTACCTTACAGATCCCCATCATCTGCATATCTGCTAACACGGCTCTTTAGCTTATTTCATGTCAGCGATGCGTTCTTCACCTCCGGAGATCACAGCCCTATCCAGACGATTTTGTCGCGTGGCTCAGGAACCTTCTCAAATGTCCGACGCAACTAGACCTCTGGCTGCTGTTTCGGAGGAAAGACTTCGTACAGCCCTATGCTACGGTAGCTACCTCTCAGCACGTGTCATGAGCCTCGGAGGCCATGCCTTTCAGCAGCAAGCATCGTTACAGCTGAGCTTCCGCAATTATCGGCCAACATCATCAGAAACGATGTGATCATGGCGGGCACATACACCGGATAGGAGAATGTTGGTGGGATGGCACGAATGATATAAAGGCAGGCGTGGACGCTCAGTTTTCACTTCATATCGAATATCTGAATATTTACTAAGCTCCTGGCAAGAACCCTTTCACTCATTCTATACCACCTACGGCAAAAGAAAGAGACGTAGCAATTACAACAGCATCCATCATCCAGAATGTCGCCAGTGCAGTCCAAACTCCAGCCCAATGTCGCTCGCTCCGGCCAAGACCCAAGCGCCATCGTAGGTCTTGCCTGCCGTGTCCCTGGTGCGTCTAATCCAAGTAAGCTATGGAATCTCCTCGAAGAACAGAGGGATGTCCAGAAGAAGATGCCGGTGGAGAGATTCAACGTCGATGCGTTTTATCATCCTGATGGCGCAAATAAGGGAACCGCAAGTCTTCCATCCCACCGGCAGTGTACCTCCTGTCGGTGACTTGGCTGCCCAGCTGACCTGTTCAGATGAATGCTAAATATGGTTACTTCCTTGACCAAGACATTAGTCAGTTCGATGCTGGCTTCTTTAACATCTCTGGCAAGGAGGCCGAAGCTATGGACCCCCAACAGAGGCTCCTTCTTGAAGTCGTGTACGAGGCCTTGGAAGATGGTTAGTAGATTATGGCCTTGCTTGCCTGGACCACGCTTACACACCCTACAGCCGGCATTACTCTCGAAGAGATCAATGGATCACAGACATCTGTTTTCTGTGGTTGTTTCACCAACGATTACAATGCGATGGTGACGAAAGACTTAGAATACTATCCTAAGTATACCGTCACCGGTTAGTACAAGTGCTTATGTATTAGAGAGGCTCGAACTGACTCTTGGCGAAACAGGAACGGGTAATTCGATTCTCGCAAATAGAATCTCATATTTTTATAATCTTCACGGAGCTAGTGCCACCGTTGATACAGCTTGCTCCTCGTCCTTGGTTGGTCTTCATATGGGCAATCAGACTTTGAGGACGCACGAATGCGACTTGGTAAGGCGCCCGGCTCTATACCTTAAGATATCAGCATGAAACTAACTCTGCCGTCTAGTCTATCGTCGTCGGCTCTGCCCTTCATTTTGACCCTAACATCTTCATCACCATGACCGATCTTGGCATGCTGTCCACCGATGGTCGATGCCGAGCGTTCGATGCAGCAGGTCGTGGCTACGTTCGTGGCGAGGGAATCTGCGCTGCAGTCCTAAAGCGATCGGCCGATGCGCATGCTGACGGCAACATCATTCGCGCCATTGTCCGAGGCACCCATGTAAACCACGATGGCACGAAGCAGGGCATCACCATGCCCAATCCTCAAGCACACGAAGCTTTGATTCGGCGTGCGTACGCCGACGCTGGCTTGGATCCTGCTGATACGCAGTACTTTGAGGCTCACGGTACCGGAACGCCGGCCGGAGATCCTCGAGAGACCCGAGCCATAGGCGCAGTCTTCTCACCAAACCGAACCCAGCCTCTTGTTGTTGGTTCGGTCAAAACAAATATTGGACATCTGGAAGGCGCTTCTGGCCTCGCTGCTCTCATTAAGGCTACACTGTCACTCGAGCGAGGAAAGATTCCGGCCAATATGCATTTCAACAATCCTAACCCCAGCATTGCTTTTGACGACTGGAAGATCAAGGTCCCAACCAAAATGATGGATTGGCCCACAACCACGGGACCGAAAAGAGCCAGTGTCAACTCTTTTGGTTACGGTGGAACCAACGCTCACGTCATTTTGGAAGCCTACGAGACCCCCGAGACAGACTCGAAGTCTGAGGCTGGCTCGGACTGGTCCATCATCGACAACTCCAAGGACAGACCCATCCTGACCCCGTTGACTTCCCATTCCAAGAAAGCCGGAACCTTGCTCGTAAAGAGTCTAGTTGATTATCTAGGGTCTCACTCTGCAACCAATGTTGTTGACTTCGCTCACAGTCTTGGCACCAAACGCACGATGCACAAGTTCAGATCTTTCGCCATCGGAAAGGACCTGTCCGAAACTGTCGAAGATCTTAGCAATCCCAAGCCTGTCGCTGCCTGGGCCCCCATTATGGAGGCTGAGGTGAAACCAAGAATTGGTTTTGTCTTTACAGGTCAAGGCGGTCAGTGGTTTGCGATGGGAAGACAGCTCATAGAACAATCCGTCCTTTTCAAGCAGACCCTGGAGAGGTGCGATGCAGTCCTTCAGGCGCTGCCAGACCGTCCGGATTGGTCTGTCATTGGTTAGTCTACCGGAATGTGCAGCAGGGAATGTTGATTGACTAACGGTCTTGCAGACGAACTGCTCCGAACAAAAGAGACTTCTCGCCTAGGCGACACGAGATTCTCGCAGCCAATTTGCACGGCCTTGCAATTAGCCATTGTGGACCTCCTTGCTCAGTGGGGCATCGAACCTTCAGCTGCTGTTGGTCACTCGTCCGGTGAGATGGCCGCGGCGTATGCTGCTGGTATATTCTCATTTGAGAATACAATCGTTACCGCCTACTACCGGGGAGTCTACATGTCCAATGCCTCCTCAGACCCCACTACTATCCCAGGTGCCATGATGGCCGTGGGCATGAGTGAGCCTGAAGCAGTGGCAGAATTGAAACCCTTCGCAGGACGACTTAGCATTGCCGCTATTAACGGGCCCTCCAGTATCACGCTATCTGGGGACAAGTGTGCGATAATCGAACTCAAGGAGATTTTGGTGGCTAGGAAAGTGTTTGCTCGTGAGCTTCAAGTTACACAAGCATTCCATTCCCATCACATGTTCCCCCTCGCACCTGGTTACAAGAAGGCGTTGGAGAAACACGAGAATTTTATGACACGTCCCGCCGTGCATCGAATGGTATCTAGCGTTACCGCTCGAGTCGCAGACAGCGACAACATGGGCCCCGACTACTGGACTGCAAACATGGTCGGCACTGTCAAGTTTTCCGACGCTCTGACTGCAATTCTTCTGGACGATCTTGACGAGAAAAATGTCGATGTACTGGTGGAGGTCGGTCCGCATCCCGCTCTTAAAGGGCCAGCTCGTCAAGTCATGTCTTCTCTGAAGGTCGAGGTTCCATATCTGGCATCCCTTACCCGCGGGGTACCTGACTATGTCAGCCTGCTCACTACAGCTGGGCAATTATTTGCTCTCGGTTATCCGGTTGATCTCGCAGCTGTCAACAGCGATATCTTCAAGTCTTCGGACGGAAGGGTGACCAAGATCAACTCGGGAAATCGATTGAAGGATCTTCCCAGCTACTCCTGGGACCATGCGAAGTATTGGTCGGAGACTCGGGTCATCAAAGAACACCGTCTGCGTGAATCTCGTCACACGCTTCTTGGTGCCCGTGTCGCTGGGTCTGCTGAGACGCACCCGCGCTGGCGCAATTTCTTGCGAAAAGCCGAGATTCCCTGGTTAGCCGATCATCAAATCGAAGGCAAAGTCATCTTTCCTGCGGCTGGATACATCACCATTGCTGTAGAGGCCCTCGTACGACTGGAGGCGGAGGCAGGGAACATTAAGCAGATACTGATCCGAGATGTGATCATCAAAGCTGCTTTGGCTCTCACTGACAAGGATATGGGCACAGAGATCTTGTTGGAGTTACGACCATTGCCGGTATCGTCGAAAGGCACTTCCAGCACTTGGCACGAATTTGTACTCTTCTCCTACGATGACAACGAGCGCTGCGTGGAGAACTGTCGCGGTCTCATCGCTCTGGAGAAAGGAAGCCCTGCTCCGGTTGAGCGAATTGAGCCGTTCCAGAGCTTCCAGGAGCTGCAGAAAACCACCAACCGTTCGATCCCTGTCCAGAAGTACTACGATCACTTGTGGTCTCTAGGGCTACAATACGGCCACAGCTTCAAGCTTCTGTCCGGCGATGTCGAGACCGGACCAGGGTTTGCTATAGCTCCACTGAGCTTTCTAAACAAAGACCATCTCGCCGAGCACGCAGATGCATGCGTTCTACATCCAACACTCCTTGACGCCTCGTTTCACACTCTCTTCGGAGCAATCGAGGCTTCTTTGGGTCGGTCGCTGGATGGGACATTTGTGCCGACATTTTGCCGCTCTCTGAAACTGTCGGGCTCTTTTGCAAGTGCAGAGACGGATATCGCAGAGCAGAACTTTTACGTCTGTTCCGATGCGGGCCTCCCAAGTTCCCGTGTAGCCGTCGCTAACCTGCGCATACATTCTCAAACGTCTAACCAACTGCTCATTGACATGCAGGGCTTGGAGTGCACCGCACTAGGAGACAGCTCCTCTTTAGTCGGATCAGGACGTTCTCTATTCTTCCGAATCAGATGGCAACCCGCCTTTGACTTGCTCGGTGACTATGCCACTTCGCTGCCATCCGACAACATCTCCGACATCATGGACATCTTTGCACATCAGCATCCCGATACCAAGATACTCCATTTGACATCGGACCCAGAATCCACCAGGAACCTCTTGCGTCACCTTGGTGGCAAATCACAAGAGCGTCGGCGGTTTGGGAAACTTACGGTCTTTTCTTTCTTGGACTTCATGCCCGAGAGGTTCGAGACCATCGAGAAGGAATGGCCTGGACTGATCGAGTTCGGCAGACCATCTGGCGAAGACTACGATTTGATCGTGGTTGGTGAAAACACCTTCACAGACGTCAAGCTGTTCCTGAAACCCGAAGGGTTCATCATCCGAGACAATGTCAATCTCGAGATCGAGAACATGGCGACTATTTTTGATAACTCCAAAATCTCTGCTTGGCGCAAGCATGTCCAAAGTGCTCCCATACAAGGACCGATCGGCCTACTCCTGGCCTCGAAAGCCTCCAAAAACACTCATGCTGTGGCCGCTCGACTTGAGGAGGCGTTTCATGGTCTTGTATATCGGACTTCCTTCGATGAGGTCGCCAAAGGCAATGTTGCTATGTCGGAGAACTTAGTGGTTCTTGCAAATCTTGATGAGGACATCTTCTTTGATACAACTTCCGACCATAGCTCGACGTTCGAAGTGGTAAAGAAGATGCTCACAGAAGGAAAGAAGAACATTGTCTGGGCGTTGCAGGTAAGTACACTCTTGGTTGTTATACAATGGTATGGTTTTCTTACAAATACAGGGCGCCACAATGGACTCTCCGAAACCGGAGCAGGCGATTATCGTTGGTCTGGCAAGGACTGCTCGCAGCGAAAATGAGCAGTTACGCTTAGTGACCTTTGATATTGGCCAGACTTTCGACAGCGATCACCTGTCCCGGCGTATCTTGCAACTTCTCGACTCTCAGATCCGAGAAGATGAGTTGACGGAGCGCGACGGACAGATCTTCATTCCCCGGATAGAAGCTGACGACAGCCTTAACTCGAAGCTGACGAACGGAGTTGGCCACGAAGCGAAGCTAGAGCCCTTTGACCAGCCAGGGTCGCTTGCTCTTGAGATTCAGAAGGTTGGCTTGATAGACTCACTTGCCTACAGAAGTGATGAAGAAATTTTGAACTCGGATCTTGCCGCTGATGAGGTCGAGATTGAGGTTCACGCTTCTGCCATCGGCTCTCGAGACATTGCTATTTGCACCGGTGCCGTGGTCGCTACTGCATTAGGTACGTTTCTACTTTACCTGGAGAATGAGCAGACACTTACGTTTGTTAGGTGACGAATGTGCCGGTGTGATAGTGCGCAAGGGTAAGAAGGTTGGTGATGATGACTTCAGACTTGGTGACAGGGTCATGGCTTGGACACCTGGCCGAGGCGCTCACCGTAGGGTTGTGAGAAATCCCGCTTCCCTCTGTCATCGCCTCGGTGATACATCCTTCGAAGTTGCGGCCGCTCTGCCAATCGCCTTGACCACCGCCTTCTATTCACTTCGAGAGGTTGCACGGCTACAGAAAGGCGAGACAGTTCTCATCCATTCTGCTGGTAGCGCAACTGGCCAAATAGCTGTACAGCTTGCCCAGGTATGTCTCCTACTAGTCTGACGAGAATCTAACTGACAATATACAAAAGCACATTGGGGCGAGCGTAATCGCTACAGCTGGCTCTCAAAACGAGCGTCGTTTCATCAGGGACACCCTATCGGTCAACGACGATCAAATCATCTCCAACCGTGACTCTTCCTTTGTACAGGCTGTCATGAGATCGACTCACAACAAAGGTGTAGATGTCGCTATGAACAGTCTAACCAGTGAGCTGCTACATGCTACATGGAACTGTGTAGCTCCGTTTGGTCGATTCATCGAAATTGGGACGCGTGACATCAATGAAAACACCAAGATCGAAATGGAACCGTTCCGCAACAACATAACCTTTGCTTCCGTCAATATGGTCCGAATGTACGAACATCAACGTCCTTTGGCTGCACGTCTTCTCAAAGATTGCTGCCAGCTTCTTCGAGATGGAATCATCAGACCGCTACAGCCCATCGTTGCATTTCCTTATTCGGAGGCGACGGAGGCGTTCAGCGTCGCACAATCAAGTGAGACGCCCAACAAGATCGTTCTGCAGAGAAGCAAGGACGATATGGTTCCAGTCTTACTATCTACTTACAAGAACCTTCCACTGTTCGATCCGAAAAAGATCTACCTCCTTGTTGGGGGTCTTGGTGGTCTTGGACGGACTCTAGCCGAATGGATGGTGAGGAGGGGAGCGAAACGTTTGGCATTTCTGTCAAGATCTGGAGCTCGGCGACCAGAGGCATCCAGCACGCTCGAGTGGCTCAAGGCGAGGCAAGTTCAGACGTCCGTTTACTGCGGTGACATTTCAGGCTATGCAACCGTCCGATCTTGCATAGATTCCATCGGATCCGATCTTGCTGGGATATTCCAGGCCGCTATGATATTGCAAGACACTCCTTTCGAGAGAATGAGTTACCAGCTTTGGCAGACTTCGCTTCGGCCGAAGGTTGCGGGAACCTACAATCTGCACAAGGCAACCTTGAAAAGCAAGCTCGACTTCTTCGTCTGCTTCTCATCATGCTCGGCTATGGTTGGGGCAAAGGCTCAGGCCAACTACTCGGCAGCCAATACCTTCCTTGATGCGCTCATGCGAAATCGGCGCCATATGAGCCTCCCTGGAACGACAATGAATGTTGGCATGATCGTCGGAATCGGTGCGGTCAGCGAAACTGCCGGTCTTCAGGCAACTATGGAGCGTATCGGGTACGATCCCGTCAGCGAAGAAGAGCTCCTATACCAGATCGAAGAGGCGGTCACAGCCGAGCCCAGAATGTGTACCAATTTACGGGGACTTGACATGCATCAGAACATCACCGGTATCAGTCTTGCAAGAAAAGACCTCTACTGGGCCGACAAACCCCTTTTCCAAAACCTATATGCTAATCACGACTTCAACGGCGGTTCAGAAAGCTCAGCCGGACATCGGGACCTTTACGCTTCCCTTCGATCGGCCGACTTTCCTCTTGAGTGTACCTCAATACTGACGGCTGCGTTCGTCGACAAGGTCTCCGCTGTCTCCGGAGTCGATGTTGACCAGATCCAGCCAAGCAATCCGCTTTCCGCCTACGGTCTTGACTCTTTGGTAGCGGTGGAACTCAGGAAATGGTTTGCTAAAGCTGTTGGGGTTGATGTAGCCATGTTTGACATCCTGGGCTCAAAGACGATCAACGCGCTGCTGGCGAAAGCAGTGGGCATGATCGGAAGCGGTCGTGAAAACGATGCGAAAGAAAGTGCTGGAGCTGCGGCCGCCGAGGTCGTGGAAGCCCGCGCCAATGATGGCAGTAATGCTATGCGCAGCCTTTCCGACGAAGTTGCTGTTATCAACAAACCAGCCAATCTTCCCATGTCGTCTTTCCAGACACGTATCTGGTTTTCACACAACTTTGTCGCCGACAAGTCGTTCTTGAACCTTCCGATCATCTGTCGTATTACCGGAAAGCCAGTCTTGGCCAACCTGAGAGGTGCTTTCCAAGAGATGAAGAAACGCAACGAAATTCTCAGGACTGCGTATTGCGAGGGCGAAGACTACCCTGAACAAACTGTCCTGGACGACTACGCCGCAGACGTTGACTTCGAGGACTACTCATCTAGAGCAGAACCCGAGGTTGCACTGAATGCCCTCATTGCGCTACTGGGCAAGCATGAGCTAGACATCGAAGAAGGAGAAGTTATGCGAGCTACCCTCGTCAAACTCGCCGAGTCTGAATATGCTCTCGTGACCATATTCCACCACATCTCCATCGATCGCGGTAGCTCCAAAGCTTTCTTGGACCAGTTCATGCCCATCTACGACGCACTCTCGTCCGGTGGAGAAGAACTCCAGTTAATTGCTGCTCCTTCTCTGTCATACTCCGACTTTGCAGTGTGGCATAACGATCGCCTTCTGTCATCATCCATGGAGCCGCACATCAGATTCTGGAAGCAAAAGTTCAAGGGTGCACCTATGGCGGGGCCCTTACTCCCTTTCGCAAAAGCGGAGAGGCCACCACAGAACGACTTCAAGAGAGCCATCCACCGATCACACCTCGCGCTGCCGGTACTGAACCGAATGAAGCGTATCTGCAATGCGACCGGGACAACACCCTTCCAGTTTCTGCTTGCAGCTTTCCGATCTTTCCATTACCGCTACACTGAGGAGAAGGATCTGACAATACTCATGATTGACGGCAACCGCCCACATCCTGATCTAGAAGACATGCTTGGTTTCTTCGTGAATATGATCCCCATCCGATGCTCCAATGACTGCGACACTAGCTTTGATCATCTTCTCACTGCCGTGAAAGATGATGTGTTGGAGGCGATGGCGCATAGCGAAATTCCCTTCGACACCATTGTCGACTCAATCGGGAACGAAAAGGACTCCAGCTGCTTCCCACTGGGCCAGGTGGTTATCAACTATCAGACACACGGAAAGATCCCCAAGTACTCCACGAGAGACTTCGAAATCCATGATCTCGTGACTGAGGACATGCCCACAGCTTGTGAGCTCAACTTGGAAGCACTTGAAGATGACAAGGGTCTGGGCTTCCGGTTGGAGTACTCCACCACGCTTTATGGCGAGGACGAAATGGCTCGATTTTTGGACAACTTCTCGACTTTCATCACCAGTACTGTCAAGGATTACCGCCAGTCTGTCTCGGAAATTGAGATGTGCGGCCCTAAGGAGCTCGAGGTCTTGAAAACGAAATTCTGGAACACGGGTTTCACCCAGAACCCTTGGAACGAGACTAGCGTTCTACAAAAGATATTCAGCAACGCAGAGGCCTCCCCGGATTCGAAGGCTATCTGTACTTCAGACGGTCAAGATATATCTTACGGAGCACTCACCAACAAGGCACAAAAGATTGGATACGCTTTGCAAGAAGCTGGTGTGGTTCCAGGGCAGTACATTGGTCTACTATCAAGGCCAGGCATTGAAGCAATTGCTGCAATGCTAGGTATACTCCTATGCCGTTGTGGCTTCGTACCGCTTGACCCCGATTTTGCCGTCGAACGACTTGCTTTCATGGCCGAGGACTCAGATACTGCCATCATCCTCTCAGGGAAGGGTTTGGAGGACGTTAGCGCTCAGGTGGCCTACAAAACAACGATCTCACCCCGTGTCATTGACATTTCCAGCCTCGAGTACGAGGAGAGGATGATTTCCCTAGAGACTGCCTCTCCCACAGACCCGTTTTTCACCATATACACTTCAGTAAGTCATCTTCTCGAGCACAAGTCGTCGTCTTCTAACACAAGGCGAAATAGGGCAGCACCGGGAAACCCAAGGGCGTGGTCTTGACACAATCGAACACGCAGCAAATGCTAAGTACTCTACAGAAGGACTATGGCTTTTGCTCGGATGACAAGTTCCTTTTCTCTAACTCTATTTGCTTTGATCTGTCCGTTGCACAGATATTCTCTGCACTCACCTCTGGTGGCGTGGTCTGCGCCGCAGCATCTGAGATCCGGAAAGATCCACTGCAACTTGCGCAGTTTATGCAACGGGTTGGTATCACATTCACTTACTTCACTCCAACCCAGTTCGCGCTGCTCTTGGATCGTGCAGCGGATGCACTTCGCAACTGCGACAAGTATCGCACAGCATTCTTCGCCGGCGAGCGTCTACCAGTTCGCATGGTCAAGGCTTTCTACGATCTTGGGACATCTGCCACAATATACAACACATGGAGCCCGTGCGAACTGGTCGTACAGACGTCCATCCATAAGGTCGAGTATCCTCACACTGACAACCTCAACATTCCTATCGGCTACCCTCTAGCAAACTGTCGCCATTACATCGTTGATTCTCGTCGGCAACCTCTTCCTGCAGGCTTAGTGGGCGAAATCTGCGTAGGTGGTGCGCAAGTGGGTGCTGGATATCTGAACAGACCACAAGCCAATGCAAAGTCCTTCCTTGAAGATCCTTATTGCTCACCAGACGACCGTGCAAGAAACTGGACAAGAATGTTTAGGACCGGGGATACAGGGCGATTCCGAGCCGACGGCCAGTTGGAATTCCACGGCCGGATTGCCGGCGACAAGCAGATCAAGCTACGAGGCTTCCGGATTGACCTGGGTGAAGTAGAGCATCAAATCTATCTCCGAGCAGCGTCGGACAACGGACCAAAACTTGTCGACCTCTCAGTGGTAGCGAGAAGCACGCAGAACGAGTCTCCCGAGTTCACCGACGACAGGCAACTCATTGCCTACCTCGTTCCCCAAGAGTCTCTCGACTTGGTCCAGAAGAGGACATTTGTAACTGAGCTACACAAGAAACTTGCGCAGCAGCTGAACTCATATATGTTGCCCAACGGATATCAGTTTCTCACCAACCTCCCAGTAACAATAGGCGGAAAAGTCGACCGACAGAACCTTCTGAACAGGGACTTGGATCTTTTATATCCTGCTATGGGCTCAGCCGAAGACGGCAAGGAGTCATCGGTCATCCGGGATGCGGACGCAAACACTCTGAAGGCTATCATTCAAATCTTCAAGGAAGTCCTCAAACTTCCCGAATCACATGAAGTCGAAGCTTCGGACAACTTCTTCGAACTTGGCGGGCAGAGCATTGTTGTGCTCAGGCTTCAAGCAAAACTCAAGCGCACTTTCAAGACTAGTGTGTCGCTCTCTGAGCTCTTTAAAGCACCTACACCTATGGGAGTCTTCCGCGCGCTGACCGACAAGCTCCAAGAAGTCGGCCTAGAGGGTGCCAAGATCGAAGATAAGAAACTCAAATGGGCCGACGAGATCAGGTTGCCCAACGAGAGTCGCTACATGGTGAAATTCGGGACATGGAGGCAGAGTGGCTCAGATATATCTGATATACTTCTTGTAGGGGTAAGTTCAGCCGCACCTGCCTTCTCGTGAATTGTGCTAATCACGACTCTTAGGTTGATTCCTTCGCCGGTCTTCATATGCTCGCGTCGTTCCTGTCCGCCAGCACCACCATGACTATTCACGTTCTTGGTATCAGTGCTCCTATTCATCCGGGGCAGCTTTTGCAGAACTTTCAACAATATCGACTTCTTGCTCCCAATTTGACCGAAGAGACCTTATCCGCTAGGATACGTTACGTCCCCGGCTCTCTCGCCGAACCGCACTTTGGTCTGTCGGATGGTGCTTTCCGCAGACTAGGTGAGACCATCCAGGCCATCTTCCATGCAGGCACGCAAGTCTCTCTCTTGCAGTCGTACAATGAACTCAAACGCGTCAACGTCCAAGCAGTCCTCGACGTCATCGAGCTGGCTAGCTATGGATCGAGGCTCACGCAAATCAACTACCTGTCAACCTTCAGCGTACCCCACCTCCAGACTTGGAACACCTCCAAACGCACACACGACAAGATCATCGCCAGCGAGGAGAGGATCTCCCACTTCTCACCGGAGGAGACACCCGACCAAGGCTACTTCAAGACTCGCTGGGTCGCCGAGATGCTCTTCAACCAAGCCGCCGACCGCGGCTTCGCCGTCTCCATCTATCGCGCCTCCGCCATCTCGGCCAGCACACTGACCAAAGTGTCCGAGCCAGCCGACGACTTCCTCCGGCGCATGGTCCAGACGATGATCGAATCCGGGGCCGTGCCCGAATTCGGCACCCCGTCGATCGAGTTCACCATCGACTTCATCCCCGTCAACTACCTCGCCTCGACCATCTACTACCTCTCCACCCACGCGCCCGTCAAGCGAGAGGGGCCCGCCATCTATCACATCACCAACCCGCACCCGCTGCCGCTGAAGAGTCTGCCCGCCATCATCGGCAACGTCCGCAGTGATAGCAAGCGGGGCAAGATGGTCCATTGGGATACCTGGCTCAGCTTGATCCCCACCCGCGACGAGAAGGAGCAGTTGCGGTGGAATGTCATCCGCGAGTATTTCCTCAAGGGCCATAATATGTTTGCGCTCGACTCGACGAGGACGCTCGAGGCGCTGGCGGCGGTTGGTGGGGCGGACGTCGCGTGTCCGCCGATGGATGCGGTTTATTTGAGGAATATGTATCAGACGCCGCAGGCGGATCGTTGAGCGGGGAATTACTTGGTGGAGTGGATGGGGAGTAATGGACATTTACGAAGCGGCTGCAGCGAGCTTTTTCTCTCGATTGACGGCGTTGGTGGATGTTGGCGTTGGTATACCTTCACACGCTTGTTACCTTACCTTGGTCTTATAGATTTATTATTTATACTTGATACACTCACTGTTCCTATCCACATGCATGCTTCATGTGACCTGACCCTCCTTACACCTCGGCAATTTATCCCGCACTTCTAGACTTGCCTTACTTACTTCAACAATACAGCCCAGACCTCGCCAATGCCCTTCCTGACCTCTCGGCTTATGGTCATCCCTCTACCTTCGTAGCGGACCATGTTCTTGTCTTGTCTCGTATCGCGTCTCGATACCGCCCAGCGGACCGAAACTCGCACAAGTCCATCCACACTTGTGCATTGCAACCACACGTCCGCCCACGGACGGCACGAGGGCAGCTTCCTCAGCATCACGGCGGGCATGGGTAGGGTAGCGAACGCCTGGGTGCACTCAAGAACGCTCCTCTCTCTCACGCTCTCTATCCGCCATGGGCCTGTGTGGGTGGATGGGGCTGGCTAGTTGCGCCTGCTGTTGCGGTTCCGCAGGTGCGGACTTGAGGAGGGAAGGGTCTATCTAGCGAGCATGAAG
>JAABUU010001922.1_pt1 | contig 31886 bp, 28 predicted proteins | sample 5559301 | NCBI WGS metagenome assembly JAABUU01 (sample SAMN10711884, study PRJNA513360) | rock metagenome | isolation source: Antarctica rocks | place: Antarctica: Victoria Land, Richard Nunatak white
CCGCGCGCGTCTGCTCGGCGCCGAGGCCGATCATCTGCGCGAGCACGTCAGGGCGGGCCGCGAGGCCGCGTTCCTCTGCATCGTCGTCGACGCCAGCGGTTCGATGGGCGCGCGCCGCCGCGCCGCGCGGGTCAAGGGGGCCTTGCTGGAGCTGCTTCGCGATGCCTATGCGCGCCGCGATCGGATCGCCGTGATCGCTTTCCGCGACAACGCGGCCCACGTCGTCGTCGCACCCGGTGCACCGCTTGAACGCGCGGCCGCGAGCTTGGCCGAGCTGCCGACCGGCGGGCGCACGCCGCTCGCGGCGGGCCTGCTCACCGCCGAGCAACTGGTGCGTCACGAGGCGTCGCGCGACCCGCTGCGCCGCTCGATCGCTGTCGTGCTGACCGACGGCCGCGTCGCCGATACCGACGGGTCGATCCAGGCAGCGGCGGCATCGCTCGGACGGGCGGCCGACGCTGTCGAGGTCATCGACACCGAGGAGGGCCGCGTTCGCGTCGGGATGGCGGCCGCGGTGGCCAGCGCAGCCGGAGGCCGAGTTCATGAGCTGGTCGGACAAGCCCCGATGCGAAGGAGAGCAGCGTGAGCGAAGACCTGGCCGATTCCCCGCTGGCCCGGCACACCGCCGACAGCATCGACGTGCCTCACCGGCCCGACGATCGGGGGAGCGCCGAGCCGAAGCGGCGCAAGCCCCGCGACAACCCGCTGACGATCGTCATCACCGGCCACGGCAAAGGCAAGAGCACCTCGGCGTTCGGCATGCTAATGCGATCCTGGGCCCGCGGCTACCGCTGCGGCGTCTTTCAGTTCGTCAAGTCCGGCAAATGGAAGGTTGGCGAGGCGAAGGCTGCCGCCGCGCTCGGCGGAATCGACTGGGAGAAGATGGGCGACGGTTGGTCGTGGCTCTCCAAGGACCTCGATGAGTCCGCCGACCTTGCCCGCGAGGGGTGGGCCGAGGTCAAGCGTGCGATCGCCGCCGAGCGCTACGAGTTCCTGTTGCTGGACGAGATCACCTACCCCATCAAGTGGGGCTGGATCGATACCGACGACGTTGTCGAGACGCTCCGGGACCGCCCCGGCTTCCAGCACGTGGTGATCACCGGCCGCGACGCGGCGCCCGAATTGCTCCAGGTCGCCGACCTCGTCTCGGAGGTGACGAAGATCAAGCATCCGATGGACGCCGGCATCCGCGCCCAGCAGGGCATCGAATGGTAGACGTGCTCCTGATCCTCGACGGGGCCACCGACGTGACGCCATCGAGCCTCGAGCTTGCGGATACCGCCAACCTAGACCGGCTGGCTCGTGAGGGCGAACATCGCGCGCTCGACCTGCTCCCGCCCAGTGTCCCGGTCGGATCGGAGACCGCGATCGCGGCACTCCTCGGCTGGACGCCCGATGGCCCCGTCGACCGAGCTCGAGTGGAGGCCGCGGCGCGGGGGATCGAGCCGAAGCCGGGCGAGCGCGTCTGGCGAGTCGATATCGCCCGCACGCACCGCCTGCTCGTGCTCGGACCGCCTCCCATGCTGACGATCGAAGCCGGCGAGCCCATCCGTGTCTGGCCCGACGGAGTCGTGCCACCACGCTTGCTCGACTCATCGACGGTCGTGATCGGCGCGCTCGGCGCGGCCACCGGACTGGGAGCGCTGATGGGCGCGCGGATCGTCGTCCCACCAGGCGCGACCGGCGGACCTGACAGCGACCTCGCGGCCAAGCGGCGCGCCGCGCTGGACGCGATCGCCGATGGCGCGGCCCGCGTGGTCGTTCACGTCGGCGGTCCCGATGAGGCGTCGCATCGGCATGATCGCGCGGCCAAGATCGCCACGATCGAAGCGGCCGACCGTGAGCTGATCGGACCGCTCACCGAGGCCGTCGGCGAGGCCGGGGGCCGGCTACGGGTGTGCCCGGATCATGGCTGTGACCCGACCACCGGGGAGCACGTTCCCGGGCCGGTTCCGTGTGTCACGTGGCGCGCTCGGGCACCGGTGCCGGCGTGATCCCACGCGTCGTGATCGCCGGAACGAGTTCCGGTGCCGGGAAGACGACGGTCGCGTCGGGACTGATCGGTGCGCTGCGCGCCTGCGGGCTCCGGGTGCAGCCGTTCAAGGTCGGACCCGACTACATCGACCCCAGCTATCACGCACTCGCTGCTGGTCGCCCCGGACGGAACCTCGATGCCTTCCTCAGCGGCCCGGAGTTGATCGCGCCACTCGTGCGACACGGCGGCACCGGCGGCGACCTCGCCGTGATCGAGGGGGTCATGGGCATGTTCGACGGGGCCTCGGGGCGTGGCGAGCTTGCCTCGACCGCCCACGTCGCGAAGCTGCTTCAGGCGCCGGTGCTGCTCGTCGTCGACGCTTCGGCGATGGCGCGCTCAGCCGCCGCGATCGTCCACGGCTTCGCCACCTTCGATCCCGGCGCGACCGTCGCCGGGGTCGTCTTCAACCGCGTCGGCTCCGATACGCATGCCGAGCTCCTGCGCGAGGCAATGAAGCCGCTCGGAATTCCCGTCCTCGGGGTCCTGCGTCGCGACGAGCGCGTCGTCGCGCCGGAGCGACACCTCGGGCTTGTCCCTGCCGTCGAGCGCGCGCCGCGCGCTGCGACGGCGCTGGCTGCGCTCGCTGAGGTGGTCGCGCGCTCGGTCGATCTGGAGGCGGTTCAGCGGATCGCGCGAGCAGCGCCGGCGCTTCCGGGCCCCGCCTGGGACCCGGCTCAGGTCGAGCCGTCGCCGGCCCGGATCGCCATCGCCCGTGGGCCAGCGTTCTCGTTTCACTACGAGGAGAACCTCGAGCTGCTGAGCGCCGCCGGCGCGGAGTTGGCGTCGTTCGATCCGACCGTCGACGAGTCGCTACCGCCGGAGGCCGGCGCGCTGATCCTGGCCGGCGGCTTCCCGGAGGTCTTCGGCGCCGAGCTCGCCGCGAATACGTCGCTCCGCGCCGAGGTCCGCGCGTTTGCCGCATCCGGCCGGCCCATCCTGGCCGAGTGCGGCGGCCTCCTGTACCTCCTCGACGCGCTCGACGAGCACCCCATGTGCGGCGTGCTGCCGGGGCACGGCCGGATGGCTCGGCGGCTGACGCTGGGGTACCGCGAGGCGGTCACCGCCACCGCCACTCCATGGCTTCGGCGCGGCGCCCGGGTGCGCGGCCACGAGTTCCACTACTCCACGGTCGAGGCGCCCGCTGCCCCCAAGCCCGCGTGGCAGCTGTCGGCCCGGGGAGCGACGCGGTCGGAGGGTTTCGTCGCCGGCGCCGTCCAGGCGAGCTACCTCCACGTCCACTGGGCCGCGCACCCGGAAATCGCGGGCGACTTCACGCGCGCGGCGGCCGCAGCGTGAGCCTTGCCCTCGTGATCGGCGGAACCCGCTCGGGCAAGAGCGCCCATGCCGAACGGCTCGCGCTCGCCGCGGGCGCACCCGTCCGCTACATCGCCACCGCGGACGCGTCCGACGGCTCGATGCGCGAGCGGATCCAGGTCCACGTCGAGCGGCGTCCGGCGTCGTGGGAGACGGTCGTGGCGGGCGACGACCTGGCCGGCACGCTTGCCGCCGAGGGCGTCTCCCTCGTTGACGGGCTTGGGACCTGGCTCGCGGGCGTCCTGCACCGGGGCGGTGACGTGGGGGCAGAGATCGAGCGCCTGGTCGCGGCTGTGCCCGGCGCCGAGGTCATCGTCGTCGCCGAGGAGGCCGGACAGGGGATGCTGCCGCTCGACCCCCTCTCCCGCACCTGGCTGGACCGCCTCGGCGAGTCGATCCAGCGCCTGTCCGCCGTCGCCGACCGCGTCGACCTGGTCGTCGCTGGTTGCGTGATCACACTCGGCTCCCGGCCGCCGTCGATCCCGGAGCTCCGCTGGCATGGCGACCGGGTCGTGCGTCCCGGGGATGTCGATCACGCCGTCAACGTCCTCTCCGGTGGCCCTCCACCGTGGCTGCGCGCCGCCCTCACGCAAGCTCTCGACAGCAGCGCGGATCGCTATCCCGATGAGCGCGAGGCCACGGCGGCGACGGCGCGGCTGCACGCCCGCGAGCCAAACGAGATCGTCCCCACCAACGGCGCCGCCGAGGCGCTCTGGCTGCTCGCCCCAGCGCTACGCCCGCAGCTGGCGGTCTGTATACATCCAGGCTTCACCGAGGCCGAGGCGGCGCTGCGCGCTCACGGCGTGACCGTCACGCGTGTGCAGCGTGATCCCGAGGCCGGGTTCGCGCTCGACCCCACCGCCGTCCCCGAGGCGGCCGACCTGGTGATCGTCGGCAACCCGGCGTCGCCCAGCGGCACGCTTGACCCGGCCTCCGCGGTTCTGGCGCTACGGCGCCCAGGGCGCACCGTCGTGGTCGACGAGGCGTTCATGGGCATGCTGCCCGGCGAACCGTGCTCGCTGGCAACCGAGCGACTCGACGACGTCGTCGTGATCCGCAGCCTGACCAAGCTCCTCTCGATCCCAGGCCTCCGGGCGGGGTACGCGATCGCCTCCGCAGCGATCGCCGGACGGCTGCGCGATGTGCGCCCTCCGTGGTCGGCCAACGCGCTGGCGCTCGCCGCGCTCGTCGCCGCGGCGTCTCACCCGGACGAGCTCACCGCGCTCGCCGCCAGAGCCGACGCCGAGCGCTCCGATCTCGAGCAGCGCCTGCGAGCGATCACCGGCGTTCGGACATGGCCGTCCTCGACGAACTTCTTCCTCGTCGAGGTTCCCGATGGGCCCGGTATGGTCGCCGCGCTGCGCGAGCAGCGGATTGCCGTCCGGCCGGCGGGGTCGTTCCCCGGGTTGGGGCCAGGCCATCTGCGGATCACGGCGCGCGACCCTGACCGCAACGAGCGGCTGGCGGCGGCGATCGCGGCGGCGCTGGCATGAATCCCGCGCGAGTCGTCGTCGTCGGGATCGGAGCCGACGGTTGGGCGGGCCTCGGCGAGGCCGCCCGCGGCGCGATCTTCGGTGCCGACGAGGTGGTGGGCTCCCCGCGCCAGCTGGAGCTGCTGCCAGCTGACGCACCGGCGACGCGGCCCTGGCCATCGCCGATCGATTCGCTCCTCGACGAGCTGGCCGCCGGCCGCAACGGATGCGTCTGCGTGCTCGCCAGCGGTGATCCGATGCTCCACGGGATCGGGGCGACGCTCGCCCGCCGGCTGCCGCCCGGAGAGCTTCAAGTCATTCCGCAAGCGGCGACGTTTTCGCTCGCCTGCGCACGGCTCGGCTGGCCCGCCGCCGAGGTTGAGCTCGTCAGCAGCGTGGCACGGGCGCCGGAGGTCGTGGCCCGGGTGCTCCAGCCCAAGCGTCGCGCAGTCGTCTACGCAACCGGGACCGGTGGCGCCGCCGCGATTGCCGCGGTGCTCACCTCACACGGCTACGGGCCGAGCCGGTTCGTCGTGCTCGAACAGCTCGGCGGCACCGATGAACACGTGATCGAGTCGACCGCCGCCGGCTGGGGCGATCGCCCAGCCGATCCGCTGCACGCGGTCGCCATCGAGTGCATCCCGGCGCCCGACGCGCCGCTGCACTCGCTCGTGCCGGGCTTGCCTGACAGCGCCTACGACACCGACGGTCAGCTGACCAAGCGTCACGTCCGCGCGTCGACGCTGGCGGCACTCGCGCCCACTCCCGACGCGCTCCTCTGGGACATCGGTTCCGGCAGCGGGTCGGTGGCAATCGAGTGGCTGCGGGCCGAACGTACGGCGCGGGCGATCGCCGTGGAGAGCCGCGACGACCGTGCCGCTCGGATCGAGCGCAACGCACTTGCGCTGGGCGTCCCGCACCTCCAAATCGTCGTCGGGTCCGCGCCTGATGCGCTCGCGGATCTCCCCCCGCCCGAGGCGGTGTTCATCGGTGGCGGGCTGACCTCGCCGGGCACCTTGGAGCACTGCTGGGCCGTGCTCGCGCTAGGCGGTTGCATCGTCGCAAACGCGGTCACGCTCGAGAGCGAGCAGGCGCTCGTCGCCGCCCGGCAGCAGTACGGTGGCGAGCTGGTCCGGATCGAGATCGCGCACGCGGAGCCGATCGGCGGCTTCACGGGATGGCGTCCGCAGCGACCTGTCGTTCAGTGGGTCTGCGTCCGGAGGGCGGAGGGATGACTGTCCACTTCATCGGAGCCGGCCCGGGCGCGCCGGACCTGCTGACCCTCCGTGCGCAGCGGTTGATCGCGGCATGCGCGGTCTGCCTGTACGCCGGCGCGCTCGTCCCGCCCGAGGTGCTCGAGCACGCCCCTCCCGGGGCCCGGTTGATCGACACCCAGCACCTGGACCTCGACGCGATCGTCGCCGAGTTCTCCGCAGCGCACAAGCGCGGCGAGGACATCGCGCGACTTCAGTCCGGCGACCTGTCGATCTACAGCGCCACTGCCGAGCAGGCCCGGCGACTGGATGCACTTCGGATCCCGTGGGATATGACGCCGGGGGTTCCGGCGTTCGCCGCCGCGGCGGCCACGCTGCGCCGCGAGCTGACCGTGCCGGGTGTGGCTCAGACGGTGATCCTCACCCGCTACGCCAAGCGCGCCTCTGCCCTTCCGGCGGGCGAGGAGCTCGCGTCTCTCGCCGCCCACGGCGCCACGCTCGTCATCCACCTCGGCGTGCAGGCGATCGGCGAGATCGTCGCAACCCTGATCGAGCACTACGGCGTCGAGTGCCCGGCGGCCGTCGTCACCCGGGCGAGCCTGCCCGACGAGCTCGCCCTCCGCGGCATCCTGGGGACGATCGCCGACGCGGTCCAGGAGGCCGGCGTCCGCCGCACGTCGACGATCATCGTCGGTCCGGCGCTCGCCGCCGAGGGTTTCCGCGACAGCCACCTCTACTCAGTCGCGCGTGCTCGGGAGGCGGACGTCAGTTCCGGCGCAGGAGGTAGCAGTCCATGATCCAGCCCTTGCGCTCACGCGCCTGTGCCCGGACTTGCTCGATCTCCTCCGCCACGTCGGGCAATCGGCCAGAGATCAGGATCTCGTCCTGCGTCCCCAGATAGGCCCCCCAGTAGATCTCGATCCCGGGCTCGGTCACGGTCTTGAACGTGCAACCGGCGTCGAGCATCACGACGACGTCGTCGACATCATCGGGGAAGCCGTCCGCGAGCCGGCGGCCGGTCGTGATCTGCACCGCGCGGCCGACCCGGTTGAGCGGGATGCGGTGGCGCGCGGTCAGCGCGTGCACGCTGCTGATGCCGGGCACCACGTCGTACTGGAGCGCGATCCGCCCGCGAGCGAGGATCTCGTCGACCACCGCGATCGTGCTGTCGTAGAGGGACGGATCGCCCCAGACGAGGAAGGCCCCACAGCGGTCGTCGGGCAGCTCGCTCTCGATCGTCGCCTCCCACGCGTCGGCCCGGCGCTGGCGCCAGTCCTCGACGGCGGACTCATAGCCAGCCGCGTGGCGGTCGCGTTGCGGGTCGGCGATCTCGACGACCCGGTACGGGTGGTCCGGTTCGATGTGGCGCTCGCAGATCTGGCGCCGCAGCGCGACGAGGTCCTCCGCTCCCTTTTCGATCACGAAGACGACATCCGTTTCTTTCAGGGCGGTGATCGCCTGGACGGTGATGTGGTCCGGGTCCCCGGCGCCGATACCGATGATTCGGAGATGTCTCATCGCGGAGGCCGGTGGTGATTCTCGTGCTGGGCGGGACGGCCGAGGCGCGGGAGCTGGCCGGCGCGCTGTGCGCCGACGGGGTGTTGGTGACGACCTCCCTGGCCGGCCGGGTGGCGCGTCCGCGCCTGCCGGACGGGGAGGTGCGGATCGGCGGCTTCGGCGGGCCCGAGGCGCTCGCTCGCTGGCTTGCTGAGCATGCGACAGCCGCGGTGATCGACGCAACGCACCCGTTCGCGAAGCGCATCTCGGCCTCCGCGGGGCAGGCATGCGCGGCGACCAGCATCCCGCTGCTGCGGCTCGAGCGACCCGGTTGGAGCGAGCGACCCGGCGACCGGTGGATCTGGGTCGACGACCTCGGTCAGGCCGCCGCAGCGCTCGCCCCGCTGGGCGAGCGCGTCTTCCTGACCACCGGTCGCCAGGGTCTGACGGCGTTCGCCAACGTGACGGACGTGTGGTTCCTGATCCGCTGCGTCGATCCACCGGATCCTCCGCTCCCGCCGCACTCCGCGGTCGTGCTCGACCGCGGGCCCTACACCCTCAGCGGCGAACTGGCTCTGATCGATACCCACCGGATCGAGGTCGTAGTCACGAAAGACAGTGGCGGCCCGCACACCGAGGCCAAGCTCGACGCTGCCCGAGAACGCGGCCTTCGCGTGGTCATCGTCCGGCGTCCACCGCGTCCCGACGTGGCCGCGGTGACCGATGTCTCCGAGGCGGTGCGGTGGGCGCGTGCCCACGCTCACCCGGGGTAGCTCCGCGGGGTGTAGACGTGCTGGGTCGCCGCCTGTCCGGCGATGACGCGGGTCGTCGATGAGCCGACGATCAGGAGCGTCCGCATGTCAACCATGTCGATGTCCAGTTGCTCAAGCGTCGTCACCGTGATGGCCTCTTCCTCGCTGCCGACCGCCCGGGCGACGACCACCGGTGTCTCATCACTGCGGTGACCGCGGATCACCTCGATCGCGCGCGTGAGCTGCGCCCGGCGGGTGCGCGAGGCCGGGTTGTAGAGAGCGAGGACGAGGTCGGCGGCGCCGGCCGCATCGAGCCGACGCTCGATCACGTCCCACGGCTTGAGCTGATCAGAGAGCGAGATCACGCAGAAGTCGTGGCCGAGCGGCGCGCCGACCCGCGCCGCGGCGGCCTGCATGGCGGACAGACCAGGCACGACGCTGATCTCGACATCGGTGTGGGGGCCGCCTTCCTCGGCCGCCTCCAGCACAGCGGCGGCCATCGCGAAGATCCCGGGGTCGCCGGACGAGACGACCGCCACCCGCGCGCCCTGCGCCGCGAGCTGGAGGGCGTGCCGCGCGCGGTCGATCTCGACGCGGTTGTCGCTGGCGTGGCGGTGCTGACCGGCCTGTTCGGGAACGCGCGCCAGGTAGGGGCCATAGCCGACGAGGTGCTCGGCCGCCGAGAGCTCAGCCGCGGCCTCTGGGGTAAGCCACTCGGGGCCTGCCGGACCGAGCCCGACGACAGCCAGCCGCCCTGCGCGCGCCTGCTCCTCTCCCGTCGTCGACTGGTCTGCCCGCGGGCCGGGAACGGTCGCGCTCGGGATCAGGACGAGCGACATGTACGGCACCTTGCCCTCGACCTCCTCGAGTTGCGCGGAGCGCTCCTCGGCGCTGCTCGCTCGCTCCACGTAGACGCCGCGCCCGGCCACCCCGGCGCTCCGGGCGGCGTCTCGGACCTTCTCGAACGTCCGCCCGAGCTTCAACACGACGGCCGCATCGGTTCCGCGCAACCGGTCCGCCAGAGCAGCTGCTGGGAGCGTCCCGGGCAGGATCGTGAGCACGTCGTCGCGGCGGACGAGCGGCGTGCCGGCCGACGCGGCGGCCGCGCTGAACGAGGTCACGCCCGGGATCACGATCGTCTTGTAGCGCGGCGCCAGCCGGTCGTGGAGGTACATGTAGGAGCCGTAGAGGAATGGATCGCCGGCACAGAGGACCGCGACGTCGAGGCCACGATCGAGGTACTCGGCAACCTCGGCGGCCGCGGCGTCATAGAACTCGCTGATGGCGGCTTCATAACCGCCCGGATGATCGGTCTCGCCCGTCGTGACCGGATAGCGCAGCGGCACCTCGATCTGCGACTCGCGCAGATACGGCGCGGCGATCCGCCGGGCGACGCTCTTGCCGTGCTCCGCGCCCGGGTAGGCGATCACATCCGCTGCTTCGATCGCGTTGCGTGCCTTGATCGTCATCAGCTCGGGATCGCCCGGGCCGACCCCGACCCCGAACAGGCTCCCGGGTGCTGGTTGCCCGTCGCTCATTCCGCGGGGCTCGCGAGCGCGTTGACGGCTGCTGCGGCGATCGCACTGCCGCCGCGACGGCCGTGAACGACGAGGTATTCGAGGCCGAGGTCCTGCTCGGCGAGAGCCACCTTCGATTCGGCTGCGCCGATGAACCCAACCGGGACGCCGATCACGGCGGCCGGCCAAGGGCCGCCGCCTTCGATCAGCTCCAGCAGATGAAACAGGGCGGTCGGGGCGTTGCCGATGACCACGACCGCTCCAGCGAGCTGCGAGCGCCAGAGTTCGATCGCCGCGGCCGTACGAGTCGTCTCCAACCGTGCCGCCATTGCCACGACGTCCGGGTCCGCGAGCGTGCAGACGACCTGATTGCCGCTCGGCAACCGCGAGGCCGTGATGCCCGACGCCACCATCCGCGTGTCGCATAGGATCGGTGCGCCACCGATCAGTGCCGTCTCGGCCGCCGCGCCAAAGCCCGCCGAAGCGTGAACGTCAGCGGCGAGATCGACCATCCCGCAGGCATGGATCATCCGCACCACGGTCCGCGACAGAATCGGATCGAGCCCCTCGAGGTCCGCCTCAGCGCGGATCTTCGCAAAAGACCGGCGGTAGATCTCGGCCCCGTCGCGCAGATAGTCCATCGCTCACAGACCCCCGCCGAGCTTCTCCAGCGCGGCGTCGGTCGAGGCGACGGCGTGCTCTTGGCCATTCACGCGCAGCCGCGGTCCCGCGGAGCTCGCGGTCACCGCGATCGCTTGCTCGGGGCGCTGCCCGCATCGCCTCTCGCACGCGGTCCAGTGCTCGGGCGGCGCTCCCGCGGGACGAACGGCTGCGCGGCGCGCCGCAGCGGCGCGCACGTCGATGCGAGCCTTCGGGCATCGCCCGAGCCCCGCGCACGCGCTGAGCCCCGCCCAGCCCGAAGACTCGTCGAGCACCATTCCCGCCCGCTCCAACGTCCCGGCCACCTCCTCGACGCGGTCAAGGTGGACATCGGTCACGCTCACGGTCCGGCGGCCAGACAACCGAACTTCGGGGGCAACCGCAGCCAGGCAGGCAAGCATGTCGGCATCGAGCTGCCCGAGCGGGACGAGCGCCGTGAGCGCAATAAGACCGTCCCGTTGAACGAGCCGACCTGGCGCAAGCATCGGCGCCGGCGCCACGGCGACATCGCTCTCGAGCAGCTCGACTCCAAGTCGCCGGGCGACCAGCTCGGGACCGTCGTCGAGTTCGGCGATCCTCCACGCGCAACTGCCTGCGATCTCGCGCGCGTCGAGGAACGCCCGTGCCACGGCAAGAGCGGCGTGGGCCGCGCTCTCGGCCTGCACGGGCGCGTGTGTCGGCGAGCCTGCAATCTGAAGAACGAACCTTCCCCCGGGCTCGGCCACGAGCGTCACGTCAGCAGCCGGAGTGAGTGCCAGTCCGCTGCCATCGTCAACCGCGAACAGGAACCGCCCCGGCAGCGAGGCGAGCTCCGGTGAGTCACACAGACCCGCGTCCAGCGCGTCGACGATCCAATCGGTCTCCGCCACAGCGCACGGATGCCGTCCGGCCGTAGGGCTCGCGATCAGGTTGCGCGCGCGATCGTGGGCCACCGACGGCAGCAGACCGGCCGCGAACAGCAGCTCGGTCAGCTCCACCACTGCTTCGGCGCGCAACCCTCGGATCTGGAGATTTGCCCGGGACGTGAGATCGAGGAGACCATTGCCCTGACGGGCGGCCTCGGCCAGCGCGAGCACCTGCTCGGAGCTCAGGCGACCCCCCGGGACTCGGACGCGCGCGAGGGCCCCGTCCTCGGCCTGATGGAGTGCGATCGCCCCGGGACACCGGTCCGGTCCGGAGCGCGTTTTTGTTGAGGAGAGTTGATCGACCATCGGGCTCAGTCCTGCGTCACGGGTTCCTGATTCCTCTTTGCTCGGAAGGGCCCACCGCGCTTCTACCTTGCCGAACCGCCAGATCAAGAGGGCGACCGCCCACACAACGACGAACAGACCCACGACCATGTACCCGGCCTTGTTGAGGTCGAAGTTCGCCATGTAGTCCCCGAACCACCCGTGCAAATGAAGCTTGCTGGACAGCAGCCCGACGACCTCGATGCTCCCGACCAGGAACGCGACCGCAACCGAGAGCGCGGTGATCGTGATGTTGTAATAGACCTTGCGAACCGGGCGGGAGAACGCCCAACCGTAGGCGACGTTCATGAACAGCCCATCCAGGCTGTCGCAAAACATCAACCCGCCTGAGAACAGCAGCGGGAGCGTCAGCACCGCGTACCACGGCAGCCCCTGCGTCGCGGCCGCCGCGGTGCCGGCCAGCAACAGAACCTCGGTCGCGGTGTCGAACCCGATCCCGAACACGACCCCGACGAAGAACAGCTGCCAACTGTGGTTCACCGCGCGGATCAGCCGTCCGAAGAAGCGATTCATCAGCCCCCGCGACTGAAGCTGAGCCTCCAGCTCCTCCTCGTCGTAAGCGCCTCGGCGCATGTCCCGGAACACCCGCAGGATTCCAACGAGCACGAGGACGTTGAGCGCAGCGATCGCGAGCAAGAACGCGGCGGATAGGGCGGTGCCGACCACACCGCCGGCCGTCGCAAACCCGGAGCTAGGCGTGACCACCGCCTTGAACACAGACTTGGCCGCGACCGTGATCCCAACTCCTACGACCATCACCACGCTCGAGTGTCCGAGCGCGAAGAAGAACCCGCTGCCCAGAGGGCGCTTTCCCTCAGCCATCAGCTTCCGAGTCGAGTTGTCGATCGCCGCGATGTGGTCTGCATCAAACGCGTGCCGCAACCCGAGCGTCCATGCAGTCATGGCGACGCCAAGCCCCACACCCAGGCCCTTGTAGCGCAAATGGTGCGGCAGCACCTCAAGCGCGAAGATCCCCCAACCCAACGCGTTGACCCCGACAATCGCCGTCAGCATCCCGCCGATCCGCGCGCGCTCAGCCCGGGTAAACGAGCGCCACGCCGACCCGATCCGCGCGATTGTGGTTGAGATGGTGATCCTCCGTTCGAGCCCGGAGGAAGAAGAGCCGGCGCCTGAAGCGCACGAACCGCCCTTCATCCGAGGACTGGTTTCGTCGACGCGGGGCTAGGCGACCGGGCTAACCCATGTTCAGGGCATCACCGTTGCGGGACAGCGCCGGAATCTCACCGGACTTCGCTGCGCACCACGTCACACCAGCTGCCGCCGATGCGCCCGTCAGGCTATTCGACGCGCGCTCAGACTGTCAAGACCCCGCGAGGCGGCCCGCGCACGCGCAATCCGGGAGTTGACGCGCGGGTCGCGCTGCCTCCGCGCCAGACCTGCTTTCCGATCCCGGAGATCCGTCAGCGAGGCCAGTAGTCAGACCCCCTAGGCCGGTGTTGCGGGTCCATCAGCGATGCTGTCGCTTCCCTCCTATGCGCGAAAAGCGCGTCTCTGCGGACGATCGCTTTCCTTGGTCTCACCGCGTCACCCCGCGCGATCGGGTTGGCGACGAAGCACTCGGCACGGGTCCGCCTCGCGCGACGGCCCGGACGCTCGGCAACGGCCGAGACGCAGCTGTCCAGCGGGGATCCGAGGTTGTTCTTCCGCGGAGAGCGCTGCAACGACTGGCACGGGTGGCGCGGTCAGGGCTCCAGACCGACGGACCGGTCCTGCTCTCGGCCCTCGTCGTCGTCCGCGTGAGACGCTCGTTGTTCCGGGCACTCGGCCACCGGCGAGCCGGCCAGTCCGTACCTCCCGTTTCGCTCCGTCGGCTTGACTCGGATTGGAGGACAGCGCCGCGGTCCAACGTCTGCGTGGGGTCGAGATCGACTGCATCCTGAGCGCTGCGATGGCCGCCCATGGACACGCCGTTGCTGTCTATGTTGAGGAGGGCGTGGTTTCGTTCCTGGTCGTCCTCGGATGGGGAGTCGGCTCGGCGCCCGTGATCGCGCGTGCGTGCCTCGCGCGGTAGCGCCGCCTCGACGCTGACGTCCTTCGTGAGCGCCGTCTCCTGCGCGAGCGGTGTGCGGATCGACGGTAGGTCGGGCTCGGTGCGGTTCATGTGGTCGGCGAGGTCTTGAAGGCGGTCATGCTCGGGGCGGAGTCGCGATCATCGCTGCGGGCATCTGTGCTTCCGGGGCGAAGGCGGAAATCGTCGGCGCTGGCCCGGACGAGACGATCCAGCAGGCGTATGGTCCGCTCGTACAGTCGGTGAGCTACTCGGGGGCGTTCGCGAACCCCCGATGACGTGGACTATCTCGCGTTCGATGTGGCTTCCGCGGGCGAGAGCCTCCGCTTCACGGTCTCGAACACGCTCCAGAGTTGCAACTCGCCCGACCTGGATTCCTGCCCGCTGTACGCAACGCTGATGGACCAAACCAACCAGCAAGTGGGTGGGGACACGAGCAGCGCCGGCACGGTCGCCACCGTCGACGACACCCGAGATGATCGACTGGACCTTCGCCCAGCCAGGCACCTACTACCTGCTGATGGAGAGCAACGGGAATCTGGCGAACGGCCAGCCGACGTACATCGTGCAGTTCGGCCCGCCACCTCCGGCCGGCGGCGGCGGCGGGTCCGGCCACGGGGGCGGCCACGGCGGTGGCGGATCCGTTGGCGGCGGATCCGGACCGATCGTTAACTCACTCACCGTTGCGAGGCACCAGCGCGGCAATTGGGTCGCGGCTAGGGTCGCGCTCGCGCAACCAGCGCAAGCGTGCGCGAGACGCTGTTCGCGGTGCATCCAGGCGGCCGTCGGACGTACGTCGCGAGCTCGACGCGCCGCCAACTCGCGGCACGCCGATACCGGCTGTCGATTCGGCTGTCCGCGCCGTACCGCCAGGCGCTCATGCTCCGCCACCACCTGTCGCTGTCGCTCACGATCACGATCGTGACGGTCTCGGGACGACAACGGACCTATATGCGGTGGGTGACGCTCACGCGCTGAGCGGCGGGCGATAAGCCGCTCAGCGGCGTAGCTCGGCGTAGCTCGCCAGCCGGATGCCCAGCGCGTCGATCTCTTCACAGACCCGTGGGTCGGTCAACGTCGCGAGCTCCACCTCGCGCTCGGTCAGATAGACCGAGGTGAAGTCGCCGCCCGTGTAGCCGGGGTGGCAGCCGAGCTCCGTCCAGCCTTCGGCGACCTCGTTGCGGATGATCCAAATCAGGAACTCCGGGCTGATGTGCTCGAGGTCGGTGACGCCCCACTCCCACTGGCCGTAGAACCCACCGACGAACGTCACCTGGCCGTGCTCGCGCAGGGGCACGCCGAGCGGTTCGGCCAGCTCGAGCGCGATCGGTGCTATCTCGGGCGTGCGGTGGATGTGATGGTGTGAGTCCAGATGCGTCGGCGGCTGGCCGATCAGCTCGTGGAACGCCGCGAGCTGACGAGTCAGCTCCGCGCGGACCGCGGGTGCATCCTCGAAGTCGAACTCCGGCCCCGCGCCTTCCGAGTCGAGATCCCAGTGCAGCCCGATCCCCAGCGACGGGTGCTCGCGGGCGAGCTTCGCGGCCCCCGCGCTGGCGGCGCCAGTGACCATCAGGCTCGTGCTCGTCACGATGCCGCGCATGTGCGCCTCGACGATGCCGCGGTTGACTCCGTCCGACGCGCCGAAATCATCGGCGTTGACGATCAACACACGCTCAGGTCCCGTTTGGACAGACGAAGCCTCGCTCACCGCGCGACCCTCATGCCGGCGCCCGTGGCGGCAACCCGCTCTGCTCGAGCATGCTCGCCAGCAGCCGCTCGGCATCAAAGAACTCGCGGGCGAGTTCGCGCGCAGCCCGCGCATGGCGGGCGTAGTCGCCACGAATCTCCGCCATCGCCGCCGCTGCTTCGTCGACGTCCCGCACCGCGAAAACCCCCTCCCCGACAGGCATCACATCTTCGAACCCGGTCGACTGCAGCACGACCGGCCGGCCGGCGGCGAGGTAGCAGGCCGAGCGGTCGCTGAACCAGCCGCTGCGGGTCCCGACGTACCCCCCCTTAGCGCACGAGAACTCGCCCAGGGAACCGGCTACGTAGCCGCGATAGCGCCCGGGGGTGCTCACGAGCGACGGCTGTTCCAGGCGCCAGCCGCGGGTTTGGAGCAGATCCCGGTCGGGGTCGTCCGGGTCGATCGCCAGTGTCAGCTCGAGCTGCTCGCCTGAGACACGCGGCAGGTCGATGAACTTCGTGAACTCTTCCACCTTCGGTCCGAATGTCTGCCCGGCCAGCTCGAGGTAGCCGTAGTCACGCCAAGCGCCAACGGTGGTGAACCGATTGCGCTCCGGCTCGGCAGGGGCGCACCACCAGTCGTGGATGACCGGCGGCCACAGCGGGTGCCACTCAATACCGCAGGTCGGGATCGGACTGCGTGACGTCCCCACATTTGCGCCCACCGTGAAGTGCACGTCGTGCTCGCCGAAGATCTCGAGCGGGTCGCCGTCGGCCGCCCATAGGTGGGTGTAGCCAGGATCCTGCTCGATCAGGATCCGCGGTCGCACCGTCTCCAACAGCGGCCAAGGCTCGCGGCGGTAGTGGGCGGCCAGCGAGACCACGGCGTCGGCGCGCTCCGCGAAGCTCGCCACCGCCGCACGCGACAACCCGGCGAAGCTCTCGCCGGTGACCGCGTGCAGTAGCGCGCCGGGCCGCTCGCCGAGTGTCGAGATGAACGCTGTGGCTGCCTCCGGCGCTGGGCCCTCGGTGAGAAACTCCAGGAACAGCACGTGATGGCCGAGGCGATGCAGTCCCTCGAGGATCTGGAGGACGTGCATCGCGTGTCCGCCGCGCCCGGCGACGGACGGTCCGGCGAAGTCCTCGATCGCAATCAGGCGGGCCATCAGCGGGCGACGACCCGCGCAGGGTTGCCCGCAATCGTGGTGCCGCCCGGAACCTCGCAAGCGACCACGGCCCCTGCGCCGACGATCGCATCGTCGCCGATTCGCGCCCCGGCGAGGATGATCGAGCGGGCGCCGATCCATGCGCCGGAGCCGATCCACACCCCCGCCGCAGCCGGCTCGGCCGCTCCGCGCGGCGGCGTCGCGAACGCCGTGTCAGCGATCACCACCTCGTGCGCGATGAAAGTGTGGTCGCCGATCACCACGCGTCCGTTCGTGCGGATGATCGCGCCGACGATCGTGCAGAAGCGCCCGATCTCGAGCTCGCCGTCCGGCCCGAGCTCGAAGTGGCTGCCGTTGTAGACGCCCGAGTCCGGGCCGATGCGAACCCTCCCGTAGCTGTGGGAGAACGCGTAGGAGCTGTACAGCCAGCTGCGCTCGCCCAACGTCGCTCGCTCGGGCAGCGGGCGCGGGAACCAGTCGTGCTCGAGCAGCGTCACGGCGACACCAGCCGCGCCGGATTGCCCTCGACGGTAGCTCCCGCGGGCACGTCGCGGGTGACGACAGCACCTGCGCCGACGCCCGCGCCGTCGCCGATCTGCACGCCCTTGAGCACGATCGCGCCGATCCCGATCCGCGCGCCGTCGCCGATCCGCACGGGCTGGCTCTCGACCGCCGGCCGCGCGCCACGGGCGGCAAACGGTGCGCTGGCTTCGGCGTCGCGCCTGCGCAACGCGGGATCGCGTGGGTGGAAGTCAGAATCGGCGATCGTCACGTGATAGGAGATCGTCACGCCGCGGCCAACGGAGATCTCCTGCTGGCACATGAAGACCGCGCCGACGACGATGCTCCCGTCGCCCACTGTCACCCGTCCGCTCGGCTCGACGTTGAAAACCGTCCATCCGTATACGACCACGCCGGCGCCGAGCACGACGCCGGGCATCTGCGTGCTACGGAAGCGCTCGAAGCTCTGCTGCCGCTCGATCCAGCAATCGCGCCCCAGCTTGACGTTGGCGGGCAGCGTCGCATAGTCCCACTCCCCGGTGACGGAGCGGACGTCGAAGCTCATGCGATCCCGGCCCCAGACAGCAGTCGCTCGAGCACGGTCTCGGCGCGAAAGTGCTCGACCGCGATCTCGTGCGCGGCACGGCTGTGGCGCTCATAGTCGCCCGCGACGCGCTGCAAGCACTCCACCGCCTCGTCGGCCGTCCGAAACGGCAGCAGGCCCTCGCCGGTCGGCAGCGCCGCACCGAAGCCCGTGTCCTGCACCACCGCCGGCCGACCAGTCGCCAGGTATGTCGCCGTCCGGTCGCTGAACCAGCCGCTGCACAGCCGCACGTTCTGGTCCTTGGCGGCGGTGAACTCGGCGCCGGACGCGGTGATGAACGCACGATAGGCATGTGGGTCGCGCGACAGTGGCGCCGCTGGCAGCACACCGAAGCCCGAGCGCTCAAGCAGCGCGACCGTCTCCGCATCGTCCACCGCGAGCGCGAGGTCGATCTTCACGCCCGCCCGGCCCGGGACGTCGAGCAGCTTGAGGAACTCGGCGCTCTTGCTCCACGTGTACGTCTCGCCGGCAAAGACCACGTCCTTGTAGGTCTGTTCCCAGTTGGCCACGGTCGTGAAGCGCAGGCCGCCGGGCGGCTGCTGGGGGAACGATGGCGGCGGCGGCCACCAGTCAATTACGACCGGCTGACGGGTCGGTCGGTAGGTGAACCGCTCGACGGGGACAGCGCAGCCGGGCAACCCGAGGCGCTCACCGAAGCTGAAGTGGTGGGTATGGGCAGCGAGCAGGTCGATCGTGAACTGCCGTCCCATCACGATCTCCAGCTGCGGCGTCACCGGATCGGTCTCGAGGTAGATCCGCACCGGCACGTCCAGGTGCGCGGGCTTCAGGATCGTGTGGCCGCTCAGGTTGATCAGCGCGTCTGCACGTGCGAACACGTCGCGCATCCGCGCCGGCGTCATCCCCCAGATCTTATCCTCGTGAGCAGCACTGACGAATCCCCAGCTCTTACCGAATCCGGCATTCTCCAGCACCCTTCCGAGCCACGCTGCGGCCGGCGACGCGTCATCGGTAATCGTGTCGAGCTCAGGGTCATAGGGCCAGCTGCCCGTGTCTTCGACGTAGGCGACGTCGTGGCCCAGGCGGCGTAAGCCCTCCATGTAGTGCAGAACCTGCCACACCACGCCAGCGACCGGCATCTCGGCCATCGCGCCGAGCACAACGATGCGGTGTCGTTCAGCCACCGGGGATCAGTTCCTCCAGCGCTCCGTGCTCGGGTCCGACCCACGGTTCGCGGGCGAGGAAGCGTTCAGCGAGATCGTCCGGAAGCGCGGCGAGCAGATGATCGGCGCCGATCTGCGTCCGGTGTGCGCGCAGCGCCGCGAGCTTGCGCGCAAGGGCCGGGCGTACGTCGATCTCGACTGTGGGAGCGCGATCAGACCCGAACGCCTCGGGGTCCAGGCCCCACAGCCCGACCGGCAGCCCTCGCGCGGCGGCCGCGGCAACCAGTGACGCGACCATGCCGGAGGGCCATGCTGCCTCGTAGACGTCGACCGGCGCACCAAGCCGGCGAACCGCCAGCAAGGCGATCTCGCGCGCGGCGACGTGGTCGGGATGCCAGTACAGCCCGTCCTCGCCGAATGTGAGCACCACGGCCGGTGTGTTCGGCGCCAGTAGCGCGGCGAGCTCCGCGGCGGCGGCGTCGTGATCGACCCACGGAAGCTCCCCGTCGGGGTGGTGCAGGCACGCCGCCCAGCCCACCCCGAGCGCGCGAGCCGCCGTCTGCAGCTCCGCTTCGCGGACCTGACCGAGCTGCGCGCGGGTGGCCAACGCGTCGTCGGAGATCGGACCCTGCTCGCCGCGCGTCAGCGACAAGACGCCGGTCGCGGCCCCGGCGGCGGCGGCGAGCGCGAGCGTTCCTCCCGCGATCAACGACTCGTCGTCGGGGTGGGCAACGACCGCAACGAGCGCACCGTTCATACGCCACCCTCCGCGATCCGCCGGTATAGCTGCTCGTGCGCATCGATCATCCGCGCGATGTCGAAGCGGCCGGCGGCCATCCGTCGCACCGTCGCCCGGTCCAGCGCTGCCGCCGCGGGAACCAGCTCCGCCAGGCCCTCCCACGTTGGCGCCGTGTAGCCGGTAACCCCGTGATCGACGATCTCTGGCACGGCGCCCAGCTCCGTCGCCAGCACCGGCGTTCCGCACGCCATCGCCTCGAGCAGCACCAAGCCGAACGGCTCCGGGTAGGTGAGCGGGAACAGCAGCGCGACCGCTCCGGCCAGCAGGCGGTTACGCTGCTCGAAGTCGACGCGTCCGACCCAGCGGATCTGCTCGCCGTCGACTGCGGCCTCGGCGCCCACGTCGTATCCGTCCTGCGCGGGCCCGGCAAGCATCAGGGGCATGCCGGCCGCCTGCGCGATCCGGATCGCCTCCGCCGGGCCCTTGTCCGCGAGCATCCGGCCGAGGAACAGCAGATGGCCGTCGGAGCGCTCGCCGAAGGGGAAGGCGTCGAATGCGATCCCGTGCGGGATCACGCTCACGTTAGAGCGTTCGCCCAACGAGCGGCGCTGGTAGCCGGACACGGCCACGATGTGAACATCAGGTCGCTGCCTGTAGGCCGCGATCACCTCCGGGGGGATCTCGGTGTGGGGCGTGTCCACGAGCGGGGTGGCGCTGACACCGGCGAAGGGCAGCGCGAAGTGGAAGTCGTGGGCGTGGATCACGTCGTGCTCGGTTGCGTGCTCGAACGCCAGCGCGGCGTTGAAGCTCTCCGCCCGGTACCAGTCCCACAGCTCGTCTTCCTCGTCGTAGCCGCGCGGATGCACGGAGCGCAGCCGCGCGGACGTCTGCGAGTTGCCGGTTGCGTAGAGCGTGACATCGTGTCCGCGCGCGACCAGCCCCTCGGTGAGCAGGCCGACCAGTTGCTCGACCGACTCCCCTTCACCGGGCAGCACGGGCGAGGCCACGGGCGCCACCTGCGCGATGCGCATGGCGCCGCTACGGCTGCTCAACGGGTCCGACGTGGATCAGCTCATCGACCGGCACGTCGTGGTCGGCCAGGTCCATCTGACGGCGGTAGAGCCTCGAGTACAGGCCGCCTGACTCCAGCAGCTCCTGATGCGAGCCGGATTCGATGATCCTGCCTTCGTCGATCACCAGGATCTGAGTAGCGCGGCGGATCGTCGAGAGCCGGTGGGCGATCACGAACGAGATACGGCCCTCCATCAGCCGCTCGAGCGCCTCGAGCAGCGCTCCTTCCGTGCGCGAGTCCAATGCAGAGGTGGGCTCGTCGAGAATCAGGACCGGCGCGTCCTTGAGGAACGCACGCGCGATCGACAGGCGTTGCTTCTCTCCGCCCGACAACGTGGCACCGCGCTCTCCGACCACCGCGTCGTAGCCCTCTGGCAGGCTGATGATGAAGTCGTGCGCGCTTGCGGCCTTCGCCGCCGCCTCGATCTCGGCGCGCGCCGCATCGGGGCGCCCGTAGGCGATGTTGTCCGCAATCGAGAGCGGGAAGATGAACGGGTCCTGAAGCACGAGGGCGATTTGCCCGCGCAGCGAGCGGTGCCGAACGTCGCGCAGGTCGATACGGTCGATCGTCACCCGCCCTTCCCACGGGTCGTAGAAGCGAACGAGCAGGTTCATCAGCGTCGTCTTGCCCGCGCCGGTCGGGCCGACGATCGCGACGACATCGCCGGGGTTGGCCTCCAGCGACACGTCGTGTAGGACCGGCCGGTCAGGCTCGTAGCCGAACGTGACGTGTTCGTAGCGGATCGTGCCTTGCACCTTCGCCTCCGGCGCGCGCGACTTGTCCTTGATCGCCGGCTCGATCTCCAGAATCTCGCTCACCCGATCGGCCTCGGCGGCTGCCCCCTGGATCGTCTGTGCGGTGAACGTGATCGAATTCAGCGGCTCGTAGAGTGAGGTGAGGTAGGACAGGAAGACGATGATCGTGCCGGCGGTGAGCTTGCCGTCGAGTGCAAGCCGCGCGCCGACGTAGATCACCGCCGCAGTGCCGATCGTCGTCACCAGACCGGCGGCCAGCTCAAACCATAGGCCGGCAATCGTCGCGCGGATATAGGCGGTGATCGTGCGATCGGCGTAGCGGGTGAAACGCCTGGTCTCGTACTCCTCGCGGGTGTGCGCCTGGACGGCCGGCACGGCTGAGAGGGTCTGCTCGACGACCGACATCATCTTGCCCTCGAGGTCGCGCTGGTCGCGGGTGCGGTCCTTGATCGGGCCTCCGAAGATCTTGATCGCGACGATGAACAGCGGCGACACCCCGAGGGCCAGTAGGGTGAGCGTCGGCTGCAGCGCCCACATCACGACGAACATCGACACCAGCGTGAAGACCGCCTGGAACGCCGGCACCGCGGCCTCGGTGACGATCGTGTTCACACACCACGTGTCGCCGGTGACCCGAGAGATCAGGTCGCCCACTGGACGCCGGTTGTGAAACAGCAGCGATAGCCGCTGTAGGTGCGCGAACACGTCGGCCGCGAGCCGGTAGGTCATCTGCTGGCCCAGCCGCATCGAGGTGTACGTGTAGGCCATGTGGGTCACCGTGCCCAGCAGGAAGATCAGCAGGGTCGCGATCACAACCCAGACCAGCAGGCCCCTGGGGCCGCCAACTCCGGGCAGCCCGGTCAGCGCTGAGGGCAGGCCGTGGTGGCCGAGCACGTTGTCGACGAGCAGCTTGAGGGGCCATGGCCGCAGCAGGTCCAGGCCGACGTTGGCGGTGATCGTCGCGATCAGGAGCGCCAGTCCGCGCGAGTGCGGCTTTGCGTAGCGCAGCAGCCGCACCTGCCGGCGCAGCGAGCCGACCGCCGGCGGGGTGATGTCGACACCGCTGCTCATCGGTTCGCCTCGCGCACCACGCGAGCGGTTAGCGCGAGCGCCGACGACGCTTCGGCGATTGTCCGCAGGCCGACGGCTGCTCCCATCGCGGCGAGCACGATCGCCGCAATCGCCGCGCCGTCGATCGCTGCGGTGGTGGCCAGCGCCAGCAACGCCAGGGTGATCGCCGTGGCGAGCCTGGACCACGTCGGCCGGCAGCGTATCCGCACGAGCTGGCGGCCGCCGCCGTGCTCCTCTACTACGGTGCTCACGCGCACGCCGGCAAGGACACCTCCGCGCGTCTCGATGTCCCAGCTGTCGAAATCCCCGCCTCGTCGCACGACGGCGCCCGCGCCGGCGATTCCACGCTCGAAGGACCGCACCCAATCGCTCGGATCGGTCCACTCGTCGCTCCAACGCTCGAGCCGCCGCGCCACCGGCAAGGCCGCACGCGTAAGTCCGCGCCAGGGGGTGAGACCGTGGCGCAGTCGCCCCTCGAGGCGCACCACAGGCTGGACGATGTGCAGCAGTCCGGTCACGACGCGCCGTGCAATCCGTTCGCGGCCGGAGAGCCCGCCGGTCGGGAAGCGCGCGGCCGCCGCCGTCGTGACCGCGCGCACGGCCAGGGCGCCGGCGACGACGATCAGCGCCGGAGCGAGGAACAGCAGCGGCGTCCACAGCGCGCCGACCGCGACGAGCAGCGCGACGAGGCCGATCGCAAGATAGACCTCCGGCATCAGGATCAGAGCGTTCATGTCGCCCCGAGCCGGCTCGTAGAGCGCCTGGAACGGCGCCGTGCCCCACACGCCGTGGTAGATGCGCCACCGCATCACCCGCCGCGGACGGCGCGGGGCGCTCTCGCCATATACGCGTCCGCGCCAGGTGACGTGACCGCCGGCGCTGTAGCGAGCAGGCCATTTGCGCTCGAGCAGCGCTTCGGCGCGTCCGTAGCCGCGCTGCTGGCGCAGATATCCGCCCACGGTCCTGCGCCGGTGGTGCCAGACGACGGCCGCCGGCGAATAGCCGATCCGCCAGCCGCGGTCCAGCAAGCGCCAGCAGACGTCAACGTCGTCGCCCGCCGTGCGGAATTGTGGGTCGAAGCCGCCGATTTCACCGAGCACCTCGGTGCGGAACGCAGAGTTGCAGCCCGGAATGTGCTCAGCCTCCCGATCGCCCACGAGCACGTGAATCGGATTGCCAGGCGCCGCCGCCACAGCGTCGGCGACCACGCCGTCGCCCGGTACCGGCAGGTTCGGCCCGCCCACGGCGACGAAATCGGTGCGTGCGAACGTGTCCACCAGGTACGTGAGCCACTGCGGGTCGGGCATCGCATCGTCGTCGATGAACGCGACGATGTCACCGGTCGCTGCGGCCAGTGCGGTGTTGCGCGCGCTGGAGAGTCCGCGGTTGTCCGTCGAGATGACCCGGAAGCCGTGGCGCTCCGCGATCTCGGGACTGTCGTCGGTCGACCCGTCGCTTACGAGGATCACCTCGACGTCCGGGTAGTCGAGCCGGGCTACCGCCGCACACGTCTCGCCGAGCGTCCGCGCGCCGTTGTAGGTACAGATCAGCACCGATACCCGCCGCGCCGCGGGTCCGGGATCCAAGGGCACGGACGCGAACGCGGCGCTAAGCCGGGCAAGCGCCGGCTTCGGTGCTCGCTCCCGGTCGGTCAGGCCGAAGTGCCAGTCGGTGATCTCGATCCCGCCGCGGTGCCACTCGTCGGTCCACGAGAACGCGAACGCCCCAGCGCAACCGGCGGCGAAAGCGCCGCGGACCTGCCAGTCGATCGTGTCCGCCTGAGCCTGCTCGCCGTGGGTGCCGCTGTCGAGGCCGATCTCGGTCAGCACCAGCGGCCGATCGCCGGCGTGGTTCTGCAGGCGGTGCAGGTAGGCCTCAAACGGCCCGGGGTCCTCCAAAAAGACGTTGAAGCAAACGAAGTCCAGGAACTCGAGCTCCAGGTACTCGGTGGTCGGGTAGTTGACGTACGTCACCGCCGCTCCCGGATCGGCCTGCTTCGCCGCATCGTGAAGGCGCGCGAGGAAGCTACGCATGGCGCTAGCACCGTGCCAGCGCACCACCGGCGCCGGGATCTCGTTGCCGACCGCCCAGGCCAGCAGCGCAGGGTGACCCGCGCGAGCGGCGACCTCGCTGCGCACGCGGTCGACGATCGCGTGAGTCCGGCGCGGCTCGTCCAGGAACGTGACGTGCTGTTCCCATGCGAGGCCGGCGAACACGAACAGACCGTGATCGGCGGCTGCGTCGAGTAGCCACTCCGGCGGTGGCGTGTAGAGCCTCACGGTGTTGACGCCCGCCTCCGACATCCGGGCGAAGTCCTCGCGCGCGCGACACTTCTCGTAGGGCTCGCCGCCCGGACCTGGGGCGAACGGACCGTAGGTCACACCGCGCAGGTACAGTTTTTTGTCGCCCACGCGGAAGAACTTGCCGTAGACCTCGGGTCGCGCGCCCGCCCGGCGCCCCACCAGCGCGGGATCTGTCGTAGCGGGTCGGAAACGTGGGACGGCGTCCAAAAGCGGGGTATCGGCGTGCAAAGGACGCATGAGCAGTAGCGATGCTACGCGCGCTGCGGAACTGCGATCGCCCGCTGCGCTCGATTAAAGCCTCTCATGCAGCACGCTGGCTAATCGTTCCAACGCTCGACTCGGCAGGCGAGGGCTCCAGATGTAGCACGGGCGCGAGCGCTTGCTGGCGCCGGGCGGGGAACCGGAAGCCGATGTGCCGGGTCACGATCACCGCCGGTGCGGCGACGACTGCGATCAGGCCCACGAGCAAGATCAGGGGAGTGAGCAGCACGACACCGGCTGTCCACCCAACCGTCGCGGCGACGCGACGGGTCGACTGGCCGGCAAGGACTGAGCGATTTGCGTTCACACCCCTTGCTACGCGGCGGCCCGGCAAAAGTCAGGAGCTATGTTCTACGAGCTACGAGCAGTGCCGCGCGTGCAGGCAGCGGAGCCGGGGTGTAGCCCGTTGAGCCCGCCGTGCTACCGGCGGGTGGTGTGGGGCGTTACGACCTTCGGGGGGGCGTGCCGATGTTGCTGCCCGACGGCTCCAGGGGTGTTCCCCTGTGCGCCGGGAGCCGACGACGGAGATCCGGTCAGATGATTCGCGGGAGTCGAGCCGGTGTGACCGGGGGCCGAGCCGCTCTTGCCATGCTGCGCGGTGGCGCTGGGCTTGCCGTTCGCCTTCGCGGGAGACGGCAGGGCGGAACCGGGCGCGACCCCACGGCCGCCCCCTGTTGACGTTGCCGCAGTGGAACCGCTGCCGGCGTGACGCTTATGTATGGCGCCGGCCGCGCCGGTCGCGCCGGCTTTACCGGCTGCGCCGCCAGCCCCGGCGGCGTGTCCCCCACGCAGCTGCCCGATGCCGGTCACGGACCCATTGCGTGCTGGAGTTGTTGTGGGCGTGACCGGCGCGGTCCGCACAACCGGTGACCGGTGGGCGGTGTGCGTCGCGTCCTTCAGCGCAATCGTGGCGCCCGCCGCGGCGGTCGCTAGGATCGCCACGCCCCCGAGAGTCTTCATTGCAAGTGCGGCACCCACGGTCTTGCCTGCGCCCGCCGCCACGGCACTGGCGCCGGCACCGACATGCCCCGAGCCTCCGCCCGCCACGCGCGCGAAAAGTCCTGCGGCGGCGAACGCCGGCAGCGGCGGTGCTATCGCGCGGAGCCCGACTTGACGCTTGGGGATCGCGACGGCGAACGCAGCGCAAGCCGAGCAGTCGCGCACGTGCGCCCGCATTCGGCGGCTCCGCAGCGAGCGCCCGTCGGCATCGGAGATCGTGCGACGCACCTCCTCACACCCCATCGCGCGGCCCTCCACGAACTCCATCAGCGACCGGCGAGCCTCGAAGATCGTCTGCTTCGCTGCCCCAACGGTGACCTCTAACGCGACCCCGATCTCCTCGTGCGAGAGGCCGCTTAGCTCGCGCATCACCAATGCGCCACGCTGAGCCTCGGGCAACTCGCGCAGATCCGCGACCAGCTGTGCGAAGCGCTCCCGCTCCTCCGCCCGCTCCTCCACCGACACCGTCGAGTGCTCGGGGAACTCCGAAAACTCGCCATCGGGACGCCGGCGCCGAATCAGGGACACCGACTCGTTGTGGGCGATCCGAAACAGCCACGGCCGCACGGGCGCGTCCCGCTGCTCCCGTCTCAGCGCCGCGAACGCGCCCGCGAACGCAGACTGCAGCGCGTCCTGCGCATCGGCGTCGTTGCGCAGCATCGAGCGGCAGTACCGGTACAGCTGCTGGTGATAGCGCTGGTAAAGCGCATCGAACGCCCGCTCGCTGCCACCGGCCACGAGCCGCACCAAGCGCTCGTCGCCAACCAATGCCAACCGCCCCGGCGTCCGACCGACGCGCGCACGCCCGGGGAAGTCGATGTGCGCTTCCATGATCCATAGTTAACACGACCACGCAAGCCGAGGGCCTAAGTCAGGGTCTACATAAATCGACGTTCTGGGGTGTCCAACTTAGCGGAGTAAAGTAGTCGGATCGCTCGTCCCTACGCCGGAAAGCACTATCCACGCTCGCTCGGCGAGTTCCAGGCCTGGTTTCGGACCGAAGCGCTCGCCGACTCCGCGCCGGCCGCTGGACCAAAGCGCTAGTCAGCTGCATGGTCGCCTCGATGGCCCCGGTCAGCGAAGTCTGGCTGTCCTCGACGACGAGCCAACCGAATCGCTAGAGCCCCGCGCCAGGGCATGGGACGCTCTCGCCAGGACCGCCAGCCCACACGACCGGGCCGTCTGCTCCTTCTGCGCCAAGCCCGCCAAGAAGGTGCACAAGATGATCGGCCGACCCCAACCAGGCCTGTACATCTGCAACGAGTGCACCGCCACCTGCGTAGAGGTTCTCAACCAGGGCTAGCGATCGGGGGCTACTCGGCCAGGCGGCGGCGGTCAATCCAGCCCGAGAGGAGCTGCTCGCCGCGGTTCAGCTGGTAGTGCTGGCACAGCCCCGCGAGCGCTTGCGCTCCGGCGCTCCGGCGCTCCGGTCGCCGTCGTGACGCGCCGCAGCTCCTCCCGCTCATCACGGGTCAAGCCCTCAACCTTCCCCGCCTCAACCCCGGCCCGCCTACGCCACGTGCGCAACGTCTCCTGGGAAACCCCCAACTCACTCGACAGCGCCGCTAGCGACCGCTCCCCACGGGCCAGCAACCCGACCGCCTCGCGGCGGAACTCCTCGTCGTACGGCGGACGCGTCTTGGGCATGGACACCACATCCTTCCCGCCCGGTCGGACAGACCCAAGCGATCAAGTGTCCACGGCTCCGGGGGCGTTCCAGGCACCGACGACGTCGTGGCCCATGCCAGCGGGGACGGGGCGGCCCACCGTGCCGCCGCACGCGGGAAGGTGCCGGGCTCGCGGTCAAGCAGCCCGAGGCAGATCGCCAGCGCGAGCTCCAGATCAGGCGGTCGAGGAAGCTCAGGCACCAACGCTCGGATCTGATGCACAGTGCCGCGTCCGCTCTCGAGCAGCCTCATCAGCCGACTCGCAGCATGCCCCTCCGCAGTCACGAACACATGTTCGTATAGCTCGGCGGGACTGTCCGCCTTCTCCAGGACCGGCGTTTATTCCGTGTCGCCAGGCGCGCGTCCTATCGCCACGCAGCGGCGCATTGGAGAGCGTTTGCTCGTCGAGCTCGATGCCGACGTCCTCGTCGAGCAGATCGGCGAGCAGCTCGCGTAGCTGCGCGACGTGGTCAAGCCAGCAGGCACGCCCGCGTACGTCTGACCCGCGATCGCTCCCAACGTCCCGCTGCGCGATCCGCGTGCGCTGCCCGGGGACCAGGCACAGGTGCGAGACGCCCGTCTGGGCTCGGCGGAGATCACCGAGGTACGACGAGACCAGCGTGACGGCGCGGCTCGGCACGACGCTCGTCACCACGACCACGTAGCCGCCGGCGGGCTCGATCGTCGTCGCGCACCGCTCCCGCCACTCCCGGCGCATACCTGTACGCCGTCGAGCTCTCGCCGTATCCGCCCATCATCGCTGTCGGGCCGACGGCCCGGGGACCGGCGACGAAGGCGGCGGGCATCAGGCCCGAGCGTGTCTGTCTGACCCGAGCGCTATCTTCTCGCCCGTCACATCCACCACCCTCTCACCCGTGGTGGACCGACAAACGGGGTCCGGTCAGAGCGCCCTTGACGTGTGCGGACGAGTAGCATTCGCCCGTGACAACTGCGCAATCCGGCGGAGAGTAGCATTCGCCCGTGACAACTGCGCAATCCGGCGGAGAGTCGCATCCGGCGAGGGCGATCGACTATGCGCTGATCAACGTCAGCTATCTCAGTGCTCTGGCCGGCATCGGAGCGGTGTTGCATCGCCAGGGAACCGAGGTCGACTTGTCCCCGCGCGAAGCGGTCCTTTTGACCCTCGCCACATTTTCGCTCGCCGATGTCTTTGCTCACGAGCGGATCGCTACGTGGATCCGCCAGCCTTTCGACGTAGAAACCGCCGACCATCGACCGGGACGCCCGCGGGGTCGGGGGCTTCGCTACGCAATCGGTGAGCTGATGGGGTGCTCGCGCTGCGTGGGCTCGTGGTCCGCACTTGGCCTCGTGGGGCTGCGGGTTGCATCGCCTCCAGCCGCGGGTGCAGTCACCACGGTACTCGCGGCGGGAGGAGCCAACGACTTCCTCCAGGCCGTGTTTCGCCTGCTGAAGGACCGCGTCGACCAGATCGAAGCCTGTTCCTGATCGAGGCTTCAAGGCGTCGAACAACGAGGTCGCCGAATCGGGCGTGGACCGGCTGGTCGGACCGGGACGATCGTCCCGGTCCGACGCGGCGGCAGCCTATGACTGGGGTATTCCACCGGAAGGAGAGACGGCGCCGTACCACTGCGCGCGCCACTGATTCATCTCGCGGATCTCCCGATCTTGTGCTTTGACGGTGCGCTGAGCGAGGGTTCGTAGCTGGGGGTTCTTAGCCTTGGCCAGTTCGGCGTGAGCCATGCGCACGGCGCCCTGGTGGTGGGGGATCATCATGTCGATGAACGCTCGGTCAAACGGCTTTGCACTTCCGAGGAGGTCATGTTCATGGACATGCCCATTTGGCTCATCTAGATCCCGAGCGTTTGGGCGTCGCTCATCATGCGGCACTCATCTGTCCGCCGGCGGGCATCGCGTCGGGCTTGACGCCGAGCTGTTGAGCGATGGGAGTCATCTGGGCGATCTCAGCGTGCTGGTCGCTGATGATGCTGGCGGCTAGCGCCTTGATCTGGGGGTGATCGCCCTGCCGCCCGGCGGTTTGCGCCGTTTGGACAGCCATCATGTGGTGAGGGATCATTTGCTGCACGAACGCTCGGTCGGCGGCGTTCGCTCCCCTGGGCCGGCTTGTCGTGCCGCCGCAGCCGGCGATGACCGCAGCTGCGGCCACGAGCCCGGCAACCAGCGTAGGGAGACGGAGGAGTCCATTTCGCATTGAGTGCTCGTGTGTTCGCGGTTTGCGATACGACACGCAGCCGGCGGCCCGCGTCGGTTCGAGAATGCAGCCCGGTTTCGGGCTACAGGGCTCCGCGAATCAGAGCCGCAGAACGGCCAGCCGAAGGTACAGCGGTCCCGCGCGTGCCGGCACTGACCGGCACCAAGTCCCCGACGGTGTAACAGGCGTGCTGAGCTCCGCGGCGCGGGGCCGCGCGGTGTGGGTGGCCGCAGAAGCTACGTTGGATTTCGTGCGGATGATGGCGCGACCCCAACGCCGCTCCGGCGGCACCTTGATGCGGCGCCCTAACCCCGTGTCTTCGAGCGGTGGTGCGGTCCTATGCGCGCGTCAGCGACTGCAGATAAGGTGTACTTCGACGCCCCAGCTTGAGCTGTAGGGGCCGGTCGTGTTGCCTGCTGCGACCCAGCCGGTCGGGCGGGTGCTCGCATCGGGGTCGGGGCGGCTTTGCGTTATGGCGATCGGCACCATGCCGCCGGGCTCCCCGGGGAAATGTAGGTGGGCGCCACCTCCGACCGCGAAATGGCCCTTGGGGCAGGTCACGGTGACCTGCTTGCTTGGTGACGTGTCGCTTGCAGAGTCTTTCGAGACCGCGACGAGGTTCGCGCCTGGGGCGCCGCCGCAACTGCTGAGCGCGAGGGCCAACGCTCCAGCGCCTATGGCGAGGGCCGGCATGGATCGCTTGCGGGTCACGATCAATCTCCAGTGTCGAGTGTCAGAAGTGCGGGTGTTGGCTGGCGTGCTTCAGAGGCCACGACTATCGAAGCACAAGGGCAACTCAGCGTAGGACATGCGCCTCCCCCCATGTCCGCGCTCGCCCCTGGGCGCGTGGGCACCGCGCGGCGTGGGTTGCTCATCGGGGACTCGGGAGTGTTAGGCGATGTAGACGGGAGTGCCAACGGAGACTTTGCCGTACAGGTCGATGACGTCGGGGATCGTCATCCGGATGCAGCCGTGCGAGGCGGTGTGGCCGATCGTGCCGTACTCGCTGGGGTCGATTCCGTGGATGCCGGCGCCGCCGTTGAAGGACATGAAGCGTGCCTTTAGCGGGTCGGTGGGGCCTGGCGGGATGACCTGGCCCGCGAGAGAGCCGGCCCAGGCGTCGTTTGGCACGTACCACGGCGGATCAACCTGCCTCCACTGGATGTGCCACAGCCCGGCGGGCGTCTCGAGACCCTGCATGCCCACCGCGATCGGATAGCTGTGGGTCAGCTTCAGGTGCTCGTAGAGCCGCAGCGTAAAGCTGTTGCGATCGACCACGATGTAGGACGGGTAGCGAGCAGCCAGCTGCGAGGTCGTCACGTTGGGATGCACGACCCGGACGGGCAGCGGGATCGAGCGCGGGCTGCCGGGGTTGGTCAGCGAGTGCTCAACGCGCGCGGCCAGCAACCTCGAGTTGACCTCGATGCCGTCATGGCCGGGGACGGTGGCCAAGCGCCCGCTGCCGTCCGGCTGCGCGCTCGCGTCCAGTGCGGGGCGATCCACGGCTGCGCGTGCGCGGGCTGTCAGCGCGCGTACAACGGCATGGTCGTAGTGGACGACAGCCGGGATTTCGGCGTTGACGCTACCGCCGAACAGCTCCCGTGGCGCGCGGGCGAAGATCGAACCGCTGCGGCTACGGGCCTGCGCCCGCTCAACGAGCGCGTTGACATCCAAGTTGAAGCCGGCCTGGCGGGGACTGATGGCGAACATCTGGGTGCCGAAATGGGGGTCTCCTGACGTTTCCGTGGGTATTTCACCGCGGTAGCGATGGGCACAGCCCGCCGAGCTTGAGCATCGCCAGGGCGATCAGCGGGGCGGGTGAGTGAAACCCGAACGCTTGGCGGGCGATCAGCCGGATCTGGGTGTTCAGCTGCTCGACCCGCGCGTTGGATCGACTCGTCGACTGCGCGTGATGCTGATGATCTGAGCGGTTTGTCGCGGGTGCGGGTGACGCACCCGTTCCATCCGTGGGCTGGACAGGAGTTCGAGTTCGTCAAGCGCCGGCACAAC
>JAABUU010001927.1_pt1 | contig 31803 bp, 36 predicted proteins | sample 5559301 | NCBI WGS metagenome assembly JAABUU01 (sample SAMN10711884, study PRJNA513360) | rock metagenome | isolation source: Antarctica rocks | place: Antarctica: Victoria Land, Richard Nunatak white
AAGAAACGGCGTCAGCCAAGCATCCAGGTCACACACACCCTCGCCATCGCTCGCCATCAACACCCCCGCTTCAGACCTCAGCAGATGGCGAGCCGGGCCTAATTATTAAAGTGCCCAGGTAGTGCTAAGGAGTCCAACCTCGCAGAGACCGCCTAATAATTGCTTACGGCCTCCGCTCGCCGTCGCTGGAGATCAGGGGCGTGGCGTTGCCGAGTTTTGCTCGACTTGGCTCTCCGCGGCACGGAAACGGGCATAGGCGCGCGCGCGCCTGCGATCCTTCCGCCAAGCCGAGGTGCCCTCGTACCTCGCGAACGGAGGGACTTTCTGGCGGGGGGCCACGCGGCGGCTTACGGGTTCGGGAAGGCCGGGGTCGGAGGTGTCATTCATGGGAAGCGATCCGGGTTGATGCGGCGCTTTCTGACCACCGCGCGCGTTTGGGCGCAAGGGGCATGTCGGCGCGCGCCGCTGAACGCCGGCAGCCTTGCTCCCTACCGGAGCCGGTCGCCGCCGATCATGGCCAGCCCCTCGGCGACGGAGACGAATTCGCCGCCGCCGGCGACGTGCGCCGCGCCGAACCGCCGCTCGAACAGCCGGCGCACCGCGGGGACGAGGGCCGTGCCGCCAGTCAGGAAAATCCGGTCCACCGCATCGTCCGCCAGGGCCGCTTCCGCCAGGGCGTCGCTGATCGCCGCATCCATCCGGCGAAGCTCCGGGTCGATCCAGGCGTTGAACTCCGCCCGGTCGATCGGCTGCTCGATCACGAACCCCGCATGGCGGAAGGAGAGCGTGGCCGTCTCGGCGACGGACAGCGCCGCCTTCGCCTCCGAGACGGCGCGGTACAGCCCGTAACCCTGCTCGTCCTCGACCAGCCGGACGAGGTGGTCCAGCATCGCCGGGCGCTCGGCCGTGCGGCGCACCTCGGCGATGTCGCGCAGCGTCCGCGGGCTGCGCATGAGCGAGAGCCGATGCCACCGCGCGAACGCCGAATACCACTCGGCCGGCACCGGGAGGGCGTTGCCCCAGGGCGCATACTGGCTGCCCTTGCCCAGCAGCGGCGAGACGACGCGGTCCATGATGCGGGCGTCGAACGAGTCCCCGGCCACGCCGACGCCGGCCTGGCCCAACGCGGTGATGGGAGTGCGGCTGCCCGGCTCGAAGCGCAGCACGGAGAAGTCGCTCGTCCCGCCGCCGAAATCGCCGACCAGCACGGTCGCGGCACTCCGCAGCGACCGGGTGAAGCGGTAACCCGCCGCTTCCGGCTCCAGCGCCATGTCGATGTCGGGGAACCCGACCTCCGCGAAGGCGGCCCGCAGCCGGGTCTCGCCGAGGTCGTCGTCCGCCTCGGGGCCGGCGAAGTGGACCGGCCGGCCGACGACGAGGCGCAAGTCAGCCTCCGCCAGCCCCGCCGCGCCGAACAGATCCCGCAGGAACAAGCCGATCAGCTGTTCGAGCGTCAGGCGTCGCCCCAGCAAGGTGGTGGCGGAGAAGCTGCGGCTGGCCAGATGGGTCTTGGTGGACATCACCAGACGGCTGTCGAGCGGATCATCCAGGTAGGCCGTGACCGCTTCGGGACCCGAGGCATGTCGGACCACGCTTCGGCCGCGCGCCGCCTCCGCCCAGAAACATGTCACGCTGCGGAACACGTCGTGGCCCTGGTCATCCACGGCAATCTGGCCATCCACGGCAAACCGCCGTGACCGCACCTGTCCGGTGGCGGCATCCAGGGCGGCCACCACGCTGTTGGTGGTGCCGAAATCGATGCCGAGGACGGTCGCCACGATACCTCGCCGCAAAAGGACGGCGGCGTTTGCACCCAGCCGGGAGGCCGTGTCAATGCGGCAAGATCCGGCACTGGCTGAAGCAGCCAGACGCATGGCCGGCATCGGAAAGCGAAACGGCAAGCGGCAAATCCGCGCCGCCGCTCCAGCTAGCCCTTGTCGAATTAGCCCTTGTCGAAGAGTGAAACTGTCGTTAAGAAGTTGTTATTGTCAACAGTTGCTAAAACCTAGAGATGGCCGAGTGACGGCTGGCCGGCCAATCCTTGGGGCGCGCCGTGGAGCACTGGCGGATCACCTGTTGCGCGGCGGGTCAGGTCGTCCTGCGAAACGCCGCAACGGGCACAGGGCAACCTAACCGGCCAGGGCAGAGTCTCGGTTTTATCCTGAATACACGATGACGCCGCTATGTCGCTCGTCGATGGACCTGCCATGCCAAGGCTTAACCGATTGGGAACAAATCAGGAGTATCCTATGATGAGACATCCCGTAATCCCCGACAGCGTGCTCGGCCTCGGCGTCAGCCTGCCCTCGCTCACCGATGCAGCCGTGCTCAACCTTGGCAGCGCCTCGGCCAGTGAGACGCTGCGTGGCTTTGGGAACGTTGTCAGCGGCGCTGGCGGCTGTGTTCGGCTACACGGCTGTGCCAGCCTTTCCACCATATCTCTCGGCGACGGCGCGGATTGCGTTAGCCTTCGCGGAGCACTGAACACAATCGTGCTCGGCAATGGCAATGTGACCGTCCACGCCACCGGCGGCGGCGCCAAGGTGCACATCGGTCCAAGCGACGTGCGAGTGAGCTATCGCGATGTCGTCAACGTAACACTGGCGCTGGCAGTCCAGGATTTTGGTGGCTCGGCTTTCACCAACTCGGTTTTCGCTCACTCGGGATTTGTCGACACCAAGAACAGCTTTGGCTGGTTCGAGGGTGGGACTGGCAATATCGGCATCCTAAACGGCCTTGGCAATTCCGCCGCCAGCGATGGCATCGGCAACATCGGCGCTCTCAATGGCAACAGCAACGGCGGCATCAACAACGGACGCGGCAATGTCGGTGCGCTGAACGGCAACCTCAATGGCCTGGGTGACGCGGGGCGGCGCAGTGGAGCTGGCAACGGCAACCGCAACGTGGGCGCGTTGAATGGCAACGTGGATGGCGATGGCAACATCGGCGCGGGCAGCGGCCGCAACAACGGCAACGGCAATATCGGCGCGGCAAACGGCAATTTCGATGGAGATGTCAATCACGGCGACCGTGACGGGAACAACAACGGCCGCACCAATTTGGGCGACCTGAATGGCAATTTCAACGGCAATGGCGGGCCGTTGCCGTTGCAGCCGGCCGTGTCGCATGATGCCGGCAACACGCTGACCGGCGCCCTCGACACGATCGTGGTGGGTAACGGGAACGATATCATCTCGGTCGGCGGCGGCCTGTCGACCATCGTGGCCGGGAATGGCCGCGACTGCATCAGCATTAGCGGCTCATACAACACCGTTGTCGCGGGTAACGGCCAAGACGCAGTGGCAGGACACGTCGACCACGCGGCTATCCGCCTTGGCGACGGCGGCGACCATGTCACGCTAAGCGGTGCCGGTGGCAATGTGGTCCAGACCGGCGCCGGCGACGATGTGATCCGGCTGTCCGGCTGGACCTGATGACGTCCGGACTATCGAAAGGCCGGCCTACCCGAGCGAAAGCTGATCGGTTTAAAGCGAAAGCGCTCCCCCAACACGGCAATGATGTAATTCACCATACATGCTGAGCAAGGGCCTGCATGTATGGGCAAGCTGCTTTATCACAGCCTGATATGAGCCAGAGTAGTCAAATTCTGCCCTAGTTCCGCCCAAAATAGTCTTGGATGCACTCAGGCCGACATGTAATGGGCCGGAGGTAACACCGCTGAACTGAATGTGGCGCAGCAAAGCACGAATATTGTATCCTATTTTGCATTCGTAAGACTGCGTGCCGTCTGGCCGAAAAACCAAACACACAATCATCAGCTCTCAAAGTAAAGTATTACTCCATTTTTTGACTTACGGCGGACAAAGTCACCGCATAGGCTGAATACAGTTACTCATAAATAAGTGTTGCGGCTTTACGATATAAAATTGCGTGACCCGGAGACAAGCCGCCGCACCATAGTTTTCCCTGGAGGAATACAGACATGAAGAAACTTGCTCTCCTACAGTCGGCCTCATGGCTTTGGCGACCGTGGCGTCAGCCACACCGATTGGCAACGGCAACGGCAACAACAACGGCAACGTCGGGGTCGGCAACGGCAACGGCAACGGCAACTTCAACAGTGACAAGTTTAGTGGCAACCTGAACGGCAACGGCAACTACGGTGCGTTGAGCGGAAACCTGAACGGCAACGGCAACCTTGGCCGCTACAACGGCAACGGCAACTACTGAGCGTCGATTTCTGACTGGTCCTGCCGCCCTCCCTTTCGGAAAGCGGCAGGCACCGCCCTAGGCGTTGCACGGGGCGCGTCCTGCTTGTCGATTCACGCTGCCGCCAAGGAGACCGGACTATGCGTATAAGCACCCTCATCGCTGCGACGTTCAGCATTGGCGCGCTGAGCGTACCGCTGAGCTTGGCCGCAGTACACAAGGCAACGGCTGCGGCGATTTCGGTTGGCAACGGGAACGGCAACATCGGCGTGGCCAACGGCAACAGAAACGGCGGGGGAGGCAACGGGAACGGCAACGGCGGGCTGCTCAGCGGCAACATCAACGGCAACTTCGGCGTCGCAAACGGCAACGGCAATGGCAACACCGGCATCGCCAATGGCAGTTTCAATGGCAACCGCAACATCGGCACCTTGAACGGCAACGGCAACGGCAACACCAAAAACGCAAGTGGCAACGCAGGTTATAACAATGGCGACACCGGCAACATCGGAGCCTTCAACGGCAATGGAAATGCGAGTCCGACCAGCGGCAACAACAACATCGGCGCCGGGAATGGAAACGCGAACGGCGGGACCAACAACGGGAACGGCAACGTCGGTTCCTTGAACGGCAACAAAAACGGCAATGTCAACAGCTCACCGACCAGTGGCAACGGAAACGCTGGAGCTTTGAACGGGAACTCCAATGGGAATGACAATAACTAAAATGGCCGGCGTTCGCCTGGCGTTGGCTGCGCCAAGGGAGTGTAAGCGCCCGATCACACCCAGGAAATTGGTGTACGTTACAGTGCTGACCAGCATTCTATGGATGCCAGTAGCCACCATGGCCGCGAACAAACCCGCCGATCTTCGACCAATCCAGTTGGTGGGAACCGGGAGCGGCAATGGCAATGGCAACGGCAATGTCGGCAACGGCAACGGCAACTCGGGCAACAACAACGGCAACGGCAACGGCAACGGCAACGGCAACGGCAACGGCAACGGCAACGGCAACGGCAGGGTTGGCAGCTTCAACGGCAACGGCAATTCGGGCAACAACAATGGCAACGGCGGCGCTGGTAGCTTCAGTGGCAACGGAAACGCCAGAACCAACGCCGGCCCTAGCCGCGGCGTGACCACCGGAAGCAACAACGCCGGCAACCTCTCCACGAACGCGACCTCCGGCAGGATCGCCAACGATGGCGGCCAGGATTACCAACTGCGCCATCGCCCTCATCGCCCGGCGTGGGCGGCACCTGGACCCGGCATCGGTGTGCCGCTTCCTCAATAGGGTTTCAGGGAGCGGCGTTTACTCAGCGGCCTCGCGCCCGTCGATCAACTACGGGTCGCCGGCAACTGCCCGGTGCGAAGTTGCGCCGCGCGACGTCCACGGTGAATCGAGCCACACCATTGCGCCTAATCCGGAACGACGGATCGATTGTTCATCAATGATCCATAAGTACCGAAATTGGCGTCCCGTAGGGGATTCGAACCCCTGTTACCGCCGTGAGAGGGCGGTGTCCTAGGCCTCTAGACGAACAGGACCGTGACGGCAGCTTCTAGGGCAGAGCGCCGCGCACATCAAGCCGTCATGGCGGCTTTCCTTTGGCAACCGCAGCCCGCGCCGACTCGCGCCGGCCCGAGCGACAGGCGTCGGAGCAGAACTTCACCTCGTCCCAGTTGCGCGCCCACTTCTTGCGCCAGCTAAACGGCCGCCCGCACGCCGCGCACAGCTTGGTCGGCAGCTCCGTCTTCTTCATTGCACGCCGACCCGCGCCACCACGCGCCCGCTGGCGGCGTCGAGCACCACGACGCGATCCGGGCCGCCGCCATGCAGTTGCACCGCCACACGGTCGCCCGACAGCGCCGTACCGGCGATGGCGGTGCCGGCAGGCTCACCCAGCATGACCGCCGTGGAGCGCCCCCCGGCGGGCGTCACCCGGCGCACGATCAGCACCGCCAGCGTCGCCACCCCCACGACAATCAGCACGCCCATCGCGATTACCGCGAATTTCAGCATTCGCAGGCCTGCATCTCCCACTTGGCGTTCCTTCTTCGAGCCGAAACAGGCTAATACGACGGGATGTCCGCCGATGCGCACGCCGACGCAAGGGCGGCCCCGCCCGAACCGCTTGTCGTCGCCGCACCGGATTCCGCAGTCGGGCAGCGGCTGGACCGCTTCATGGCCGAGGCGCTGCCCGAACTGACCCGCAGCCGCGTGAAAACGCTGATCGAGGCCGGCTTCCTGACCCGCGACGGCGTCAAGGTCACGCAGCCCGCCGAGTCGGTGCGCCCTGGCGGCACCTACACCCTGCGCCGCCCCGCCCCGGTCGCCGCCGAGCCTGCCGCGCAGGACATCCCGCTGACCATCCTGCACGAGGACGGCGACCTGCTGGTGATCGACAAGCCGGCCGGGCTGGTGGTGCATCCCGCCCCCGGCAACGAGGACGGCACGCTGGTCAACGCCCTGCTGGCGCATTGCGGCGCGGCCCTCCCCGGCATCGGCGGCGAGCGGCGGCCCGGCATCGTGCACCGGCTCGACAAGGACACCTCCGGCATCATGGTGGTCGCCAAGACCGAGGCCGCGTTGGCGTCGCTGTCGGCGATGTTCGCCGCCCGCGACCTGGACCGCGCCTACCAGGCCCTGGTCTGGGGCTTGCCCAACCCGTCGCAGGGCGCGATCGAGGCCGCCATCGGGCGCGACCCGCGCGACCGCAAGCGGATGGCGGTGGTGCCGCACGGCGGCAAGTACGCGCTGACCCGCTACCGGGTGCTCGACCACCATGACGCCGCCGTGGCGTTGCTGGAGTGCCGGCTGGCGACCGGGCGGACCCATCAGATCCGCGTCCACCTGAGCCATCGCGGCAATCCGCTGGTGGGCGACGGCACCTACCTTCGCCGCATCCCGGCGGCGGCGCAGGCGCTGCCCGATGCCGAGCGCCGCCGCCTGCTCGACTTCCCGCGTCAGGCGCTGCACGCCGCACGCCTCGGCTTCAAGCACCCGCGAACCGGCGAGCACCTCACCTTCACGACCTCGCCGCCGCCCGACATGCTGGCGCTGCTGGAGTGTCTGAAACTTAATCCGGACCTGCCAGGTCGGGATTATTGACGGCGTTTGATGTTCCTGGTATACACTCACCTATCAGCGCGATCCCGCGTTTGTCATAAGCCGGGTCGGCCGTTGCCTTTAAGGGACGGCTCACCTGCATTCGCTATCGGTCGAACTCAATAGCCGTTCCGGCCTTGGCCTTGAAACCGAATGCGCTCCTTCGCCGTTGTGGGAGGATCGTTCGGAGCCGGACGAAAGGAGCCTGCCATGGTTGCTGCCGTCGTAAATGTTGCGCCCGAGGGCAACCTCACCCGCTACCTGCAGGAAATCCGCAAATTTCCGATGCTGACTCCCGAGGAGGAGTTGAGCCTGTCCAAGCGCTGGCGCGACGGCGAGGACATGGAGGCTGCGCACAAGCTCGTGACCTCCCACCTGCGCCTCGTCGCCAAGATCGCCATGGGCTACCGGGGCTACGGCCTGCCGGTGGGCGAACTCATCTCCGAGGGCAACGTCGGGATGATGCAGGCGGTCAAGCGGTTCGACCCGGATCGCGGGTTCCGCCTCGCCACCTACGCGATGTGGTGGATCAGGGCCGCCATCCAGGAATACATCCTGCATAGCTGGTCGTTGGTGAAGATGGGCACCACCGCCGCCCAGAAAAAGCTGTTCTTCAACCTGCGCCGGCTCAAGGGGCAGATGCAGGCCATCGACGACGGCGACCTGCAGCCCGAGCAGGTGGCCAAGATCGCGCATGTGCTGGCGGTGCCGGAGCAGGACGTGGTCAGCATGAACCGGCGGCTGTCCGCCCCCGACCACAGCCTGAACGCGCCCGTCCGCGCCGACAGCGAGGGCGAGTGGCAGGATTGGCTGGTGGACGAGAGCGACAGCCAGGAGACGCTGATCGCCGAGGGTGAGGAACTGTCCGGACGCAAGGCGTTGCTGGCCGGCGGCCTGAAGGGCCTCAACGAGCGTGAGCGTCACATCCTGATCGAGCGTCGCCTCAAGGACAACCCGACCACGCTGGAAGAACTCTCGCAACAGTACGGCATCTCGCGCGAGCGGGTGCGCCAGATCGAGGTCCGGGCGTTCGAGAAGCTGCAGAAGGCAATGCACACGCAGGTCGCCGAACGTCGCCGCGCCGTCCGCATCGCCGCCTAAGGTTGCAATCCAAGGCGGCGACCTAGCCGTCGAACGGGTTGCGCACCATGATGGTGTCGTCGCGCTCCGGACTGGTGGAGAGCAGCGTCACCGGCACTTCGACCAATTCTTCCAGACGGCGAACGTATTTGATCGCCTGAGCCGGAAGGTCGGCCCAGCTTCGCGCCCCGCGCATGTTGCCCGACCATCCGGCCATCGTCTCGTAAACCGGCTCGACCGCTGCCTGTGCGCCCGGGGCGGCCGGCAGGCGGTTGAGCATTTCGCCGCCGAGGCGATAGCCGACGCAGATCTTGAGTTCCGGCAGGCCGTCGAGCACGTCCAGCTTGGTCAGCGCCAAGCCGCTGATGCCGCCCACCATGCAGGCCTGGCGGACCATCACAGCATCGAACCAGCCGCAGCGGCGCGGCCGCCCGGTCACCGTGCCGAACTCGTGGCCGCGCTCGCCCAGCAACCTCCCGGTGTCGTCCAGCAACTCGGTGGGGAACGGCCCGGAGCCGACGCGCGTGGTGTAGGATTTGGCGATCCCGAGGATGAAGCCGATCGCTCCCGGTCCCACGCCCGCCCCGGTGCCGGCGGCGGAGGCCACCGTGTTGCTGCTCGTCACATACGGGTAGGTGCCGTGGTCGACGTCGAGCATGACCGCCTGCGCGCCCTCGAACAGGATGCGCTTGCCGGCCCGCCGCGCCTCGTGCAGCCGCTCCCAGATCGGTTCCGCGTACGGCAGCAGGCGCGGCGCGAGTTCCAGCAACCGGTCCAGCAACGCCTGCTTCTCGAACTCCGCGGCACCCAGGCCGCGCAGCAGCGTGTTGTGATGCAGCAGCAGCTCGTCGAGCTTGTCGGACAGCGTCTGTGGCTCGGCCAGGTCGCACATGCGGATCGCCCGGCGCGCCACCTTGTCCTCGTAGGCGGGACCGATGCCGCGCCCGGTGGTGCCGATCTTGCGCTCGCCCCGCGCCGCCTCGCGCGCCCGGTCCAGTGCGGGATGCAGCGGCAAGATCAGGGTGGCGTTGTCGGCGATCCGCAGCGTCGCCGGCGAGACATCCAGCCCCTGCCCCCGCACCCGCTCGATCTCGACCAGCAACGCCTCGGGATCGACCACGACGCCGTTGCCGATGATGCCGAGCTTGCCGCGCACCAAGCCGCTCGGCAGCAGCGACAGCTTGTAGGTCTGGTTGCCGACCACCAGCGTATGCCCGGCGTTGTGGCCGCCCTGGAAGCGCACCACGATGTCTGCCCGGCTGGCCAGCCAATCGACTACCTTGCCCTTGCCCTCGTCGCCCCATTGCGCGCCGATCACTGTGACGTTGGTCATGGGCTACTCCGGGGCGAGGGCGACAAGTTGATCGGACAGCATCACGAAGTCGCAGTTCAGCCGGTGGGCGGCCAGCGCGTCGTCCGCCTCCCGCGCGAGGCCGGCGACGGTCGCATAACCGCTGCGGCGCAACTCGGCGGCGACGGCGGGATTGCCGGCGAACGGCAAGTAGACCCGCCGCCGCGCCGATCGCGTTGGCGCCGCGCGCAGCACCGCGTCGGGATACAGCGTCAGCCCGGTCGCCGGCTCCGCATCGCCGCACACGTAGCGCCCGCCGCGTCCCAGCTCCTCGTGGTGGCCTGGGGCATACACGGTGCTGCAGACGCCGGTGTGATACTGGAAGCCACGGAACTCCACCGGGTCCACGGTCAGCGTCAGGCCCGGCCCGCGTGCCGCAATCGCCGCCACCGTGTCCGCCAAGCGGCCAGCCAGCGCGCGGGCGCCCGGCGTCAGCTCGGCCGCCCCCAGCGCCGCCAGCGCGCCGGTCGCGGGACCGGCCGCCATCAGCAACGCGGCCAGCACCGACGCCAGCCGGCCGCCGTGCTCCACCACCGCCGCCGAGTCCTTGCGGTCGAGCGCGCGCGACAGCGAACGGACCGCCGCCGCCGGCAACTCGGCCTCGTCCAGCAGCATCTGCACGAACGACGGCATGGTGAGGTCGAAGCTTACCTGGGTCAGGCCAAGCGCGGCCAACGCCTCGGCGGCGACCAGCACCACCTCGGCGTCGGCCTCCGGGCTGTCGTGCCCGATCAACTCGATCCCGGCCTGCGCCAACTGACGATCCGGCGCCAACTGGCTGCCGCGCACCCGCAGGCATTGGCCGGCATACGACAGCCGCAGAGGCCGGGCGGCGTGGCCCAGGCGCGTCGCCGCGATACGGGCCACCTGCGGCGTCATGTCGGCGCGCAGGCCGACCATGCGATGCGTGTCGGGGTCCATCAGGCGGAACGTCTGCTCGGCGACGGCGGCCCCGGTGCCGGCCAGCAGGCTGTCCTCGTACTCCAGCAGCGGCGGCTTGACGCGCTGGTAGCCATGCGCGGCGAACACCGCCATGACCGCCTCCACCGCCGACGCCTCGGTCTCGGCCTCGGGCGGCAGCAGGTCGCGCAGGCCGCCCGGCAGCAGCGCCGGGTTGAGGGGAAGGTCGTCGGTCATATGCGCGGCTGCTTATCACCGGAGCGTGACCCGGCATAGTCGGCCGCCGCCCGCGCCACCGCCCAGTCGAGCCACGGCAGCAGCGCCGCGATGTCGTCGGCCTCGACGGTGGCGCCGCCCCAGATGCGGAAGCCCGGCGGCGCGTCGCGGTAGTGGCCGACATCGAACGCCACGCCTTCGGCCTCCAGCGCCGCCGCTATCCGGCCCGCCGCCGCAACCTGCGCCGCCGCGTCCAGCGCCATGAACCAGGGTGCGGCGACGCGCAGGCAGATCGCCGTGCTGGAGCGGCTGGCGGGGTCGCGGGCCAGGAACTCCGCCCAGCCGCTCTGGGCCGCCCACTCCGCCACGGCCGCGAGGTTGGCCTCGCTGCGCGCCACCAGCGCATCCAGCCCGCCGATCCGCTCCGCCCAGCGCAGGCCGTCCAGCGCGTCCTCGACGCACACCATGCTGGGCGTGTTGATCGTCTCGCCGCGGAAGATACCCTCCAGCAGCCGCCCGCCCGCCGTCATGCGGAACAGCTTCGGCAACGGCCAAGGCGGGGTATAGGTAAGCAGCCGCTCGACCGCGCGTGGCGAGAGGGCGATCATGCCGTGCGCCGCCTCGCCGCCCAGCACCTTCTGCCAGGACCAGGTGACCACATCGAGCCGCTCGAACGGTAGCCGCATGGCGAACGCCGCCGACGTCGCGTCGCACAGCACGAGACCGGGGCCGGGTGCCAGGAACGCGCCGCCTTCCGGCAGCCGCACGCCCGAGGTCGTGCCGTTCCACGCCATGACCAGGTCGTGCTCTGGCGAGACCCGCGCGAGGTCGGGCAGCAGGCCGTACGGCGCCTTCAGCACCCGCACGTCAGGCAGCCTCAGATGCCCGGTGATGTCGTCCGCCCAGGCCTGCGAGAAGGTGTCGAACGCGAGCACGTCGACCGGCCGCGCGCCCAGCAGCGACCACATCGCCATCTCGATGGCCCCGGTGTCCGATCCCGGCACGATGCCGAGGCGCCACTCCGCCGGCAGGCCGAGGATCGCCCGGCTGCGTTCGATCACCTCCGCCAGCCGTGCCTTGGGCGCCGCCGCGCGGTGGCTGCGGCCCAGCATCGCCGTGTCCAGCGCCGCCAGGCTGTAGCCGGGACGCTTGGCGCATGGCCCCGACGAGAAGTTCGGGTTGGCCGGACGCCGTTGCGGACGCGGGAGCGCTGTCATCATGCGGCGTGCTAACCCGCCGTTGCACGCCACTCAAGTTCCAGCCAAGGTTCGCCGATCGGGGGACCTGCCATGGACCAGCAATACCGGATCGGTTTGGGCGACATCAGCGCCACGATCGACGCCCAGGGCGCCGAACTGTGCTCGCTGCAGGCGGATGGAGCGGAGTACATGTGGCAGGCCGGCCCGATCTGGCCGCGCCACGCGCCGGTGCTGTTCCCCATCGTCGGACGCCTGCCGGGCGACCAGATGCGGCATGACGGCAAATCCAGCCGGATGACCCAGCACGGCTTTGCCCGCAACCGCCGCTTCGAGCTGGTTGAACGATCGGCGACGCATTGCCGGCTGGCGCTCGATGCCGACGCCGAGACGCTGGCCGCCTACCCGTTCCGGTTCCGCTTCGAGGCCACCTACGAGGTCGTCGAGCACGGCCTGCGGATGACCTACGTCGCCATCAACACCGGCGACAGCGTACTGCCCGCCTCCATCGGCGGCCATCCGGCGTTCCAGTGGCCGCTGCCGGGCAGCACCGACAAACTGGCGCACACCCTGATTTTCGAGCGGCCGGAGCCGGAGCCGGCGCCGATCCGCAGCGTGGTGGGCGGCCTGCTACAGGCGGAATCACGGCCCTCCCCGGTCGCCGGCCGCGAGCTGCACCCAACGCCGGAGCTGTTCGCCGCCGACGCGCTGATCTTCGACCAGCTCGCCAGCCACAGCGTCCGCTTCGCCGCGCCCGGCACGTCGGCGCTCGAGCTGAGCTGGGAAAACTGTCCCTACCTCGGTATCTGGACCAAGGGCGACGGCGACTTCCTGTGCATCGAGCCCTGGCACGGCATTTCCACGCCGCCGGAGTTCGACGCCGATTTCGCCACCAAGCCGGGTCTGATGCTGATCGAGCCCGGCGGGCGCAACGGCATCGTCATCACGGTACGTATCCTGGCAGCCGGCTGACATCGACCGTGACATCGTGGCCGAGCGGCCCGTGTCCCGCCCCCAGGCCGGGCGCCGCGGCAATGGCGGCGCGCACGTAGGCCCGCGCCCGGCCGACCGCCTCCACCATCGACATGCCCTGCGCCAGGCCGGCGGCCACCGCGCTGGCCAGGGTGCAGCCGGTGCCGTGGGTGTGGCGCGTGTCGATCCGTGGCGCACGGAACATTTCGGTCCCCTCCTCGCTCACCAGGATGTCGATGACCTCGGCGCCAGCCAGATGCCCGCCCTTCAGCAGCACCGCGCCGCAACCCATCTGCAGCAGGCGCTCGGCGGCCCGGTGCATGTCGAGTTCGCTGCCGATCGCGCTGCCGGTCAGCGCCTCGGCTTCCGGCAGGTTGGGCGTCAGCAGCGTGGCGCGCGGGATCAGCCCGGCGATCAGCGTATTCATCGCGGCGGCCTCCATCAGCCGCGCGCCGCCCTTGGCCACCATCACGGGATCGATGACCAGCGGCGCGGACGGCGCGTACTGCTCCAGCGTCACGCGCACCGCCTCCATGCCGGCGATACCGCCCAACATGCCGATCTTGATGACGTCGGCGCCGATGTCGCCCAGGACCGCGACCATCTGCGCGCGGATGAACGCGGGCGCGACCGGCAGGATGCCCTCGACCCCCAGCGTGTTCTGCGCGGTCAGCGCGGTGATCGCCGTCGAGGCGTGCGCGCCCAGCGCCAGGATCGACTTGATATCGGCCTGGATGCCGGCCCCGCCGCCGCTGTCCGAGCCGCCGATGGCGAGCACCCGGCCGCGCATCAGTCGGCGGCGGCCAGCGTCGCGACCGCCCCGACGCAGTCGCACAGATGATCGACGAGGCGCTGCACCAGCCTGGCATCCTCATCCTCGGCCATCACCCGGATCACCGGCTCGGTCCCGCTGGCGCGGATCAGCAGGCGCCCGGTGCCGGCCAGCAACGCCTCCGCCTCGGCGATGGCGGCTTTGACGTGCGGGTTGTGCAGCGGCGACGGCCCGCTGAAGCGCACGCTGCGCAGGCGCTGCGGCAGCGGGGCAAACACCTGCATGACCTCGCTCGCCGGCCGTCCGTCCTGCACCAGCACCGCCATCACCTGCAGCGCCGCCAGCAGGCCGTCGCCGGTGGTGGCGTAGTCGGACAGGATCATGTGCCCGGACTGCTCGCCGCCGACGTTGCAGCCGGTCGTCCGCATCCGCTCGACGACATAGCGGTCGCCCACCTTGGTGCGATGCAGGACAAGATCGCGGCCTGCCAGGAAGCGTTCCAGGCCGAGGTTCGACATGACGGTGGCGACGACGCCGCCACCCGCCAGCCGCCCGGCCTCGCTCCAGGATCTCGCGATCAGCGCCAAGATCTGGTCGCCGTCGACGATCACCCCGTGCTGGTCGCACAGGATCAGCCGGTCGGCGTCGCCGTCCAGCGCCAGGCCGAGATGCGCGCCGTGACTGCGCACCTCGCTGCACAACAGCTCCGGCGTGGTCGAGCCGCAGCCGAGGTTGATGTTGAAGCCATCCGGCGTCACGCCGATCGGTATCACCTCGGCCCCAAGCTCCCAGAGCACGGTCGGCGCCACGCGGTAGGCGGCCCCGTTGGCGCAGTCCACGACGATGCGCAAGCCGTCGAGGCGCAGGCCGCGCGGGAAGCACGCCTTGGCCGACTCGATGTAGCGCCCGGCGGCGTCGTCGAGGCGAGCGGCGCGGCCAAGCTGCGCCGACGAGGCCAGCCGGCCGGTCACGCCATCGGCCATCAGCGCCTCGATCTCGGCCTCGGTGTCGTCGGACAGCTTGAAGCCGTCGGGACCGAACAGCTTGATGCCGTTGTCCTCGTACGGGTTGTGGCTGGCGGAAATCATCACGCCCAAATCGGCGCGCAGGCTGCGGGTGAGCATGGCGATGGCCGGAGTCGGCAACGGCCCCACCAGGATCACGTCCATCCCAGCGCCGATGAAGCCCGCGACCAATGCCGGCTCGATCAGGTAGCCGGATAACCGAGTGTCCTTGCCGATCACCACACGGTGCCGATGCGCCCCTCGGGTAAACAGCAGGCCAGCCGCCTGCCCTACCCGCAGCGCGGTGTCGGCGGTCATCGGCTCGGCGTTGGCCATGCCGCGGATGCCGTCGGTGCCGAACAATCGTCGTATCTGATCCATCACCGCTTCCAAATGCCGCCCGCCCCAGGTTACGCCGCGTCGGTGACCGCGCGCCACACCCGCAACGCCTGAACCGTGGCCGCAACATCGTGCACCCGCAGGATCGACGCTCCGCCCAGCACGGCGGCGAGGCCGGCGGCGAGCGAGCCGGGCAGCCGCGCCAGTGGGTCGGGCACGCCGGCGATGCGGCCGAGAAAACCTTTCCGCGACACACCTACGAGGATGCGGCAGCCCAGGTTGAGCAACAGCGGCAGCCTGGCCAGCAGCGCCTCGTTCTGTCCGGTGTCTTTTGCAAACCCAATCCCCGGATCGACCACGATCCTGGCCGGCGTCATCGGCAGCCGCCGTATCGCCGCATCCAGTTCGGCCACCACCTCCCCCGCCACATCCCGATAGGCCGTCAACCGCTGCATGGTCTCCGGCGTGCCGCGCATGTGCATCACGACGACAGCGGCGTCGTGCCGGGCCGCCACGGCTGCAAGCCCAGCATCGAACGCAAACCCTGAGACATCGTTGACGATGCGCGCGCCGGCACGCAGGGCCGCCGCAGCGGTCGCGGCGTGCCGGGTATCGACGGAGACGGCCATCCCATCGCCCGCCAGCGCCTCGATGACGGGCAGGACGCGGGCCTGTTCGACATCTGCCGCCACCTCTGGGGCGCCAGGACGCGTGCTCTCGCCGCCGATGTCCAGGATGTCGGCGCCCTCGTCGCGCATCCGCCGGCCTGCCGCAATGGCCGCCGCAGGATCGGCGTAAACCCCGCCGTCGCTGAAGCTGTCGAGCGTGCGGTTGAGGATACCCATAACCAACGGCCGGTCATGGACCAGTCCCGCCCAAGCGGGCCTCACGCACGTGACGTTCTCAACCGCTTCAGCAAACTCGGAAGGGATTGCCGCGACTGGAACGATGCCGCCTTCTGTTCCGCCCAACAACCGCGCGAGCGTGAAGGCGGCTGGCCCGCCGGCCAGCGGCAGCGCGAGGCCGCTGGCGACCGCATCATGGGCCGCCCGGCCCCATAGCAGGCCGAGCGGCTCCACAAGGCGCATTGGCTACCCGAGCTGCGGTGCCGGGCCAAGCCCGCCGCTGGTCGGCGGCACCGGACGGCCAGCCTGCGGGCCGGCGGTCGGAACCGAAGTACGGCGGCCGTCCGGGGCAGGCTCGTCGACGACCTTCTTGATGACCGGCTCGCCGCGCAACACCTGCCGGATCTCGTCGCCCGAGAGCGTCTCATACTCCAGCAGGCCCTGCGCCAGCCGATGCAGTTCGTCGATGTTCTCGGTCAGGATCGACTTGGTGCGGACATAGGCGCCGTCGATGAAATGCTTCACCTCGGCCTCGATCTCCCGCGCCGTCGCCTCGGAGACGTTCTTGTTCTGCGTCACGGAATGGCCGAGGAACACCTCCTGGCTGTTGTCGCCATAGGCGATCAAGCCCAGCTTGTCGCTCATGCCCCACTCCGTCACCATCCGGCGCGAGATGTCGGTGGCGGTCTTGATGTCCTGCGACGCGCCGTTGGACACCTTGTCAGCGCCGAAGATGATCTCCTCGGCGACACGGCCACCCAGCGCCATCACCAGCTTCGCGATCAGCCAGGCCTTGCTGTACGAGAGGCGGTCGTTCTCCGGCAAGCTCAGCACCAGACCCATGGCGCGGCCACGCGGAATGATCGTCGCCTTGTGAACCGGGTCGCACTCCACCTCGTGCATGGCGCAGAGCGCGTGGCCGGCCTCGTGGTAAGCGGTCATGCGCTTCTCGGCGTCGGTCATCACCAGCGACCGGCGCTCGGCGCCCATCATCACCTTGTCCTTGGCGTGCTCGAACTCGGCCATCGCCACGACGCGCTTGCCCAGCCGGGCCGCCAGCAGCGCCGCCTCGTTCACCAGGTTGGCGAGATCGGCGCCCGAGAAGCCCGGCGTGCCGCGCGCGATCACCCGCGGATCGACGTCGCTGGCCAGCGGCACCTTGCGCATGTGGACGCGTAGGATCTTGTCGCGGCCGTTCACGTCGGGGTTCGGCACCATGACCTGCCGATCGAACCGACCGGGCCGCAACAGCGCCGGGTCCAGCACGTCGGGGCGGTTGGTGGCGGCGATCAGGATGACGCCCTCGTTGCTCTCGAAGCCATCCATCTCGACCAGCATCTGGTTCAGCGTCTGCTCGCGCTCATCGTTGCCGCCGCCCAGCCCGGCGCCACGGTGACGGCCAACGGCGTCGATCTCGTCGATGAAGATGATGCATGGCGCGTTCTTCTTGCCCTGCTCGAACATGTCGCGCACCCGGCTGGCGCCGACGCCCACGAACATCTCCACGAAGTCGGAGCCGGAGATGGTGAAGAACGGCACGTTGGCCTCGCCGGCGATGGCCCGCGCCAGCAAGGTCTTGCCGGTGCCGGGAGGACCCACGAGCAGCACGCCCTTGGGGATCTTGCCGCCGAGGCGCTGGAACTTCTGCGGGTCCTTCAGGAACTCGACGATCTCCTGCAGCTCCGACTTGGCCTCGTCGATGCCGGCCACGTCGTCGAACGTCACCCGGCCCTGCTTCTCGGTCAGCATCCGGGCGCGCGACTTGCCAAAGCCCATGGCGCGGCCGCCACCCGACTGCATCTGGCGCATGAAGAACACCCAGACGCCGATCAGCAGCAGCATCGGGAACCAATTCAGCAGGATCTGCAGCAGCGGGCTGCGGTCGTCAGCCGGCTTGGCGATGACCCGCACGCCCTTGTCGGTAAGCCGCGTCACCAGCGACGGGTCCTCAGGGGTGTAGGTCTCGAACGAGCGGCTGTCGTTGGTCTGGCCGGTGATGGTGCGGCCCTGGATCACGACGTCGCGCACATGGCCGGCGTTCACGTCGGTGATGAAGTCGGAGTAAGGAATCTGGGCCGAAGCGGTGCGCCCGGCGCCGGGTTGGAACAGGTTGAACAGCACCACCAGCAGCAGGGCGATGATGACCCAGAGAGCGAGGTTGCGGCCAAAATTGCTCATGTCATTCCCAAGGCCCGCAGGCCGCCTTCTTTGTCATCGGCCATGTCGGGCCGTGGTCGCGCCACACGGTTCTCACCTTGTAGCATATGCGGTATTTCCGCATTCATGCAGATGTCAAGATGGGGGTCCATGACGCCTTGTGCATCCCCGCGTCCGGCGGGTTCTGCCGGCTTGGCCAAAACTCTTGCGTCAACGCCATCCCAGGGCAGAACAAAGCGCCAAACGCCGCGTCGCCCACCCTCAGATGCGGCACCGCCAGCACCACGCCACCCAGCCGAATGGCCGGCAAGGCCCGCAGGATCGCCGCCGGAAACCGGCTGAGCCTGCGATAGCCCGCGGCCTCCGCGCCAAGGGCCGCGCATTCCCCGACGACCGGCCCCTGCAGGCGGAAGCGGCGATCCCAGACGGCGCCCGGCCGCATGGCCACCGCCGCTCCGATGGCCGCCATCTCGCGCGCCAATAGCCAGCCGCCCGGACGCAGCCGGCCGGCAAGGCGAACCTGCAGGCCGCCCAGAGTCGCCGCGCGCGGCGCCGCAAGCCAGGCCGCGACCTGCGCCAGCGGCGGCGGCCAATCCGCACCGGCAAGCGTCTGGACCAGGGCCGCCAGCGCCTCGGCGGTCAGCAACTCGGGGCCGACCAGCGCGAACCCGGCCGGATGCAGGCACACCGCGGCGGCCAACGACCCCGCCTGTTCACGGCCGCGCCGCTGGCGACGCTCCCCGCGCGCGGTTGCGGCGTGGCAGGCCGCCGTCACCGCAGGCCCCGCGCCGTCGCGGTCGCGCCGCAACTGCCGCACCCGCGCGCGCTGGTAGCGCAGGTCGTCGTTGGTCGGGTCCTCCACCCAGGCCGCGCCGAACGCGGCGAGCGTCGCACGCAGGCGGACGGGCGCCACCGTCAGCAACGGCCGCAGCAGCCTGGCATGGCGGCCCTCGACCAGCGCCGCCATGCCGGCCAGCCCGTCCGGACCGCTGCCGCGCAGCAGCCGCATGGCGATCGTCTCGGCCTGGTCGCCGGCGTGGTGGCCGACCAGCAGATGCAGGATGCCGGCGGCGGCGCACCAGGCTTGCAGGGCCGCATACCTCGCGTTCCTGGCCCGCTCGGCGATGCGGGTTGCGCCGTCTATCTCCAACCGCAGCACCTGTGCCGCCATGCCCCTGGCCCGGAGCCGCCCGGCAACCTCCGCCGCCTCCTGCCCCGACCCGTCGCGTAGGCCGTGATCGCACACCAGGGCCGTCACCGCGCCGCCGCCGGCCCGCGCCCAATCATGCGCCAGCAGGCAGAGGGCGAGGCTGTCGGCGCCGCCGGACACCGCGACGGCCAGCTTGGGCTGCGGCTCGAACGGACCGAGCGGGGCCAACAGCCGGTCGAACTCCGCGGCGTTCACAGGCAAGGGCATCATGGGCAAAGGACGGGTGGCTTGCCTACCCGCCGCAGCCGGCGCGCTGCCGGGCGCTGCCGGCCAGGGGACGTAGGTCGCCGCGCAACTGCGGAAACTCCACGCGCAGCTTGTTCAGCGTCTCGCAGGCCGCCGGCTTCTCGTTGATCGACGTCAGCGAGGTGGCGAGGCCCAGCAGGCTGTCGGGCGCGCGGTTGCCGCGCGGGTTGCGCGCGTAGGCGTCGTCATAGGCCACCGCCGCGCCCTGGAAGTCGCGCCGCCCATACCGCGACTGCGCCAGCAGGAATTGCCCATCGGCCAAGCGGGGGCCGTGCCCGGCGGCGATCACCTCGCGCGCCGCCGCCTCGGCGGCCGGATAATCGTGACGCAGCAGCGCGGCGTTGCCCTGGGCCAGCGCGATCTCCGGCGTGCGATGCGGCGGCGGCGGCGTGGGCGGCGGGACGCCAGGTGCGGCGGCCGACGCCGTTGGGGCGGCCGGCGCTCCGCCAGCGTTGTCGAGCCGGAAGCCGAGGTCGCCGATCTGCTTGTTCAGGTCGTCGCCCTGCCGCTGGCGCGCGTTGTCCACCTCGTCGATCCTGCCGCGCAGGGCGCGGACCTGATCCTCCAGTTGGGTGACGCGGTCGAGCAACTGGGCGTTGATGTCGCTGGAACCCGCCGGCTGGGTGTTGTCGGACGGTGGCTGCCGGTAGGTGTTGCTGCCCTGCCGGCCCTGCTGCGACTGCGTCTGCTGCAGGTCGCGGCGCAGTTCGAGGATCTGGTTCTGCAGCGCGATCCCCTCGCGCGACTGGACCTGCGCGCGCGCCTGCGGCATCCCGGCCGCCGTCAGGCAGGCGACCACGGCAATCGCCGGACCGAATCTCGACATCAGCTTCATGGCAGGCATCCTGTTCCCGTTCGCTACTTGCCACAAAGAAAAACCGGCAGCCAAGGCCGCCGGCTCTTCGAAACGCGCAAGGATCATGGCCGGCCCGCAGCGCGCGCCGGCCGCCGATGCGGATCTAGCGGACGGTCGTGATGGCGTTGCGGTTCTGCAGCCAGGCCTGCTCGTCGGAGCCGGTCGCCGTCGGCCGGTCCTTGCCGTAGCTGGTGGTGGTGATACGGGTGCCGGCAACGCCGCGGGCCACCAGGTAGTCGCGGGCCGAGTTGGCGCGGCGCTGGCCGAGGGCGATGTTGTACTCCTCGGTGCCGCGCTCGTCGCAGTTGCCGGCGATCTCGACGTTGTCCTGCGCGTACTTGCCCAGGAACGTCGACTGGCGGTCCAGGATTGCCCGCGCGTCGGGGGTCAGCGTCGAGAGGGCGGTGGTGAAGAACACGCGGTCGCCGGCGTTGGCAACCAGATCCTCCTCGCTGCCCGGAGCCGCCCCGGCCGTCGCGGCGGAGGCGCCGGTGCCGTTGGCGGCGCCGGCGTTGGTGGTGTCGGGGGTGTTGCAGGCGGCGAGCAATGCGGTCATCGCCAGCGCGCTGAGCAGTTTCATCTTCATGTGTCTGTGTCCCTGGAGAAGTTACGAGCCACCAGCCCGTCCGGGCTGGTCAGAATCGGAAGCACGTAGACCAGGCAGCAGCGCCCGCACGCCCACGCTACGGCGCATATTCCGCGTAACGAAATTGGTCAAGCAACGACCGTGCGGTAAAGCAAACGTTACTCATCCTTTACGAACCCGCGTCCGCTACGCCAGCAGCGGCGACCAGGCCGGATCGGAGGCGTCGGTCGGCGTCGCCACCGGCCGCTCGTTAAAGCCGGTGATGTCGATGGAGGCCAGGCGCGCCGAGGCGTTGCTGCCGGCGGTGCCACGCCAGAACATGATGACCCGGCCGTTCGGGCAGAAGGTCGGGCCCTCGACGTCGTAGCTCTCGGTCAGGATGCGCTCGCCGGTGCCGTCGGGGTGCATGACGCCGATGGCGAAGCTCCCCCCGGAGAGCTGCGTGAAGGCGATAAGGTCGCCGCGCGGCGACCACACCGGCGTGGCGTAGCGGCCCGAGCCGAAGCTGATCCGCTTCACGCCGCCGCCGCTGGCATCCATAATGTATAGTTGCTGGTCGCCGCCGCGGTCGGAGTTGAACACGATCTGCGAGCCGTCCGGACTGTAGCACGGCGAGACGTCGATGGCGCCGCTGTCGGTGAGCTGGCGGGCGCGCTGGCTGGCGAGGTCGACGACGTAGATGTCGCTGCCGCCGCCATGGGTCTGCGCCATCGCCAGGCTGCCGCCGTCCGGGCTGAACCGTGGCGAGAAGGTGATGCCGCGGAAGTCGCCCAGCACCTGCTGCCGCCCGCTGCCGAGGTCGAACAGGTAGACGCGCGGCTTGCGTCCGGCATAGCTCATGAAGGCGATCTCGTCGCGCGTCGGGTGGAAGCGCGGCGTCAGCACCAGGAAGCTGCCGTCGGTCAGGAAGCGGTTGTTGGCGCTGTCCTGGTCCATGATCGCCAGCCGCTTGACGCGCCGGTCCTTGGGGCCGGTCTGCGCCACGTAGACGATGCGGGTGTCGAAGTAGCCCTTCTCGCCCAGCAGCCGCTCGTACACCACATCGGCGATCTTATGCGCGATGCGGCGCCAGTTGCCGGCCGTGGTGGTGAAGGCGGTGCCCTGGATCTGCGTGCCGGGCAGCACATCCCACAGCCGGAACTCGACCCGCACCGAGCCGCCCTGGTCACTGACCGCGCCGGTGACTAGGCCCTGCGCGCCGACCGAGCGCCAGGTCTGGAAGTCCGGCGTGGCGCTCTCGGCGGCCCCGCCGTTCGCGGTGGACGCGATCGGGCGGAACAGGCCGCTGTTCAGCAGGTCGGCGGCGACCACCTCGGCGATCTGCGCGCCCAGCGGGCCGCCGGCGAACTGCGGGATGGCGATCGGGATCGGCGCCGAGCGAGCCCGGTCGACGTCGATCACCGCCGACCGTCCGCCGCCCGAGGCAGCGGGCGCCGCCGGAACCGTGGCCGGAGCCGCGGGCGTGCCGCCCAGGGTGGACTGCGCCCGCGCGGCCAGCGGCACGCCGGCCAGGGCGGCGGCTCCGGCCACCAGGCTGCGGCGGCCAAGTGTCTGCAGGCGTTCGATATCGGTCATGGCTTCACCTCGAAATCATGGGCGGAAACGGAAAGTCAGTTTTTCGACGCGGCCGAGTTCGGCTTTCGGCAGCTCCTTGCTCAGGTCGGAGCAGCGCGGGTCCAGGTTGGCCCGCTGCGCCCGTTCTGCAAACGCACGAAAGCGCGGGTCGCCCAGCTTGCCGCGATCGGAGTCGGCCACCTCCGCCATCCGTACCGTGCCGTTGGCGTCCAGCGTCACGGTCATCACCACCGACATCTTCGCGAGGTCGAGCGCGCCCTCGTCCTTGGTCCAGCACTCGCGCACCTTGTCGCCGATGGCGCCGCGCTGCGCTCCGGTCAGCTTGGCGGTGATGTCGCCGGCCGGGCTGCCGCCGAGCCTGGGCGCGCCGCCCTGCGTCGGGTTCGCCCGCGCCATCGGAGCCTGCGTCTGCGCCTGCATCGAGCGCAGCTTCTCCAGCGTGTTGTTCAGCTCATGGGTGTCGGGCGCCGCGTTCTTGGTGACGTTCGGCTGGCTGGTCTGGCTTGGCGGCGACGGTGGCGGCGGCACCGGAGGCGGCGGCAGCCGTGGGCTCGGACGCGGCGGCGGCGGCGCCGGCGGCGGCGGCTTGACCGGCCTCGGCAGCGGCGGAGGCGGAGGCGGCGGGGGCGGCGTCGGTGTGGGCGAAGGCGCCGGGGGTGGCGGCGGCGGCGTGTCGGGGGCCGGCACCGGAGGCGTCGGCGGCGTTACCTGCGGCGGCGGAGGGGGCGGAGGCGGAGGGGGCGGAGGCGGAGGCACCGGCGGCTCCGGCGTCGGCGGCTCCGGCGTCGGCGGGGCGGGGTTGGCGGCCTGGGCCAGCGCCGCGGCGGGCGACGGCGATTGCGTGTCCGCCTTCATCACCTGCTGCGGCTGGTCCGACACGACCTCGAACGTCACGTCGGGCGGCGGCGGCTGGTCCTCGGGCCTGGCCACCGGCAGGCCCAGCACCAGCGCCGCCAGCGCCGCCACATGCAGCAGCCCGGAGACGACGGCGCCTCGCTTCAGCGCGGGACTCATCGACGTGCCATTCAGCCCGGGGCGGGCCGCGTCTGCGTCCCTGCCGGCGGGTTGCCGGGAGGCACCGACGGGGCCGCCGGGAGCGCCGCGCCGCCCGGCTCCTCGGAGAGCAGCGCCACCTTGGTGAAGCCGCCCTGCACGATGGTGCCCATCACCTCGATAATCCGGCCGTAGCTGTTGGCCTTGTCGCCGCGCACGAAGATGCGCCGGTCCTTCTGGTCCTGCGCCACCGCCTGCAGCCGCGCCACCAGATCCGGCAACTCCACCTTCGCGTCGCCCAGGAACACGTTGCCCTGGGCATCGACCGAGACGGTGACCGGCGTGCTGTCCTGGTTGGTCGGCGTGGCGCTCGCCTTGGGCAGGTCGACGTTGATCGAGGAACTCATCAGCGGCGCGGTCACCATGAAGATGATGAGCAGCACCAGCATCACGTCGACCAGCGGGGTCACGTTGATCTCGGCCAGCGGGCGATACCGCCCGCGCCCGCGTCCGCCGCGTCCGCCGCCCAGCGACATTGCCATCTATGCGCGCTCTTCGCCCTGCCGCGACAGGATCGCGCCGAACTCGGTGCCGAACCCCTCCAGACGCGATGCGAACCGCGACAGGTCGTTGCTGATCTGGTTGTAGGCGAGCACCGCCGGGATCGCCGCCACCAGCCCGATTGCGGTGGCGAACAGCGCCTCGGCAATGCCTGGGGCCACCACCGCGAGGCTGGTGTTGTGCATCGCCGCAATGGCCGAGAAGCTGTGCATGATGCCCCAGACGGTGCCGAACAGGCCAATGAACGGAGCCGTCGCGCCGACCGAGGCCAGGAACACCATCTGCCGTTCCAGCCGGTCAAGCTCGCGCTGGATGGTCACCGACATGGCGCGCTCCACCCGGTCGCGCACGCCGCTGCGGCTGAAATCGGCGCCGGCCACGCGCAGGCTGCGGCGCCACTCGCTCATCGCCGCGCCGAACACCGCGGCGATGGGATGCCTGGGCTTGGCGCCCTCGTCGTCGTACAGCTCGTCCAGGCTGCCGCCCGACCAGAAGCGGTCCTCGAACACATCGGCGGCGCGGTTCGCCCGGCGCAGGCTGGTGGTCTTCTCGAACACGACGGCCCAGACCCACACGCTGGCGAACAGCAGCGCCAGCATCACGATCTTGACGACGATGTCCGCCTGCCAGAACAAGGTCAGCAACGACAGGTCGCCGGCGCCGCCAGCAGTCGCCGCCAGGTTGGCCGCATCGACAGTCCGATCCACGTTCAGTCCTCTTCTTCAGCCAGCGACGCCAAGGCGGCGCGCCATCGCTCGGGTAGCCGCGTCGGCCGCATGTCGGCCAGCCGTACGCACACAAGCTGCACATCGGCCACTACGAGTGGCCGATCCGCCTTCGCTGCCGCGGCGTGCGCGACCGTCTGCCGCAGCCGGAATGACGCGGCCTGTAACGAAGTCACGCGAGTCGTGACCACCAGGGCGTCATCGAGCCTTGCGGGAGCGACATAATCCAAATTAACGCGCCGCACCATCAGGGACAGGCCATGCAGCGTTTGCATCTCGGCATGCGGCACGCCCATCCCGCGCAATGCCTCGGTGCGCGCCCGCTCCGCCATGCCGAGATATTTCGCGTGGTAGACGACGCCGCCCGCGTCGGTGTCCTCGTAATAGACCCGCGTCAGGTAGCGGTGGCCGTCCTGCCGGAGCATGGCCGCATCATGGCGGTTCATCCATCCTCGTCCAGCAGGTCGAGCCGCGGCTGCGATCCCGGCGGCGGCAGCATCCCGAGGTGCCGCCAGCCACGCTCGCCAAGTTGCCGGCCGCGGCTGGTGCGCAGCAGCAACCCCTCCTGGATCAGGTACGGCTCCACCACGTCCTCCAGCGTGTCGCGGGCCTCGGCCAGGGCGGCGGCCAGGGTCTCGACGCCGACCGGGCCGCCGGCATGGTGCTCGGCGATGCGCTTCAGGTAGCGGCGGTCCATCGCGTCGAGGCCGATCGGATCGACCTCCAGCCGCAGCAGGGCAGCGTCGGCGATGGCGCGGTCGACCGGCCCGGAACCCTCCACCAGCGCGAAATCGCGCACCCGGCGCAGCAGCCGCCCGGCGATGCGGGGCGTGCCGCGCGACCGCCGCGCGATCTCCGCCGCGCCATCGGGAGCCAACGCGAAATCGAGCTTCTGGGCGGAGCGGGTGACGATCCGGGTCAGCTCCTCGGTGGTGTAGAACACCAGGCGCAGCGGAATGCCGAAGCGGTCGCGCAGCGGCGTCGCCAGCAGGCCGGCCCGCGTGGTGGCGCCGACCAGGGTGAATGGCGCGAGGTCGATGCGGACGCTGCGCGCCGCCGGCCCCTCGCCGATGATGAGGTCGAGCTGGAAGTCCTCCATCGCCGGGTAGAGGATCTCCTCGATGGCCGGCTGCAGGCGGTGGATCTCGTCGATGAACAGCACGTCGCGCGGCTGCAAATTGGTCAGGATCGCCGCCAGGTCGCCGGCGCGCTGGATCACCGGCCCGGAGGTGGCGCGGAAGCCGACGCCCAGCTCGCGCGCCACGATCTGCGCCAGCGTGGTCTTGCCCAGGCCCGGCGGCCCGTGCAGCAGCACATGGTCGAGCGCCTCCGAACGGCTGCGCGCCGCCTCGATGAACACCGCGAGGTTTTCCCGGCTGGCTTTCTGGCCGGTGAACTCGGCCAGGGTCTGCGGCCGCAGCGACGCCTCCGCCGCGTCCTCCAGCGACGGCTTGGCGGACACGGTGCGCTCGTCCTCGCTCATCGCGGCGCCAGCTCCTTCAGGCTCTCGCGGATCACCATTTCCAGCGGCGTCTCCGCCCCCATCCGCTCCAGCAGCCGGCCCACCGTGGCCGCCACCTCGGGCCTGCGGTAGCCCAGGTGCAGCAGCGCCGAGATCGCGTCGCCCTCGGTGCCGCCGACGTGCGCCGGCATGATCGGCGAAAATCCGCTGCCGGTCGGCATGGCCCCGGCCTTCTCGCGCAGTTCGGTCAGCAGCCGTATCGCCAGCTTGGCCCCGACGCCGGCGGCACGGGTCAGGCTGGCGCGGTCGCCGGCATGGATGGCGGCCACCAGGTCGCGCGGCGACAGCGCCGACAGGATGTTCAGCGCCACCCGCGCGCCGACGCCCTGCACGGTGGTCAGCAGGCGGAACCACTCCCGCTCCGCCGCCTCCGCGAAGCCGTACAAGGTGATCGCATCCTCGCGCACCTGCATGTCGACCAGCACCGTGGCGACCTCGCCATCGGCCAGCGCCGCGAGGGTGCGGGTCGAGGCCTGCACGAGGTAGCCCACCCCGGCCACGTCGAGCACGCAACGGTCCGCCTCGATGGCCTCCACCCGTCCGGTCAGCTTGGCGATCACGCCATGCGCACGCCGGCAGCCCAGCGCGTGCGGCTGGCACGGTGGTGGGCGTGGCAGATGGCGACCGCCAGCGCGTCGGCGGCATCGGCGCGGCGCAGCGTGGCGCCGGGCAGCAGGCGGCGCACCATCATGCCGACCTGCGCCTTGTCGGCGCCGCCGGTGCCCACGACCGCAAGCTTCACGGTCTTGGCGCCGTACTCGGACACCGGGATGCCGGCCAGCGCCGGGGCCAGCAGGGCCACGCCGCGGGCATAGCCGAGCTTGAGCGTCGCCGAGCCGTTTCGGTTCACGTAGGTCTCCTCCACCGCCGCCTCGTCGGGACGGTGTTCCCGCAGCAGCGCCGCCAGCGCGTCGTGCAGGAACCGCAGCCGCTCCGGCACCGCCATGTCGGAGTCGGTCGCGATCACCCCGTCGGCCAGATGCTGCAGCCGGTTGCCGTGGCTCTCCAGCAGGCCCCAGCCGGTGAAGCGCAGGCCGGGGTCGATGCCCAACAGGAGCGCCACCTAGGCCAACAGCTTCTGCATGACCGCGTCGGGGATGTCGAAAGTGGCGTACACGTTCTGCACGTCGTCATGGTCGTCGAGCGCGTCCACCAGCCGCAGCACCGCCGCCGCGCGCTCCTCGTCAAGCGTGACCTCGATGGTCGGGCGCCAGTCGAGCCGGGCGCTCTCGGACGGGCCGAGCCGGGACTCCAGCGCGTCGCGCACCGTGAAGAAGCTCTCGATGGTGGTGGTGACCTCGTGCCCATCCGGCCCGCTGCCCGCGTCCTCGGCGCCAGCCTCGATGGCGACCTCCAGGATCGCGTCCTCGCTGCCTGCGCTGGCGGGGTAGCGGATGACGCCGAGGCGATGGAACATGAAGCTGACCGAGTTGCTCTCGCCCAACGCCCCGCCGTGCTTGCTGAACGCCGAGCGCACGTCGGAGGCGGTGCGGTTGCGGTTGTCGGTCAGCGCCTCGACGATGACCGCCACGCCGGCCGGGCCATAGCCCTCGTAGCGGACCTCGGCGTAGTCGTCGCCCGCGCCGGCCCCGGTGGCCTTCTTGATGGCGCGGTCGATGGTGTCCTTGGGCATGTTGGTCACCCGCGCCGCCGTCATCGCCGCGCGCAGGCGCGGGTTGCTGGCGGGATCGGGCAGGCCCTGCCGCGCCGCCACGGTGATCTCGCGGATCAGCTTGGCGAACTGCCGCGCCCGCCGCGCGTCCTGCGCGCCCTTGCGGTGCATGATGTTCTTGAATTGCGAGTGACCGGCCATGGCGTCGTCTCCCGGATCAGGCCCGCGGCCGCCGGGCAGACAACGCCAGCGCCAGGCTCAGGCCGATGGCCCACGGCCCAGCCTCCGCGAACGACCGCGAGGATGCTCGAAGCGATGCCGCCGAAGCCGCTGTCATAGCCCCGTCATAGCCATGGTGACCTCCCGCCGAGTCGCCGCGCCGGCGGCGCGCGTAACAGACTACACAACCGGCATCGCCTGCGACAGCCGGCCGCCCAGGCGGACCGGGGCCACCGAGCGGGCCAGGCCGGTCGCGTCGTCGGTCTCCACAAACACGCCGCAAACCGTGGCCTCGCCCTCGGCCGGATGCAGCCGCTCGCCCGGCATCTTGCGCCAGAAGCGGGCGGCGGCGCCGTCCTTCGACATGCCGATGACGCTGTCGTAGTCGCCGCACATCCCGGCGTCGGACTGGAACGCCGTGCCGCCGGCCATGACGTGATGGTCGGCGGAGGGGCAATGCGTGTGGGTGCCGACGATCAGGCTGGCCTGGCCGTCGAACGAGTGGCCGAACGCCATCTTCTCGCTGGTCGCCTCACCGTGGAAGTCGATGACGACGGCGGCGACGGTGACGCCGAGCCGGTATTTCGACAGTTCCACCGCGGTGGCGCGGAACGGGCAGTCCAGCGGGTCCATGAACAGCCGGCCCATCGCGTTGACCACCAGCGCCCGGCGGCCATCGGAGACCTCGACCACCACCTGCCCGGCGCCCGGCGTGCCCGGCGGGAAGTTCAGCGGCCGGATGACGCGGGGATGGTCCGACATGAACGGGATCAGTTCCTTGCGGTCCCAGGCGTGGTTGCCGAGCGTGATGACGTCGGCGCCGGCGGCGAACAGCGCCAGCGCCATGTCGGGGGCCAAGCCGAACCCGTGGCTGGCGTTCTCGCCGTTGACCACCGCCAGGTCGACCCGCAACGCCGCGCGCAGCTTGGGCAAGGCGGCCTCGACCGCATCGCGGCCGGTGCGCCCGACCACGTCGCCCAAGAAAAGAATTCGCATTCATCAGCCTTTGCAGACGATCAGGCCGCCTTCCGTGGCGACCGCATGGAGGCGCGCGTCATAGTCGCCGGCCGGCACCACGTCCAGTTCCTGCGCCGCGAACGCGCAGCCGAGCGCGCGCGCGCGGGGCAGGCCCGCCAGGGTGCGGTCGTAGTAGCCGCCGCCGTAGCCGAGCCGCCGCCCCTTGCGGTCGAACGCCAGCAGCGGCACCAGCAACAGGTCGGGCGTCATCTCGGCCCCATCCTCCGGCGCCCACGTCCCGAACCGGCCGGGCGTCATGACGGCGTCGGGATGCCAGCGGCGGAACGACAACGGCTGGCCGAGCGGCGGCGTGACCGGCAGCATGACGGGATGGCCGCGCTCGCGCAGGGCGAACAACAGCGGCCGGATATCGATTTCGCCGTCGAGCGGCCAGAACCCGGCGACGGTGGCTTCGGGCCGCAGCGGCAAGCCAGCCAGCACATGCTCCGAGAGCAGCGCTCCAAGGGCGGGGTCGCAGCTTGCCCTCGCGGCGCGGGCGGCCACCCTGGCGCGGCTTTTGGCCATTGCGAGCTTGTCGAGACAGTGCGGAGCCGCCATGGCCGTTGGTTTGTCATCCTCCCAGAGCCTGCTTGCGCAGGTGGGCACCAGATACCGTGACCAGGATCACGACAGCGCCAGTTCCCGAGGGAGTGCTTATTGGCCCTGGGGATGAGCTACCTGACGCACCCAGCAGCTCCGCCCGACAGACTTAGGGATGTTCGAGGCTGTCTGCAATCGCTTCCGCGCGCACGGCCAGGCGACCGAGCCGGCGGGTGACCTCGACGTCGGGCTGCGCTGCCGGAACGGCGTCGCCCTCGGCGCGGCGCGCGCTGCGGGCGGCCATCCGCAGGCTGTCCATCTCGATCCGCATGTCGTGCAGCTCGTCGGCCATCAGCAGCGTCGCCAGCACCAGGAGCCGCGCCTCGCCGCTGCTGCCGCCCAGCGCCTTGATGCTGTCGATGCGCTGCTCGACCTGTTCGGCCATCAGGCCGAGATGCTGCTCCTGCCCGTCCTCGCAGCCGACGGTGTAGCTGTAGCCGTTGAGCTTGACGGTGACCTGGGCCAACCCCGCCTCCTAATGATTGTCAGCCGGGATTCAGCTCGTCGGACTCGCCGAGGGTTTCGCGCAGATGCGAGATCAGCAGGTCGAGCCGCTGGCGGATTTCAGCCTTGCCGACGCTCAGCTCGCCCTCGACGCCACCACTTTCGGTGTGGGCATCCTGGGCGTGAGCGGCGATCCGCTCCAAAGCCTGTTCCAGGCGATCGGCGGCCTGGAACGCGGTGTCGCCGGCCGGGTCAGCCTGATCGGACATGGCCGGACTCCGGTCGTGAAGTTGGCGGTGCGGTCACCGAGCTTGCGTTAGAAGCCGGACATCGGTTCAAGGTCAAGCATGAAACGCCCGCGCGCGGTGGCCATACACAGCCTCGCGCAAGCCCGCCTGACGTTGGAAGTCGGTGTTCCGGTCACGCTGATCTCGGGGGAAGGCGCCGGATGGTACGCCGGCGCCGGCTGGTGGCTGGCGATGATGGCGATGCTGCGGTCCGGCCACACGCTGCCGTTCGCCGACATCCTCGACTGCGCCGGCGCCCCCGGCGCCGCGATGGCGGGGCTGCGGCTCGGCCAACGCCTCGTCGTGCTGGACGCCGGCTGCCCCGCCCTCGCCCGCGTCGCGGCCGTGGCGGCCACGCTGGGCGGGGAGATCCTCACGGAGCGGCCAAATTGCCTCGACCTCGGCGATCCCGCCGCGGAACGCGGCCTCGCCAACTGGCTGGCCGGCCCGGACGCCGGTGACAGCGGGGGGTGACTGGGCTAGAGGCGGCGCTTCGCAGGGCAAGGACCAGTCACCGATGGCACAGGCGGGATGCCGGCTCTACCTGGTCACCCCGCCGGCGATCGACCTCGCCCGCTTCGCGGATTTGCTGGCGGCGGCGCTCGATGCCGGCGATGTCGCGGCGGTGCAGTTGCGGCTCAAGGATGTGGACGAGCGCGAACTGGTGCGGGCGATCGAGGCGCTGCGTCCGGTGGCGCAGTCGCGCGACGTGGCGTTCTTGGTGAACGACCGCCCCGACCTCGCGGCCAGGCACGGCTGCGACGGCGCGCATGTCGGCCAGGAGGACATGGCGGCCGAGGACGCGCGCGAGGCGCTCGGTGAGCTGACACTCGGTGTCACTTGTCACTCCAGTCGCGAACTGGCCTTCGCGGCGGGCGATGCTGGGGCCGACTACGTGGCGTTCGGCGCGTTCTTCCCGACCACGACGAAGGTGGCGACAAGCCATGCCGAACCCGAGATCCTGCAGTGGTGGTCGGAGCTGATGGAGTTGCCGTGCGTGGCGATCGGCGGCATCGATGCCGGCAACTGCGCGCCGCTGGTCCGCGCCGGCGCGGACTTCCTGGCGGTGGTCGGAGCCGTGTGGTCGGATTTGGACGGACCGGCGGCCGGGGTCCGCAAGATGAACGCGGCGATCGGGGCGGCGGCCTAAGCAGGTTCCGATTGCTTGACCAACGGTGTGGTTCTGCGATTCGCTGTCGCCGTTGATTCGCGGGGTTGCGGCATGAGTAACAAGTCTCCGGTG
>JAABUU010001932.1_pt1 | contig 31770 bp, 25 predicted proteins | sample 5559301 | NCBI WGS metagenome assembly JAABUU01 (sample SAMN10711884, study PRJNA513360) | rock metagenome | isolation source: Antarctica rocks | place: Antarctica: Victoria Land, Richard Nunatak white
CCGTCAGCGCGAGCACATGACGGTGTTCCTGGCCGACCGTGAGGTGCCCGCCACCAACAACGTCTCAGAGCGCGCGCTCCGCCCCAGCGTGATCTTCCGCAAGGTGACAAACGGGTTCCGCTCCGAGTGGGGCGCCGCCACCTATGCCGCGTTCCGCTCCGTCGTCAGCACCGCAAAGCTCGGCAACACGGCCGTGCTGGGCGCCGTAAACCAGGCGCTAGGCCGCAAGCCGGCCGCTACCCCTGGGTGAGCAATTACCTCTGTTAAACAATCAATGAGAAGGAACGCTGTCTCTCAACCGTGCGGGTGCTGGAGCTGATGGAGCAGCACGGCGTCGAGACGCCAGACGGCCACGTACAGCAACCTGACGGTGGCGGCTCCTCACCCCTGACTTTGCTTTCCCATCTTACTTCAGAACTGCACTGGCCTGCGCCTGCTGCACGACGGTCGTGGCGTCGTCAGGCAGGAGGAAGCCGTCTCGCACCAGGCCGTTCGCGGCACGGGTAACGGCGGCGACGTAGCCATCATGGGTGACGTAGCGCTCGGCGATCGAGAGGCGCGGGTCGCCGTTCGCCAGTCGGTCAGCGTGCGTGGCGGCGAACGGGATCGTGCTGCCGGTCAGGTCGCAGGCGTCACCCTCGCTGTAGCCGGCGGCGCGGTTGTTCCAGCTGGTATAGGTGGCAAGCGGCGCCTGCAGCGTAGGCGAGCGCACGCCGCCCAGGTCGTTGCCATCGGCGTCGACCTGCGGCAGGCGCACATTGTAGGTGTGGACCGGCAGCGGCGGCTCCGCGACCGAGCCTGTCTCGTCGCGCGGGGTGAAGCGGAAGCCGCGAAAGTACAGCTCCCGCGTGTTGTAGGTGCGGGCAAGGTCGTAGGTCACGCCGGGGACCGCGGGGAACGCCACCTGCGCCGGCTCGACCAGCGTGCCGGCGGCGATGGTGGAGGTGCGGCTGGCGGGCGGGGTGCGCCCAGTGGTCGCCCACTGCGTCAGCCGCACCAGCAGGTCGCGCAGCGTGTAGGTGTAGGAGTTCACGTCGGCGACGTGCTGGCAGATACCGGTGGTGGTCGGCATGGGCGCAGTCGGCGGGTATCCGCCGTGCTGTGCGCTCGACATCTGGTAGATCCGCACATTGGCGGGGTTGGGCAGGTCGACGCGTCCGAGCGCGTCGGTGGTGTCCATCGAGCCGCTGGCCTGCCAGTACTCGGTGTCGCTCATCACGTGGCTGATCTTCGGGCAGGTGCCGTCCGCACGGCAACGGTCGAGCAGCCCAGCGTTCCGGCCCGTGAAAAAGTCGTAGCTGTCCTCGTAGGTCAGCGGCGATTCAAGGCCGGGATACTGCTTCTCGGTGTGCTCGGTGCCGGAAAGGCGGCCGGGCTGGCCGAAGCGGATGTTGAACGCGCCGCGCCCGGAGGCGATGTGCGGGTTCATGCCATCGAACACTCGCCGGCCGGACTCGTCGGCGTTGAAGCCGAGCTGAAGGTACTCGCGCGCCCACCGCCCGGACTGCGAGGTGCCATGCATCACCGCCGCGGTGGTCGCTCCGGCGAGCGGGTTGGCGGCATCGGGCGAGGAGCGCAAATAGGAGACCAGGTCGCGCGTCGCCGCGAAGCCGAGGCCGAGCACCAGCGGGTTCTTCGCCACGTAGTACAGCTCGTAGATCTGGTTGGTGTCGAAACCGCCCTTGAGGCACAGCTTCTGCGGGTTGGGCGTGCCGGGGAACGGCGTGGTCGTGCAGCTGGCAAAGGCGAAATCGGACGGCGCCACCACGCTCTGCGCGTCCGCCTGGTGCACGCGCCTCGTCAGCAGGGCGTGCGTGGTGTCGAGGTCCGCCGCGGGGTAGCCCGGCGTGTTGGAGCTGAACCCGGCGGTCAGGTCCTGCGTGGTGACCGGGTTCGCGGGCACGGCGAGGGTGACGAACTCGCTGCGCACGACCCCGGTGAGCGGCGATCCGTCGCGGTTGCTCGCCACCGGGACGCTGATGCCGAGCTGGCCCGGCAGCGGCACCAGGTCGCCCTGCCAGCCGCTCCACACCATGCTGTAGCCCTGGTTCTCCAGGAAGCCGTCCCCGGCGGGATTGGCCGCGGTGACCCCGGTGTTGAAGAAGCCGGTGATGATCTTGTTGCCGCGATTGACCACGTCATAGAGCAGCACGTGGTTCCCGTTTGCCGGGTTGATCGGCTTCAGGATCGAGACGTCCATCGAGTACGACACGGTGCCATCCGCGTTGCGCGGCGCCAGCGCGATGTCCTGGATCACCGCGTTGGCGGGATCCGACGGGTCGACGGTGCCGTAGGCGGTGCCGTCGAGCTGCTCGTACTGCCCGACCTGGCCGTCCTGTCCGAACGAGGCGCCGTTGAGGGCAGGCGAGATTTGGGTACGGATCACCAGGCTGGTGATCCTGGCGTGCGCCGGGGCAGTGACTCCCACTGCGAGGCAGACCGCGAGCGATACGGAGGCTGTACCCATCAGGCGGCCGCGTACGGCTCGTCGTGCGGGGTAGCGCATGATCCTGGATCCTCCTGCGGCGCCCTGCTGTCGGGGCGCTCGTCCCTGCCCACCCGGGCGGTTCGGCGAGAGGATCATCCGCTGCCTGCAGAGGAATGCAACCACCTTCGGAATGACGTTCATGCACTTCAAACCACAAGACCCATCATCTTGAGCCTTAAAACCTCAAAGCGTTCAGATCAGGCTCCAGCGATAGTACTTGTAACGCGAAAGCGTTAACCGCCAAACCTTAGGCCGTTGGTATAAGCTATGCCCTGGAGCGCGCACCTAGCGCCGTTATGTTGGTATTGCCGCAGAAGCTATGCCTGCTCACGCTAAATCAGGCCGTTTGTCTTAAGACATCCGCGCGGTTCTGAGCGAAAATGAATATGGCCCTGTGCTAGATCACTGATGCACGTTTGTAGAGACGCCATGTGCATGGTCAGCTACGACTCCTTCCAAGCCTCTCACAAATGCGTGACAATGGGCGAAACTTTATGTTTGATGTTGAAGATCGTGGGGTGAGTTCGACGGAGACAAGTACAGCCAAAAGCATCGTGACGATCGGCGAGATCGTCGTCGAGATCATGGCCGAGGAACCCGGAGAAGGCTTCCGCAAGGCGCTGCACCTGCGCGGGCCATTCCCCTCCGGGGCACCGGCCATCTTCATCGACCAGGTGGCGCGGCTGGGCCAGAAGGCCGGGCTGATCTCCTGCGTCGGCGACGACGATTTCGGCCGGCTGAACGTCGAGCGCCTCGGGCGCGACGGCGTCGACACGTCCGCGATCCGCGTCGATCCCGACCAGGTCACCGGCAGCGCCTTCGTGCGCTACCGCCCCGACGGCAGCCGGGACTTCGTGTTCAACATCAGGAACAGCGCGTGCGGCCAGACCCGGATCACCGGCGAGGGCGAGCGCCTGCTCGACGGATGCGGGCATTTCCACGTGATGGGGTCGTCGCTGTTCTCCCCCGGGCTGATCGAGCAGGCGGCGGGGGCGGTCGATCGGGTCCGGTCGGCCGGCGGCACCGTGTCCTTCGACCCCAACGTCCGCAAGGAGATGCTCGGCGCCCCGGGGATGCGGGCGGCGCTCGGGGCGATGCTGCGGCGCTGCGACGTCTTCATGCCGAGCGGGCCGGAGCTGACGCTGCTGACGCAGGCCGGGTCCGAGCGGGACGCGGTCGCGGAGATCCTCGACCTGGGCGTGTCGGCGGTGGTCGTCAAACGCGGGGCGGAGGGCGCCAGCCACCACGACCGCGACGGGACGATCCGCATGCCCGCCTTCGCCGTGCGGGAGATCGACCCGACCGGGGCCGGCGACTGCTTCGGCGCCACCTTCGTGACCTGCCGGTTCCAGGGACGGTCCGCGGCGGACAGCCTGCGCTACGCCAACGCCAGCGGCGCGCGCGCGGTGGGCGTGCGCGGGCCGATGGAGGGCGCCTCGTCGTTCGCCGAACTCGACGCCTTCATCGCCCGCCATTCGGGAGGCGCGCCATGAGCACGGACGCGCTGACCGGCCTCGTGGCGGCACGGGATGCGGGCGTGCCGCGCGGCATCACCTCGGTTTGCTCCGCCCACGAGCTGGTGATCGAGGCCGCCCTGCTCCAGGCGGCGCAGGACGGCACCGAGGCGCTGGTCGAGGCCACCTGCAACCAGGTGAACCAGGACGGCGGCTACACCGGCATGACGCCGGCCGGGTTCCGCGACCTCGTGCTGGGGATTGCGGCCCGCATCGGGTTCGCGCCCGAACGGGTCGTCCTGGGCGGCGACCATCTGGGGCCCAACCCCTGGAGGCACCTGCCCGCCGAGCAGGCGATGGACCGGGCGGAGCGGATGGTCGCCGCCTACGTCGCGGCCGGTTTCGCCAAGCTGCACCTCGACGCCAGCATGGGCTGCGCGGGAGAGCCGGCGACGCTGCCGGACGAGGTCGTCGCCGGGCGGGCCGTGCGCCTCGCCGTCCGGGCGGAGGCCGCCGCCGCGGCGGCCGCGGCCAGGCCCGTCTATGTCATCGGCACCGAGGTGCCGACCCCGGGCGGCGCCACCGAGGCGCTGGACCACCTGCGGCCGACCACGCCGGAGGCGGTGCTCGCGACCTACGCCGTGCACGAGCAGGCCTTTCGCGAAGCGGCGCCGGCGGCGTGGCCGCGCGTGCTGGCCATCGTGGTGCAGCCGGGCGTCGAGTTCGGCCACGAGGACGTCGCGATCTACCGGCCGGAACGGGCCGCCGCCCTGTCGGACGCCCTGCGGCACATGCCGGGCCTCGTGTTCGAGGCGCATTCCACCGACTACCAGCCGGAGGCGGCGCTGCGCCGGCTGGTGGTGGACGGCTTCGCGATCCTGAAGGTGGGTCCCGGCCTGACCTTCGCCCTGCGCGAGGCCCTGTACGGCCTGGATGCCATCGACGCCGTGCTGAACCCGGGCGGCCCGCGCCTGCCGGTGACGATGGAGGCGCTGATGCTGGCCCGGCCGGAGCACTGGCGGACCCACTATCCCGGCGCAACAACCGAGCAGCACATGCTGCGCCATTACAGCTACAGCGACCGTATCCGCTACTACTGGCCGGCGGCAGAGGCGCGCAAGACGGTCGACGCACTGCTGGAGCGTCTCGGGCGCGCCGTCATCCCTGCAGCGCTGATCAGCCAGCATCTTCCCGGGCTTTATGAGAGGGTTGTCGCGAGCCAGCTCAAGGTGGAACCGCGTGCCTTGCTGATCGAGTTGGTTCGCGACGTGCTCCGCACTTATTCTCACGCCTGCGGCAATGGCTGAATGTCATACAAGGGCGGTTCATGGGACAAAGCAGGACACTCGACGGCAAGGTGGCCGTCATCACCGGTGCGGCGCGCGGTATCGGCCGCGCCATCGCAGAGCGCTACGTCCACGAAGGCGCCCTGGTGGTCATCGCCGATCTGGACGCGGCAGGGGCACAGGCGGCGGCGATGGCCCTCGGCGACGGTTGCACCGGCCTTGCCCTCGATGTCACCCGGCAGGACTCGATTGATGCCATGGTCGCCTCCGTCGTCTCGCGCCACGGCCGGATCGACATCCTGGTCAACAACGCCGGGATCTTCGACATGGCGCCCACGATCGAGATCACCCGCGAGAGCCTGCGCCGCGTCTATGCCGTCAACGTCGAGGGGCTGCTGTTCACGCTTCAGGCGGTGGCCCGCCAGATGATCGCCCAGGGCGGCGGCGGCAGGATTGTCAACCTGGCCTCCCAGGCCGGCCGGCGCGGCGAGGCGCTGGTCGCGGTCTACTGCTCGTCGAAGGCGGCGGTGATCAGCCTGACCCAGAGCACCGGGCTTGACCTGATCCGGTACGGCATCAACGTCAACGCGATCGCGCCGGGCGTGGTCGACGCCGAGCACTGGGACCACGTGGACGCCAGCTTCGCCCGCCACGAGAACCTGCAGCCTGGCGAGAAGAAGCGGCAGGTCGGCGCCGCAGTGCCCTTGGGCCGGATGGCCCGCCCGGACGAGATGGCGGGCATGGCGGTCTTCCTTGCCAGCCCCGACGCAGGCTATATTGTTGCGCAGACATACAATGTCGACGGCGGCAACTGGATGAGCTGACCGTCGCCGCAGGGGAGTGACCCTCATGGGACTCAACAAACACGCAGCCGCGGCAGCGCTATGGCTGGCCGGCACGGCGCTTGCGGCCCCCGCATTCGCTGACAGCACGGTGACCATCGCGACGGTGAACAACGTGCAGATGATCGAGATGCAGAAGCTCGCGCCGATCTTCGAGAAGCAGCATCCCGACATCCACCTGAAGTGGGTGGTGCTGGAGGAGAACACGCTGCGCCAGCGGGTCACCACGGACATCGCGACGCATGGCGGGCAGTTCGACATCCTCACGATCGGCAACTACGAGGTGCCGATCTGGGCCAAGCAGAACTGGCTGGTCGCGCTCGACAACCTGCCCGCCGCGTTCGACGCCGACGACATCCTCAAGCCGGTGCGCCAGGGCATCAGCTACCAGGACAAGCTGTACGCCCTGCCGTTCTACGCAGAGAGCGTGATGACGCTCTACCGCACCGACCTGTTCAAGAAGGCCGGCCTCACCATGCCGGCCGCCCCCACCTACGAGCAGATTCGCGGCTTCGCCGACAAGATCACCGACAAGTCGAACCAGATCTACGGCATGTGCCTGCGCGGTAAGCCGGGCTGGGGCGAGAACATGGCCTACGTGAGCACGCTGGTCACGGCGATGGGTGGGCAGTGGTTCGACAAGGGGTGGGCGACCACCATCGACACCCCTGCCTGGAAGCAGGCGATCGGCTACTACGACGACATCCTCAAGGCGGACGGCCCGAGCGGCGCCAGCTCGGCCGGCTTCAACGAGAACCTGACGCTGTTCACCGGCGGGCACTGCGGCATGTGGATCGACGCCACCAGCGCCGCCGGCACCGTCTATGACAAGAAGCAGTCTTCCGTCGCCGACAACGTCGGCTTCGCCGCGGTGCCGACCGGCAGCTTCAAGGGTGGCCCGACCTGGCTCTGGTCGTGGAACCTCGCCATCCCCGCCTCCTCGAAGCAGGCCGGCGCGGCGCGCCAGTTCATCACCTGGGCCACCTCGAAGGAGTACATCGAGCTGGTGGCCAAAACGGATGGCTGGGTGAACATCCCGCCAGGCACGCGCGCCTCCTCGTTCGCGTCGGCGGAGTACAGGAAGGCCGCGCCGTTCGCAGGCTTCGTGGAGGACGCGATCAACCACTCCAACCCCGACGGTGCGACCAGGGACCCGCGCCCCTATACCGGCGCGCAGTTCGTGGCGATCCCGGAGTTCCAGGGGATCGGCACCCAGGTCGGCCAGACCATCGCCGCGACCCTGACTGGCCAGGAGCAGACGGACGCGGCGCTCAAAACCGCGCAGGCCGCGACGGCACGGACGATGCAGCAGGCAGGCTACCTGAAGTAGGAAAAGGCTCGGGTGCGGGGATCTGGCGTCATTCCATTCGGATCCGTGCCTGCCTTTCCACCTAGCAGACTGCTGAAAAACTCTGGCCGGGTGGTCGAATGATGTGATTCGTTTCTTATGGTTGTCGAGGGTCACGGGACGTGCGGTTCAGACGAGCAGACGTCATCGTTGTTCAGCTACGTGAGCTGCGAGGCGCGGGCGCCTTTGACGCATCCGTTGCGCTGCATCCGTGCGGTGGCGGACGAGGCGCTGGACGTGCTGTCGCCGGATGCCGGGATGTATGCGTCGGCCAGCCGAGCCTCGATCGCGCCGAAGAAGCTGTTGCGGGCGTTCCGCCGGGCAACGCCTCAGACCCGCCAGCCGGCACCTTGACTCCGGCGCCCGCAGGCCCGCCATCCCCGGCCGCCAGGCGTGGGACTAGCGCGGGCAGACGCGCGGCAACGAGGCACATGCCAGCGTCACCGACCCGGACGCGCGCCTGGCGCGCAGGTCGAGCGGCACGGCCAGCATCCTCGCCTATGCCGGGCACGTGTCGATGGAGAACCGCAACGGGCTGGTTGGTGTCGCGGGCATGCCTCACCCCCTGCGAGCGGGACGGCGGAGCGCGACGCGGCGCTCGCGCTGGTGTCTCGCCTGCCGGGCAAGCGGCGGATCACGTTGGGTGCCGACAAGGGCTACGACGCGCAGGCCTTCATCGCCGACCTGCGCCGCCGCAGGGTGAAGCCCCACATCGCTGCAAACCGAAGCCTGGACAGGACGGGCCAGCCCCGGCGTTCGGCGATCAATGGACGCACCACCCGCCATGCGGCACCGCGGCGAGCCAGAGCATCCGCAAGCGGATCGAGGAGGTGTCCGGATGGGTCAGGTCCGCCGCCGGGCTGCGACAAACCAGGCACAAGGCACCAAGCGACATCAGGCACCCATCCGGCGTGATGTCGCTCGCCGCGCTGGGCGATGTGGTCGGCCCGATCGCGCGCTGCGTGCGCGACGCGGCGCTGACGCTCGACGCCCTGGCCGGCTATTCCCCCGAGGACTCCAAGACGATCGCCGGCGTCGGCCACCGTCCACCCGGCGGCTACGCCTCGCTGCTCTCGATCGCAGCCCGCGAGGCCTACCTGGCGATCTTCGGCGAGGTGTTCGCCCGCGAGCGCCTGGACGCGCCGGTGTTCCCGCAGATGCGCGACTCGCTGGGGCCGCCGCACGGTATTGCAACGATCCACGAAGCGGTGGTGAGCGAGATCAACATCGCCGGCCTGCCCGCGCTCACCGTGCCCGCCGGCTACTACGGCTTGGGCGCCCCGTTCGGCCTGGTGTTCGTCGGCCCGATGTGGAGCAAGGCCACGCTGCTCGCCTGCGCCCACGACTACGAACGCGCCACCCGCCGCGGCCGCGCCCCGATGCTCGTCACAAGCTAGGAGTCCGGCACTTGCAGGTCGCCTCATCCAGGGATGCTCCGGCGGACCGGCCGCCGCCTGGCCTGGACATCGGCCGCCTGCGTGCCGCCTACGCCGACGGCAGCACCACCCCCGCGGCGGTGATGGCGCGGCTGCTGGCCCGCGCTCCCGACCCTGCGGTGTGGATCAGCCGCTTCCCGGACGACCGCCTGCTGGACCTGGCGCGTGCGGCCGATAGCGCCCTGCCGCTGGGCGGCGTGCCGTTCGCGGTCAAGGACAACATCGATGTGGCCGGCCTGCCGACCACGGCGGGGTGCCCGGCCTTCGCCTACCGGCCGCGGGCCAGCGCCTTCGTGGTGCAGCGACTGCTGGACGCCGGCGCCATCGTGGTGGGCAAGACCAACCTCGACCAGTTCGCGACCGGGCTGGTCGGCGTGCGCTCGCCCTACGGCACCCCGCGCAACCCGTTCGACGCCGCGATGGTGCCGGGCGGCAGTTCCTCCGGCTCCGCAGTCGCGGTCGCGTCCGGGCTGGTCAGCTTCGCGCTGGGAACGGACACCGCGGGATCGGGCCGCGTGCCGGCCGGGTTCAACAACATCGTCGGGCTCAAGCCGACGCGCGGCCTGCTCAGCACCTCCGGTGTCGTGCCCGCGTGCCGGTCGCTGGACTGCGTGTCCATCCTCGCGCTGAGCGTGGCGGACGCGCTCTGCGTGCTCGAAATGGCCGCCGGCCACGACCCGCAGGACCCCTACAGCCGCCAGCCCGCCGACGCCGCGGAGGCAGGCCGCGACGGCTTCCGCTTCGGCGTGCCCGTGCCGCTCGAGTTCCACGGCGACGCCGTGGCCGCCGCGGCGTTCGAGGCCGCCATCGCCCGCGCCGAGGCGGCGGGCGGCCGCGCGGTGGCCTTCGACTACGCGCCGTTCGCCGAGGCCGCGGGCCTGCTGTACGGCGCCTGGGCAGCCGAGCGCACGGCGGCGGTCGGCCACATGCTGGACCGGCCGGAGGCGCTCGATCCGGTCGTGCGCGCCATCCTCGAAGGCGGCCGGTCCGTCACCGGGGCCGAGCTGTTCGGGGCGCAGCACCGGCTGGCGGCGCTGTGCCGGCAGGCCGGCGCGGTGTGGCGCGACATCGACGTGATGCTGCTGCCCACCACGCCCACGGTCTACAGCCTGGCCCAGGTCGCGGCCGACCCCGTGGTGCTGAACAGCCGGCTCGGCCACTACACCAACTTCGTCAACCTGATGGACCTGGCGGCGATCGCGGTGCCGGGCGGCTTCCATCCCGGCGGATGCCCGCATGGCGTGACCCTGGTCGGTCCGGCCTGGAGCGAGCGGAGGATCGCCGCGATCGGCCAGCGTCTGCATCGCCTGGCCGGCACGCCCCTGGGCGCCACGGGAGTGGCGCAGCCGCATGACGGCTTGGAGGTCGCGGTGTTCGGGGCGCACATGGCGGGCGGGGCGCTGAACCCGGACTTGGTGGCGCGCGGCGGCCGCCTCGTGCGCTCCTGCCGCACCGCGGCCTGCTACCGGATGCTGGCGCTGCCAGGCACGCCGCGCCGACCCGCGCTGGTGCGCTCGGCCGACGGCGCGGCGCTGGCCGGCGAGGTCTGGGCGCTGCCGCCGGGCGCCCTGGCCGGCTTCCTCGGCAGCATCGCGCCGCCGCTCGGCCTCGGCACAGTGGAGCTGGAGCGCGGCCCAGCGCTGGGCTTCATCGCGGAGGCCGGCGCGGCGGGCGAGGACATCACGGCCTGGGGCGGCTGGCGGGCCTGGCTGGCGGGCCCCTTGAAGTAAGCGGTGAAGGAAGCAAGGTTGAGGCTCTGCCTCAAACTCCGCCAAAGGCAGGCTTTTGGAGTCCCTTACTTAAGTCAAGCCGGTCCAGGGGGCGGCTCGCCCCTGGCGGGTCTGGGCGTAGCTGGCCAAAGGTTCCGATGGCCCGCTTGGGCCATTGGAATGGCCAGCGGAGGGAGAGCCCAGCCTTGCTTCGCTTGCAGGTCGACACGCAGCGCCATTGGCGTCAGGCGGCGCGGCCGTGGCCGGAGTGCAGCAGGGCTGACAGCGTGCGCCGCAGGGCGTTGAACTCCGGCGAGGACACGTCGCGGGGCCGGGGCAGCGCCACCGCGACGTCCTCGACGATGCGGCCCGGCCCAGGCGACATCACCACCACCCGGTCGGCCAGCAGGATCGCCTCCTCGATCGCGTGGGTGACGAACACCACCGTCAGCGCGGTGCTCCGCCACAGCGCCAGCAGCTCGTCCTGCAGCCGTTCGCGCGTCATGGCGTCGAGCGCGCCGAACGGCTCGTCCATCAGCACGACCCGCGCGTCGTTGGCCAGCACGCGCGCGATCGCCACCCTCTGCTTCATGCCGCCCGACAACTGGTGCGGGTAGGAACTGGCGAAGCTGCGCAGGCCGACCATGTCGAGGAACCGCTCCGTGGTCGCCGCGACCTCGGCGCGGGCCTTGCCGCGCGCGCGCGGACCGAAAGCGATGTTCTCGCGCACCGAGAGCCAGGGGAACAGCCCGTAGTCCTGGAACACCATGCCGCGATCCGGGCCCGGCCCGGCGACGCGGCGGCCGGCGACGGTGACACCGCCCGAGGAGGCGGTCTCGAACCCGGCGATGATGCGCAGCAGGGTCGACTTGCCGCAGCCGGACGCGCCGATCAGGCAGACGAACTCGCCGGGACGCACCGCCATGCGGGCATCGCGCAGCGCCACGACGTCGCCTCCGGCCGTGGCGAACCGCATGGTCACGTCGTGGACCTCGATCGCGTGCGCCAGGCCTGCAGGGGCGTGGGCGGAGCCGGGTCCGGGGGCATCGGCCGGGGCCGTGCTCGTCCGGAGCGTGCCGGGCGGGGCAGCGTCACGCATGCTGCGGCGACCAGCGCAGCAGGCGGCGGCCGAGCAGCAGCACGGCCCGGTCCGACAGGAAGCCGGCCGCGCCGATCGTCACCATGCCGGCGATCACGACCTCCGTCCGCGAGAGCTGGCGCGCGTCCATGATCATGGCGCCGAGCCCGGTCTGCACGCCCGTCATCTCGCCGATCACGATCACCACCCATGCGAAGCCGAGGCCCAGCCGCAGCCCGGTGAAGATGCCGGGCATGGCGGCGGGGAGCACGACGCGCGGAAACATCGCGCCCCGTCTCGTGCCGAGCATGGCGGCGGCCTCGAACAGGCGCGGCTCCACGCTGCGAACGGCAAAGATCGTGTTGACCAGCACCGGGAAGAACGCGCCGAGCGCCACCAGGAAGAACGCCGAGCGCGCGCCCAGGCCGAAGACGATCATCGACAGCGGCAGCCAGGCCGTGACCGGGACCGGCCGCAGCAGTTGCAGCGCCGGGTCGAGCAGCGCGCGGGCCAGCCACACCCGGCCGATCGCCATGCCGAGCGGCAGCGCGACGGCGGCGGCGAGCAGGAAGCCGCCGTACACGCGCGAGGCCGAGGCGAGCAGGTTCGGCCCCAGGGTGGCGCTGAACGCGTCGTCGTCGGGGCCGCCGAACGCGGTGTCCCACAGCGCCAGCGCCACCTCCCGGGGCGGCGGGATCAGCCGGTAGCCCTCGCCCCGGGTCGCGGCCCACCACGCCGCCAGCAGCAGCAGCGGCACCACCAGGGCGAGCGGCGCCGCATGGAGCCGCCGGCCGACGCCGGCGCGGGCCGGGGCTACGACGATCGGGCCACCTCGTCGGAGAAGGTCGTGTCGAGGAACGCGTAGTCCGGCAGGCTGCGGATCTGCTTCAGCTCCAGCATGTGATCGCCGTAGGACCTGCACTGCGCGATCATCCCGGGAGTCATGCGCCAGTTCAGCTCGACGTTCGGCAGGGCCAGGGCGATCGCGTCGCGCTTCTGCCCGAGCCTGGCCACGGTCATCGCCGTCATCTCGTCGGGGTGGGCGGTCGCGAACTCCGATGCCTTCCTCTGCAGCAGGATCAGTGCCCGCACCAGCTCCGGCCGCTGCGCGGCGGTGTCGCGGTGGGTCGCGATCACCATGTTCAGGCTGCCCATCGCGGTCGAGTAGGGATACTCCACGATCCTGCCGACGCCGGTGCTGAGCGACACCGACGGCGCCGGTTCGGCGCCCACGTAGGCGTCGACGTCGCCGCGGGCGAGGGCCGCGTGCATCTCGCTGAAGCTGACCCGCACCGGGGTGATGTCATGGACCGACATGCCCTCCATGCGCAGCCGCTCCAAGGCGAACACCTCCTGGGTGGAGCCGGGCCAGATGGCGACGCGCCTGCCCTTCAGGTCGCGGATCGTCGCGATGCCCGAGGCCGCGCCGGCGACGATCGCCATGCCCTTGTTGCACATCGAGCCCACCACCAGCAGCGGCTCGTGCGCGGCCACGCTCAGGATCGACGCGGCGATGCCGAACGTGCCGAAATCGACGGACCCGCTCACCACCGCGTTCTTGCCGTCCGAAGGGCTCTCGAAGGGCACGACCTCGACGCGCAGGCCGTCCGGCAGGAACCTGTCGTAGAAATACGGCGTGATGGAGTGGATGAGCTTCAGCGTGCCCATCCTCACCACGGTGTCCGCCCGCGCCGGGCGGGCGACGCCCGGGCTGGCGATGAGCGGCACCGCAAGGGCTGTCGCCAGGGTGGCGCGTCTGGTCAAGGTCATGGTGCGGATCCCTTTCACGACCGGTGCCGCATGCGGCACCGACAGCGCGTGCAGCGACAGGCCGAAGCAATTTAGAAGCAATTTATACGCCAGCTCCGCCAGTGGAGTCCCTGGCCCGAGGCCGGTCCTGCGACACCGACACCGGGGAAAGCCGGTTCGGCTGCGGATGCCGCCACGATGCCGCGGACCCGGGGCGCTGGCCGCGCAACGATTGGCATGGCTGTTGCAAGAGATTTGCCGGACACGGCTGCTGGCGTCCTGTCCGGACACCCGCGAGGGACCATGGTCGCTCACCCGGACGACGGCTTGCCCAGGCTTCCTGCCGCGGTGGTGCGGGCCGAGCCCTACGACTGGCCGTACGACCGCGGCTTCTCGCCCGCGGACACGGCGCTGATCATCATCGACATGCAGGCGGATTTCTGCGGCCACGGCGGCTACGTCGACCGCATGGGCTACGATCTGGCACTGACCCGGGCGCCGATCGAGCCGATCCGGCGGGTGCTCGCCGCGATGCGCGAGCGCGGGTTCCTGGTGCTGCACACGCGCGAGGGGCACCGTCCCGACCTCGCGGACCTGCCGGGGAACAAGCGCTGGCGCTCGGCGCGGATCGGCGCGGAAATCGGCGCGCCGGGCCCCTGCGGGCGCGTGCTGGTGCGGGGCGAGCCGGGCTGGGAGATCATCGCGGAGCTGGCGCCGCTCGAAGGCGAGCCGGTGATCGACAAGCCCGGCAAGGGCGCCTTCTACGCGACCGACCTGGAACTGCTGCTGCGCACCCGCGGCGTCACCAGGCTGCTGCTGTCCGGCATCACCACCGACGTCTGCGTGCACACCACGATGCGCGAGGCCAACGATCGCGGGTTCGAGTGCCTGCTGCTGGCGGATTGCTGCGGCGCCACCGACCGGGCCAACCACGACGCCGCGCTGCGCATGACGACGATGCAGGGCGGCGTGTTCGGCGCCGTCGCGTCCAGCGACGCGCTGCTCGCGGCACTCGCACAGGGAGGAGCCCCCCGATGACGGAGCATCACGCGGCGCTGTGCGCGCTGGGCGCGGGCGCGATCGCCGAGGCGGTGCGCAGCCGCGCCGTCTCGCCGGTCGAGGTGGTGGAGGCGGCGCTGGCGCGCATGGAGGCGCTGGAACCGCAGTTGCACGCGTTCTGCACGCCCACCCCGGAGCTGGCGCGCGCCCAGGCCGCGGCGCTGGAGGCGGCGCTGCGCGCGGGGGAGGCGGTGGGGCCGCTCGCCGGGGTGCCGGTCGGGGTGAAGGACCTGATCTGCACCGCGGGCATCCGCACCGTGTCCGGCTCGCCCGCCTACATCGATTTCGTGCCGGAGGAGGACGACGTCGTGGTCGAGCGCCTGCGCGCGGCCGGCGCGATCATCCTCGGCAAGACCAACGTGCCGGAGTTCGGCTACAGCGGCGTCGGCCACAACCCGGTGTTCGAGACCACGCGCAACCCGTGGAACACGGCGATGACCTCGGGCGGCTCCAGCGCCGGGTCGGCGGCGGCGGTGGCGGCGGGCATGTGCCCGTTCGCGCTGGGCAGCGACGGCGGCGGCTCGATCCGCATCCCCGCCGCGCATTGCGGGCTGGTCGGCATGAAGGCGTCGATGGGCCGGGTGCCGCTGTACCCCGGCTGCCGCGACGAGCGCTACCCGGGCGTCTCCGGCTGGGAGTCGCTGGAGCACATCGGGCCGATCGCGCGCTCTGTCGCCGACGCGGCGCTGATGCTGTCGGTGATCGCCGGGCCGGACGACCGCGACCGGCACTCCCTGCCGCCGGCGGAGTTCGACTGGCTCGCCGCCGCCGCCGAGCCCGACGTGCGCGGGCTGCGCGTCGCCTACAGCGCGGACTGGGGCCACGCCGCGGTCGATCCCGAGGTGCGCCGCGTGGTCGGCGAGGCGGTGCGGGTGTTCGAGACCGGGCTGGGCTGCGTCGTGGAGGCGGCGAACCCCGGCTTCGGCGACGAGCTCGATGCGTTCTGGACGCTGGTCGCCGCGGAGACCGACCTCGCGGGGATGCGCGAGATGGTGGGCGTGCACGGCAGGCGCATGTCGCCGCACGTCGTCGACCTGGTGACGCGCGCCTGGACGGCGGAGGCCTTCGCCAGCGCCAACATCCGGCGCAAGTCGCTGGTCAACGCGATGTGGCGCTTCATGCGCGGCTACGACCTGCTGCTGACGCCCACGCTCGCGGTGCCGCCGTTCCCGGTGCACATGCAGGGGCCGGAGCGGATCGACGGGCGCATGGTGAGCCCGGCCGCCTGGCTGGCCTTCACCTTCCCGATGAACATGACCGGGCAGCCGGCGATCTCCGTCCCCGCCGGCATGAGCGCGGACAACCTGCCGATCGGGCTGCAGATCACGGGCCGCCACCTCGGCGACGCCACGGTGCTGCGCGCGGCGGCCGCGTTCGAGCGCGCCCGTCCCTGGGCCGGCCGGGTGCCGCCGACCGTGGCCGGGCTGCACGCGGCCCGGACTGCACGCGGCCTGACCCAGGCCGCGACACCAACACAAGGAAGACCGGGATGAGCGACGCGCACGCGGGCCTCGAGGCGGAGTTCGAACACGAGGCGGTGCCGCTCTCGCACCGCAAGTCCCTGGGCTCCGTCGCCGCGATCTGGTTCGGGTTTCCGATGATCCTGACCAACGCGGTGTTCGGCGGGCTGATCGCCTACAACCTCGGCTTCTGGCCGGCGATCCTGGCCGCCCTGGTCGGCAACCTGATCCTGCTGGCCTACGTCGGCGCGCTCAGCTACGTGGCCGGCACCACCGGGCTCAACTTCGCGTTGCAGGCCAAGCGCACCTTCGGCACCCGCGGCTACTCGGTCGCGTCCGGCTTCCTCGCCACCATCGTGATCGGCTGGTACGCGTTCCAGACCGGGCTGACCGGTTCGGTGATCCACGACTCGTTCGGCTGGAACCAGTCGGCGGTGATCGTGTTCGCCACCGTGCTCTACACCGGCGTCACCTTCCTCGGCGTGCGCGCCCTGTCCATCGTCGGCATGATCGCCGCCCCGATGTACGTGCTGCTCGGGGTGGTGGCGCTGTGGCTGGTCGCCTCCGAGCACGGCCTGGGCCACTTCACGGCCTACGCCGGAACCGCGGGGAGCATGACGTTCGCCGGCGCGGTCACGCTGGTGGTCGCGACGTTCGCGGACTCCGGCACGATGACCGCGGACTTCACCCGCTGGGCGGGCAGCGGGCGCGACGCCGTCCTGGCCGCGTTCACCGCCTTTCCGGTCGCGGGCCTGACCGCCCAGGTGTTCGGCATCCTCGTCGTCTCCGTCGGTGCCGCGGCAGCTCCTGCCACCTCGGGCGGCGACTTCCTGCCGATCCTGGCCGGGCACGGGCCGGTGCTGTCCGCCCTCGCCCTGGTGTTCGTGTTCGTCAACCTGGGCTCCGTATGCACCCACTGCCTGTACAACGGCGCGGTCGGCTACAGCCACCTGCTCGGCAGCCGGATGCGCATCCTCACGCTGGTGCTCGGCGGCATCGGCGGCGTGCTCGCGCTGGCCGGGGTGTGGAGCCTGTTCCTGGCCTGGCTCAACGTGCTGGGGATGCTGGTGCCGCCGATCGGCGCGGTGATGATCGTCGACCAGCTCCTGCTTGGCCCGTCGCGTCGCGTCGCGTCCACCGAGCGCTTCCGGCCCGCCGCGTTCATTGCCTGGGGTGCCGGCGCGCTGGCGGCGGTGGCGGCGCACCTCTGGCTGCCGGGCCTGGGCGAGGCGGTCACCGGCCTCGTGGTCGGCGGCGGCACCTACGCGCTGCTCGGCGCCAGACAGGGCGCGTCGGCGCCGGTCGCGACGGGGATCGGACGATGAGCGGCCTGGGCGGCCTGAACCGCTCGCCCAACGGCGTGGTCATCGGCCTGGTGCAGCTCAGGCTGCCGTCCGTCTCCACGCCAGCCCATCTCGCGGCGCAGACCGAGCGTGTCTGCGCGATGGTGGCGCAGGCACGGCGCGCGATGCCGACCCTCGACCTGGTGGTGTTCCCGGAATACGCGCTGCACGGGCTGTCGATGGACACCAGCCCGGCGATCATGTGCCGCATGGACGGGCCGGAGGTCGCCGCCTTCCGCGCGGCGTGCCGGGCGCACCGCCTCTGGGGGTGCTTCTCGATCATGGAGGCGAACCCGGAGGGCGCGCCGTTCAACGTCGGGCTGATCATCGACGATGCCGGCGAGCTGAGGCTGTACTACCGCAAGCTGCACCCCTGGGTGCCGGTCGAGCCCTGGGCGCCCGGCGACCTCGGGGTTCCCGTGTGCGACGGGCCGAACGGCTCGCGGCTCGCGCTCATCATCTGCCATGACGGCATGTTCCCCGAGATGGCGCGCGAGGCGGCGTACAAGGGGGCCGAGATCATGCTGCGCACGGCCGGCTACACCGCGCCGATCCGCCACGCCTGGAGCATCACCAACCAGGCCAACGCGTTCTGCAACCTGATGGTGACCGCGAACGTGTGCATGTGCGGCAGCGACGGCACCTTCAGCTCGATGGGCGAGGCGATGGTGTGCAATTTCGACGGCACGATCATCGCCAGCGGCGGCGGCGTGGCCGACGAGATCGTGTGCGCCGAGGTCCGCCCCGACCTGGTGCGCGAGGCGCGGCGGATCTGGGGCGTGGAGAACAACATCTACCAGCTCGGCCACCGCGGCTTCTCCGCGGTGCCGGGCGGCGCGCGCGACTGCCCCTACACCTACATGCACGACCTCGTCGCCGGGAAGTACCGCCTGCCCTGGGAGGACGAGGTGCAGGTGGTGGACGGGAAAGGCTTCGAGAGCCCCGCGCCCGGGCCAGGACTCGCGGGATAGCGGCCTGCCACTGGCGCCGGATCGCCTCCGGAGCGAGGCGAAGCGGATCGTCGCCAAAGCTGAGGCGATGATCCCTTCCGCATCGCACCATCCAGATGTGGCGGTTCGGGCCAGTCGGGCTTGGAGGCACACGGAACGAACGGACCTCGCCGGCACTCCCGGCGAGCGATACCACGGCGCGCTTGTGGGCCACGCCACGGCGCTTCACGGTGCCTTCTTTGCGGCCGATGCAGGTCTGTCGGCTTCCACCACCTTGCCGGTCCCGCCAAGCGGGGAGAATGTGCCGGTGCGCATCGCCTCGCGGATACGATGCGTCAGGAACCACGCCGTCTTGTACGTCATCTCAAGCGTGCGCATGAGCTGGTGCGACGACATGCCCTTCTTGGAAGAGCACAGCAGATAAGCCGCCAGGAACCACTTGTGCAGCGGGATGTGGCTGGACTCGAACACTGTGCCGACCTTGACGATGAAGTCCTTGCGGCACCCCGTTGTGGCACAGCGATAGGTGCCCGCGCGCTTGGTCGCTGTACCGGCAGTCTTGGGTTTTGACCTGTCAGGAAGCAAGGCTGGGCTCTGCCCAGACCCGCCAGGGGGGAAGCCCCCCCTGGACCGGCTTTACTTAAGAAGTGGATTCCAAAGGCGAGCCTTTGGCGGAGTTTGAGGCAGAGCCTCAACCTTGCTTGCTTACCCGTCCCCTCAAGGACTGCTGACATCAGTGGCTGATCATCCAGGGTCTTGCCGCCGGGAAGCTCTTGGCGGCGGCGGGAGTGGCAGGCCTGACGGTGGAGCAGCAGCCGCAGCCCGGAGCGTGGCGCCCGGTGCTCGACGAGCGTTGCGGGGCGCTGGCGCTGCGCTCGTTGGTGGCGGAAGCCTTGCGGCGCCCGCCATCCATCACCGCGAGGCCAGGCGCAGTCAGGATCATGCGCGGCGAGGCGCGGCCGCACCCGGGGCAGGGTTGCGGGTCGGCAAATTCCACCATCGGCCGCAGCTCGGTGAACGGCCCGCATTGCACGCAGCCATACTCGTAGACCGGCATTCTCGTTCCTTTCCCGCACCAGTCGGCGCGGCTCCTGCCGTCGGTGGTTCCGCCCTCGGGATGCACGCGATGCCGGGACGGCCGGCCCGACCGAACCGCCCCCGCCTTCGGCGGAGACGTTCGGCTCGCTCCTAGCTGGCCGGGCGGACGCCGACGCTGCCCGTCTCGTCCGTCACGTCCGGGGCGTGCAGCACGTCGCTGCCCGCCATGACGCCCGGCTTCGGGCCGTCCGCGCCGGGGTTGATGTCGAAGTCGAAGATGCCGGTCGGCAGCCACAGCGTCGCGCAGGCGTTGGGCACGTCCACCACGCCGCTGACGTGGCCCTGGACGGGCGCGCAGCCGAGGATGGAGTAGGCCTGGCCGCCGGTGTAGCCGAACTTCTTCAGGTACTCGATGGCGTTCAGGCAGGCCTGGCGGTAGGCCACGGTGACGTCGAGGTAGTGCTGCCCGCCGTCCTCATCGACGGAGATGCCCTCGAAGATCAGGTGGTCGTTGTACACCGGCTTGATCGGGCTCGGCTTGAAGATCGGGTTGCGGATGCCGTACTTGGCCATGCCGCCCTTGATCAGGCTGACGCGCATGTGGATCCAGCCCGGCATCTCGATGGCGCCGCAGAAGGTGATCTCGCCGTCGCCCTGGCTGAAGTGCAGGTCTCCCACAGAGAGGCCGGCGCCGGGCACGTAGACAGGAAAATACACCTTGGCGCCGCGCGAGAGGTCCTTGATGTCGCAGTTGCCGCCGTGCTCGCGCGGCGGCACGGTGCGCGCCCCGGTCGCGGCGGCCGCGTCGCGCGCGTCGCCCTTCAGCCGGCCCATGTGCGCGGTGGCGGCGAACGGCGCGTTGGCGAGGCCGGGCATGCGCGTGGGGTCGGTGTCGATCAGCCCCTGCTCGCGGGTGTTCCAGGTCTCCAGCAGGTCCCTGGACGGCAGGCAGCCGATCAGGCCGGGGTGGATCATGCCGGCGAAGCTGACGTTGGGCACGTGGCGCGAGGACGCGAACAGGCCCTTGAAGTCCCAGATCGACTTCATCGCCTCCGGGTACTGCTTCGTCAGGAAGCCGCCGCCGTTCTTCTGCGAGAAGACGCCGTTGAACCCCCACTGCGTGTCGGAGAACGCACCGATATCGAGCAGGTCGACCACCAGCAGGTCCCCCGGCTCCGCGCCCTCCACGCCGACCGGGCCGCTGAGGAAGTGCACGATCGACAGGTCGATGTCGCGCACGTCGGCCGCGGATTCGTCGTTCTTGATGAAGCCACCGGTCCAGTCGTGGCACTCCAGGATGAAGTCGTCGCCAGGCTTCACCGTCGCCGCCATCGGCAGGTCATGGTGCCAGCGGTTGTGCACCTGGTCGTTCTCGTAGGGAGAGCGCGTCAGGTCCACCTTGATCAGGGTCTCGGTCATTTGTTGACTCCCCTCGTTGATGAGAAAGAAAGGCCAGGGCTCTGCCCTGGACCCGCCAGGGCGAGCCGCCCTGGACCGGCGTGTTGAAAGCCTTGCCTCACACGGCGAGGAAGCGGGCGACGCGGGCCTCGTCGATCTCCGCGCGCGGGCTCTCGTGGACGATGCGGCCGCCCTCGATCACCAGCACGCGGTCGGCCACGCTGAGCGCGAAGCTCAGCACCTGCTCCGAGACCACGATCGACAGCCCGGTCTCGTCGCGGATGCGCCGCAGCGTGCGCGCCAGCTCCAGGATGATCGAGGGCTGGATGCCCTCGGTCGGCTCGTCGAGCAGCAGCACCGACGGCGCGGTCGCCAGCGCGCGCGCGATCGCGAGCTGCTGCTGCTGCCCGCCCGAGAGGTTGCCGCCGCGCCGTGCGCGCATCTCCAGCAGCACCGGGAACAGCTCGTACAGGTGCGGCGGCACCGAGGCGGCGCCACGCACGAACAGCCCGGTCTCTATGTTCTCCTGCACCGTCATCGCCGGGAAGATCATCCGGCCCTGCGGCACGTAGGCCAGGCCCGCCGCTACCCGCTGGTGGGTGCGCAGCGCGTTGAGCATCCGGCCGCCGAGCAGGACCTCGCCGCCGCTCACCGGCACCAGGCCGATCAGCGACTTCATCAGCGTGGTCTTGCCCATGCCGTTGCGCCCAAGCACGGCCACGATCTCGCCCGGCGCCACCTCCAGGTCAAGCCCGTGCAGCACCTCGCTCTGCCCGTAGGCCGCGCGCAGCCCGCGCAGCGACAGCGCCCCCGCATGCGCCGCGATTGCCGCGATCGATGCCGCCGCCGCAGGCGACAGCCCGGCGTCCGGCAGATGCTCCTGCCCGCTCACCGCCGACCGCCCGTGGCCGGAAGCCGCATCGTTTCGATTCCGGAAGTGATCCTGCCAGCAAGCAAGCAAGGCTGGGCTCTCCCTCCGCCTGCCATTCCAACGGCCCAAGTGGGCCGTCGGAACCTTTGGCAGGCTACGCCCAGACCCGCCAAAGGCCGGAGGCCTTTGGAAACCATGACTTCAGCAAGAAGCCCCTCGGACGTATCGACGGAGTCCTTTCGTGTGCCGGTCCAGGGCGGCTCGCCCTGGCGGGTCCAGGGCAGAGCCCTGGCCTTCCTTCCTTGCGCGTCCGCGAGCCGGGCATCAGTGCCCAAGGTAGACCTCGACCACGCGCGGGTCGGCCTTCACGTGCGCCATCGAGCCCTCCGAGATGATGCGCCCCTGGTGCAGCACCGTGACCTTGTGCGCGATGTCCTCGACAAACCCCATGTCGTGCTCGACCACCAGCACCGAACGGTGCTGGATGATCCTGTGCAGCAGCTCCGCGGTCTTGTGCCGCTCGCTCACGCTCATGCCCGCGACCGGCTCGTCGAGCATCATCAGCGCCGGGTCCTGGATCAGCAGCATCCCAATCTCCAGCCACTGCTTCTGCCCGTGGCTGAGCAGCGCCGCCTCGCGCCCGAGCTGGTCCGCGAGGAAGATGCTCTCGGCGACCTCCTGGACGCGCTCGCGCACCTCGGCGTCGCGGCGGAACAGCAGCGCGCCGAACACGGTGCGGCCGCGCGGGAAGGAGATCTCGAGGTTCTCGAACACCGTGAGGTCCTCGTAGATCGACGGCGTCTGGAACTTGCGCCCCACGCCGGCGTGCACGATCTGGTGCTCCTTGAGCCGGGTCAGCTCCTGGCCGCGGAACCGCACGGAGCCGGCGCTCGCCTTGGTGCGCCCGCAGATCAGGTCGAGCACCGTGGTCTTGCCCGCGCCGTTCGGCCCGATGATCACCCGGATCTCGTTGGGGTCCATGTAGAACGACAGGTCGTCCACCGCGCGGAACCCGTCGAACGACACGCCGAGGCCCTCGACCGCGAGCAGGAACTCCGGCGCGGTCGCGCCCGCGATCCCGGCTCGGAGCCCCTCCATCGCCGCCGCGACGCCGCTCACGCCAGGGGCTCCACGCGGCGGCCGGCAAGGAAGCAAGGCTGGGCTCTGCCCAGACCCGCCAGGGGGGAAGCCCCCCCTGGACCGGCTTTACTTAAGGAGTGGATTCCAAAGGCGGGCCTTTGGCGGAGTTTGAGGCAGAGCCTCAACCTTGCTTGCTTCACCACTCCGTTTAGGACTCCGCTCACTCCGTCACCCGCGCGACCACGGCGCCCGCCACAGCGCCGGGCTCGGAGGCCGGTGTCGGCAGCGCCGCGCCGCGCGTTCCCGCCTCGTGCGGCACGGGGCGGCGGCCCAGCATCCTGTCCAGGCCGCGGTCCAGCATCCCGCCGCGCCACAGCCCCGCCAGCCCGGACGGGAACGCCACCACCACGCCGATGAACAGCGCCCCCATGGCGAACAGCCACAGCGACGGCACCTGCTCGGAGAACGTCGTGCGCGCCCAGCCCACCAGCAGCGCCCCGTAGATCGCGCCCAGCAGCGAGGTGCGCCCGCCGACGGCGACGTAGATCACCATCTCGATCGACGGCACGATGCCCACGAACGAGGGCGACATGAAGCCCACCTGCAGCGTGAACATCGCGCCGCCGATCCCGGCCAGCGCCGCGGACAGCGCGAAGACGAAGATCTTGAAGTCCGCCACGCCGTAGCCGGAGAAGCGCACGCGGTCCTCTCGGTCGCGCATCGCCACCAGGATGCGGCCGAGCTTGGAGCGCCGCACGAACTGGCAGAGCAGCAGGCTGGCGACCAGCAGAACAGCGCTGGCGAAGTACAGGATCTCGTGGGCGCGGTCGGAGCGGATGTCCCAGCCGTGCAGGGTGCGCAGGTCGGTGATGCCGTTGATGCCGCCGGTGTAGCCCTGCTGCCCCACGATCAGGATCGTCAGGATCGAGGCGATCGCCTGGGTGATGATCGCGAAATACGTGCCGCCCACGCGGCGCTTGAACATCGCGACCCCGATCAGCAGCGCCAGCAGCATCGGCACCACCGGCACGGCTACGACCGAGAACGCCAGGCTGCGGAACGGCTGCCAGAACCACGGCAGCGCCGTCATCTGGTTCCAGTCCATGAAGTCCGGGATGCCCGGCGTGCTCTGGATCTTGGTGGCCTCGGGCGTGGACGCCTCCAGCTTGAGGTACATCGCCATGCAGTAGCCGCCGAGCCCGAAGAAGATCCCCTGGCCCAGGCTCAGGATGCCGGCGTCGCCCCAGCACAGCACCAGACCCAGCGCCACGAAGCCGAAGGTCAGGTACTTGCCCACCAGGCTGAGGCGGAACGGGTCGAGCGCCAGCGGGATCACCACCATCACCAGCAGGGCGAAGAGCGCCACGAACAGCACGTCCTTGCGGCCCATGAATCCCGCTCCACCCGGTATGGCCCCGGCTGGATCAGGCCCGGCTGGACCAGCCCCGGTGCCGCCCGTGCCCGCGCGGCTCACCGCCGCACCTTCAGCGTGAACAGGCCCTGCGGCCGGATCATCAGGATGCCGACCACTGCGAGCAGCACGATCACCTGCGCCATCGAGCCGGTGAGGAAGAACTCCAGCGTCGAGCGCGTCTGCGAGATGGTGAACGCCGAGGCGATGGTGCCCAGGATGCTCTGCGCGCCGCCGAACACCACGATCAGGAACGTGTCGACGATGTAGAGCTGGCCCGCCGTCGGGCTGGTCGAGCCCATCATGGTGAACGCAGCCCCCGCGATCCCCGCGATGCCGCAGCCGATCCCGAACGTCGCCCGGTCCACGCGCTCCGTGTCGATGCCCACCGCGCCCGCCATCGCCCGGTTCTGCGTCACCGCGCGCACCCGCTTGCCCCACCCCGAGCGGAACAGCAGCCCGTACACCCCGGCCGTCACCAGCAGCGTGACCGCGATCACGATGATGCCGTTGATCGGCACCTGGATCGTCTCGCTCACCGACGCAGAGCCCATCATCCAGTCCGGCAGCTCGACGCCCACCTCGCGCGCCCCGAACACCGAGCGGAACGCCTGCTGCATGATCAGGCTCAGCCCCCACGTCGCCAGCAGCGTGTCCAGCGGGCGCTTGTACAGGTGGCGGATCAGCGCCCACTCCACGAACATCCCGAACGCGCCCGACACGCAGAACGCCAGCACGATGGCCACGTAGAAGTACACGCCGAACAGCCAGGGCGCGAAGTCGTGCACCAGGCGCGAGCACAGGAACGTCGTGTAGGCGCCAAGGATCATGAACTCGCCGTGCGCCATGTTGATGACGCCCATCTGCCCGAAGATGATCGCAAGCCCGAGCGCCATCAGCACGAACACGGAAAACAGGATCAGCCCAGCAAAGCCCTGCATCGCGAAGATGGAGCCCAGGTCGCCAAGCGAGTAGCCGGCCATACGGGGGGACTCCTGTGCGGCGGGGAAAGCAAGGCCAGGGCGCTGCCCTGGACCCGCCAGGGGCAGCGCCCCTGGACCGGCCTCCGAAAGCTTTTTGCAAGAGGCGTGCAAGGAGCCTTCGTAATGGTTTCCAAAGGCGAGCCTTTGGCGGGGTCCACGTTTCCAGGCAAGGGGGGCAGCGCCCTGGCCTTGCCTTCTTACTGGTAGCCTTTCGGGAACGGGTTCGGCTCGATCAGCTCCGGCGTCTCGAAGATCACGTCGAACTGCCCGTCGGCGCGCGCGCGGCCGACGCGGGTGCGGCTCCACAGGTGGTGGTTGGTGTCGTGGATGCGCACGTAGCCCTCCGGCGCCTTGTCCAACACGATGCCGCCCGAGGCCACCGCGATCTTGTCGACGTCGAAGCTGCCCGCCTTTTCCACGGTGAGCTTCCACAGCCAGGGCCCGAGATAGGCCGCCTGCGTCACGTCGCCGACCACCGCGGCCTCGCCGTACATCTTCTTGAAGGCCGCGACGAACGCCTTGTTGTTGGCGTTGTCGAGCGACTGGAAGTACTTCATGCAGGCGTAGGCGCCGGCGATGTTCTCGCCGCCGATGCCCACGATCTCGTCCTCCGTCACCGAGATCGTCATCAGCGTCTGCTTGGACAGGTCGATGCCCGCGGCCTTGAGCTGCTTGTAGAACGCGACGTTGGAGCCGCCGACCACCTCGGTGTAGATCACGTCCGGCTTGTACAGCTTGATCTTGTTGATCACCGAGTTGAACTGCGTCGAGCCGAGCGGGAAGTACTGCTCGTCCACCACCTTGAGCTTGTGCACGCCCTCGATGTGGCGGCGCGCGATCTTGTTGGAGGTGCGCGGCCAGATGTAGTCCGAGCCTATCAGGAAGAACGTCTTGGCGCCCTTCTCCTTGATCACCCAGTCCAGCCCGGCGAGGATCTGCTGCGTCGCCTCCTGCCCGGTGTAGATGACGTTCTTGGACTGCTCCAGCCCCTCGTAGAACGTCGGGTAGTACAGCATCCCGTTGTACTGCTCGATCACCGGCAGCACCGCCTTGCGCGACGCCGAGGTCCAGCAGCCGAAGATCGCCGCCGCGTGGTCGTTCTGCAGCAGCTTCTTCGCCTTCTCCGCGAAGGTGGGCCAGTCCGAGGCGCCGTCCTCCTGGATCACCTTGATTCTGCGGCCGAGAACGCCGCCCGCCTCGTTGATCTGCGCGATCGCCAGCTTCTCCGCCTCGGTGGCGCCGGTCTCGCTCAGCGCCATCGTGCCGCTGGTGGAGTGCAGGATGCCGACCGTGACCTCGCTGTCCGTCACCGCGAGGCCGGAGGTGTTCACCTGCGCCGTCGGCAGCTCCGCCGCCTGCGCGCGGCCGGGCACCGCCGCGGAGGCGAACAGCGCCGCCGCGGGAAGACCAACCATCCCCTTGAGCAGGGTGCGGCGCAGCGTGCCGCGGGCTGCTGCGCCGTGCCGGGTCATGTCGTCGTCGTTCAATGCTGGCACCCCGAGATCGCGCCGCGCCGTGCAGCGTTCCGACCCACATGCTGGGCGAGCCACCCCGCGTAACGGAATACGTCGAATGACGTAGCAACGAGCAGGCTCCGCGCACCATGCGCACAGGTGGCCGACGCCCCCTCGACCTGCCAGGAAGCAAGGCTGGGCTCTCCCTCCGCTGCCATTCCAACGACCCAAGCGGGTCGTCGGAACCTTTGGCAGCTACGCCCGGACCCGCCAGGGGCGAGCCGCCCCTGGACCGGCCTTACTTAAGTAAATGTTTCCAAAGGGCTCGCCCTTTGGCGGAGTTTGAGGCAGAGCCTCAACCTTAGCTTTCTTTCGCCGCCCCCTCCCGAGCTCCCCTGGGCCGGACACCGCAAGACCCTCGCACGACGAAAGGTCCAGGCCTCACGATGGCATCGCGGCAGCGTATCCCGCGCATCCGGCGCGACTACAACCAGTGGGTCGCGAACCAGACCCTGGAGGACTACGCGCTGCGCTTCACCGCGAAGTCGGCGCGCCGGTGGTCGGCGGCGAGCGTCGCCAACACCGCGCTGGGGGCGATCTCGTTCCTGATGCTGGAGGCGATCGGCGGCACGCTGACGCTGCGCTACGGTTTTGCCAACGTGGTGCCCGCGGTGCTGCTGGTCGCCGTGCTGATCTTCGCCACCGGCGTGCCGATCAGCTATTACGCGGCACGCTACGGGGTGGACATCGACCTGCTGACGCGCGGCGCCGGCTTCGGGTACTTCGGCTCGACGCTGGCCTCGCTGATCTACGCGACGTTCACCTTCACCTTCTTCGCGCTGGAGGCGGTGATCCTGGCGGCGACGCTGCACGCCTGGCTCGGGCTGGAGGAGTGGATCGGCTACATCGTCTGCGCCGTGGTGGTGATCCCGCTGGTCACGCACGGCGTCACGTTCATCGGGCGGCTGCACCTGGTGACGCAGCCGGTGTGGATCGCGCTCAACGTGCTGCCGTTCGCCTTCGTGCTGCGCGCCGACCCGGGGGCGGTGTCGGAGTGGACGCACTTCGCCGGCAGCGACGGGGGTGGGCTGGCGCTGCCGTCGGTGGCGGCCGCGAGCGCGGTGATGCTCTCCCTGGTGTCGCAGATCGGCGAGCAGGTGGACTTCCTCCGCTTCCTGCCGCCGCGCGAGAGCAGCCGCGGCGTGGTGTGGTGGTCGGCGCTGCTGGCCGGCGGGCCGGGGTGGATCGTGCCGGGCGCGCTGAAGCTGCTGGCCGGCTCGTTCCTCGCGTGCCTCGCGACCCGCGCCGGGATCGCCGGACCGGATGCCGCGCAGCCCGCGCTGATGTACCAGGTGGCGTTCGCCACCATGCTGCCGTCGGCCACGGCCTCCCTGGCGCTGGCGAGCTGCCTCGTAGTGGTCTCGCAGATCAAGATCAACGTGACCAACGCCTATGCCGGCTCGATCGCGTGGTCGAACTTCTTCTCGCGCCTCACGCGCAGCCACCCGGGGCGAGTCGTGTGGGTGGTGTTCAACGTGGCCATCGCGCTGATGCTGATGGAGTTCGGCGTCTACCGGGCGCTCGAGCACACGCTCGTGGCCTATTCCAGCGTCGCGGCGGCGTGGATCGGCGCGCTGGTCGCCGACCTCGTGGTCAACAAGCCGCTCGGGCTCAGCCCGCCGGGGATCGAGTTCAAGCGCGCCCACCTGTACGACGTGAACCCGGTCGGCGTGGGGGCGATGCTGGGGGGCGTCGCGTTGGCGCTGGCGGCCGGCCTGGGGGCGCTGGGCGAGCTGGCGCGGGCGGGCGCGCCGTTCCTGGGCTTCGCCGCGGCCTTCGTCTCGGCGCCCCTGATCGCCTGGGCGACCGGCGGACGCTTCTACCTGGCGCGCAGGCCGCGCAGGACCTGGAAGCGGCTGGCCTCGCTGACCTGCGTGGTGTGCGAGAACGCGTTCGAGCCGGAGGATATGGCATCCTGTCCGGCCTACGGCGGAGCGATCTGCTCGCTGTGCTGCTCGTTGGACGCGCGCTGCCAGGACATGTGCCGCCCCCACGCGCGCATCGGCGCGCAACTGCTCGCTCCGCTGCGCCGCCTGCTGCCGGCCCGCGCGGCCGCGATCACGGCCCCGCTCGCAAGAAGTCCGGTCGGGCGTTTCGCAGGCGTGATGTGCCTGCTGCTGGCGGCGATCAGCGTGCTGCTGCTGGGAGTGTACGCGCAGACCGTCACGGTGGGCGCAGAGGGCCGCACGGCGGTGGCGAGCGCGCTGGTGCAGGCGTTCGTGGTGCTCGCGATGATCGCGGGCGTGGTCGCCTGGCTGCTGGTGCTGGCGCAGGAGAGCCGGCGGGCAGCGCAGGCGGAGAGCCACCAGCAGACCGGGCTGCTGCTGCGCGAGATCGAGGCGCACACCCGCACCGACGCCAAGCTGCAGCGCGCCAAGGAGGTGGCCGAGGCCGCCAACGTCGCCAAGAGCCGCTACGTCACGGGCCTCAGCCACGAGCTGCGCACCCCGCTTAACGCCATCCTCGGCTACGCGCAGCTCCTGGAGCGCGACCCATCGATCCCCGAGCGGCGCCGCCACAGCCTGCGGGTGATCCGGCGCAGCGGCGAGCACCTAGCCGGGCTGATCGAGGGGCTGCTCGACATCTCCAGGATCGAGGCCGGACGCATCGACGTGCACCGCGACGAGGTGCGGCTCGGCGAGTTCCTGGAGCAGATCGTCAGCATGTTCCGCCTGCAGGCCGAGGCGAAGGGCATCGGCTTCGTGTTCACGCGGCCGCACGCGCTGCCGGAGCGCGTGGTCACCGACGAGCGCCGGCTGCGCCAGGTGCTGATCAACCTGCTGTCCAACGCGCTGAAGTTCACCGCCGCCGGACAGGTGCGGCTCGGGCTGCTGTATCGCAACGAGGTGGCGGAGTTCGTGGTGGAAGACACCGGCGTCGGCATCGCGACAGACGACCACGAGCGCGTCTTCGAGCCGTTCCAACGCATCGAGGACCCGGGCGCACCCACCGAGGGCGTGGGACTCGGGCTGACGCTGACGCGGCTGCTGGTGCAGATCATGGGCGGCGAGATCACCCTGGACAGCGCGCCCGGGCGGGGTAGCCGGTTCCGGGTGCGCCTGATGCTCGCGACCGTGCACGCCACGGCCGGGAATGCCACGGGAGGCGCCACGCCGCAGGAGCGCCGGGTGGGCGGCTACGAGGGCCGGCGGCGCGACATCGTGGTGGCCGACGACGACGCGGCGCACCGCGCGCTGCTGGATGCGCTGCTGGTGCCGCTCGGCTTCGCGCTGCGCCATGCGGCGGACGGCGAGGCGTGCCTGAGGCTGGCGGAGGCGCGGACGCCCGACCTGTTCCTGATCGACATCGCCATGCCGGGGATGGGCGGGTGGGAGCTGGCGCGCCGGCTGCGCGCGCGGCCGGGGCCGCGCGTGCCGATCCTGGTGGTCTCCGCCAACGCCGGTGAGCTGCGCCAGCAGCCCGGGGTGGACGCCGGCCACGACGGCATCCTGACCAAGCCGGTGTCGCTCGATGCGCTCCTGGACCGCATCGGGCAGTCGCTCGGCGTGACGTGGTGCCCCGTGGCGCCGACGCGCCAGGCCCCCGCACCCAGCGCCGCGGCGCTGACGCCGCGCCAGCTCGACGAGCTGCGCCAGCTCGCCGCGATCGGCTACGTGCGCGGCATCCACGCGCGCCTTGACCTGCTGGAGCAGGAGAGTCCCGACGCCGTCGCCTACGTCGCCCACCTGCGCGTCCTCGTGTCGGAGTTCCGCATGGACGAATTCATGGGCGCGCTCGACGCCGCCGCGCCTGCCCGGCATGACGCGACGAGCCTTCGGAGTGAAAGGTGAAGCAAGCAAGGTTGAGGCTCTGCCTCAAACTCCGCCAAAGGCAGGCCTTTGGAATCCATTCCTTAAGTAAAGCCGGTCCAGGGGGGGCTTCCCCCCTGGCGGGTCTGGGCAGAGCCCAGCCTTGCTTGCTGCCAGGTCGGCCCCAAGGGCCGCCGGCATGACGCGCGGCGACATCGTTCTGGTGGTCGACGACAGCCCCGGGACGCTGGGCATGCTCAACGACACCCTGGAGCTGGCGGGCTACACCGTGCTGGTGGCGCAGTCGGCGCTGGCCGCGCTGGCGCTGGTGGAGCGGGTGACGCCGGACATCGTGCTGCTGGACGCGGTGATGCCGGGCATGGACGGGTTCGAGGCCTGCCGCCGCCTCAAGCGGAACCAAGCCCTGGCCTCGACGCCGATCGTGTTCATGACCGGGCTGACGGAGAGCGAGCACGTGCTGCGCGGGCTGGCGGCCGGCGGCGTGGACTACGTGACCAAGCCGGTCTCGCCCGACGAGGTGGTGGCGCGCCTCGCCGTGCACCTGGCCAACGCCCGGCTGACCCGCAGCGCACGGGCGGCGCTCGACGTGTCGGGCCGGTTCCTGCTGGCGGTTAACCGGTCAGGCGAGGTGCTGTGGTGCACGCCGCAGGCCGCGAGCCTGATCACCGCCGCGGGGGAGACGACCCCGGTGCTGCCGACGGCGATCCGCGACTGGGTCCGGCTCGGGCCGCTGGGGTCCTCGCAGCGGCAGGCGGCGGCGTCGGCTACGAGCGACCAGGTGCTGGAGTTCTCCTACGTCGGCGAGACCGGGCCCGACGAGCTGCTGCTGCGCCTGGTCGCCGCGGCGTCCGGGCCGGAAGGGCTGCTGCGACAGCGGCTCGGGCTGACGCCGCGCGAGGCGGAGGTGCTGTTCTGGGTGGCGCAGGGCAAATCGAACAAGGACGTCGCCGACATCCTCTCGCTCAGCCCGCGCACCGTGAACAAGCACCTGGAGCAGGTGTTCGCCAAGCTGGGCGTGGAGAACCGCGCCTCCGCGGCGGCGATGGCGGCGCGGCTGCTGGAACAAGGGTGATGCCGATTTCCGAGCGCGACAGACAAGCAAGGTTGCGCATCGCCTCGCGTTGATTGCCACCGGCCCAGGTCGTGGCCTTAGGTGGTTTGCCGCCGGCGGACGCGGGCTCAGGAAGCAGCGAGTGGTGCGACGAATCAGCATGGCGGGACGGACTGAACTTCTGGAGGCGGTGAGCACGCGACAGATGTTGGTGCATGGAGGCCGTGGGATCGCCCGTCTCCGTGGGCGGTTTATGGGCTTGTGGATTACGGCTTGGCGGTGACGTTCTGCATGGGGTCTGTGGAGCAAGCGGACGGAGAACCTGTGTAACACGCCCGGCTGGATTGGTTGACTCTCGGGGCTTTCCCGGGCGGCTGTGACGTGATGCGTTGTGCGTTGCACCTGACGGGAGCTCGGCATGGCGGCAGCGATCAAGATCACCCGCGACGACC
>JAABUU010001933.1_pt1 | contig 31742 bp, 29 predicted proteins | sample 5559301 | NCBI WGS metagenome assembly JAABUU01 (sample SAMN10711884, study PRJNA513360) | rock metagenome | isolation source: Antarctica rocks | place: Antarctica: Victoria Land, Richard Nunatak white
CGTCCCCCACCAACTACATAAGGGCATGAGACGTTCATCACGGCGCTTTAAAAGCATGCCCAACCTCACTTTATCCACTTGGAAACGTTCTGCTCAGCACCATGGCTGGATTGCGAGACTCGTCCCGCAGCGTTGCCTATCTCGGCCCTGCATCATCATATACCCATCAGGCGAGTCAAATCCATCGAATAAGACCCGTTTCCTAACAGGTGACATGGATAGGTCGCCTTGAAGAACTTCGGGCAGAAAGAGATTATACTTGAGCCACAAGACACTATAAGAGGTGACTACTCTGCACCTGATTTGTCTTTGACTGTCATCGGGGATCTTTCTTATGATGGATGCACAGACGTGTTTACCGCCGTACAATCATCAGCTGTTGCGTACGGTGTGGTCCCCTTCGAGAACAGTATCAATGGCGCTGTTGTCGGCACGCTGGATCTCTTTGCCGACCGGCAAAATCAGTATGCAGATGTGTATATCTGTGATGAGGCATCCATTGAGATTCACCACTACCTTCTCGGACACGCCTGTAAATCTTTGCAACAAACCGATTCAACCAGATCAGGAGACTCGACCCCGACAAATCAAGCTCGAGACTTACCAGATCCAAAGGCAAAACTATTAACCGATCTACAACATATCAAGCGTATCTATTCGCACCCTCAAGCTTTTGGCCAATCCCTGGGTTTTCTATCACAATATCTGAAAGACGTGGACCGGCAGGAGGTATCCTCCACTTCCAAGGGCGCCGAAATCGTGTCCCAAGACGGCACGAACACCACAGCCTCGATATCGAGTAAAGATGCCGCAGAAACCCATGGCCTCGATGTCCTAGCCGAAAGCATAGAAGATCAGGATAACAACCAAACACGATTCTTCTTCCTTTGTAAAAAGTCAAGCTACCAGGATCGTCTTCCCCTTTCTATCGGACAGCCGACCGACAATGACAACGGAAACGACAACAGCGACAAATGGAAGACCTTTGTTACATTCAAAATCAACCACAATCTCAGCGGGGCCCTTGCGGAAGTTCTGCACGTTTTCAAAACCTACGGTTTGAACCCCACAAGCATGAATAGCAGACCGAGCCATCGGTATCCGTGGCACTATATCTTCTTTGTCGAGTTTTATGGTAGGAAGAAGATTACTGGGCACGGGAGAGTGGATGCGGCTCTGGCGAAGCTCGAGGAGATCAGTGAGGGTTGCCGATGCTATGGGAGCTGGAGGGTCAAGAAGCGACATGGGCTGGAAGCTGCGGGATAGCAGTAGGAAACCTCGGGTACCCCTACCGTATCCTTGTGATTTGCACCGCGCCCCCTTCTTCCCTTCCTTAGTCCCTCGTCTACACCCTTGCTGACACTGACTTCGCTGTCTGGTAGGTTAGTGTTCGCGGCATATCGCAGTATTCTGCCTAACCCATCCCGAGTCCTTTACGCCCCGTTGTCTGCGGAGATTGTAAAGACGGTTTGCGACCGAGGCGTCTTCTGTATAGACTAGTGTCAAGGTTCAACAGCATGGATTTGGAACTTGGTTCGGGGTGTAGTAGCGTTAAACATACATACCCTGGAGACTATTGAGATACAGATTATCCCCACTATGCCTAATTGAGTTTCATATGCAATCCTTTCGGGGTCAGGTACCGTATTTCACCAACACTAAGCCTATTTTGAGCTAGGACTGTAGTCTAACTTTGGTCCGAATGCAATTGCATCGGAGTGAGAAGATCGATCTCTACTGCTTGATTGCAATGGCAATATTCGCGATCATTTGGATACATGCTCCTTCCTTCCCCACCCGCTCGAACTCCTCCAAGGTCGTCAACCTCTCTTCAAGCACCGAAATGGCTTTCTCCCACTCCTCCTCATCCCTCGATTCCCACCCCGTCGCTGGCTGTCCGAGGATACTCCAAGCATACTGGACCCAGCGGTGCACATCTTTGATCTTCAGATACGCATCTTTCCGCGACATCCGGACGGACGAGAAGCCAGCCTGCGTAAGCGCATGCTCCAAAGTCGATGCCGCGTACCACCGCTCCGGAATTGTCAGTCGGAGCGCAGCGTCACCGTCACGAGTGGCTTCGTGAGCGGCGTTCACGGCTGCCCAGTGAGGCATGGAGGCCCAGGTCGTCACGACTGCGATGCCGCCTGGTTTGAGCGTGCGGTACACGTGCGCAGCGGCCTGGTCGGCTTGGGGGATGGCGAAGAGGGCAAAGTTCATCCAAGAATGGGTGAAGGTGCCGTCGTCGAAAGTGAGGGCTTGGGCAGGGACGATGGCCGGTTTCACCACGTCGGTCCAGCCATACTGGGCTGCTTTGGCGGTGATGGCTTGGATTCTGGGAGGGGCCACGTCGGTTGCGTGGATGAGGATGCTATACCTGCCGTCGACTCCAGGCTTGAGTGTCTCCAAGACTACCTCGGTTACCGTGCCGGAGCCGCAGGCATTGTCGAGGAGGATAGAGCCCGGAGCAATGGGGGGAATGAGTCTGAGGGTGTGTTTTGCAACCTGAGCCGAGACGTCGCCTTGCACGTCTTCCAAGACATCGACGCTCAGGGGAGTTCTCTGCCGAGGGGTGAATTCGCTCATGGCGTGCTCGAGTGAGCTGTGAGTTGGGAAGCGCGATGATGATGGCCCCAATTCTTGAGAAGGCTCGTCTGGACGCAGCTGGCATCGAGCACTGATGGTGACTGGCAGTGAACTCTTGAGCGAGCCTACGGTAACGGCGAGTTAGCGGAATGCTCGTATCCGTGTCTCGGAAGAGGTGCATACCGCAGTCATTGCCGAGAGTAGATCGATGTGTCGAAGCACTCTGCAATCAGTAGATTCTGCAGTCTGCGATCTGCAGTCGGCAATCTGATGGGATACGTCTATATGTCAGTGCGTCAGTGCTTCTTCTTGAGTCTCGGAAGAGGCGCCTTCCGGAATTGCTCCGAGTTCTTTCGATGGACGTGCAGGCGCGCGTGTAACCTCGACAATGGAACATGCACGGTTGCCAAGCGAGGTCATGTATTTGTTTCAACGTGCTGTGCAGGCGGATGATCATTATGCTGTGCAGGTGGATGAATGTATGCACGCCGAACACTGCAAGTGCAATTATTTGAGTCCTCGTCTCGCTGCTTCGGAAGCCCGAAATCCGAGTCGAGCATTGGGAAGTAGTGCCGACTGCAGAACCATTGACCCTTCAACCTTCAACCCTTGCACTTCACCCTTCACCCTTCACCCGTTCACCCTCCATCCTTACACCGCGAGCCCAAGGCCTAGGTGACCATCTTCCCAGTGCGCCACCGTATCGTGGCCTGTCGTGTCTTGTACACACTCAATTTTTCCATCTTCGGCATCCATATCCAGCTGGACAGGCGTGTGTGGGGAAGTCTCCCATCTCACCTCGCTGCATCCCCTTCCATTCACTCCCTTCCAAGTGGAAGCCACTGCGCACCGCACCAAGAGGCATTTGTTGTTGGTCTGCCGTTGGAGTCGACGCATCGATGGACTACAAGTTAGTATCAGCACGGCAGGAGGTATAACTCATAGCTTGTGCGCACCCTACTTCATGTTCAGAGCTGACTGGCTCGTCATCCAGAGCAGCGTTCCCCAAGGACCTCCCTATGCCTCAACGGCCGCTGTGCTCGGCGGTACTCCCACCGTTCGCCTCGATGTTCCCATCGTTGCAGTCTTTCTCCTCCTGTTTCTCCTCGGCGCCGCTTGTCATATCAGAATTTATCGCTTGAACCTGCGGCGGGGACACAAGTTCCTGATCTCGGGCTTTCTATTCGCATTCTGCATGGCCCGTGTTACGACATGCATCATGCGCATCATCTGGGCAACACGCCCGACAAACATTCGGATTTCTCTCGCCGCTACCATTTTTGTGACGGCTGGTGTGGTCCTGGTGTACCTCATCAACATCGTTCTTGTTCAACGAATCCTGAGAGCCATGCAACCACATACCTGTTGGCACCCGCTCTTCAACTTTGCCTTCTTGGTCATTTATGCCTTGCTTGTTGTGGCCCTATGTTTGCTGATATCCTTCACCGTGCAAAGCGTTTACACGCTCGACCTCAACCAGCATCGCATTGCCAGAGATGTGCAACTCTACGGAGGCACTTTGATTGCTTTCGTAGCTTTCTTGCCGATTCCTCTGATACTTGGAGGATCAGTTGTCTCTCGAAACCCTCCGAAAGACAATTTTGGTACCGGACGATTCGGCTCGAAGGTTCGGCTTCTCCTATCGACGGCAGCCTTATTGTCTCTTGGGGCATGGTTTCGGGCTGGAACTAGTTATTTACCTCCAAGGCCTCGGAATCACCCCGCATGGTATCACTCCAAGGCTTGTTTCTACATCTTTGGACTTTTAATCGAATTGGCCGTCGTATGGCTCTATGTCATCTTCAGAGTTGACAAAAGATTCCACGTGCCGGACGGAAGCAAGGGACCTGGCGATTATTCCGCAAAGAGACCATCCAGCGAAGAGATGCAACTCCAGGAAACCTGCGACGGTTCGAAAACGGAGGACGAAGGTTCCAATAACATGCCGAGACAGGGATCTCAAGATATGGCCACTAGAGTTTCAGACGCTGAGATCGCCGTCAAAGACTCGAACGGCAAGGTTGTGTGAGCACGATCATACGATACGAATGCTTTTAATAGAGAGACTGTGAGCTTAGCTTCAATGACCCTCGGCGCAACTGGGGGCTAATGATTTCTACGCAGCCCCGCCGCCCGAATGAAGCCAGGATTTCAGTTATTGCACTTATGCTTCGTTAGGGTTTGCCGCTGGGCCAGGTCAACCAGAATCAGTCCCGAGCGAGTTTCCGACTAAGGGCAGTCCAGATCATAGAAGTGAGCTTGAAGGGCCAGTTCAGGTTCGAATTTGGTCTCAGCCCCAGCCCTGCCCTGTAATTTAGCTTTTTATCAATTATGAACTGCTGTTAGTAAGCAGACTTGTTACCTAAGGTATCTTTTGCTAAGGTACGGTAGTACCTACCTAACTTACCTTAGTGCAGGCGCTTAACAATGGGCGCCCTCGCGTAACTGACGATCACCCTCGAGAAAAAGGACAGCAAACTGGGACACAGAGGAGGGTCAAATCTACAAAGACAATCATGCTGAGTTGCTGAGTCCTTCAACTCAAAACCCTTACACAATCGCGTGCGCAGCTCCATCAGTCTTCACTCGATCCATTCACAGCACTCACGGCAGTCTGTTGAGCTATCGGCGGAAAAGCTTTACTGTGAAGGACGGGAATTACGAATGACCATCACTCCGAGGTTTCGAGTAAGTGTAGTGGTTGTCCTGTGACACGCTTTCTTTGCTGCTCTGTGATTTGTTTGTCATGGTCTATCAACGCTCATTAGTGAGTACCTTACTTAGCTCTATAAGAAATAAATTGGTTGCTATCAACTCTATGATGTGAAGGCTGTGATAGTAAGAGAACAAGCTACCTGATCGCCTGTGGAATCTCCTGACCACCTCATACACAAACACCACCTTCATTGCCCCATCACATACCTTAGGTAGCTGGTACTTTTTGCTCGCATCTTGAGTGGCCATCAGATTGCGGTTGCATCAGTGCTTCACCTCATCACATATGGAGAGTCTCCCGCTGCACCAGCCCGTCCCCTCAACTCTTTTCCCTATCAATCATCGCATGCTTATGTCCACGTGCAGACCACTTTGAATCCGGCTAAGGCATTTGGTGCCTTTGACCGTGGAGCTCCGACTCTCGTTGAGCTTGATTATCTCCGCACAGCCCTCCACTCTCACAATACCTGGGCAAGTGTCTAGAGCCTATGTCCATTGACAAGCGCCACGCGCACGACTGGGCGCTGACCTGGGCGGACATCTCAGCTCTGATGATGATGATTGACACAAATTTCATAAGTACATGAGTTATTGACTCCACACTGTAAAAGGTACGGGGTCCAGATAATCTTGCCACATGTCGAACATTGCAAAGAGATTACAGTATGTCTTGTGTGGATAAGTCATGCGGTCTGACCCGCCCTCCAGATTCTCCCCCATCCTCCTGACCCACTCCCGCCCCATTATTACCCAGGTCGAATATTGCTCGGCAATTTGCCTGTCACGCTCCCCCAGGTCGGCGCTGATGATCCTGAACGATTGTAGCTCATCCTTGTCGGCAAAATTGGTAAGCCACAAGCTTAGCTCGTAGATGCAATAGTAGTCTTTGTTGTTGAAGCGAGCGAAGAAAGCAGACCGGAGAGAGAAGGCATCGCTTGGGTGGCGGCCCAGGGTGAGACACGTCCAAAGGCGATAGCAGTTGCGCGTCACGCGGCTCTGTTCACTGGCAGTGAGATGGTGGGCTGGGTGGTGGTACCGATGATGTCTGTTCAGGACTATCTCCGGAATGAGAGCGTGCTCGTAGAACGCGCGGAGACGGGAGACTTTGTGTGCGTTGGACAAAATGCGCTTTACTTTCACTGTGGATCGGGTGGATTCTGTCTGGTCGCTATGGTGGTGATCGTGTTGTTGCTGAGCGGCTTCAACCAGTTCCTGAGCATCCAGCAGCTGTTCTGCGTCTGGAAAGCAGTCTATCGCTTGGGGGAAGATCTTATACGATATAGACGCGGCGTTGAGCTGCCATACGTGACGGAAAACCCGTGCTGTGCGGATGAGGTTGGCGACATCGATGAGGCTGCAGAGGGACTGGACGATGAGGAGATTGAGCTCGGCTGGAAGAGTCGAGAGAGATGGAGATGTCGTGCAGTAAGACTGTGGCTGTTGCGGCTGGTCAAACGCAAGAAATAACTTGTGCGACTCGAGGGTAGCTAGGAGATAGTGTTGTGCGGAGTGCTGGGGTGCTTCGCTCAATCTGTGCAGTCGGATTTCGTCTCTGACAGCTGTCTCTTGCCAAGGTGGCCTGTATTTCTCCATGCTCGAACAGCTTGCTTGCCTCCTAATTTGAAGAACTCTAGGAGAACGTGGGTTCCGTGATCTGGATAGATTAGTAGCTACTTCCCATTGGCATCTGGGACGTACCTCGATAACCTGCTTTAAACAAATAGCGCAAATAGAAGTTGAGTATACAAAACGGCCAAAAGAATCCTTGGTTAATATACTGTGTTCTCATACAGGTTCCGTCTGTGCCACATAACTTACTGTAAGATCCGAGCCGTCCAAATCTTGTAAATGGGTAGGTAACTAACGGCAGGGTGTATCTTGATGTGGATGTTTCACATGCCGCTGCCATGCGCTAAGGCACAGCAGGGCTGAAGTGTTTGAAGCTAATGATACTTCACTGCGGCATGGCGGTTTAATCCTCTCCATATTTAGAATCCAACAATGCACATCACGCAGGAGACGACCACATGAATCAAGAGAGCAGTATTACGCTACTTCTTGATGGGAATAATTTCGATAACAGAAGGCTGCATCGCCCCCCAACGACTTAACCAACAACTCATCCCGGTCGGGTCCAAGTACATAGATATATCCTGACATCGTTCCAACACCAGTACGCACCGTCCTCGAGGCCCCGGGGAGTTTCCGACCCAATGTGCCGCCAAAAGGGTGAGCGGCTCGGCGACGGGGCGATGTACGTATGATGATGATTCTTCTATCTAGTCCACTGCATGTGATGTTCGAGGCACAGCTACCCAATGTGTATTTTGAGGTGCTGTAGCTAGCTAAGCTTGTGGATCTGTCGCGTTCTGTGGATTGGCGGTTTTGGTTGCCTTTGTTACAGCAGGATCACAGCCTCTCTCAATGTTGGTGTTGGTTTATACAGGTCATCCGCTCATCTGTGCCTCTCAGGGCAGCTGTGGCCCCTTGTCTTGTTGGCACTACTATCTTCATGCTCTCTCATATATATCAGGCGTCTTTCCTCACTGTAAGCCCCTTTTGTTATCTCACAGCGATTTCCATTGTATAGCTCGACAGCCTCATCTCCAACATTGAAAAGTTTCAAGTATGAAAATTTCTGGCCTTCTGGTGCCGCTGTCCATCTTCTTTCTTGCATTTGCCGCACCACCCGCATCGCTTGGTCGACGGGCTGACAACTCCCCTGGCTTGGGTGTGGAACTTGAATTGAGGAACCTCAAATATGTGAATCCCAATGAAGAGCTCAAACCTCCCCCTGAAGGTAAGTGCTCGCCGGATGAGGTCTCACTCGTCAAAGGAGTTCCAATCAAGGTTCTTCACACCAACCCGCCCGGGTCGTCAAAGAACGACTGGTTACTCACTGCCAAACATTGTGGGAGAGAAGATTCTACAGGCATTAGTTGTGTTGTCTCAGAATTCATCGTCGATGGTACCAAGGTCAAGGTCGGAGCCAATCGAGCTAAAGTCATTGGAGATGAGATTCTCAATTTTCTTGTAAGTGAACGCATCTTTCAGTTAATACCGCCTATGCGACTATATACCCCAAACGGTCAATACTGCTCTACCGTGCCGTCTAATAGGGACTTCAGCAAGCATGGAAGCCATCCAAAAACGCCAAGAGCTAGGTGTCTATCGTTGACTTCGAGCAATGCGGGTCATGGAACGTGGTCACCCCTGAAAATTTCAACGATATCGTGTTGGACATCTTCTTTAGGTTCGGACAGCAGGTGACAGCTGCTATGCCTCTAGAGGGCATCCAGGCACTCTTTGTGAAGGCAAAGTTGAAAGAGGAAGACACACTCTTGGGCATAGCTAGTCGTAAACTCACCAACATGCACCAGGTCCGCAAGGAAGACTTTGCCCAGTTGGAAGCCATCAAGCCGTCAGATATCAACGATGAGTTCCTGGGCTTCTTTTCGATAGTAGTTTCATACGCGAAGAAAGGGCCAGGAGAAGATGCGAAAGAGGGCCCGAAAATGGCACTGGTTCTGATGCCCAGGACGGACCATGCCGCCATTTACAAGAACTTCATCCAAGGGAAACTTACGGAACAACTGAAATGCAATTCCCTGATCGAAATCGTTATCCAACTGGCTTCATTTAAAGGGGACGGGTCGGACGAGCGCGATCCAAACTTCCACCTCCCCACCTTTGAGTCAGCACAGTTCAAGTGGGATAATGGAGCTAAAGGCGACAAGAACAAACACACTGAATTATTGGTTAAAGACTGGCTGCAAGCTCTCCAAGACGACAAGGGAGACAAATTGGCCGAGAACGATAAAGTCATTGACGGCCAGATCGGCCGCCTCGGGGACCGCATGGAATACCTCTACAAAGGTTCCCACGACCGCCTCGTCCCCATCTGGGAGTTTCGCGATCTCAGTAGTTGCAACACTTTTCAACTTCATAGTTCCCTTGAAGGGTTCGAAAAGGCAGTCGTCGACGCCCACGTGGAGTACTCCAAGCCTCCGGCGAAACTGAATGTTCGCGACCCGGAAGTCAAGCGCGACAATAAATGCAAGAAATTCACCGTCTGCCCGAGCGGGCTGTTCCTCGATGGCATAGCCTGCAAACACTGCAAACCTGGCTCTGCACCCGCCAACAAGGGAACATATTGCACGCCAATTAAAAACGTCCCACTTCAAACACCGGCAGTGCAACCCAAACCACAGCCCCCACCACCACAACCCCCAGTGGCCCCAAGTTGTCCTGTAAGTCATCAATCACTCTTTTGCTGTTCATGGAGAATACTGGCGGCATAAGCACCCTGACCTTGTGGCTGTTCTCTCTAGGATCAGAATAAACCCTTGGGTCAAATCCCTTGCGATAAAGCGTGCCCAGGGGGCAAGTATGGTCACTGCGGGGGATCCCTTATTTCACCTATAATGGCTGCCATTTGCTTCTGCGACGATCCGTGCGGAAAGAGCATGTGCTTTCATCCCGCAGGGCCCAAACCTTGAATCATGATCTGAGCGATATGGGATGATGAGGGACCCCAGGGCGAAAACATGAGCAGGTTGGGACTTTCAAAGGCCTGGGATTCGTTGTTGTCTGTGCTTTTCGTAGTTGATTATAACATTCTTTTGCGCCTGTTAACCACCATGTACAGAGCTGTACACAGTGTATTTGAGTGACTTCCTTGATTACCTTATCATTAGGAGTTCCCCAGACATAAGCAGCTTTAGAAATTTAATACAGGGGCACTCATTGACGCTTGAAGGGGGCCCCCTTGGAAAGTTATATGCACGGCGCACACCAGCACTAAATTTACCTTCGAAGAATGGCTTGAGGAAGAGGCAGGAAGGTCAGCGGTAGCAGCCACAGCAATTTTATCATATACAGAACGATACAATTCTTTGTCAGAAATCTAGGGTTTATTCTCTTTAATAGTATCCAGGGGGCACTCAATACTATAACCCAAAGAACAATCCAAGAACGGCTACTAGTAGTGACGATATTCGGGAAAACACGTAGTGATCAACTATAGACGCTGACGAAGCACCTGGGAGTGCCTCGTGCCACGGCCTGATTTGGTCAAAAGCAGTGAAAACAGCCACGATTACTTGTGAAGATTGCCACCCATTCCTTAGAAGAACACCGGCCCCGCAAGCCCCTTGGTCAAGTCCACCCTTTCTCCGGCCAGCCCTCGGGCATAGTCGAGTAAGGTGGAAGGGTATATCTTCCATCACATTGACTTTCCGAACATGTCAGATTACATCGCCCGAAAGTATTACAGTAACAACTGCCCGCATCTGGGCAATGTACGGCAGACTTCCCAAAAATCACTGCAGCAGATATTAGCGACCGTTAAAGCCAAAGCAGAACGCTCTCAACGGGTCATTTGAGAGAATAAAGATATAGTATGTTGATTGAGACTCGTCCAGATATGAGACTCACTATGCCAGGAATACTCCATTATCCTACCGCTGACATAGTCCTCGAGGGGTGACTCGAGAAGCCATTGTCGATATCGTTCATAGTCTTCCTTGGGCCGTTCAAGCAACTTCTCCCTCGTAACCGCAAATTGGGCACAGCAACCCACGCCGACGACTTGGGGCACTGTAGTATTCGGGAACAAGGCTCTGAAACCCTGCTCATAGTATTTCGAGGTGACGGGACCTCCATCCCCATGAGGCCGAATCTCACTCGGGCAGCCCAATGTCCAACCGCATCGAAGATTGACGTAACCTTGCGCTCGGACATAGGGCAACTGAAGGCTTTGGAGCACGGGAATGCCATCTACTGACGCTCTTAGGCTCAGGCTTCCATCGACGGAACACGATATTTACCGTAGAGAGGGTCGTCGTTGTGCCACTGGTAGCGCAGGCTGTGCATGAATATGGTGATGTTCGGTAGATGATGGAAGTTGTCAATGATAAATCTATCAAAGGGGCTCGCATGTCAGAATGTCCTCGTGGTAACATTGCATTACCTACGTCAGATAGACCATTGATTCCCTCCCTTTGTTCTTCGCTACGCTTAATGTGGCGTTTGCATCGTCCACAACGTAGATATTCTTCTCCCATTCCGGCAGTATCGTCTCCAGCCACGAGATATCGTCGCCTTTGAGGCTCGCCACCGCCAGGGCGTTTTTGCGTTGGACGGTCGGATGCTCCTCATCGTTGCTAGTCGTATAAAGGCCGCGCCGTGAGTCTAGATTGCTGAAGAGATATATAAGCGAAAGCACCACGATCGAGAGGAACAAGGCTTTGGCAGGTCGATAATGGTAGGGACTGAGAATCATTTAGGCGATGGCGATGTTGGGGGGGCAAAGATTCACTCATTTCGCAGCAGTGAATCAAAGGCGAAGGGGGCTCTCTACTTGCATTACGAAGGTACATTTACTACCTACCTCAATATAGAGCCATGCATGCGGTTACAAATACAAAGTAAGTGTACCTCTAAATTTGGTGATGCCAGCCCCCATCACTTGAAACATTGGGCGCTGCAAAAGCCCTCTAATAATATAAGGCAGATTCTTTCTCTTTGAGCTACAATGTCTTGCCTTACTGGCCTCAAGGCCTCAAACAACTCTTTTGCCCGTTCGCCCTTTTCCCTGTGAGCTGTCAGTCTTCTTGTTTGATATTCAGGAGCCCTTACCTTCGGTATGTTCAAATGTTGCCTCAGCATGCACTCTATCTTACAGTGTCTATTCATTTCTTGCACTCTGCTCGTTATTCTCCTTCTTCTTGAAGATGGTCAAGAATGCAAGAAGCTCATCGGCGATGCCTTCCTCCAGTTTGTTGGTCCATCCAATGGATGCTTTGACACGTCAATCCAACGCAATGCTGTACCTTTCGACAGCAGCACTTCCTTTCCTTCCTTCAGCGATCTGGACGACACTGCAATCTTTGGCGTCAGAGGGATTCGAAGAAGAGACATCTGTACAGATGCGCTACCCGGCACAGTGTCGAATCTATGCAAGGGAAAGACGTTATGCTGTCAGTAAAGGACCCAAAGGGCGAACTTATCGCAAAGCTCACCATCGGCGATAGGCGTCAAACCAGACGCAGCATTCCCGCAATGTCAGACCCTTCTTGGCCTCGGCTTTTGCTGTGTGAAGGAGTGAGTCTGTTTCGACTCTCTCAAAGGGTTCGTTTGACTTACATGGACCAGAAACGGGGCGTGCTATACCGATATGGAGTCGCAGTGCGGCCTCAACGGCGCGGTCAGTTGCAGTGAGTCCCTTTGCACATCGAGTCAAAGTGTATCTTTTGCACAAACTGACATTTGTCGCCGAAGCCAATCTTGGTCCTGGAACAAAACAAGCATGCTGTCCGCAGCTCACCATCTGCGCACCCAATTTCAACCATACGCAAGCCAGCGTGAGATGTCAAATCGAGCTCTCTCAGATGGGCACGTCCGCCCAGACGACCATCAATTCTACCGCCTCATTGGTCTCGGATAGTGCAGCCTCCACGTCCACACAGTCGTCCATCAATTCTGCCGGCTCATCAATTTCGGGTAGTGCAACCTCCGTGATAACCGGGACTGCGACTCCGTCTCCAAATACCTTACCGACTTCCAGTGGGTCATCAGCATCACCAACAAATACAGCGTCGCCGACCGGGGGCGTCAGCACAAATACGAGACTTTCCTCTGGTGCGGTCGCCGGCATCAGCATCGGCTCAACCCTCGCGTTCGTAGGCGCTATCGGGATCTGTTATCGTTTTCGAAAGCAGGGGCTATTTGCAAGGCCCGTAATCAGTCACGACGCTCGCAATGAGTCTGGTTCGCCCTCTCCGAGCATGTGGCAGTCTCGGAATCACTATCCTCTTTTGCCGCAGGAGTTGGATTCGACCGACGTACGTGGGGAGCTGGACCCCGGTGCCATGCGTGAAGAGCTGGATGGCAATCCCGTCTCAACCGGCATCAAGGACAACCTGTTCTCGGAAAGGGATAGATAGTAGGTGGCTTGTCCATCTTCGAAGCCCGGTTTGGTGAGCTGGGGACAATTGGTACTATTGTCACACGGGGAACACCAAAGTCTTGTCTTCTACTGTGGAGCGAAAGTACATGCATTGCTTACATATGAAGGAAAAGGGGCCCTTCACGACGTGACGGCTTCTTAATCTTGTTCTTCTTGTTCTCCTATCTTGCGCATTCCGATTTGATATTAGATATCCCCCCTCCATAGACCTTCCGTCGGAATAAATTCATGCATTATTGAAGAGTACCTACATACTCAGTTGGAACTTGAACTCTCTTCCTCTCTGCAAATACCGCATCGCAGCTGCTACAAAGCGTACATACATCGGTAGCTAAGGTACTCTTCAATAAATGCGCGATTGAACAACATACCTAGATGCCTATAGCTCAGAAGCCACCAACCATCTCATCCACACCAACCAAGCTCATACCAGGAGTGAAAACGCAAACATCCTGCCAGAACACAACAGAAGGATGTGTAGTCCTAGCACACAAGACGCCGGCTCGGTAATCTCGATACTCCTGAATATCATCAGTTTTACTTGAGCTGGAATTTCCATTACTCCCTGCAGAATCTCTGCAGAAAAGACTCTGGTGGTCGATGCCGCCGAACATAGACTCATATAGTAGCCTATAGCCTATTAACCCCACTGCTGCTAAACTCGCTGTGACACCCTTGTTCTTTAGGACCAATTATTGCTGACAGCACGCAACTTGTCTCAATCGAACATATCGCCTTCAAAGGATATAGAGAACTCGGCCAGGGCGGATATCGAAACGTTGAACGACGACGACAATGCTGGTGGACGGCGACAATAATGTCCTCGACGCCTACAAGACATCCATCCAAGTTCTCACCGAGTGGGTGGGTCAACCACCCACCCACCAGAGTCCTTCCCGCAACCGCATGCATGGAGGTCTCGCATCCTTCAGTGACTCAGCCTCCCTACCTTACCTACTCCCCCCCACTCGACCCGCTTCCGAAAAACGCTAGTTACTGCAGCAGCCCGTTGTCAGAGCAGCTGGCCTGCAAGGCAGAACCGTAAGGCACACACACCACACACACTCAAGCCACGATTTCCACCAAGGCGGTGACTCACACCCCACGGTACCGTGCTTTCTGCCCATGCGAGTACGTATGTGCTGCATCCTTCCGCTATCTTGGCGTTGGGGACTCGTGTGAGTGTGCGTGTTGGGCGACGTCAGCTTCTTCTCTGACTGCTCGGTTGGTCGCTTGGCATGGTCAGCTACCTTAATTCGTAGGTACCTTCGAATTCAGCTGGTAAGTTACTGCAGGAGTGGGGGATTGCCGGCCGATGCTTCCATGCCGAAATCATACTGTAGAAGAGCGGGACCCGGGAATGATCCGAGCTATCATGGATGCATCTAGGAGCGGGCCTTCGAGCGTGGACTCGGGCCTGAGACGTACCTGCCTGCAGTTACGGTACGATAGACTGAGCAGCGAGGGCGGATGGCGGATTCGTCCGATGAATGCCGTGCATGTGTGACGAGTGACTGGTTGTGGGTGTCAATTGTCCTATCATCACTCTAATGTACCTACTTGTAGGGAGCACTGTGCGAAATACATGATAGGCTTCTGGAATGTACGGATCGATTTTCAGTATTTTGGCTCGTAGTCAAGGGACGAAAGTGGAAAGGGACGTAGTCAGGGCAAGGGGGGACGGCTGCTTCTGTTTGGTTCACTTGCGAAGAGATAGTCACGAAGTTATAGAAATTCGAAGGTGATTATATTAAGATATACCTATGTTGAAAATCTGTCCACCGATGCATTGTACTCAAGTGAAGATGACACCAAGCTCAAGCACTGCACCCCTTCCGCTATGTTCACGCAAAGCCCTTGCCCGAAAGACTTGATATCCCTCCAATCCATCAATGCCCCGTGTCTTCCTTCCATCCTCTCCTTCGCTCTCGTCGCGGATTGAAGTCCCTTCATAACCAAAAAGCACATTTGCGAGACATTCAAACAATGGCGCAGTGCGAACAGAGCTCGCAAAACCAAAGCAGATACGAATCGATTGTATGTCTTTTGTCCTCCTTCACCAGCCTTCTCCTGGTAGCGAACAACACGCGCTCGATGATATCAAGTTTATGATGTGCAGATGCGCGGAAGTGTCGCAGTACGGAGATCGAGGTCGCCAAAGCATGCTGTACAGGCTCTGGGAACAGGGATCGGTGGTAGTTCCTCCCTCCACCCGTTTAGGTCGGTGTAGTGGGTTATGACAATCGTGAGACGATAAATCGGTGTCAGCTGATGATGGGTGGTCCATACGTTCTTGGTACAGCATGATCGATGTGAGTCAGCGATAGTAGTATTCAGCCGGGCGAACGCGTGGCGCGGCGGTGTGGTAGACGGGATCGTGCGCAGATCTCTTCTGCTTGCGCTGAGCCCGCTCGACCATGTCGGACTCGTACAAGGAGCCACGAGAGACGTAGACTTTCTCCTTGCGGTGCCGTCTCGACGGTTCCACAATCTCGACTCTTGAGCGCTGTTCGACAGGCCGCGGCGCAACGTAGTAGGTCGAGTCATAGCTGACGGCTGGCGCCTTGCGACGGAGTCGGAGCCCGCGCTCCATCGCCTGCAAAAGATCCTTGACGACCTCGCACCCGACGGGGATCTCAATCTGCACGAGCTGGCTGCCCTCGCGGTCGACAAGCGAGTAGGCCTTGCCGCCTTTGTTGTAAACGTACTGGGCCACGTCCAGAGCGAGCTGGTGGCCCTTGTCGCAGAGGGTGCGGCCGTCGAGGTGGACCTGGTAGGGTTGGGCGCAGTAATGGCAACGGTAGGCGTGGTGGGCAAAGGCCTTCATCACGTAGACCTCGTCGTCATGGGGTTGGCGCGAGTAGATCGGGGAGGGCGCGAAGCCAACCTGTCTCTGGAAGGAAGGCATCTTGGGTTGCAGTCGGGGGGCTTCTTGGGCGAGTGTCGGTGACGGCGACGTTGCGTCGGGGACGTAGTAGTAGATGGTCACGGCGTAGTAAGGAGACACTTTGAGTGCAGTTCCAGTTATGGGTAGGAGGTTGTTATGTTGCAACAGCAACAGCGTAGATAATAGACACGTGTGCAGAACAGATAGTTGAGATTCGGATGGTTATGATTGAAAGATGAAAGAGAAAGAGACAGAGCATGAACAAGTGGGTTCATGAGATTATAAGAACGGAGGAACAAACAGTACGAAATAAGTTAAACATTGAATTCACATCATGGATGCCTGGCATCGGCATTAGCCTCGAGTCATACCCTTAGGTTGGTGAGGTACCTTAGGCAGCGACCCGCCCACCGGTACGCTAAGCCCTCCACAGCAGAAGTAGTCAAAGGGATCAGAACAAAGCCACTGTGACCCGTGTTAGCTTCTCCAACTTGCATGAATCCACCCTTGCTCTTGCGGTGAGATGAAATCGTGAGAAGAGAAGAAACGATACCTCCTGGTAGTACGGAGTCACTTAGCTTGAACCCCTTCGCGTCTAATCATTTATTTTCCGCAGCGTTCGTCATCAGTCTCAGGCCGATAGGTTCAGAGAGCACGAACCGGAGCAAAGAGCGAAGAGAGCTGAGGCTTAGTGGCGCCACATCCCCTCCATAAGGTCTGGTAGGTAAGGCACAGTAGTACCTTAGTACCTAGAAGGTAGCCGCAGTGAACGTAAGCTGGAAGGTAAGCGGGTTTGGGGCCAGACAAGCGCCAGGGAGGGAGATCATTTGCCATGTCTCGCTCACCGCAGAGGATACGGAGTAGGGATACGGCGTAGATACAGATACCTTAGAGAAGGTCAAAGTGGTCAGTCTTTCTGCTTCGCCATGTTGCCGGCTTCTTCCATTTGGTAAAGTTTGGTGTTGTTGAATTAGAGAGGCCTAAGTAGGTAGGTAAAGATACGGTACCACCTTCGGAACGAAAAGACGATGATGGGGGGTGGGGGAAAGTACCAGGTACAGGTAGCGGTACCTGATCCTCAGTCCTCACCGCTCACGCTAGTACCGTGCCATATATTACATTTGTATCATTGAGACGAGCGTTGTTATTTACAGTCAGGAGGTCTTCGTTCTCACCCATTCGACACAGCCACCCGTCTATTTCATTATTTCATACCATTTACTTTACAGAGGTCTTGTAACATTGGCGGTCATCAACCCTCAAGACCTGTCATCTGCACTTGACTCCGCCCGTTTTCCTCCCATCGGTGGCATGATTACAGGGCCATACCTCACCCATACCAGACATGAGGTAGCATGGCGACCATGATACTGTGACGTTTTGTTGTTTAGTTGGTATCATATCGACGTTATAGTTATACATGTATGGTCTGCGTTTACTCGAACGCCGATGAGGGAGTTTTGAAACCGTTTCGCGCTCATCTCCTCGCCCCTACCGTAACGTCGCTGGCGCCGCCCGAGATAGATTGTTAACAGTCTGACTTCGTAGGTCGAGGAGGAAGGGCAAACCAAATCACAAAACAAAGACGAGTCGCTGATATCGCCCGCGCGCCTCTTGCTTCGTGTTCGGTAGCATCGGTGCATTCCTTCGCTTTCTCCCATCGAATCGTGAACTGCTGTTTTACAATCACCGACGTCTCACGATGAACCGATGAAACTGCTTGCCATTTTTGGAATGTTAGCTTTCATCGACCTCCCTTCCACCGCCCTGTAGGGCCGACTTACAATGATTCAAGTCCGAATCAAGACCTTCCGACCGCAGCCGTGTTTCGCCAAGGCTCGAAACAGCGTGGCATAAGGGACAATGCTGGCGCCGGTCGTCTCTTTCACAGGTCACCTGTTCTCTCGGTCTCTTGACGCGTCATGATGGAGACGGCTGTTCGGCCGCCATGTTGGATCATGTCAAGGATAACCTTGTGCACGCTTTATGCGCCACACACAACTGGAAAGATGTCGCATTTTCGGACCGGAGTTCGCGTTACGTGGACGTAGATAAGAGATGAGTTCGAGTTGTGGTGTTGATGGTGTGCTGGTTGCCTCGCGCTGATCGAGTGACGACGGCACCTGCCCACTCAACCATTACAAATCTATCCCACACCCGATTGCCCTCAGCCTCCATTCTTCTACGGGCTCTGGTACCCTCGGCAACTGCACCGTAGTAGATTTCTCGTCTCTTGTCCAACCCGTGACGCGGACGACCAAACATTGGGTACCCGTATCAGCAAACCTTAGGGCCGGACTTCCCGATCGAAAGTATGGTCATCCTTGTCTCATTGAAACAGCAAAACAGCCGTAATCTACATGACAGAGCTTAGCAATTCCTGTGCTCTCACCGCTGCGGCGACGTGCCATGGGATCACACTTCGGACCGGATCAGCCACGCCTTTCAGCCTCGCCAAGGTCCCAAGACCTCGGTACACAGCCAGTATCTCCCTCAGCTGAGGGGTGTAGGGTCTGTCGATATGGATCATGTTGACGCTCATTGCCATTATGCTGGTCTCGTCCTGCCTACCGGCTCGTTTGATCAGGTAACCGCTAGCCAAGCCTGGTCGCCGCTCGACCAGAGACGTCGTATTGTGGATTCGATGACTGAGTATGACAGCCCATGTCTCGTCGGTGACGTCGATTAGGCTTGAGTCGGGATCCATATCGATGGTGTTGTCGGTAGGGGTCAGAGCATTCACAGGCCCATTTCCGCTTGCAGGCGTGGCAGCAGGAACGACTTGTTCGGGAGACAGAATCATCGGCTGCGGAGTAGCGATCGGCGTGGTGTAGAGTACAGCTTGACTCTTGAGGTTGTTGACCGTAGATTCGAGATACGCCGGTAGTATGGACAGGGGTGGGCAGGCATCCACCGTGAGTAGTACGAGCGTCAGTGTCCCTCGGTCCGAGTCATCTGCCAGCATACACCATACTATACCAACGTGAACGTCAGATTCTACCGTCAATTACCAAGTCAATTGTTGTGTAGCTTACCGTCACGCTCCTCTGGCTCCATGATGCCCACTTTAGCTATAACGAACCTCCATCTCATCTTCTTGACCTGAACCATCTCAATTGATATCTTCCAGATCTCACGAGCAATCTCTCCAAAGGTGCGTATCGACCTCGACCCCTTCATCCTGACACAGTAAGACATACTCATTTGACGATTGCCTTCCGTGTCGGTCCAAGAAGCCGAGATCCAGCGACCATCGCCACTCTGGCAGTAAGCGACATGGAGGTCAGTAGATTCATGTCCCACTGACAACGGAGGCTCTGCACTAAGCTTGAAATCGATACTCGCTGGTATCTTGTGTGACAACAGGATTGAAGCGGCGTTGAGAGGTGCCACTGCACCATCCACGCTCTGTCCGAGACCCAGCCCACATCTCTCGTATACCTCAAAAGCTAGTCCTCGATAATCGGCTTGGGTCGGCACGATGATCGATGTCTTGGACGCTACGAAACTGACCGGTATCAACTGCAACACAATCTCGCTGGGCCCAGAATAAAGTGAAGACTTTTCCACTTGAAGATAGGTGTGGAACAGACGCAGGAATGCAGCACAGAGGTAAACAACGGCGTCTGGCTCGACAAATGTATTGATGATGTAGATCACAACATTACTATCTTCGGCATTGGTCCCACCTAGGAATGTGCCTATGTCGGTGTCAGCCTATTGCACACGACGTGAGAGGTACACTTACCAAGTTTCTCGCAAGCCGCGGCAATCCTTTTCATGCTACTATCAAGGCTTGGATTAGCCTCTCCTCCTGCCATTGGTACTAGTCCCGGGCTATGGTTTTCCGGGTAGCCGCCTCGAGTGTGAGAACCAAGCTTGCAGCTCTCATATGCACTGCCAAGTCCTTCTAAGAACGAGTCCACTGCATCCTCCAAGCCTTGCATTGGCGGGCATATGCAAAACGCCCTCACATCTTTTGTTCCATTTACAGGACCAAAACCTAAAGTTTCCCAGAAATGTAGTGCCGGAGGCAGAACTTCCAATGGCGTTTCCGCGCGCTGCACACGGATATGGGGAGCGTTTAGTCTGGTTATGCGACATCCCAGACCACCGGACCCATCACCACCAGTCTTGGCCCACCTTGGTTGTCTGTTCAGGATTCTCACATTCGTAGGAGATTCCCAACTCGTTTCTTCAACGGCAGCATAAGTCTCTAGGTCACATAGTGATGAGGTGGGAAAGATAAGCTTGACTACCTCTCCAACAATTCCTTGCTCTCCCTTTACGGCTAAGGCCGTAGGGGGGTGAGAAATCCCGTTTTTGGGCGTACTTACACGCCCATAACAGCTTAATGAGCTGGACACAACCTGGTCTGTCAGAATTTGCGCCACACGAATATAGTCGTCGTCGCTCAATCCTACCGATTTGCGCATGTCCTTGCCGGTATGCGGCTCCGAGCGTGCTAAAGGCGAAGCGGACGCGCTTGGAAGGAACTGGCTGAGGGATGGCAACTGGATCTGAGCATCGTTCTCGTAGATGGAGGGTTGTCTTGGCGTTTGAGGAGGTGCCACTTCCACTGGAGCGTTCTCCCCGTCCGAAGGACCACGTTTGCGTTTTACCCCAGCAATGACGGACGTATCTTCGCCGAAAGCTTTATGATCAGTGTCGTCTGTAGTCGATACCTGGGGGCCAGACACGCTTTCGGTCTTCCCTTCTTCAGATTCGCTGACAAGATCTGAATCGAGCGCCGTATCTTCACCTTGAACGGAAGTGTTCGATACACAGTCGACGCCACTCGCTTGTCTTTGTTTCCGCGTCGAACTTGGGAAGCCGATGCTAGGGATGTCTGACATCTTAGACCGGGATCCCTGGTGTGCAACGTCCTCTTGCAGTGTACTTGCAAAACGACCATAGTCGCTGTACTTTCGATCCGAGGACTCAACAGCACCCGCGAATGACACCCTTCCAAACACACCTTCATGGGAATTGGCACCGTCAGTACAGTGCCTTGATTCTTCATGAGAAACTGCGAGCTGTGGTCCGGCCTGTGTTACAATGGAATCATTAAGCGCTGGCAGAAGCTTATTCCTAACGGAAACCGGACTAAGAAGCGGACTAGGAAAACCAGGTTCCCCAACTTCTCCAGTTCGCTCGCCTGTGCTATTCGTGATCACGGGTGTACCTGGGTTTAGCTCGATGTCATCTTCAATTGACAGCGGCGCCTCTTGATCCATTGGATACTTGTGGGCCATATCGTTGGCATTATGTTCGAACGTATCCATGCTGATACTCGGTGTGGGTCCACTGAGAGTATCGTGTGGTCCAGGATCGCTGTGCGAAGGGTTCGGAAACTTACCTGCCGGACCCTCGAGCGCACTTTGAGTCGCCAAGTCCACCTGAGAGCTTGGACCTGCGTGGTCTGTAGGGTCATTTTCGTTAGAGATCTGATCCCCGGCATCCATCAAATCAGGTTCGTCAAAAAAGCTAAAGTCGGCCTCTGTTATCCCGGAAGTGCCAAACATATCCCCGTCCATATCCCCGAACATATCAGCATTGCTGGCGTCGTAGGCCGCAGAGAGCAAGGCAATTTGGGAAGCGTCGCTACGTCTTCGCTCGGCGGACTCGTTGATTTCTCCGTCAACTTGAATCGACCTGGCTACTTCGTGCTCATTGTTCGCTCCTAGGCTTGCACTTCGGTAGAAATGGCCCACATCTCCGTTACCCGGGGTTGAGCCGATCTCGTTACTAATATGTGCTCCTGTGCCGCCCTGTGTGTGTGCACCATCGGGCGGTGTAGGGTATATGGTACCGGCTGCATGCAAATCCAAGTAGTTGACAACGCGTATGTATGGCTCGTCCATGAAGTTGTCATCTAAGATGGCGGTTTCCGAGGCATTTGACTGTCGTGCAAGAAGCTCATCATTTTGGCGGGTAGATCTGGCAGCTTCGAGTTGATCGTCACGTAGAGGTTTTGACTTGAACCAGCCCTCCGCGAAGCTAAGAGGATCATGCATACCAGAGTCCTCATCAGAAACTTGCGGACGATCAGCACCGGTGTCGAGGCAGTCGATTTGGGTATTGTCTAGTGTATAGCACAGAACCCTTGGCCATAGAATGTGCAACTCATCAGATCGATCCTTCTGCTGCGAGAGAAGTCCATTCTCCGCAACTGGGGGTAGAGCAGACGCTGTCGCAACGGTCACCCAGCTCCAGGGAGTCGGGTCTGAAAGATATATCCCCTTTGCAGCCAGCCAACCTTCAACTCGTAGTTTCCAAGTGTCTTCCAACAGTGTCTCCCGGGGCGGCACGTCCACATCAGGTGCTTCTGAACGTGGGGTGCTTTCAACAGGCATATCGTCGGTATCCGATGCTGGAGGACCTCTATATTTTGCTATGTGTCCGCCAGGTGATAACCTAAGCTCTGTACGAGCCGGCTGCAGCCAGCTGTTGTCGTCGCAAAACCTACTTTGGAGCCTGGTGATTCCCACTGAAGCAACAGATGAGATGACGATGAGCGTTCCAATGTCTGTTAGGCGTACGTCCAATGAGATCAGTGTAGAGCGTCCGGGCTGCTCTGAAGGTTCGTCAAAGTCACTAGAGTCGTGCGATATCGACATAACAACAGCCGGCGACAGAAATGTCCGAGCATTCAGAGGTAGGTAATCGTGATATCTTGCAAGGTGATATGAAAACATAGCAAGGACTGCAGATATAAGGAGTTCATAGATGTCAATTGAGGAAAACTCATTATCATCCATGCTGAGTGGCATATGCGAATGCGGAGCCTTCCCTTCCGTGAGCTGGCCCAAAGAAGCATTCGCCTCCCAAACTTGCTTATTTATATCTTTGACGCCACCGAGACTCGGATTTGTACTGACTGCTGCAGGTGCTGCCGCTGGTGGGAGGTCCAAGAGTGTAGAAGCATCGATCTCGCTGGTGAGTACCCCTGCCGAAGTGACATCGTTAGTAGAGCGGTTCACGACTGAACGAGGGCACACACATTGCAAAGAGACTCCACAGGTTTCAAGCATATACCGCTCCGCATTTTGACCCGCCGCAGGCTTGCATGATGACTCTTGACTTGAGGGATAGAATAGCCATAATTCCTGCTCTTCTACATCGACGTGAACTAAGATCCTACGCTCCCTGAGTTTAGACTCGACTTTGTAGAAGATGTTGAGATTATCATTGGTCGCCTTCGAGATTACAGGGGAACCGGGAACACTGGACGGACCGGTACCCCCCAAGTCGTTCGGCGCTGGTATAGAAAAGAGCTGATAATGAACAATCGCGAATCCTTCCTGTTCAAAGGTCAACATGCATCATTGGATGAGTCTGTCGATTGCGGTACGGACTATCTTGTGTACATTCGTCAAGGACTTCCGAGGGAAGTCCATAGTTCTACAGACAAGTCGGGTCCCAATCCCGCAGCTCAACAATGTCGCCTATAACGCTTCGGAGCGCATGAGTGTCCGGATTTAAGCCTGCGGGTCCTTGGTAGTCCTTTGGCTGGCTAGAAGTCTGTTTTGCACACACTGCGCCGAAGCCAAAGCTACTGCCCGGGACCATACTGGCCCAGCAGGTTCTTATGGGCGTTCTTTAAGTCGAGATATTGGGCATGGCGGTCGTTTGAAAATTGGATATGACCTGCAGAGATCATGTAGAAAAGGATGATAATTCATCGAGAGTGTAACGTCGCCGGAGCATAAGGTAAGCATAAAACCAAAACACGGACTGACAGTACCGTACCTACCTTACCTAGGCCCGGGGCGTGACTCCCGGACGCGTGTAGCTCGGAGCTAGCGGGAGGAGCCGAGAAACCTTGTCCCTGCTCAGCCTTATAAAACTAAGGAATTAGTACCGACCTTCTGAGCTTTGATACCTGAGTATGGTAAGGTAAGGTACTGTACATCTACGCTCAGTGCCTCCCAACTAACTCGATTGTACATCTGTTGGTATTCGGTTGTGACCTCTGGACATGCAGCTCACCAATCAGTCTGCGGTACCGGTGTATACCATTTCCGGTTCATCTACCGCACGCCCTTTACCAGAATGGCTTGCCCGAAAGCGCAAGCGAAGCCTCAAGTCCGATCCCGAATACGCAAACCGCATTGAACTGTTGCAAGATTTCGAGTTCGAAGAAGCAAGTCAATGTATCAGGGTCAGCGACGACGGAGAATGGGTTATGAGTACAGGTATGGAGTTTGTGGTTCCGAATCAGATATCTGGCTGTTGAAGTCGCAGTGCTCCGGCCCGGAGACGGACTACCAGGACATTGCCAGGGAGATATGTTGACATATTCAATGATACAGGAACATACAAGCCTCAAATACATACCTACTACCTACCACATCTTTCGCTATCTTTCGCCCGGCATACTTCGTCCCTCAACACGACCTTCCTCCTTCTCTCCTCTGACTACACCAAGTCAATACATCTTCAGGCAGACCGTTCACTTGAGTTCCACACTCCGGGAGGCTGCCATTACACCACAAGGTTACCGAGGTACGGCCGAGACCTGAAATATGACAAGCGCTCCACTGAAGCCTTGATACCTTCGGTCGGAGTGAATCAGGAAGGCAATGGAGAAGTCTATCGGCTGAATCTCGAGGTTGGTCGATATATGCGTGGATATGAGGTGGATGTTGGTGGGGACGACTTCACTTCAACCGGTGGTGGTACGCTGCAGGGAGGCATTGCGACTGGAAGTGTCAATACCGCAGCGGTTGCTGAAGATAGCCACAATCTCCTCGCGTTTGGTACGTCGCTCGGGACAGTGGAATTCTGGGATTCACGATCGCGAAGTAGAGTGGGCGTTCTCGCCACTCCACTGTCCTCCATAGAGCGCGGTGAGCGGCCGGAGGTTACAGCGTTGGAGTTTCACCGATCCGGACTCACCCTCGCAACGGGTTCCTCTTCTGGGCTGGTCCACCTGTATGATTTACGATCTCCAGTCCCTTTGTTGAAGAAGGACCAAGGCTACGGTTACCCGATTCAGACATTGACCTTCCTTACTCCTTCGACCACATCACGAGTACAATCTTCCGAGCCCAAAATACTCTCGGCTGACAAAAGAATCATCAAGATATGGGATACGAGGGATGGCACGCCTTGGACATCTGTGGAGCCTGCCGTGGACATTAACTCCGTCGCATGGTGTAAAGATAGTGGCATGCTCTTGACCGCCAACGAAGGCAGACAGCAGCATGCTTTCTTCATACCACAGCTCGGTCCTGCTCCCAGGTGGTGTTCATTCCTGGACAACTTAGTAGAAGAGATGGCAGAAGACCCCAACGACCCCAACGCGTTCGCTCACAAGGCCGGGGAGGTATATGATAACTACAAATTCTTGACAATGCAGCAATTGAAGTCACTTAACCTCGCTCATCTGGTCGGCACAACCAATTTGTTGCGGCCGTACATGCACGGTCACTTCGTAGCCCAAAAGTTATACGAGGAAGCACAACTGATCGCCGATCCTTTCGTGTGGGAAGAAGAGCGGGCGAAACGGGTCAAGGAGAAGATTGACAAGGAGCGGCAGAGCAGGATCCGAGGTAGTCGCAAGGTGACGGCCAAAGTGAATAAGCGCTTGGCAGAGAAGATTCTCGAGAGGGAGAACCATAGAGCTAGGAACAAGGCAAAGAGGGTGTTGGAGAAGGGCGGTGATGACGAATCCGTCCCGGCAGCTACAGCAACCGAGGACGTTGAAACAACAGAGAAGGGGCTGCTTGGGGATGCGCGCTTTGCGAAGTTGTTCCAAGACGAGGACTTCAACATCGATGAGACCTCAAGGGAGTTCCAATCCCTGAATCCAAGCACGAAGCCCGAACGAGGCCTAACGGCTGTTGAGGAGGAGGCAATTGGAGAGATTCCCAGCTCCCATGCTAGCGCAAGTAGTTCCGATGATGAGACCGGGCCGAAAGAAAGTGGGCGAATCTCGACATCGACATACAAAAGGGCCGGACACCGCCCGCAGATGCACGTTTCGTCTTCGAGGAAACCACGAGAGAAGCGTGACCGATCGTTTGGATCCCGGTCCGTGCAGGCAAAGGCCAGCTCTGCCAAGCGTGGTAGTGCCATCGTGGGCGAAAAGCAGGTTACGTTCGCCCCTGAGCGGAAAGGCAAAGCGGAAAAGGTTGCGGGCCCAGTACCTCACAGAGCGAAGGGAAGGAGAAGTGCGAGTGGAAATGTATTCCGAGGTCTTTAAATCAAATGAACCTGAAGCTGTACATATGACTGCAGTGCACAGTATTTTGTTAACCATGTCATAGATCGAAAGGCAGCGAAAGGACCATTGAAGATCAGCCCTAGACTTTTGCTGCGAGAAAACTCCTTCCTTGACCAGCGCGCAGAATGTCCATGAGGCCCAAGTCGTCGAACCTGGCTACTAGCCACAGTGCATAGCTTTCGTGCTGGACTGTTTGAGAGGCCTTTGTCTGAGAATGTCGAAGTATTCATTTCAAAAATTCGCACGGACCGGAAGGCTTTCAGTTGGGTAAGGGTCTGTGGTTCCGGTTTGGGACGGTGTGATGGGCCCGCAAAGAGTGGCTCAGATGATCCTGGTGTCTAACAATCCTGTCATCGATTGAGCCCTATCGAAATGACTCTGGCATATGGAAAATATCTTAGATGAAGTGGACCTGTGTCTATTATAGCCCTTTTGAACGCTGCACCCCATACCTCATGAAATTCTCTGAGTATGTGTTATACATTAGCAAGCGATTACTACATTATTCGCTTCCAATATCTAAGGTTGGATGTGTTCTGTCATGCTGTCTGGAGACACCCCGTGTTTGGTTGCATGGCCTCTGATGTTATTTTGAGACTGATATGTACAAGAGGGCTCAATCGCAACAAGCCACAACCACTCAGTCTCCTCACTCAACATCATTCTCGCATGAACCCAACAATGACGCCGTTATCGTTCGAAAGAGTCAACCCTATACGCTCGGTAAAACCACGACTGTCATGACTTTTAATACTCGGGAATGTCTGAAGAATGCGAACCACCGCGTAGGAAGCTTCCATCAAAGCATACTGCTCTATTCAATTATGTCAGCGTAGTTACTTCACCCCGGCCATCGACTAGGCGCAATGGCTGTTACTTACGACCTGGACACGCCCTCGGTCCGCTGTTGAAGGGGATGTAGCCCAGTGCTTCCGCTTTCATATTTGCCCATCTTTCTGGGCGAAAGTCGTGTGCATCATCGCCGAAGGATTTAGAACTCCGATGACTGGCCCATGAAGAGTACACCACTCTTTGGCCCTTCTTCACCAGGATGCTCGAGATACCGTTTGTGCCTCCGCCATAAGGTAGTGTAGTATCTTTGTTTGCCACCCTGGCATTGAACGGAACAGGCGGGTATACTATCATCGCTGTCAAGTAAGGGCAAAGTCAGCAGTGGTTGTGGAGGCTCAACAAGGGGGTGCAACTGACCTTCGTTGAAAACGTAACGCAAGTACGCGAGACTCTTCAGCTGGTCATAGGAAGGAAGTTCCTGCCCTATAGTGTCAAGGACGCTTGTCCGAAGCTTTTGATAGATCCTCTCGTCTTGCGCCAAGAGCCAAAATGTCGTTGAAAGCAAAGTAGCCACAGAGTCTATACCGGCAATCAAGATGCTTATGACCCCATCTCGCAATTCCACCATATTACTCGAATTCTCCATAAGACCTTGCAGCAGACTGGGTCGGCTTCTTGTATCTCTCATTTGACCGCCCTGCTCGTCCTCCTGCCACTTCTTCTCGGGTGCTCTCTCAATAACGCAATCAACATAACGATGTACATCACTGCAAGCTTTGTAGAATTTTCGTTTGCTCAAAAGCACGTGTACAGGACCTAGAAAGCCATCTCTAGCTATGATCTTCTTGACATACAACAAAGCTTGAACGAAGTGCCGCTTCTCGTCAGACTGGGAAAGACTAAGCGAGTCGACCGATTCACCAAGCGCGAAGGCAGTGGTGAGGTCCAACGTCAATTTAAAAAAGAGCGGCTGAAGATCGAACGGCTTCCCTGTGGAAGGGACACGGCGTAAGAGGCTCTGTACATGTTTTTCATGCATCTCGAAGTCCATAACAGAGCGGGTGTTCGAAAATTGATCTTGATATAGGTTCCTGGCCAACTTCCAGTCTAAGCCATCTACAGCGAAGATCCCTTTCTCAGTAATAGGTCGAAAGAGATGAACTCGAACAACGGAGCTATCATAGTCGACGAAGCGTGTAACGAGGGCGTGTCTGATATTGCGTGGGTCGCACATAAAGAGTACAGTCTGAGTTAGAAGTTTGGAAGCATAAGTTTCTCCGTATCTCTCAAAAAGCTCACTCGTATACACAAGTGCCGTCTTGTTCAACAAATGATGAGTGGCTCTGATAATCTTGTAGAACCCCAAGATATCATATGAGCATTCCTTCGGAGGATCTTGATACCCGTGAGTTTTTGCCAACAGACGGTATGCTCGATATCGTAGCAATTTCTGCAGGCTGACAGTGGCCGTATAGACAGCAAGGAAGGCAAGGATGTATTTCAGCAGTGCCATTGATCTATTCAGAGTTCAAGTTGAGAGAAGCGGAGGAGAGTATAGTGTATGGGAGACGCATCTTCCTCCTTTTTGTAATCGAAATGCCATACCATTCACTTCCTTAGAGCCCCCTAGACTTGCTCTCATACATCTTTCTCTATAACACATATTTGCCGAAAAGCGTGTCATATATCTTATATGATGTGTGACTTATTCACCAACTTGCACCGATGTGCTCACTTACTCCAGCCCAGACCGCTTTAAAGCACATCATGCTGGTGACTTACTGACCGAGCCACGCTGAGGTGCCCTTGTGTCATATCCGATTATTGATATCAATAAGGACTTCCATTCCTTTCGATCGCTCCTCGTTCATCTTACGAAAATGAGCGCCCTTGTAGATATCTCCACCGGAGATGCAGCAGCAGACCAACCATCCTTACCTGACAAAACTGACAGTGAGTTGCTCTCCATAGAGGCAACTCGCTGTCTCTCCTTAGCGACGAGATACGCCTTCGACCTGATCAACTCGGACGACCACTGGTGTGGCGAGTTTCGCTCAAATGTAACTCTCACCGCCGAACATGTATTCTTTCATCAATCTCTCGGACTTGATCTCTCCGTGGATGGTGAGGCATACCGATGCTATCTGTTTTCTCAACAAAACAAGGATGGATCTTGGAGTATCGCTCCGGACTGTCCCGGATGTGTCTCGACAACTGCGGAGGCCTACCTTGCGTTGAAGATCTTGGGAGTGTCGGATGGTGTTCCAGAAATGTGCCGAGCGCAGAGATTTGTGATTGAGGCCGGTGGTCTGGCGAAAGTTCGCATCTTCACTCGCATCTTCTTTGCCCAATTCGGTCTCTTCCCGTGGGACGCCGTGCCGCAACTCCCTGCCGAGTTTATTCTCATCCCAACGCAATCGCCCATTAATATATATAGATTTTCGTCGTGGGCTCGCAGCACGATTGTACCACTCCTGATCATAAGACACCACCAGCCTATCTATGCCTTACCCAACGGGGTATCGGCCGAGAACGACTTCCTAGACAAGTTATGGTTAGACGCTGGAGACAAAATGGTGCCATATGGTCCGGCTCTTTCGACAACTGGGACAAATGACCTTGTTGGGTTCATGTTTGGGGCCATCGACTTGGGGCTATATTGTCTTGGTGGATTGCGATTCTCTCCTCTGCGTGGTTACGCTCGGCGGCAGTGTGTGAAATGGATCCTTGAACGTCAAGAAAAGACAGGGGACTGGGCAGGAATAACTCCCCCGATGCATGCCAGTGTTCAGGCTTTGCTCCTCGAAGGTTTCGGTCCTGAAGATCCGCAAATCCGTCGGGGAATAGAAGCCATCGAGCGATTTGCATGGCAAGATCGTAACGGCAAGCGAATCCAAGCCTGCCTCTCTCCGGTGTGGGATACCGTCCTTATGACCCGGGCACTGTGTGACGCTGGCACGGATCCTAACGACGGGCGCCTGATACGAGCAGTCAAGTGGACAAAGGCCCGTCAGATCCTTGGTCCCGAAGGTGATTGGCGCATTTACAGTCCGAAATTGGCTCCCGGCGGCTTCGCCTTTGAATACCACAACACGTGGTATCCTGACGTCGACGATACGGCTGCTGCCATTCTCGCCTTCATCAAACAGAGTCCACAGGCCGTTGGATCTACAAGTGTAGCAAGAGCCGCAGAGTGGATATGTGGCATGCAGAACAGTGATGGTGGATGGGCCGCCTTTGATCTCATCAACAACAAACTCTTTCTGAACAAGATCCCGTTCAGTGACATGAACAGTCTTTGTGATCCCTCTACCCCCGACATCACCGGCCGAGTTTTAGAAGCCTTTGGACTGATAGTACACACCGCCCGTGAAGAACACGTTGCTCCCGATTTGATTGACCGCGTTGCGACGGCATCTCGTGGTGGCATTGCGTATCTTGCAAAAACCCAAGAGCTTACCGGCGCTTGGTACGGCCGGTGGGGTGTGAACTATATCTATGGCACAAGCAACGTACTTTGTGGATTGGCGTATTTCTCAAAAAAAGACCGCCTTGTGCAAAAACTCATTAGTCCAGCATTGCATTGGCTGGTACAGATCCAGAACCCTGATGGAGGATGGGGAGAAGGTCTGGACTCATATCAGGATGAAGCGCGAGCCGGATGTGGACCTTCGACACCTTCGCAAACAGCTTGGGCGATCATGGCTCTATTGGCCCATATTTCTCCAACAGATCAAATTGTCAGGAGTGGAATAGCTCACCTCGTTCACTCACAGACTGACATAGCCGGTGAAGGGTCATCATGGCCAGAAAAACTGTACACTGCAACTGGATTTCCGGGGCACTTTTATATAGGGTACACACTGTATCGGCATTATTTTCCGATGATGGCCCTTGGGCGGTACGTGGAGGCGATGAGGTTGTGTACAAAAGGATGAAGCTTGGAGCATATAGGATGTCGGTTCTGAACCTAGAGCTGAATTCGATAGTGGTAAGGAGCCTGCACAACAGAGAAGTGCAAAGGTCAAAAGAGGACTTACTGCGTGCTGAGGGCGAGATACTTTAGTAGATACATATCTTCTAGCGGAGTGTCAGTAGTGACTTCGTCGTTAGAGCGCTTGAGAGGGTTTATGGTGGTCCCTTTACGAACAGTTCGAAGACGTATTCCTAAAAGATACCGAATGGGATACAGCTATTCCTAGAATGTTGGCTCCTCGGTTCGCTCAGAACTTTTTGCAACTTTTTTTTGAAAATCACACTCAAATTCAGTGTTTTGATGTTAAAATCACAACTAAACACTTATTTCTATAAATCTGAATAGACAGAATTATTATGAATATATATTTTTATCATCTGTTAAATTTTTATAGAAAAGTATAGAGAAATAACAATGTTATTGAGTAATCTTCATATATAAGTTTGACAGTAATATGCAGCAGCTTTTGACAGAAATTTGTATGTAAATTTTGCTTATTTTATAAATTTCACTTTCAGTTATGAAGCAATATACATAAAATCTTCAAAAATGAAAGATCTTTATATATATAATAATTCTGTCTATT
>JAABUU010001938.1_pt1 | contig 31695 bp, 28 predicted proteins | sample 5559301 | NCBI WGS metagenome assembly JAABUU01 (sample SAMN10711884, study PRJNA513360) | rock metagenome | isolation source: Antarctica rocks | place: Antarctica: Victoria Land, Richard Nunatak white
GACCAGCACCACCGGAGAAGCCGGCAGACCGGCCAAACAACCACGCCCCAACCGCCCACTACGGAACAAGATCAACTCCGTCGGGACCGGCACGCCGTCAGACCCGGATCGGTGGATCCAGGCTTAAGCCGTCGTCGCTGATGGTGAAGAAGGCCAGCACTCCACCGAACGCACAGAGCGCTCCGGCGATCAGCACTGCTCGGTGAAAACCGGCGGACAGCAGCGCCGGATCCGCGTAGGCCGTCGGCGAGATGCCGGCCAACGAGGGCAACACCGCAACCGCCAGCAGGCCGGCGATCCTGGCCACGTCGTTGTTCACGGCCGATGCCACGCCGCTCTGGTGATCCGGCGCCGCAGCCAGCACCGACGAGGTCAGCGGCGCGACTGTCGCCGACATCCCCAGCCCGAACACCAGTACTGCCGGCAGCACGCTCCCGAAGTAGGTGGAGTGGGCGTCCAGCCGGGCGAACATCGCGATGCCGGTGCCGGCGATGACCGGGCCGATCGTCATCGGCCAGCGCGGACCGATCCGTTGTGCCAACGCTCCGCCCCTTGCCGAGAGCAGCAGCATGATGGCGGTCAGCGGGAGCAGCGCGGAACCGGCCTGAACGGGCGAGAAACCGGACACCAACTGCAGTTGCACCGGCAACAGGAACAGACCCCCGGACAGGGCCGCATACACGGCGAAGGTGACCAGATTCGCAGCGGTGAACTGGCGGACCGCGAACAGGCTCATCGGCAACAGCGGGTCGGGATGACGGCGTTCGAAAAGGACGAAAGCGACCAGCATGACCGACCCCAGCACCACTGCGGCAAGAACGCCGATCGGCCAACCTTGCGGCGGCCCCTCCGTCAAGCCATAGACCAGCGAGCCGAGGCCGACGCAGGCCAGTACCGCTCCGACCACGTCGAGGCGGCCGGTGGCTTGCGCGTCCCTGGTCTCCGGAATGTATTTCTGGGCGGTGAACACGACCACCGCCGCGAGCGGAACGTTGATCAGGAAAACCAGTCGCCAGCCCCATGGCGTCACCCCGACCAGTACACCCCCGAGCACGGGGCCGAGCGCGGTCGCGACTCCACCGAGGCCAGACCAGGCTCCGACGGCGGTGGCCCGGTCCTCCTTGCGGAACACAGCCTGCAAAATCGCGAGCGATCCGGGGGTGAGCAGAGCGGCTCCGATGCCCTGCAGCGCCCGCATGGCAACAAGCACGGCCGCCGTCGGCGCCGCGCCGCACAGCACAGATGCAATCGTGAACCACACCACGCCGACGACGAAGATCCGCCGTCGGCCGAGCCGATCGCCCAAGGAGCCGCCGAGCAGCAACAATCCGGACAGCGCCAACGTGTAGGCGTTGAGCGTCCATTGCAGCGCGGTGAGTCCGGCGTGCAGATCGGACCCGATGCGCGGCAGTGCGACGTTGACGACGGTCCCGTCGAGTTGAGCGAGCCCGCTGCCCAGCACCGTCGCGACCAGCACCCACTTGCCCTGGATCGACCCGTAGGCCAAGGGCTCCATGGCAGTCGGGCTCTGCTCGGCGCCGCTGCTCCGTCGTTTCGGAGAACCGCCCTGTGACTGCTCGAGTGCTGGCACGGTTGTCCTCCTGGTCGGGCGATGCGATTCTCGAAGTGTGCGGGACGGACCGGTGCCGGCTGGAACCCGGTGCCGGCTGGAACGCTGGAGCACCATGCCGGCTGGAACACCGTGCTGGCTGGAACACTGTGCCCGGCTGGAACACGGTGCTGGCTGGAACACTGTGGCTGCAGCCAGTATTTCCGCCCGTACTCTGTCGGCCGTTGTGGTTCGGTCGGTATCTGATCATCGGCCCGAGGAGCCTGCGGACGCCCCGAAAACGTTCGTGGCACCCGCGACCGGATGCGGGTTGGCCGCGTGTAGGCTCCCGCTGTCCGAGCCGGGCGGTCCGAACCATCGGGAGGTGTCAGATGGGCAACGGCGATGTTGCCGAGCAGTCGGCACCCGGTGCTGCGCAACCGGTCCTGGTCGTCATGGGGGTCTCGGGGTCCGGCAAATCCACCGTGGCGGGCTTGCTCGCCGGCCAGCTGGGGTGGGATTTGGCCGAAGGCGACGACATGCATCCGAACGCGAACGTCGAGAAGATGCACGCCGGACACGCGCTCACCGACGAAGACCGGTGGCCGTGGCTCGAGACCGTCGCCTCGTGGATCACCGAGCACACGATGGCCGGGCTGCCCGGCATCATCACCTGCTCGGCGCTGAAGCGGATCTATCGAGATGTCATGCGCGGCAACAATGTCGTTTTCGTTCACCTGGTCGGGTCGAAGGATGAGATCGGGCGTCGGCTGGTCGCCAGGACCGGCCACTACATGCCGGCCGGCCTGCTCGACTCACAGATCGCGACTCTCGAGCCGCCGGGGCCGGACGAGAACGTGCTCGAGGTGGACGTCGGCCGCAAACCGGCGCAGGAAGCCGCCGACATCATCTCCAGACTGGGGCTTCGTCCGGAGCCGGGCTCGTCGGCTCTTGGCGCAGCCAGGCCGGGGGAGTCGACGGTCGGTCCGCCGGGTCGATCGGCGTCCGATCGGCGTCCGTAGAACGCCGATCGGACGCCGATCACCGCAGAGCCTTGTATTCAACGTGCTTTTTGAGGCCGTCGTCCAGGACATCGCGCAGCAGGAAGAACAACGACCGGCCCGATGTTTGGGCGGCACCTGATCCGAACGCGCCCTGGAAACAGTCCTGACATCGCCATCGCGGCCCGGGTTCGCTGTTCCTCTCGCACGTCGACGCCGCCGGCTTCTGGCTGGTCAAGGAGGTATTCGGACTGACGGTCGGTCAGAGGTTCACAACGTGCTCCACGATCGAAACCCTGATCTCCGTCGTCGGTTTCGGTTTTCTCAGGCTGCTCTCCGCCATCATCTGAGCCGCCCGGATCAGACCGCAGCGGCGCGGACGTGGATGCCGTGCGCGATGTCCGGCGGGAGTTCTGTCGTCGTTGCGCCGTCGACCGCGAGCAGCAAGCGGTCGCGCGTGACGAATTCGAGCACTGCACCCGGCAGGATTCCGCCGCGCTGCAGGCGGTCCATCACGGCCGGTTGATTCTGCACGATCTCGATGATCCGGCGGACCTCGTACTTGCCGCCCTGAACGGCCGCTGCATCCGCACCGATGAGATCGGCGTGCGTCTCGGTGACGCCCGGCTGATCCACACCCAGTTCGAGCAGGCCGGGAATGGGGTTGCCGTACGGAGAAACCTGCGGGTGGCCGAGCAGGGTGACCAATCGCTGCTCCACCTCTTCGCTCATCACGTGTTCCCAGCGACAGGCCTCGACGTGGACATCACGCCAATCCAGCCCGATGACATCGAGCAGGAGCCGCTCGGCCAATCGATGCTTTCGCATCACAGACACCGCACGTTCCCGGCCGAGGTCGGTCAGTTCGAGGTGCCGATCGTCGGAAACCATCAGCAGGCCGTCGCGCTGCATGCGGGCGACCGTTTGGCTGACCGTCGGGCCGCTCTGGTTGAGTCGCTCGGCAATTCGGGCACGCAGGGGGAAGATGCCCTCCTCTTCGAGTTCGAAGATGGTGCGGAGGTACATCTCGGTGGTATCGATCAAGTCGTTCAAGCCGGCGACCCCTTCTCACGCTGTAGCGAACCTTACCCGGCGTGCTGGCGACGCGCGGCGCCAGAGAAGTCACCGCGAAGCCTCGAGAGGCAGCAGCGGGATCTGCGGTCCGGCGGAACATCAGGTCACCATCTGAACGTCAGGCAGCACACCTGGCTGAACGTCAGGCAGCACACCTGGCAACAAAAATCAGTTCGTGCTGTAGGGAGCCCTGGGCAACTCAACCGCGGGCCGCATCGCGAACTGCTGCAACATCGCGGCCTCCCGGCGCAGATATTCCAATTCCAACCTCAGACGGTCGTCGGTGGTGGCGGCTTCGAGCAGCGACTGCTTGTCCGTGAGATCGAGGATCATGCCGTCGGCAACGAAGAACGACAATGCGGTGGGCTCCGACGGAAGAACGTCCTCGTCGTCCTCGCGAATTCCGCCGGCCGTTCGTAGTGCGGTCACATATTGTTCGAACCGGCGGCTCACCTTGCCGGCGAGTACGGGCGAACCGGACGGGGTTGAATCGGGAATCAATTCGGCCGTGCCCCGGACCAGATCCGACGAGGCGTCCACGGAGTCGAGCCGGAACCGGCTCTCGCCGACGGCAAGAAGGTCGAATCGTCCGTCACGATAGGCCTCCACCCGTTGCAGAACGGCCGTGCAGCCGATCTGGTACAGATCCGATCGCCCCTCGTCCCACGCCTCTCGACCGGCCTTGATGGCCACCACTCCGAACCGGCGGCGTCCTTGCTCCTGCGCCAGGAGTTCGGTGACCATTCGCCGATATCGGTCCTCGAAGATGTGCAGCGGCAGCAGACTGCCCGGATACACCACCGTCCCGAGCGGAAACAGATTCAACGACAGGTATGTCACTTCGGCCAAAGTACTCGAACCCTGCTTCCATCGATCGGGTCCCGAGGGTTCCCTCCAATCGTTGCCGAGGGTTCCCTTCGAATGTCCACTGAGGCACGATATGTCGCGTGACCGACATTCTGATCCGCCCTGCTGAACTCGCCGATGCGCTGACCGGCTCCAGGCCGCCGGTTGTGCTGGATATCCGCTGGATCGCCGGCGCGGCGGACCGAGGGTCGTACCTGGCCGGCCACGTGCCGGGGGCAACCTTCCTCGACCTCGACCAGGATCTGGCCGCTCCGCCCGGTCCGGGCGGCAGGCATCCACTGCCCGATCCGCTGATCCTGCAGGACGTCTGGCGAGCAGCCGGCATTCACGATGACAGCACAGTGGTCGTGTGCGACACGAAGGATTCCACGATCGCCGCTCGCGCCTGGTGGCTTCTGCACTGGTCGGGTCTGACCGATGTCAGGGTGCTCGACGGTGGCTTCGCAGCGTGGGAAGCAGCCGGGTCCGCGGTCGAGACAGGGGACGGCTCGGTCCCGGCGCTCGGCTCCGTCACGGTGGTACCCGGCGGCATGGAGACGGTGGACGCCGACGGAGCCGAGATGCTGGCGTCTGGGTCCGGCGTTCTCCTTGATGCCAGGTCCGCTCCCCGGTACCGGGGAGAAACGGAGCCGCTGGATTCCATCCCCGGCCACATTCCGGGCGCCGTCAACCTACCGACGACCGAATTGTCCAACCCCGACGGCACCTTCCGCAGCGCCGACGAGTTGTGGAACAAGTTCGATGAGGTCGTCGGGGCCGGAACGGTGGTGGCTTCCTGCGGGTCGGGTGTGACCGCGTGTCATCTCATTCTGGCCGGCGCGCTGGTCGGTCGGCCGATGGCGTTGTATCCCGGCTCCTACTCGGGCTGGCTGGCGCTCGGCCGCGACGTGGCGGTCGGTCCTGGCCGCAGCAGCACGCCGGGTCAATAGCCGCGATCAGCGCTCCGGATAGCCTGACGACATGGCGCCGCCACTTGTGATCTGGGATCCGGCGATGCTGGCCTACGATCTCGGCGGTTCGCATCCGCTGCATCCCCTGCGCTGGGAATTGACCTGGGAGCTTGCGGGGCAGCTGGGCGTGCTGGACGGAATCGACAGGTTCGCGCCGAGGCCTGCCGACGACGCGACGCTGGCTCGGATCCACAGCCCCGCCTACATCGCCGCGGTGCGATCGGCGTCGGGCCCAGGTCCAGGAGCCGGGCAGGCCCGACGACGCGAACAGCAGCTACGCCACGGGCTCGGCACGTCGGACAACCCGATCTTCGAGCACATGCACGAGTCGGCCGCCCTCATCGCCGGCGGCTCGATCGCTGCTGCCACGGCGATCGCCAGGGGAGAGGTGGACAGGGCGGTGAACATCGCCGGCGGCCTGCACCATGCGATGGCCGAGCAGGCCGCCGGGTTCTGCGTCTACAACGACGCCGCGCTCGCGATTGCGACACTGCTGGATTCCGGCGTCGAGAGGGTCGCCTACGTCGATGTGGACGTCCACCACGGCGACGGCGTTCAGGCTGCCTTCTACGACGATCCCAGGGTCCTCACCGTCTCGATCCACGAGTCGCCGCTCTCGTTGTGGCCGGGCACCGGGTCGGCTTCCGAGATCGGTAGCGGTGCCGCGGCCGGCACCGCGGTGAACATCCCGTTGCCCGCCGGCACCGGTGATGCCCAGTGGCTGCGGGCGTTCCATGCGGTGGTGCCCGGTGTGGTGCGGGCGTTTCGTCCGGAGGTTCTGGTCACCCAACACGGCGCCGACTCACACGCCGACGATCCGCTCGCCGATCTCAATCTTTCGGTGGACGGTCAGCTGGCGTCCTACCGGGCCTTGCGGGATCTTGCCGAGTCGGTCGCCGGCGGCCGCTGGCTGGCACTGGGCGGCGGCGGATATTCGTTGGTCAGGGTCGTTCCGCGCGCCTGGACCCACCTACTCGCCACGGTCGTCGGTCGGGATCTGGACCCGGCGACATCGCTCCCGACGCGGTGGCTGGATCTTGCCGCCGCCGCGCGTCCCGGGCTCCGGTTGCCGGACCGGATGACGGACGACGCTCCGACGGCGTTCGACGTCTGGGACGGGCAGGTGGAGGCGCCGGTGGACACCAGCATCGCCGAGGTGCGCAGGCTGATCTTTCCGCTGCATGGCCTTGATCCGTTCGATCCGCGTGACTGACACCGCGGAGCCGACCCCGGTCGTGGCTGCGCCGTTGCAGTCCGGCTATCCGCTGCACTGGGAGGCAGACGTCCTGCTCGCCGACGGTGGCGCCGCGCACGTGCGGCCGGCGGCTGCCACAGACGGTCCGGCCATCGTCGAGATGCACGCGCGGATGAGCGAGCGCACCCGCTATCTGCGGTATTTCCAGGCGGTATCGCGGCTCTCCGCCGGGCAGCTGGCCCTTTACACCGCCGTCGACCACGTCGATTCGGTGGGGCTGGTCGCCGAACTGGGCGGCCGGCTGATCGCGGCCGGCTCCTACCACCGCGACCCGCGAAATCCGGACCAGGCGGAGGTCGCCTTCGTGGTGGAGGACGCCCACCAACGGCGCGGTCTCGGCTCGATCCTGCTCGAGCATCTCGCCGCGGCGGCGAAGGAACGCGGCATCGAACGCTTCACCGCCGAGGTGCTCGCCGAGAATCAGTCGATGTTCCGGGTGTTCCTCGATGCCGGCTATGCCGTCACCCGGCAGTACTCCTCGGGCATCGTCGATCTGAGCTTCGACATCAGCCCCACCGACTCCTCGCTGGCCGTGGTGACCTCCCGAGAGCACCGAGCCGAGTCCAGATCCATTGCCCGGCTTCTGAATCCGAAGTCCGTCGCGGTGATCGGCGCTTCGAGCGACGCGCGCAAGCTCGGTCATGCGGTGCTGGTGAATCTCCTCGGCGCAGGATTCACCGGGCCGGTGTATCCGGTGAATTCGGAGACGTTCTCCGTGCAGGGCATCCGCGCATACAAGTCAGTGCTCGACATACCGGACCCGGTGGATGTCGCCGTCGTGGCCGTGCCCGCTGCCTCGGTCGCGTCGGTACTGGAACAGTGCCGGGCCAAGGGCGTGCACGGCTTGGTCGTGGTCACCGGTGGGTTCGCGGACCGCATCGAACCGGGAAAGCCCGGTGACGGAGCCGCTGCACAACGACGGATGGTCGCCATGGCCAGGGCCAACGGGATGCGCGTGCTCGGACCCAACTGTCTGGGGGTGGTCAATACCGACCCGGCGATCGCGCTGAACGCGACGCTGGCACCGGTGGTGCCGCCGCCCGGTCGGGTCGGATTCTTCTGTCAGTCCGGTGCGCTGGGAATCGCGATCCTCGCCGACGCGGCCTTCCGGGGCCTTGGCCTGTCGTCCTTCGTCTCGGCCGGGAATCGCGCCGACGTCTCCGGCAACGACCTGTTGCAATTCTGGCATTCCGACGAGCGCACCGAGCTGGTGATGCTCTACCTCGAGTCTTTCGGCAATCCCCGGAAGTTCGCCCGTCTGGCGCGTGCCCTGGCAAGGGTCAAACCCGTGATCGCGGTCAAGTCCGGTCGGCACGCGATGGTCAGCCCGGGGCTGACCGCCAGCTCCGCCGTGGTCTCCGAAACGGCGGTGGCCACCTTGTTCGCGCAGTCCGGGATCATCCTGACCGACACGCTGGCCGAAGCGTTCGACACTGCGCAGTTGCTGGCTCACCAACCGGTACCCAACGGCGGCCGGGTGGCCATCCTCGGCAATTCGACGGCGCTGGGAATCCTTGCGCTGGACGCCTGTCTGGAAGCCGGTCTGTCGGTCGTCGACGAGGTTCCGGTCGACTTCGGCGTCGACGTCAACGCTGAAGATCTCGGTGCTGCGGTGCGCATCGCGGTCGGCCGGACCGATGTCGACGCGCTCGTCGTCGTCTACGTTCCTCCGGTGGCTCGGCCGGCCCGTGCTTACGCGGAAGCGCTCCGAGGAGCGGTCGTCGGGTCGCGCATACCGGTTCTCACCACGTTCCTCGCCGTCGATGGTTTGTCGGAGTTCTTGACGGTGCCGGCGGCCGACGGCGGTGCAGCCAGAGGTTCGGTGCCTTCGTATCGCACTCCGGAGCGAGCGGTTGCTGCGCTGGCCAATGCAGTGCGATACGGCTCCTGGCTTGGCCGAGCTCCGGGTGGCATACCGGAACTCGAGCGGGTCGATCCGGTGCGCGCCCGCGCCGTCATCGCAGCGACCCGCGAACGCGACGGCCGTATCCGCCGGTTCACCGACGCGGAGCTGGTGGAACTGCTGGGCTGCTACGGAATTGCGATCGCGCAGTTCGCACAGGTAGGAACCGGCGCGTCGGCGGTCGCCGCAGCGGAACGGATCGGCTATCCAGTGGTGCTCAAGGCCTGTGATCAGGTCCTGCGACACCGCGTCGATCAGCTCGGCATCCGGTTGTCGCTGTCGGACAGCGGCCAAGTGGCAGCGGCGTACGACGAACTGGCCGCCGCTGGGATGAGACAGCTCTATGTCCAGGCGATGGTTTCGCGGGACCACGGCACGGTTGCCACGGTTCTCGGCGTGCATTCCGATCCCTCGTTCGGCGCCCTCGTCTCCTTCGGTATCGGCGGAGTGAGCACCGATCTGCTCGGAGATCTGGCCTACCGGGCGGTTCCGTTGACCGACGCCGATGCGGCCGATCTGATCGACGGGCCGAGGGCAGCTCCGCTCCTCACCGGATACCGCGGGGCCGCCGTCATCGACAGGCCGGCGCTGCTGGACCTGGTGCTTCGCGTATCGGCGCTGGCGCAGGACGTGCCGGAGATCACCGAGTTGCGGCTTCAGCCGGTGCTGGCCGGTCCGAACGGCGTCTGCGTCACGGGTGCCACCGGAATGATCGGGCCGTCCGACAATGTCCCGGACGTCCGCCGTCGGCTCCGCTGAATCTGTCAGTTCGTCAATTCGCCGGTTCGCCAGTTCGAGAGTTCGTCAGTACGCCCGTCCGACCGCAGGTCGCACGTCCGTCCGCACGCCACGTCCCGTTCGGAACGACGAAGGACCGGGCCCGCTGTGCGAACCCGGTCCTTCCGGCATGCGGTCGTCGCCGACCGCGTCGTCATTTCAGCTGGCGTACGCCCGCAGAGCGTCGGAACGCTCACCCACGCGCAGCTTCGCCATCGAATCCCGCTCGATCTGGCGGACTCGTTCGCGGGAGATCCCGAAAACCCGGCCGATCTCATCGAGGGTGTGCGGCCGGCCGTCATCGAGTCCGTAGCGCAGCCGAACCACCGACTGCTCCCGTTCGTCGAGCGTGCGCAGCACCTTGTTGATGTCCTCGTGCATGAACGCAGCGACCACCTGCGTCTCGGCCGAAGTCGACTCGGAATCTTCGATGAAGTCGCCCAGTGGTGCTTCCTCGTCGCTTCCGACCGGCATGTCGAGGCTGACCGGATCCCGGGCGTGATCGAGCAGATCCGCGATCTTTTCCTCCGGAATACCGGATTCTTCCGCCAATTCGGCCATGGACGCATCCCGGCCCAACTGCTGGTGCAGTTCGCGCTTCAGCCTGGAAAGTTTGTTGACCTGCTCGACCAGGTGCACGGGAAGCCGAATGGTCCGACCCTGATCCGCCATTCCACGCGAAATCGCCTGTCGAATCCACCAGGTGGCATAGGTGGAGAACTTGAAGCCCTTTGTGTAATCGAATTTCTCGACCGCCCGAATGAGACCCAGATTGCCCTCCTGGATCAGGTCCAGCAGGGGCATACCCCTTCCGGTGTAACGCTTTGCCAACGAGACGACCAGCCGCAGGTTGGCCACCAGCAGGTGGTTACGAGCCGAGTTGCCGCCACGGATGACGGCCCGCAGATCGGCCTTGCGCTGCACGGACAACCTGGTGCCGGTGTCCAGCTTGTGAGCCGCGAAGACGCCGGCCTCGATGCGCTTGGCCAAGTCCACCTCCTGCTCGGCCGTCAGCAGGGCAGTGCGGCCGATACCGTTCAGATACACCCGCACCAGGTCGGCGGACGGGCCTTGGGCGTCCAGGTCCTCGGCGTCACGCGCAATCGTCGGACCGGTCGATACGGAGATCGAGGTTCTGGTCGCCGAACTCAGCGAAACAATGGGGGTCGGCTCAGCCGCTTCAGGGGCCGTCTCTATATCCGGTGCGTCGAAGTCGTCCGCGTGTACCGTGGGGGAGTCGGTCATTTGGTGCTCCCTTCCTTGCAAAAGTCGGACCAGCCGCTCAATCGGCGCCGACTACAGTTCAAACGCCGGTCAGTGGTGTTTCGTTCCCAACTGCCCGAGGGACTGCCGTCTCCGGGACAAGATCCTTACGTTGTCGTGAATGCCCAACTCGCCGGTATTCCGAACGTCTCCCGGATTCGACCTGCAGGCGGTGGCTCGGTTCTGATGCTCATCGAACCCCTCGGGGTGGGTGACCCGCTGTGGCTGCGATGAGAACGGTATGGGAAACCGGAGTCGTTGTCCCGCGGATCAGTTCGGCAGTTCGATCAGGACGGTGAACGGTCCGTCGTTCACGCTCGCGATCGCCATCTCCGCGCCGAACGCACCGGTCGCCACCGTCGCCCCGGCGGATCTGAGTTCACCGACCAGTGCATCGATGAGCGGCTCCGCCACCGGTCCGGGGGCGGCGTTTCCCCAGCTCGGGCGTCGGCCTCGCACTGTCTGACCGTAGAGCGTGAATTGGCTCACTATCAGCAGTGGCGCGCCGGCACTTTCGCACGATTGTTCTCCGCGCAGAACGCGGAGCCCGTACAACTTGCGGGCCATCTGTGCGGCGATCGCCGGTGTGTCGTCGTGGGTGACCCCCACCAGGACCAGTAGACCGGGCACGGTGACCGCGGCGATCACTTCGCCGGCCACGGTGACCGATGCCGAGGTCACCCGCGCCGCCACCGCTCTCATGACGAGAATGTTCGCACCGGCCGCCGCACTCTGTTCCGGCGGCCCGGTGTCCTGTTCGGAAGTCCCGGTGTCGCAGATGCCGGGCGGGTGCCGCGGGTGCCGCGGGCGTCCGGCGGGCGTTGGGTCGACCCCATCGATCGTTCTACGGGGTCGATGCGCCGGTTGGATCCACCGGGTGCAACAGCCCCCTGGTGATGGCGACCCTGACTGTCGGCAGCACGGCATCGGCCAGCGCGCCCAGGTCGAGGTCGTGAGCGCCGGCCAGCAGATCGAGCTGCACCGCGAGCGGAACTTCCCCGGTGCACCCGGCCAGCAGCTCCTGTCCCCACTCGTCCAGTTGCAGGGTCGCGCCGGGGCCGCCGGGGCGGCGCAGCAGGCTCAGCGCGGTCGTCCATCCCTGCGGTCCGGCAAGGGCGCGCTGTTCCAGGATCACCGATGGCGCCAGCGCCAGATGGCTGGCCAACAGCTCGGTGTCGAGCCGGTCGCGCAGCCAGGCGCGCCGCGCCAGGAAGGCAGCGGTCTCCGGCCCGCTGACGTCCTCATCGGCCCCGGGGATTTCGTCCAGCACCACGTCCAGATTCGCAGACTCACTGCGTCGCAACGTGATGCTGCCCATTCCGATCCCCGTGATGCGCTCGGCCGCGAAGTAGTCGAGCCAGTTCTGAGCCGTTGCGGCCGCCTGCTCTCCGCTCTCGCCGGCATCTTTCAACCACAGTGCGATGTATTCGGCAGGATCTGCTAGCTCGCGCTGCACCACCCAGGCATCACAACCGGTCGCCTCGACCCAGCTACCGACTCGCTCGCGCCAGTCGGCCTCACCGCGGACGATCCAGTTGGCCAGCAGCTGACCAGTTCCGCCCGGCGCCAGCTGCGCCGGCATGTTACGAACCAACGACTCGCACAGGCCGTCGCCGGCAATTCCGGAATCGCGATAGATGTACTGCTGGGTACCGGTTCCAATGACGAACGGCGGATTGCTGATGATCAGATCGAACTGCTCGCCCGCCACCGGCTCGAACAGCGATCCGGCGCGCAGGTCCCAGTGCTGGCCGTTCAGCCGGGCGGTCGCGCCCGCCAGCGCCAGCGCCCGCGGGTTGGTGTCGGTCGCGACGATGGACCTCGAATGGGAGAACGCATGCAGGGCCTGGATACCGCAACCGGTTCCGATGTCGAGCACGCTGCCGACCGGCTCCCTGATCACGGCTCTGGCCAGGGTCAGGGACGCTTGCCCGATGCCCAGCACGTGGTCGTGTCGAACCGGGCCCGGTCTGGTGTCCGAGTCGAGGTCGGAGACCACCAGGTAGTCGTCGTCCTCGTCCGCGTGCGGCCGGATGTCCAGACCTGCTCGGACGTCCGAGCCGTCCAGCTCCAGCGCGCCGACGCCCGAGGCGGCCGTGATTCCGGTGGTCGGCAGGGCGCGCCGCACCAACGACTCCGGCTCTGTGGTGCCGAGCAGGAACAGGCGCACGAGGGTGGACAGCGGAGAACCGTCCCGAGTGACCCGCAGTGCGGGCCACAGCTCGCCGCGGCTCAGCGCTCGGTGGGCGCCGGCGCCGAGCAGTTCGGGGACGCCATCGGCGGTAAAGCCCGCTGCGCGCAGATCGGCGCCGATCCGATCCACCACATCGAGATCGGTCATCGGTCGTTCGACCCGGTCGGGTTCGGAGTACTGGATCACCGACGAAGAGTAGTGCGCCCCTCGTGGCGGGGCAGTAGTTCTTTCCGTCCGGAGCGCTGACCGTCGCGGGCGGGGAACGATGTGCGACCCTCGGACGATGACCGCAGAACGCCTGTATCTGACCGGCCGCGCCGATGCAGACGCGCTGCTCTCCCGGAATCCCGATGCGCTGGTGCTGGGCATGGTGCTGGACCAGCAGATTCCCATGGAGAAGGCGTTTCTCGGGCCGGCTGTTCTCGCGGAGCGGATGGGGGCACTGGACGTCGGCGCGATCGCGGCAGTCGATCCCGACGAGTTCAAGGAGCTCTTCTCCCGGCCGCCGGCAGTGCACCGGTTTCCCGGATCGATGGCGCAGCGGGTGCAGAGCGTCTGCCAGGTTCTCGTGGACACCTATGACGGCAACGCGGAGAACCTGTGGGCGGACGTCGACTCCGGTGTCGAATTGCTCCGCCGCATCAGCGCGCTACCAGGGTTCGGCGCACAGAAGGCGGCCATTTTCGTTGCACTGCTGGGCAAGCAGTACGGCGTGACGCCCGATGGGTGGCGCGAGGCGGCCGGGATCTACGGCATCAAGGGCAGCCGCGCCTCGGTGGCCGATGTCGTCGACGACCAGTCACTGGACGCAGTGCGGGCCAGCAAGAAGGCGGCCAAGGCGGCTGCGAGAGCCAGCGCCTGATCGGCCGCCGACCTGCGTTCCGCCAGACCAGGTAAGGCCGGACGTCGAGGTCGCCGATGTGTTGCACGACATGGTGGATGGGCTGGTCATGCATAGTCTCCCGGGCCCGCTCCGAGGTGCGCCGCGGAGTACCGTGAAATTTGGGTGATGACACCTACCTCGGGAAAATCCGAGGTCTCGGGCCGGATGTGCAGTGGTCCGGACAAGCTGTGGAATCGGAGCGCCGAATGGTGAGGTCAAGCACGGACGGAATGCCGGCCCGACGGGCGGAGTCGACGCTCATCACCGCGGCCGAACCGTCCTATCAAGACCAGCTCAGCGCCCGGCAGAAGCGATACATCATCACGATGGCCTCCCGGGTGCCGTTGTTGATCCTGGCGACGGTTTTCTACCATCACCTCTGGATCGCCATTCCGTTGCTGCTGATCTCGATTCCGCTGCCCTGGATGGCAGTCCTGGTCGCCAACGACCGTCCGCCCCGGCAACGGGCCAGAACCGTCCGGCCGGGCGTGATCAATTACGAGCGGGCGCTGCCCCCTGGCAGTCGCGAGGTCGTCGACGGCGAATGAAGTCACCGCGGCGGGACAGCGGCGCGAGGGAGTCGACTGGCCCGCAGTTCTATCCGGGGCGCCCGGCGATACGGTAGGTCGATGACCGATCCCGACGTCAGCACCGACGTTAGCACCCAAGCCGGCCGTGTTCTCCGCGCATTCAATGTGCTGCACTCGACGGTGTATTTCGCGCCCGAAGCCGATGAGGAGTACGTGGCAGCGGGTTTGCGCCCCGGACGGATGGGTTATTTCGCCTCTCGCAGCGCGCCGATGGGCGCGGTGGGGCCGGACGTGGTCACGGCCGCCTTCTACAACTTCAACCCGGAGTTGGTCGCCCGGCACCTTCCACGCGCCTGGAGCCTTGCCTCGCCGGAGCAGGTCATCGCGGCGCGATGGAAGGTCGCCGATCGGACGCTGCGCCGGCTGCTCGGCGAGGACGTGATCGGGTCGCCCGAGTTCGCCGGGGTAGCCGAGTTGCTGACCGCCGCCGCCCGTGAGTGCCGGATCGAGGGGCGGGCGCTGTTCGCCGGCCACGCCGGCCTGACCTGGCCCACGGAGCCGCATCTGGTCTTCTGGCACGCGGTGACGCTCCTGCGCGAGCATCGCGGTGACGGGCACATCGCCGTGTTGATGGCCGCTGAGCTCTCCGGCATCGAAGCCCTCGTCACGCACACTGCGACCGGACGCGGCATGTTGCCCGCCGCGGCCAAGGCGCTGCGGATGTGGTCCGACGACGAGTGGGCCGCCGCCGAGGCCGGGCTGACCGGCCGCGGGTTGCTCGACGGCCACGGCGCACTGACCGAAGTCGGTGAGAGGCAGCGCGTGCAGATCGAGTCCGATACCGATCGACTCGGTGCCGGGCCATGGCGGAATGTGGACGAATCGGCCGTCAATCAGCTGATCTCCTACGGAAAGATGTTGACGCGCACCGTGATTGCTGCCGGCGGGCTGCCGGACCAGGTATTTGCGAGCTGATCTGGCGCACCTTTGCCTAACCGCGTGGCCGCGCCCCCAGGTGCGCGGCCGCGGCGGTTCCGGCAAGAACACCGGCCTGCAGAGCGGCCAGCGGTGTCTTCCCGGACAACCAGGCGGCCAGCAGGCCGGCATTGAATGCGTCGCCCGCGCCGGTCGAGTCGGTTTCGTGCACCTGCGGCGCCGGCGCACTCACCCGCGCGGACCCGGAGTACCAGGATGCGCCATGCCGGCCGTGCGTGACGACGACGGTCCCGACCGCTTCGAGCACGGCGTCGACACCGCCGAGCGCGGCCAGTTCCGCGTCATTGGGTAGCAGCAGATCACTGCCTCGCACCCAGGACAGGAAGGCCTCCGCGCCCACGGCCGGAATGTGGTTGGCGGCCTGTGGATCCACCGACGTGCTCCAGCCGGCCGCTTTCGCCTTCTCCAGAGCTGAGCGTCCGGCAGCTCGGGAACCGCTGTCCAGCAACACATATCCAGAAAGATGAAGATGAGCCCGACCGGTCACCGGCGGCAGCACCACGTCGTCCGGCGCGAAAGCGGCGTTCGCGCCGCGGTCGGCCAGCATGGTGCGATCGCCGTCCGGGGCGACGAGCACCACCACACAGCAGGTCGGCAGCTCGGGATCGACGGCGAACCGGCAATCGATGCCGGCCGCGGCCAGCTCGGTGGCCGCCGTTCGGCCGGCCTCGTCGGCGCCGACCCGGGCGATCAGCGCGACGTCGACGTGCTGCCGGGTCAACCAGGCTGCGGTGTTGCCACCCGCGCCGCCCGGAGCAACGGCGACCCTGGCCCTGGTGTCATGACCGAACACCACAGAACCGGCGAGCTTGGCCACCACGTCCAGACCGACGTCGCCGACCACCGTGACGTGTGGACGTGCGGTCATCGCGGTGATCCGGCGAGCGGTGATCCGGCGAGCGGTGATCCGGCGATGGCGACGGCGACCTCACCGGCCAGGGCCGCGTTGCTGAGCACCAGGTCGACATTGACCCGAAGGCTCGCCCCGTGGGTCACGCGGTGGAAGTACTCCAGCAACCGCGGAGTGACGTCCTTGCCGGTGATGCCCTCGGACCTCAACAGCTCGAGACCACCGGCCAGGGTCTCGTCGTGCAGCGCCTGGTCCAACTGGAGCTCGGGCGGCAGCGGATTCGCCAGCACCACACCGGCCTGATCAGTGGCCAGCTCTCGGCGCGCCAGTACCACCGCAGCCGCGGCGGCGGCGCTGTCCACCCGCCAGGGCACGGCACAACCGGAATCGGCCAGATAGAACCCCGGAAAGGCATCCGTTCGGTATCCGAGCACGGGAACGGACAGCGTTTCCAGGTACTCCAGCGTTCCGGGCACGTCCAGAATCGACTTCACGCCCGCGCAGACGACCAGTACCGGCGTCGACGCCAGGACGCCGAGGTCCGCCGAGACGTCGAAACTCGTTGCGGCACCGCGGTGCACACCACCGAGACCGCCGGTGGCGAACACCGAAATTCCGGCCCGATGGGCGAGCGCTGACGTGGAGGCGACAGTGGTGGCGCCGTCTCGCCGCAGGGCCACCGCGATTCCGAGGTCACGCACCGAAAGCTTGGCGATGTCGTCGGATTCGCACAACCGATCCAGGTCCGATGACGACAGGCCGACCTTGACCGCGCCGTCGAGCACCGCGATCGTGGCAGGCACGGCACCGACATCCCGAACCCGGCTTTCGATCTGATTCGCGATCTCCCGGTTGTTCCCTCGGGGCAGTCCATGGGCCAGGAGGGTCGATTCCAGTGCGACGACGGCGCCCCCGGTGGCGAGCGCCTCGGCGACTTCGGGATGAACCTGCAGCAACGTGCTCACATCTGCTCCACGGGGTTTTCGAAGTGCGGTGCGAACCGGCTGGCACCACGGCAGCGGGCGCATGTCGATGGCATCATGGGGAGTGCTCCACCGCCAAATTCACCGGCTGATCGACCCAGATCTGCCGCCCAGAGTTGAAGGACTGCCACATGACATCGACCGAGGTGCTCGAGAAGCCCGATGAGCAGACCATCGACCGGTCCACCGACGACGGCCCGAAGATGTTCCACTACGTGCGCAAGGCGAAGATCGCCGAGAGTGCGGTGATGGGGAACATGGTCGTTGCGTTGTGCGGGGAGACGTTCCCGGTCACCAAATCCGCCAAGCCGGGCTCGCCGGTCTGCCCGGACTGCAAGAAGGTCTACGAATCGATGCGCAAGTAGTCGGTCCCTCGCCGGGATTCTGGTCTCAGCCGCGCCCGTCGGCGTCGCCTCCCGCGTCTCGTTCCGGGTCGTAACGTTGCCAGCGGCGGATCTCGCGTCTGGGGCGCCGCGGTGGGTAGAACTCCAGCAGTGCGTTGTTGAACTGCGCGCCGATGATGATCGCCATCGCGACGAAGTAGTAGAACAGCAGGAAGGTGATCGGAATCGCCAGCGCGCCGTAGGTCAGGCCGTGGGAGTAGACGTACGCGAGATACAACCGCAGGCCGAAGCTGGTCACCAGGAATACCAGAGCGGCCAGCATCGCGCCGGGCACGCCGCGCTTCCAGGCATGCCGGTGCTTCGGCGCCAGCTTGTACAAGGTGGTCAGCAATAACACCAGGCCCAGTACCAGGAACGGGTAGTACGCGATCCGCACGATCGACGTGACGTGGTCCTGCCAGCCTCTTGGGAACACCTTGGGCAGCGCCTCCGGACCGATGGCCAGCACCGGCAGTAGAAAGACCCCCGAGACCAATGCGGCCAGGTAGAGGCCGAGTGCGAAGAACCGCTCGGCCACCGGATGCCGCACCTCGTGCTGACCGTAGGCGATGGTGATCGACTCGATGAACGCGCTCATCGCCGAGGATCCGGCCCAGAGGCTGATCAGGAAACCGACCGAGACCACATCGGCCTGGCCGTTGTTCAAGATGGTGTTCACCGTGTCGCCCACCAGGTTCTGGGCCACCTCCTTGTTGAAAACGCCGCCGAGGAAGATGTTGATCTGCTCGTGCACCTTGCTGATCGTGTTGGGGCCGAACCAATTCGCGACGAATCCCACCGATCCCAGTAGCGCGAGCAGTAGCGGCGCCGTGGACAGCGCGGACCAGAACGCCGCCTGTGAGCTCATTCCGAAGAGCGAGTCGCTCCAGGCCTTGGACAGGGTGCGACCGAACACCTTGCGCCACCGGTGCCCCACCGGCCCATCGACCGCTACCAGGGAACCGGTGGGCACCCGGTGCCAGGGCACGGTTGCGTTGTCGGCAGGGGAGGACACCGTTCTCGAACCGGCCGGGCCGGCGACGCGGCGAGGCGGGTCAACCGGCGAGTCGCGCGGCGCAGTCCGGTGCAGGGCCACTGTTGCAGTCGAACCGGTGTGGATCGGACCGGCCTCGTCCGGACCGTCGGGACCGGGTCTTCCGGATTCTCGCGTCGTGCGCCGGGTGCGCGCATCGTCCGAGCGGCTCGCACTGGTCACCTGACCAAGCATGCCCGGTCAATTCATCCTGGGCCGGCAGACATTCCACAACGCGACGAAGTTGTGACCGCATCGCCAGGAATGCGATCGCTGTCGGCGGGCGCCGGTAACCTCTTCCAAGCCGGACGCGGTCGTGTCGGGTTGGTCGTTCGGTCGTGAAACGTGGTGTTCGAGTTTGTTTTTGCAAGATCAGCATCGGGCGGGGGATCAGGTGGCGACCCTGGATCCGGCTCGTCTACGGCTATGGCAACGGGAGGCGTTGGCCGCCTACGAAGCGGCCGGCGCCAGGGACTTCCTGGTCACGGCGACGCCCGGGTCGGGCAAAACCACCTTCGCGCTCGCAGTCGCCGGGCGACTGCTGCTCGCCAGGGTCATCGACCGGGTCGTCGTGGTGGCACCGACCGACCACCTGCGCACCCAGTGGGCCGATGCGGCAGCCGAGGTCGGTCTGAACCTCGACCCCACCATGTCAAATGCCCAGGGTCCGGTGCCGGACGGCGCTCACGGTTACGTCACCACCTATGCACAGGTGGCCGGGCGCCCGGTCATCCATGCGGCACGGTCGGGCCGGCGCCGCACGTTGGTGGTCCTGGACGAGATCCACCATGCCGGGGACGGATTGAGCTGGGGGGAGGCGGTCGCCGAAGCCTTCGGGAACGTGCACCGGCGGTTGTCGCTGACCGGCACCCCGTTCCGGACCCGACCGGACGAGCGCATTCCGTTCGTCGGTTACGAGATGGACGGTGACCTGCTGCGATCGATCGCCGACTACACCTACGGCTACCGCCAGGCCCTCGCGGACACGGTGGTGCGGCCGGTGGTCTTCGCCGCTTACACCGGGGTCTCCCGGTGGCGCAACAGCGCCGGCGAGGTGATCGCCGCGTCGCTGACCGATGCGGGGACCAAATCGGTCGAGGCGGCAGCCTGGAAGACAGCACTGGATCCGTCGGGCGGTTGGGTGCCGCATGTGATCGCCGCAATGGACGAGCGGATCACCCACCTGCGAGCCACCGGCATGCCCGATGCCGCTGGGCTGGTGCTGGCGAGCGACCAGGACGACGCCAGGGCCTACGCGAACGTCGTCAAGCGACTGACCGGTGAGCAGCCGATGCTGATCCTCTCCGACGATCCGAAGGCCTCGAAGAAGATCGAGGAGTTCCGCACCTCGACCCGGCGGGTCGCGGTCTGCGTCCGGATGATCTCAGAGGGCGTCGATGTGCCCCGCGCTGCGTGTCTGGCCTGGATGACGAGCTACCGGACGCCGCTGTTCTTCGCGCAGGCCGTCGGTCGGGTCGTCCGAGCCAGAGGCGTTCACGAGTCGGCCACGGTGTTCCTGCCGGCCGTCCGGCCATTGCTGACGCTCGCCGCCGAGATGGAACTCGACCGGAACTACGTGATGGCGCCGCCGCCGAAGGACGTCGACGACCAGGACGCGCTGGACATGCCCGTGCCCGAACCGGCAGAGCGCGAGGGGGTGAGCCAGTTCGAGACCCTGGATTCACAGGCCGAATTCGCGCACGTACTGCATTCCGGCCGGGCCGTCACCGCGGAGCCGATGGTCCCCGGCTCGGTCAGCGATGACGAGCAGGCCTACCTGGGGTTGCCGGGTCTGCTCACGCCGGAGCAGACCGCAGCCGTGCTGGCTCGCCGGGACTCCGATCTCCGCCGTCGGGTGGATGCCGCGGCCCGCAGTTCTGGGCGCGACGAATCCACGGCAGAAGGGATCGCAGCGGTGGTGGTTTCGTCGGAGGGGCTGTCCGACGGCCATGCCGGCTGGCGAGCAGCCGCCGAACTGCGCCGCGAGGTGAATCAGCTCGTCGGCCGCGTTGCCGCCCGGACCGGCGCTCCGCACGCGAAGGTGCACTCCCAGATTCGACGCGCCGTGCCCGGTCCGCCGTCGGCCGCAGCCGCCGCCGAACTCCTGGAGCGGCGACGCGACCATCTGCTGGGAATGCTCTGATCAGGCCGAGCGCTCACCAGCACCGATTCGGCTCGGAGCGGGTCAGCCGATGTCCCCACCGGGCACGTTCCGTTCGATGTCCGCGAGCCAGGCCGTGGCGTTCCCGTCCGACGGTGCCCGCCAATCACCGCGCGGACTCAGCGAGCCACCAGCAGAAACCTTGGGGCCGTTGGGCATCGCCGATCGCTTGAACTGCGCGAAACCGAAGAACCGGCGCACGAACACGATGAGCCAGCGCCGAATTTCCGGAGTGTCGTAGGACCGGCGTCGCTCCGCCGGGAAGCCGGCCGGCCAGTTGCCGGCCGTCACCTCCAGCCAGGCATGACGCGCCAGAAACGCGATCTTGGACGGCCGGAAGCCGTAGCGCAACGTGTAGAAAAGATTGAAATCCTGCAGTTCGTACGGCCCGATGGACGCCTCGGTGCTCTGCGGTGCCTCTCCGGGCTTCGCCGGGATCAACTCGGGCGAGATCTCTGCAGCCACGATCGCCCGCAGGACGGCGCCGACCTCGTCGCTGAAGTCGCCGGTATCGGCCACCCAGCGGATGAGATGTTGGATCAGCGTCTTGGGAACTCCGGAGTTGACGTTGTAGTGGGACATCTGGTCGCCGACGCCGTAGGTACTCCAACCCAGTGCCAGCTCCGACAGATCTCCGGTACCCAGCACGATGCCGCCACGGGAATTCGCCAGTCGGAACAGGTAGTCGGTGCGCAGGCCGGCTTGGACGTTCTCGAAGGTGATGTCGTAGACCTCTTCGCCGCGGGCGAAGGGATGGTCCAGGTCGAGCAGGAGTTGCCGGGCGGCCGGTCGGATGTCGAGTTCGGCGCCGGTGATCCCCAGAGCCGCCATCAGGGAGTGAGCAGCGGCCTTCGATGCGGTGCCGGTGGCGAAACCCGGCATGGTGAAGCCGAGGACATCGGTGCGAGGCAGGCCGAGCAGGTCGACAGCACGGGCCGCGACGATCAACGCGTGGGTGGAATCCAAACCGCCGGAGACGCCGATGACGACCTTTTGCGTTCCGGTGGCGCGCAGTCGTTGCACCAGCCCGTCGACCTGGATGTTGTAGGCCTCGTAACAATCCATCGCCAGCCGGGTCGGATCTGCCGGAACGAAGGGGAACCGTTCGACGGGCCGGCGCAGGCCGAGATCCGTGTCGGGCGGCGTGAGCGTGAACGGCACCGAACGGTAGGGAATGGGCCGTTCTATGGTGCGCCGGTTGTCGTCGAAGGTGCCCATCCGGGCCCGTTCCTGGCGTAACAGGTCCAGGTCGACGTCGGCGATGGTGATGGTCGGACCAGCAGCGAAACGCTCACCCTGGGCCAGCACCAGGCCGTTCTCGAAGATGCTGGTCTGGCCGTCCCAGCTCAGGTCCGTCGTCGACTCGCCCTGACCCGCCGCGGCGTAGAGGTAGGCGGCCAGACAGCGGACCGACTGCGACCGGCACAACAGGCTGCGGGTCTCGGATCGGCCGATCGTGATCGGACTTCCCGACAGATTGACCAGCACGCTGGCGCCGGCGAGTGCGAGACCGCTGGATGGCGGCACTGGGACGAACATGTCCTCGCAGATCTCGACGCCGACGGTCAATCCGGACACGTCCGTGGCGGGGAAGAGCAGATCTGTTCCGAACGGAGCAGCGGTGCCCCCGATGGTGACCTGCTGGCCGACGATGCCGTCGCCGGACGCGAACTGACGTCGCTCGTAGAACTCCCGATAGGTGGGCAGGTGAATCTTGGGCACCACTCCCAGCAGCTGCCCGCGGTGGATGATCAAGGCGCAGTTGAACAATCTCGATCGATGGCGCACGGGGGCTCCGACGATCAGTACCGGAAGAAGGTCCTCGGACGCCTCGATCAGTTGCGCCGTGGCGCGGTCGACGGCGTCCAGGACGACGTCCTGGCCGAAGAGATCGTCGATCGAGTAGCCGGACAGACACAACTCGGGAAACAGTGCGACGGCGACTCCATCGGCGTCGCATCGACGGGCGATCTGAACGACGGTGGCGACGTTCGCGAGCGGGTCGGCGATTCGAGACGGCATGGTGCACGCTGCCACCCGGGCGAAACCATGCTCATACAACGATTCGAACCTCATCGGCCAACGATGCCGGTTGCGGGGCCGCCCGGCCGCGTCGGCAGCCCGGTGGTTGCGATCGAATCGAAGATCAACACACACCGACAGTACGCAGTCGCCCCTGCAGGCGAGCCATTGCGGCCAGGTCTGGCGTGCTCAGCCCGCTACCAGGCCTTTGACGGCGCCGACGATCGCGATCGGTCCGGCGATCAGGAACAGATACCAGCCGGGACCGGCCTGGCTGAACAATTCGGCGACGGACTGGTTGAAGCTCTGGTGCCCGCGGATCAACCACCATCCAGCGGATGCCAGCACTCCGACCGACAGCACCACGGCGACCAGACCCAGGGGGCGATGGTCGATCGGGAGAAACATCGCCAGACCCAAGAGCACCAGCGCTCCGCCGGCCAACGCGGTGCCGAGAACCGAAAACGCGGTGACGGTGTCGCTGATGGAAAGTGCCGCGCCCGCGCGGGCAGCCAGATACCGTTCCCAGCCGGTCACTCCTCCGTTGGCGTCCCGCAGCCCGACTCCGGGAACCATCGACGACCACGACAGGAACAGCTGAACCAGTGCCGCCCCGCCGCCGACCACCGTCAGCAACCCGGCCAGCAGGTCGGGCCGAGCCGGCCGTCGCCCCGGATCACTGCTGATCAGCCAGGCAGTGGATCCCGTTCCGCTCGACGATCGAGCGTGGGGCCCCCGGTGCTCTGGTGCGGACATAGAGCCAGAAACACCTTTCGCGGCCGGCGGGTCACCACTGACGACGTGCCTGGGAATGCAAAGTCGGCCCGCAATTCACCTCGGCCCGAAATCTCCCGTCGGACCGAATCTCACGTCGGACCGGAACCCCACTTCGGACCGAAATTCACTTCGGACACTGTGTCACACCGAACGCCACCCTGCCGGGGACGGCAGCAGGGGCGGACCGGCTGGCGGTCCGCCCCTGCTCGGGCGATTGAGAAACGCTCCCAGACGCCGAGGAACCGGCCTGGGCAGCGAGGGATCAGTTCTCGGCGCGGTAGAGATCCGCTGCCAACTCGGCGAGCCGGGCCGAGTGCTCACGAGCGTGGTGCGCGCAGAAAAGCAGCTCTCCGCCTTTGGGAAGAACAGCTCGGACTGCCGCCGCGGCTCCGCAGCGATCACATCGATCGGCCGCGGTCAGTGCTGCGGGACTGGCCAGTGTTCCGGTCATGTCGTCCTCCCATCTACGGCCACCTGTTGCAGGCGGCTTGCGTGTACCTCTGTTCCGACGCCACGGGGCTTCGGTCTGTTCCGCTGAGCCGAATGCATCGCGACACACTCGACGACGATCTTCGGTTCGGCGGCTGACTGGGGTTCGTTGCCACGATCGCTCAGGACCGGTGCCGCCGGCAGAAACCGAACTCCTTGTCCGTACCCGTTCATCGTGCCATCCCACGCATGGAATTCGACTCGACTTCGCCCGTGGCGAAACCTCTGCACTGTTTCGTAACATCAGCCTGGGCTTCGTGACATGGCCGTAACAGTGGTCGCCCGCTACGGGATCGAGACCGTCGGCTCGATGTTCTGGTCCGAATTCGGACGAAATGGATCGAATGGGACATGGCCAAGTTCTACTTCCGGTAGAAGTGACCTGAAGTAGAGTGACCGAAACAGCATGCAGGAGGCGATAGTGGTCGGCCGTGGTGAATTGGAGCGGGCCGTCGTCCGGGTTCTGTGGAAGGCCACGGAGCCCCTGACCGCACGAGCGGTCGCCGAGGCCTTGACGGGCCGCGAACTGGCGGTGACGACCGTACTGACGGTCTTGTCCAGGCTGGAACGAAAAGGAATAGTCCGTCGCGCCCGGGATGGCCGGGCCCACACCTACGAGGCCGTGGCCGAACGCGAAGAACACACCGCCGACCTGATGCGGCAGGTTCTGGACACCGCAGGCGACCGGAACGACGCGCTGGCCAGGTTCGTGGGATCCGTCTCTTCACAGGATGTCGAAGCGCTGCGGCGTGCGCTCGACGGCCGCTGAGCTGGCTCGCCGGTGGCCGAATTCGGCGTGGTCATAGGTTGAGCAGTGTTCCGGCCGCGCCCGTGCTGGCCGCCGGCCTCGCTGGAACAGCGATTCTGCTGGCTGCTCCGGTGAGCGCGGCGCTGGCTCGCGCGCAGTGGCCGCGGCGCGCTCCGCGGGCAGCGCTCGTGTTGTGGCAGGCCGTTTGCCTGTCCGCCGGACTCTGCCTGGTCGGGGCCGGAGTGGTGCTGGCATTCCAACCGCTGGGCGCCGACCTCCTTCGCGCGTCGCGCACCTGGTTCACCGATCTATCGGCAGGCCACCCACTCGAGCGGATGTCCGGGCACGGAATCGTTGCCGGCACCACGTCGACGTTGATCGCCCTGATTCTGTTCGGCGTGCTGGTGAGAAGTGCCATCCTGACCGCACGTCGCCGCCGTACCCACCGACTGGTGCTGGATCTGCTCACCGGAGATCCGCCGGCCGGTCAAACAGGCAGACCGGGCGAACCGGTCGGCTCCGAGCGGGTCGCCAGGGTTGCCACCGATCGGGGAGTCGAGGACCTGCTGGTTGATGTGCGGATCCTGGACCATCCCGCCCCGGTCGCTTACACCCTGCCCGGCTGGCACTCCAGGATCGTGCTGTCCGCCGGCATGCTGCACCTGTTGGATCGCGCCGAACTGATCGCAGTGGTCGACCACGAGCGGGCCCACATCCGCAGCCGGCACGACCTTCTGGTGCTGCCTTTCCAGGCGTGGGCAACCGCGGTCGGCTGGCTCCCCGGCGTCCGGGCGGCCGGACAGTCGGTGGCGGAGCTGACCGAGATGCTCGCCGATGATGGGGCAACCCGCCGCTCATCCCCGGCCGTCCTGGCCAGGGCGTTGGCTACCGTGGCGCTGTCGGGGGTGGGCGAGTCCGGCCTGGTCGGATCCCAGACTCCTGCGGTGGCCGGTCGCGCGGTCTCGGCAAGAGTCGAGCGGCTGTTGCGGCCGATCCCATTGGCAAGGTGGGCGCTGAGCTGCATCTATGTGGCGGCGGTCCTGTTGCTCGCGCTGCCTGTCGTCCCCTTGGTGATCGGTTGGAGCTGATCAGGTTGCGGTGGTTTCGGCTGCCACCTTCGCTGCCTTGTCAGTCGGCCGTGATAGGACACCAGGGTGAGAAATTCTCAGCACCAGAGTGCCGGCATCGTTCCCGGCGCCACAGCTACCGACCAGATCGGCGTCGCCGATGGGAACCGGTCGCCGACTCCCTTCTCGGATCTGGACGCCTTCGTCGCCCTGCCGCGCATGTCGGGGTTGATCATGTCGCCCGACGGCTCAGAACTGGTCGTGTCCGTCAGCGCTCCAGACCACAGGGCGCACCGCTACCAGGGCGCTCTGTGGCGAGTCGATCCCAAAGGCGTTGAGCCGGCCGTTCGGCTCACCAGGGGCGGAACCGGCGAGTCGTCTGCGGCTTTCACCGATACCGGCGACCTGCTGTTCACCGCCAAACGGCCGGATCCGCAGGCCGAGGACGCGTCGCCGGAAACGACGGCGTTGTGGCTGCTGCCCGCCGACGGTGGAGAGGCCAGGATCATCGCCTCGAGAGCGGGCGGTTTCGCGGGGATCCTGACCGCCGCGCAGGCTCCGGTCGTGGTGGCGACGGCGCTCGTGCTACCCGGCTCGGCCGACCTGGCGGCGGACGACACGGCACGCAAGAACCGGAAGGACGCCGGAGTTTCGGCAATTCTGCACGACGGCTACCCGGTGCGGTTCTGGGATCACGATCTGGGGCCGGACCAGCCACATCTGTTGACCGCAGAGTCGGACGTCACGCCGGACGGCCAGCTGGCGCTGCGCGACCTCACGCCTGTTCCCGGGTCGGCGCTGATCGAGCAGCAGGCGGATCTGGGTCCGGACGGCCGCTTCGTGGTGACCGGCTGGCGACGGCCGGTCGGCGCCGGCGATTCCAGCAGCGACATCGTGCTCATCGACCTGGCGTCCGGGCGCCGCCGAGTGCTCCGAACCGACCAGGACGCAGATCTGTCCGGCCCGTTGTTCTCGCCGGACGGCACCCGTGTCGCCTATTTCCGGGAGCGCCGATCGACGCCGCAGACAGCCCCCGCCGTCACGGTCGAGGTGATCGAGATCGCCGACGGATCAGTGCATCGGCCGCTCGATGGTTGGGATCGCTGGCCCAGTGGTCTGGCTTGGCTGGCCGATGGCGCCGGTCTGGTCCTGACCGCCGACTCCGACGGCCGCGGCCCGGTCTTCGGGGTGGGGTTCGCAGGCGGTGAGGTCCGGCAGCTCACGCACGACGACTCGACCTACACCGACCTGGTAGCGGCGCCGGACGGCTCTGCCCTGTACGCGATGCGAACCAGTTACCTGGCGCCGTCGCATCCGGTGGCCATTTCACTCTCCGGTGACGATGCGGGAACGGTGACGCCGCTGCCGGCTCCGGCGATTACACCCGAGTTGCCCGGATCGCTGGTCGAGGTGCGGTCCACCGCTGCCGACGGGACCGGGATACGGGGCTGGCTGGCCCTGCCGCACGGCGCGAACGCGGCGGATCCGGTGCCGTTGTTGTTGTGGATCCACGGCGGGCCGCTGGGATCCTGGAACGCGTGGTCCTGGCGTTGGACTCCCTGGCTGATGGTGGCCGCGGGGTATGCGGTCCTGCTGCCCGATCCGGCTCTGTCCACCGGGTACGGACAGGAGTTCGTCCAACGTGGGTGGGGCAGGTGGGGCGACGCACCGTTCACCGATCTGATGTCGATCACCGACGAGGTGGCAGCGCGGCCGGACATCGACGATTCCCGCACGGCGGCGATGGGTGGATCCTTTGGCGGCTACATGGCGAACTGGGTGGCCGGTCACACGGACCGGTTCAAGGCCATCGTCACCCACGCCAGCCTGTGGGCGCTCGACGAATTCGGTGGCAGCACCGATGTGGGGTACTACTGGGATCGCGAGATGTCGTCGGAGATGACCGACGCGCACTCGCCGCATCGGTTCGTGTCGCAGATCAGCACCCCGATGCTGGTCGTGCACGGCGACAAGGACTATCGGGTGCCCATCGGTCAGGGCCTCCGGCTCTGGTACGACCTGTTGTCGAAATCAGCTCTCCCGGCTGATTCCGACGGCCGATCGCCGCATCGCTTCCTCTACTTCCCGTCCGAGAATCATTGGGTGCTGACTCCCGGTCACGCCAAGCTCTGGTATCAGGTGGTGCTCGGGTTCCTCGCGGAGCACGTGCTGGGTGCGCCGCCCGCAGAGCTGCCCGCGCTGCTCGGCGGACCGACCGAACCGACGCTCGGCCAGGGGCCACCGCCCGAGCTCCCTGCCGAGAATGCGCGCACGAGTGCCTGACGAAGTCGTCGAGTTCCACGAGGTCTGGCTGGAACTGACCAGCGGCAGCAGGGTTGTCGTCGGGCGTGATCTTCCCGATTCGGCGGCGGCCAGCGCCGTGGCGAACCGGTGGATCGCCATTGCCGGCGGAGAAGACAGATTGCACGAAACCACTCCGGGAAGCGGCGTCGTGGTGCGGGCGACTGCGATCGTGGCGATCAAGGCCCAACCGCAGCCGCAGACGAACTGGCTGCGGGGCCCGCGCGACGGCAGTTGGCTGTGAGTGGGGCGACCGACCGGGAACGAGACGCTGTTCAGGGTGGTCAGCTCGGGACCATGTCCGGCAGCACGCCGGTCCTGGAACTCCTCGGAGTCAGCAAGTCGTTCGGGAACACTCCGGTGTTGGTCAACGTGAGCTTCACCGTCGAAGTGGCGGAGGTGGTCGCCTTGACAGGACCGAACGGCTCGGGAAAGTCCACCCTGCTCAGGTGCGTGACAGGCGGGGACCCGCCGGATGCCGGCCAGGTGATGTTGATGGGCAGGCCCTATCAGGACAACCTGCCGGCCGCTCGGGCAGCCGTCGCATCGTCGATGGGCGACGGTGCCGATTTCGTCGACCTCACCGTGCGCGAGCACCTGGAGTTCATGGCACGGGCGCACGGGAACGACGATCCCGACGGGGTGGTTGACGCAGCGCTCGGCGAACTCGGCCTCTCGGACCTGCAGGCGAGATTTCCGTTCACGTTGTCGCAAGGACAGCGACGGCGGTTGGGGCTCGCTTCCTGTTTTGTGCGTCCACGGAAATTGCTGATCCTTGACGAACCCGAACAGAATCTCGACGTGCAGGGCCGGACGTGGTTGGCGACCAAGATCGCCGACGAGCGCTCCAGGGGGATCTCGGTGTTGCTCGCCTGCCATGACGAGGCTTTGGTCGCGCAGGTCGCCGATTCGGTGGTCGAACTCACCGGCGACGTGGTCTTCGATACCGACGACCTGTCCGAGTCGGAGCTGCAGCGTCCATCGGCGGAGTCGGCGTTGACATGGGAAGTCGGCGATGCACCGGCACCGCCGGAGTGCTGATGCCAGCACGCATTCCCGCCTTCCGGCGCCCCGGCAGCTTTCCCCGATACCTGCGCGTCGCAGCCAGGCGCGGCCGCAAGCGGGCGGGCAGCGGGAACCGGTACGAGATCGGCGTTGCTCTGGTGTGGTTCGGTCCTGGCATCGTTTTCGGAACCTGGCAGGACCTGGCCGCGGCGCCCAGCTCCACCCCACTGCTGAATTGGCCGGCCGCAACCCTGCTGTTGCTGTCCGGAACGGCGCTGCTCGGTGGCGTCTGCAGCGCCCTCGGCCCGGTGACCGCGTCCCGCGAATGGCGCGCCTGGTTGCTGTCCACTCCACTCGACCGTGGAGTTTTGTTGCGTCGCCGCGCCTGGGGGGTGTTGGCGATGCTTGTCGTGCCGGGGATGGTGCTTGGAGCCGCGGTCGCCGGGATGGGCGGCTACCGCGGCTCGGACGCCCTTGCCTGCGTGCTCGTGGGCGTCGGAGCCGTGATCGCGGTCGGCGGATCGACGATGCGGCGACAGCGACGAGCCGGCGCAACTGCGGCCGGCCGCGGGTGGCTGGTCGGCGCTGCGGCCGCCGCCGGTGCTGCTGTTGCCGCTGAGTTCCTCGTCGTTCGGCCGGGGACAGCTTGCCGTCAGGGTCGACCTCGGCCTCGAACTTGGCTATCAAGGCAGCGCGGGCGGGGGCGGTTCGGGCAGCTCGGTCGGGCGTGTGCGCCCACGACTCGTGAGCCGCTATTCGGGCGGCAAGAGTTCGATCGGAAGGTGCGGACATGGTTGGTGGACCCCTCTCGGGTCTCACCGGGAGCCATCTTCCGGGTTCAGCATTCCATGCTGGGCGTTATGCGGAGTCTACCGCACACCGCTCGCATTTGTCAGCACGACTGGATCCGCCGAGCCGGGCTTCCGGTTCAGCAGCTCTGCCTCAATCGCGGCCGGGAGGATCAGTGCCTCTTCGATGTGGTCGCAACTAACGGGGATCCAGACCAGCGATCCCATCCCAGTGAACTCGCTGAGTAACGAAGCGGTCTCCCGCCATCGCCGGTCACCATCTACAGTCCGCTTTTCTCGCGCCGGTGCTACGGACTTGAGCTCGTTTGACACGGGCGAATTCCGATACCGCGACCTGTACACAGCCACGCCCGAGGGGGTTTGGTATACGTCCGCGAGTAGGCAACGGGCGCTTTCGCACCGGTACGTGATGAAGCGGGCTCGGTTGATCATCTTGTGGTCCTGCAACACTTGGTAGGCGCGGAGGGCACTCGCCTGCTCGGCCCGGAGGTCCTCCAACATGGACTTCAGCAGGTTTCCCGTCACTTCACTCGGGTTGTCGTTCACAGGTCTCCTAGGTTCAGTGTCCGGGCCTCCACGGCGGCCCGGTCGGACGCGCGGGCCTTGGTGTACCGAACGAGCATGTCAGGTCGGGTCCACCCGGCGACGGCCATCAGGCCACCCTCGGAGCCACCAGCGGCGAGCCAGCGATGCGCGGCGGTATGCCGCAGCAGATGCGGGTGAAAGTCAGGAATCTTGGCGGTCTCAGCCCGGCCGCGCAGCGCCCAGTGCAACGCGTAGTAGGTGAACCCGCGATTGCGATCGCCGAGCCACAGCGCGGGGGAGTCGGCGAGCTTGTGGGTCCGGCGCACTCGGATGTACCGGTCGAGGGCCCGGGCGGTCTGCGAGCCGAACGGCACCACCCGGCACTTACCGCCCTTTCCCTTGCGGACCACGGCGGTTCCGGCGGCCAGGTCCACATCTGCCAATCCGAGCACGACCACCTCGCCCGCCCTGGTCCCGGTCTCCACCATGAATCTGACGAGCGCTTCGTCCCGGCGGTCGCGGTAGTCCTGCCCCGAATCCGCTTTTCCCGAGCACGCCCTGAGCAACGCCTTGATCTGGGGCTCGGTGAGCGGCTCGGTCACTTTCACGTCGAGCTTGGGCGCCTTCATGCCGAGCAGCGGGTCAGCCGGTAGCTCGCCCTCTTCCGCGAGCCATGCGCTGAACCTGCGCACCCCGAGCTGGCGGGATCGGACTGTGGCGGCCTGGTCGCCAGCGTCGAGCAGCGCAACCGTGAAGCCGTTGACGACAGCCTTGTTCAGCACCGCGGGTGTACTGGTCTCGGCGCACCATGCCAGCAGACGGCGCACCCCGTCGCCGTAGCTCTTGACGGTGGCCGGGGACTTCCGCTCGGCGCGCAGCGACAGCTCCCACGAGGGGAGCAGCACAGCGAGATCGACCGACCGGGGAGCCTTGGGCATGAATTCACCCTAGCCGATATCTTGAGTAGTAGCGCTGTGCGGTGCTACATTCGGCGTGTCAGCGCTTCTACAGCGCCCCTGACCTGCGGTGACACTGTATCTAGCGCCCGCGCTCTACTCCAGGTAGTCGCGAAGGACCTGCGAACGCGACGGGTGGCGCAGCTTCGACATGGTCTTGGACTCGATCTGACGGATGCGCTCCCGCGTGACGCCGTAGACCTGGCCGATCTCGTCGAGCGTCCGGGGCTGGCCGTCGGTGAGGCCGAAGCGCAACCGGACGACACCGGCCTCTCTTTCGGAAAGCGTTTGGAGCACTGCCTGGAGCTGATCCTGCAGCAGGGTGAAGGAAACGGCGTCGACTG